>Ga0206101_1000088_pt1 | contig 25905 bp, 23 predicted proteins | sample 1B0metagenome_FD_148613 | JGI IMG/M metagenome (GOLD analysis project Ga0206101, IMG submission 148613) | Enriched microbial communities from leaf-cutter ant dump, University of Wisconsin, Madison, United States - 1B0 | ecosystem: Environmental > Terrestrial > Nest > Insects nest > Nest dump... | reverse complement strand
CGCTTTTTAGCGGGTCGGCGGCGGCGGCCTGGTCTTCGCCGGGTTTTTTATCGACAGGGGATTTCAGCGCGGCATCGGGTGCGGCGGTCATGCGGCGTCCTCCCCTTCGTCATCGCCCGAGAGGCCCCATTCGCGCACGCGGGCGAGATGGTTGTAATCGGAAAATTTCGGTTTCGCCTCCGCGCGCGGCTGGCTGAGATAGGGCGTCGCGGGATCGTCGAATTTTTCAACAAGCGTGAGCAAGCCGTCTTCCGCCGCCGCCGTCATATCGGCGACGCTGAAATCCTTGCCGGAAATCGTCACCTGCTCCACGGGTTTTTGCCCGCTGCCGGTGACTTTCCAGTACACCAGCTCCGACGTTTCGCCCGCGGGGATGCCGTCAAAGGCGCCCTTGGCCAACATCAGCGCCTCCAGCGGCAGCTGCGGCGACAAGCCTTGGCGCACATCGCCTTTCGTCGGCGTACCACCGGATTTGTAATCGATAACGGCATAGCTGCCGTCCCGCAGACGGTCGATGCGGTCGGCCTTGCCGCTGAGAATAAACGGGCCGCCCGCGGAATCAAACGGCCATTCGCCGGAAACCTCGGCTCGGAAGGGTTTTGCATTCTGCCGCCATGTCGCTTCCTGCTGCACGAACTGGCGGGCGATTTTTTCAAAGCGCGGCCACCAGAAGGCCTCGACCTCCTGCGGGACTTTCATCTCCGCCAGCGCCTGCCGGCCAAAACCGGTCAGCTTTTCGGCGGCATTGTCGGGCAGGCGGTCGGGATAGGCCTTGATGAACTCTTCGAGCGCCTTGTGGATGAACGTGCCCCGCTCCGCCCCGCCGGGGTCGGCGTCCAGCGGATCGAAGGCTTTCAACCCCAGCACATATTGCGCGTAAATCTGGTAGGGGTCGCGCATCCAGCTTTCGATGCGCGTGACGGAGAGTTTGCGCGGCCGCGCCGCCAGCGGCGGCGTCGGCGCGGGGCGCTGCGCGGGTTTGATGTCAGCAGGCATATCCATGTCGTGCCGCCACCGGCGGTATTGATGCGCGGCGGTTTCGTTGAACGCCATGCCGACCGCTTTCAGGACGGCTTCCATGCGCAGCAGCCAGCGGGCCGGCACGGTCGGCGTACCGTCCACTTTGCGCGCCCGCGTCAAAAACACTTCCGGCGCGGCAGCCGCCTGCACGAAATCATGCGCGGACAGGCTGAGGCTTTTTTCCGGCGCGGGCAGGCCGAACTGGCGGCGCATGGGGCGCGACATCCACGGGTCATGCGCGGGCAACTCGGGCCAGGTGCCTTCGTTGAGACCGCCCAGGACGACCATATCGGCGCAATACAGCCGTGCCTCCACCTGCCCCATGATGCTAAGGCGCGGATGCATGCCGTAACGCGGGCGCACCGTGACGGATTTCATGAGCATGCGCAGGAGAGGCACATAATGCGCGGGCGACAGCGGCGGAATATCGGGGGCGGAAACCATCAGGTCCTGTAAAAGACGGCTCGCCGCCTCGCCCGCCTCGCCGATCCAGAGGCGCGCGGCGCCGTCGCGCTCCAACGTGGTTGCGAGGCTCTCGGCCATTTGAATATGGTTTTGCAAAAGATCGCGGAAAGTTTCAGCGCCGCCCGCGGTCATCAACCCGACGAAGGGTTTCATGCGTGCTTCGATTTTATCCAGCCATTCGGCGAGGCGCGCCTTGCCGCCGGCATGGTGTTTTTCGTCCAGCACGGCGATAGCGTCGCGCAAGCCGTCAAATCCGCCGTCGGGCCGCGGGCCGCGCAGGACAAGCTGGTCGAGCAAATAGACCATGCCGCGCAATTCTTCCGGCGGCAACGCCGCAGCCATGACGGGATGCTTCAAAAGCGCAAGCAATGTCACGGGCGCGAGATTTTCCTCCGCCATTTCGGCGCAGAGCATCAGCCACGACCCCGCCGGCAATTCGGTGAGCGGCTGGCCGCCTGAATCGTCGACCTCGATCCCCCAGCGGCGCATGGACAACGTCACGCGGCGCGCCAGACGGCGGTCGGGCGTGATAAGGGCGGCGGTCTTGCCTTCCGTTTCCAAGGCTTCGCGCAGGATCAAGGCGATAACATCCGCTTCTTCTTGCGGCGTATCGCAATCGATGCGCGTCAAGCCGTCCAGCGCCGTCGGCGGAATGTCATGCGGCGTCAGCTTTCGCCAGTGATCCGTCGTATCGGCAGGGCGCATCGCTTCCGTCAGCAAGCGCACGCGGGATTGATTGACAATGGGCTCCGCCGCCAGCGGCCAAGCCCGTACATCGGCGCGATCGATGCCGACGGCGGCGAGCAGTTTTTTCATGTTATGCTGCGGATGATCTTCACCCATTTTCTCCCAGCTGTCGGCGTCCAGCGCCTGATCCAGCCCCGGCAGAACCAGCTGCCCTTGCGGCAGGCGCGCCACCAGCGAAAGCAACGCGCGCGCCGACGGCACCGTTCCCGTCGATCCCGCGGCGATCACCGGATATGGCGGCGGGTGGCGGCGCCAGGCGGCGGTTTGCGCCCGCAGCAAAAGATTGCGCCGCGCCGCAAGGTCGGTCACGCCGCGCGCCGCCAGAATGGCCGGCCAGTGTTCGGTCAGGATTTTCAGGAATTCCAGCGTTTTTTGCCAATGCCCCGCGAAATCTTCGGGCACCAGATTGTGCAGCTTGTCAAACGACAGACCTTCCGTTTGCACCTCGTCCAGAAAACGCCCGAGAGCGGCGGCAAGTGCGGCGGCCTGATCGAACGACTGCGCCGTGCCCGCCTGCAAAATGGTGCGGGCGAGCAGCAATTGCCGCTCCAGCGGTGTCACGGCGGGCGGGATATCCAGCACCGCCCGCATATCCTCCGTTGCGGCATCGGCATCGCCGGCGAGCAATAACGTCACTTCATCAGCATCCACATCGCCGATGGGCTGCAGGCGCGGCAACAGCACGGCATCCCCGCCCGACAAGCGCAGGAAGGCATCACGCAGCGTACGGCAGGCGCGGCGGCTGGGCAGCAGCACCAGATAATCGGCCAGCGTGAAGGGATCGTCCTTCGCGCGATCCAGAATGCCCTGCGCGAGGCTGTCGGCGAAGGATTGCCCCGCCGGTATGTTGAAAACGCCTGGCTCTGGCCTTAACCCCGGCATCAGGGCGCGCGTTTCTTTTCTGCCGTTTCGGCATCCAGCAACGCATTGGTTTTTTCCAGCGCCTCAGGCGTGCCGACATGATGCCAGGCGCCGTCATGCACGACGGCGTAAAGACGGCCGTCCGCCTCCGCCTTCAGGAACAAGTCGCGGAACGTGAACACGCCCTCGGCGCTGTCCTCAAACAGTTTGGCCTGCGCGATGCGCGGTCCGGCGAAAATATAATTGGGCGCAGGCCCCGCATAATCGTCGCCCTTGGCGAATTGCGGCCTGTCACTGCCGGGCGCCAGATAGTAATCCCCCGCCCCCGCATAAGCGGGCAGATCCTGCGTGGTGTGCAACAGCAGCAGCAAAACCATTTTATCGCCGTCCCATTTCTCGGCGAGCTGGGTGAGCGTCGGCTTGCCCGGCCCGTCCGTCCAGACGACATCGGCGTTCAGCACGTAAAACGGCTCATCGCCGAAAAAAGACAGCATCTTTTTGACGCCCGCGCCGGTATCGAGCAAAACCTCTTCCTCGGAAAAAACGATATGGAGGTCATTGCGCCCCGCCAGATGATCGCGGATCATGTGGCCGAGGTAATGCAGGTTCACCACCACATCGGTCACCCCCGCCGCCACCAGCGCATCCAGCGTGCGGTCGAGCATCGTCTTGCCGCCGACATAGAGCATCGGCTTCGGGCAATTGTCCGTCAGGGGGCGCATGCGCTCTCCCATGCCGGCGGCGAGGACGAAGGCTTTGGTCGGGAACGCGGCCATCAGGGGTCAATCCTTCCTATTGTCATGCCGGCGCGAGACTGTCCCAAGCCCGGCGGTCGTAACTGCCGCAAGGGGTGATATCCAGCGCCCGCGCGGTGTCTTTTCCTGCGATAAAACGGATGTTTATTTCTAGCCGATCCGGCGGCAAAAGGCCACCCAGTCTGTCCGGCCATTCCACGAGCGCCACGCCGTCACGGCGGGCATCCTCCCAGCCTAATTCCAGAATATCCCGTTCCTCCTCCGCCAGGCGGTAGAGGTCGAAATGCCAGAGCGTGAAATTCGGCAGATCATATACCTGCACCAGCGTGAAGGTGGGGCTCGGCACTTCCTCCGCGAACCCCGCCAGCGCGCGGATAAGATGCCGCGCCAGCGCGGTCTTGCCCGCGCCGAGATCGCCCCGCAACGCCACCAGATCGCCCGCCCGCAGCATCCCCCCCAAACGCGCGGCCAGCGCGGCAAGTTCTTCTTCGTTTTCAACGATTTGCGCGAGCGGTGGCATTTTCGGGACTCCTATGGTAAGAATTGGCGGCATTTTAAAGGGAACGGCATGGAAAATACATACCAAACAGACGTGCTCATCATCGGTGCGGGGCCTGTCGGGCTTTTTGCCGTGTTTGAATGCGGCATGCTGAAAATGAAGGCCCATGTCGTCGACAATCTGGATGAAATCGGCGGGCAATGCAGCGCGCTTTACCCCGAAAAGCCGATTTTCGACATTCCCGGCTATCCCGAGATCATGGCGGGGGAGCTGATCGCGCGGCTGGAAGAACAGGCCGAGCCTTTCCGGCCCGTTTATCATCTGGGCCAGCAGGCCGAAAAAATGGAGAAACTGGCGGACGGCACGTTTCGCGTCACCACATCGCGCGGGGCGGTCATTTGCGCGAAGGCGATCATCCTCGCCGCCGGCGCGGGAGCTTTCGGCCCCAACCGCCCGCCGCTGGAGGGGATTGAAGAATACGAAGGCAAAAGCGTTTTTTACATGGTGAAGCGCCGTCGCGATTTTGAAGGCAAAAAAATCGTCATCGCCGGCGGCGGCGACAGCGCGGTCGACTGGGCCCTGTCGCTGGCAGACATCGCCGAAAAAATTTACGTCGTGCACCGCCGCGACAAATTCCGCGCCGCACCCGACAGCGCCGCGCGCTTGCAAAAACTGGCCGCGGAAAGCGGCAAGGTGGAAATGGTCATCCCCTATCAACTGCACGGGCTGGAAGGCGCGGACGGGCAGCTTTCCGCCGTCATCGTCGCCGATCTGGACGGCGCGGAAAGGCGGCTGGAGACCGATATCCTGCTGCCGTTTTTCGGCCTGACGCCGCAGCTGGGCCCGTTTTCCGACTGGGGGCTGGAGATCGCGCATTTCCACATCCCCGTGGATCAGGCCACCTGCGAGACCGCCGTGAAAGGCATTTTCGCCGTCGGCGATGTGGCGACTTACCCGCATAAATTAAAGCTGATCCTGACCGGATTTGCGGAGGCCGCGCAGGCTGCCCATGCGATCCACCCCCTTGTTTTTCCGGGGCAGGAGCTCCATTTCGTTTATTCAACCAGCAAAGGATTGCCCTGATGTTTATCCAGACCGAACAGACGCCGAACCCTGCTTCCCTGAAATTCCTGCCCGGCTGCGAAGTCATGGTGCAGGGTACGGCGGCATTCACTTCGGCCGATGCGGCGGAGCCTTCGCCGCTGGCGGCGCGTTTGTTTAAAATCGACGGCGTGGAAGGCGTTTTCCTCGGCGCGGATTTCGTGACGGTCACCAAGGCCGACAATATCGAGTGGACGGCGCTGAAGCCCCTTTTGCTCGGCGTGATCATGGAGCATTTCACCACCGGCCAGCCCGTGATGCGCGACGAGCATCTGACGGGCGCGGCGGGCCATGTGGGTGCCTCTTCCGTCACGGAGGACGACGATGAGATCGTGCGCCAGATCAAGGAGCTTCTGGATACGCGCATCCGCCCCGCCGTGGCGGCGGACGGCGGCGATATCGCCTTTGACTCTTTCGAAGACGGCATCGTCTACCTGCAAATGCGCGGCGCCTGCGCGGGCTGCCCGTCATCGACCGCGACGCTGAAAATGGGGATCGAAAACCTCCTCAAACACTTCATCCCCGAAGTCACCGAGGTACGCGCGATCAACTGACCGAAACGCCGCAAACACGCAAAAAAATGCCCCGCTGTTGCAGCCGGGGCGTTTTTTCAACGGATCGGCGCCGAAGGCTTATTCGACGTCATCGTCATCGTCGTCGTCATCCGCATCCAGCGCATCGTCGTCAATATCGTCCGTATCCACGTCATCCACCGCTTCCTCGGGGCTGATTTTCTTGGCGGCGGCCGCCGCGCCGCGGTTACGGCTGGAGGTCTGGTAGGCCATCGCCGCGTGTTCCGGGCAATAGGGCGTACCGGGGCGGATGGCAAGGCCGCAGAAGGTGAAATCATCCTCGCGCGGATCGCCGATGGGCCATTTGCACATGCGCTCGGTCAAATCCAGCAGGGCGACGCCGCCGCCCGGCGGCACGACATCCTTTTCAAAAATTTTGACATCCTCGGATTCCTTGGCGGGTGCGCTCGCCTTGGCCGCCGGCACGGCGGCGGGCGTTGCGGCTTTTTTGCCGCGCGCGGGCGTTGCCTTTGCGGCCGTCTTTTTCGGCGCGGCCTCTTTTTTCGGCGCGGCGGATTTTTTGATCGGCGACGGACGGCCGGAAAGGCCCATGCGGTGCGCCTTGCCGATCACGGCGTTGCGCGTCACGCCCTTGCCGAGGGTTTTGGCAATCTCGGCAGCGGATTTGCCTTCCTTCCACATCTTTTTCAGCGTGGCGATGCGTTCGTCTGTCCAGCTCATATATTCGATATCCCAGTAAATGACATAATCAACGGCCGAGCGGCCTTCAGAGAATATAGCACCGATTCGCGCGATTTAAAGCGGCATATGGGGGCCAAAGCGCCGTTAAGCCTTAAAAATTAGGCATAATATGCCAAGCCCCCGCCGTACCGGCACCCGTCAGGAATGGAAATCCAGCCCCCAGGCGCTGTAACGCGCGGGATCGTCCGCCCATTTATCGCGCACCTTGACGAAAAGGGAAAGATGCACACGGCGCTCCAGCATTTCTTCCAGCTCCTCCCGCGCGGCCTGGCCGATTTTCTTGATCCGCGCCCCGCCCTTGCCCAGCACGATGGCCTTTTGACTGTCGCGCATGACATAGACGGTCTGGGAGATTTTCACGTCACCGTTCTCGAAATCCTCCCATTGCTCGGTTTCCACCGTACTGGCATAGGGCAGTTCGTCCCCCAGCTGCAAAAAGATTTTCTCCCGCGTGATTTCGGCGGCGAGCAGGCGCATCGGCATGTCGGAAATCTGGTCTTCACCGAACATCCACGGCCCTTCGGGCATGCGGACGGCGAGCGTATCGAGCAGCGCCTCTACACCGTCGCCCGTCAGTGCGGAGATCATGAAGGTTTCCTTGAAGATCCCCTCCCCGTTCAGCTCGGCGGCCAGGGAGAGAAGCTTTTCCTTTTGCAACATGTCGATTTTGTTCAGCAGCAAAATCACTTCGCGCCGCGTGTCTTTCAGCTTGGCGATGATCGCGCGGGTATCTTCGTTGACGCGCCCCTTGCCCGCATCGACGAGGAGCATGATTTCCTCCGCATCCGCCGTGCCCTGCCAGGCGGCGGCGACCATGGCCTTTTCAAGACGCTTGCGCGGCTGAAAAATGCCGGGCGTATCGACAAAAACAATCTGCGTCCGGCCGTGGTTGACGATGCCCATGACGCGCGTGCGCGTGGTTTGCACCTTGGGGCTGACGATGGAAACCTTGGCGCCGACAAGGCGGTTGATCAGCGTCGATTTGCCCGCATTGGGCGCGCCGATGATACTGACAAAGCCGCAGTGCTGCGACATGGGCACGTCATCCTGCGTCATGCTTTTTCCTCTTCATCTATCATCTGCAAAAGGGCCGTGGCGGCGGCCTTTTCCGCCGCACGCTTGCTGGCGGCGGTGCCGGCGGCGGCGGGCAGTCCCGCCACATGCGCGGCGACGGTAAAGGTGGGGGCATGGTCGGGCCCCTGTTGGTCGATCACGTCGTAATGCGGCAGCGCAAGACCGCGCTGCTGCGCCCATTCCTGCAGGCGCGTTTTGGGATCTTCCGGCGGGGCATGCTGTTTATGCAGATGCGGCGTCCAAAACCGCGTGACCAGTTCTTCCGCCGCGGCATAGCCGCCGTCCATGAAGACCGCGCCGATCAGCGCCTCCATCGCATCGGCGACGATGGCGTCCTTTTGCGCGCCGCCCGCGTTGCGCTCCCCGCCCGACAGGCGGATATGCGCGGCAAGGCCGATTTCGGCGGCGATCCCCGCCAGCGCCTGCTGCTGCACCAGCCCCGTATGGCGCTTGGCCATATCGCCTTCGGTTTCATCGGGAAAGGCTTTGTACAGCAAGGCCGCCATGACGAGGCCCAGCACGCGGTCGCCGACGAATTCCAGCCGCTCGTTCTGCGCCTGCCCCTGCATGCTGGCATGGGTCAGCGCCTGTTGCAGCAGGCCTTGATCGGCAAAGGCATAGCCGATCTTTTTTTGCAGGTCAGAGCTTGCGGACACGACGGAACATCCGGCTGTAACGAACGGCCTTGGGCCATTCGATGATTTTGCATCCCACGGATTTCATCACGGCGAAAATGCCGTCTCGGTCGCATTTATCGCCGATGCCGTCGGTGGAATAGAAAAGCCATGCGGCGCGGCCGATCAGGTTCTCCGCCGGCACGAAACCGACGTCCGACTGCGCGCGGCTGTCGAGCGAACCGTCGCGGTTGTCGCCCATCATGAAGTAATGCCCTTCCGGCACCGTGAATTTCGGCGTGTTGTCGTAGTTGTCGCTGTCGGACAGTTCGTAAATGATATGTTCCACGCCGTTCGGCAGGGTTTCCTTGTATTTTTGGTAGAGGTTGTTGTTATAGCCGTCGTTGCGCTGCTCGGTGCCCAGCCATTCGCGCTTGACCGGCTCGTCGTTGATATACAGGCGGCCTTCCCTCATCTGCACCGTCTCGCCGGGCAGGCCGATCAACCGCTTGATGTAATCGATGCTCGTATCGGTCGGCTTGCGGAAAACGATGACATCGCCGGTCTCGGGCCGATCTTCCATGACGCGGCCGTCGAATTTGACGAGGCCGAGCGGGAAGGAATACCGGCCGTAGCCATAGGAATATTTTTCGACGAAAAGGTAATCCCCGATCAGCAACGACGGATACATGGAGGCCGAGGGGATATTGAACGGCTCGAACAAAAAGGTGCGAATGACCAGCGCGATCATGGCGGCGCAGACCATGGCCTTCAAAAGCTCGGCGAATTCGTCTTTTTCCTTTTCCGCGCCTTTGGCGCCTTTTGCGGCCAGCGCCTTTTCTTCGGTCTCGTCGATATCGGTATAGATCTTCTTGTCGTCTGTCATATCCATGTCGTTTCTGCTGTCATGTTGCGGGGACGGCGGAAATCACCACAAAAGCCATTGCCGTCGGCGCGTCGTCCGCCAGGCTGAGATGCATAACGGGAGTCATACCCTCTGGCGTCAGGCGGGTCAAACGCTCTTTCGCCCCGTTTTGCAAGGTCAGGGCGGGTTTGCCCGCCGCATCGTTCGTCACGATGATGTCTTTCAGGAAGATATTATCGCGGATTCCAAGGCCCAGCGCCTTGGCGCAGGCTTCCTTCGCCGCCCAGCGCTTGGCATAACCCGCGGCGCGCAGCGCTTCCCTGCCGCCCGCCTTTTGCGTGACATAGGCACGCTCCGCGGCGTCGAAACAGCGGTCGATAAAACGGTCGCCGTGGCGCTCCAGCACCTCGGCAATGCGCTCTTGCCGGACGATATCCGTGCCGATGCCGAGAATCATGCCGCCCCGCCTCCGCCGCCTAGCACTATCGCCGCCCGCCGCGCGGGCCGCGCATCTTGCCGAATTCTTGCCGCCGCCGGCGCGGGTTGTGCTTTTCGAACTTGCGTCACTACCGGCTCCGCGCGCGGTTGACGGAGGTGATTTCGGGCGTCGCGCGCAAGGCCGCGATGATATCGCTGAGATGTCGGCTGTCGCGCACATAGACATCGATCATCATGTCCCAGAAATCGAGCGAGCGGTTCATGATCTTGAGGTTGGTGATATTCCCCTGGTTCTTGCCGATGACCGTGGACAGCGTGCCGAGCGCGCCGGGGGAGTTCGCGATGGTGATCAGCAAACGGCCGACATGGGTTTCGGGGCTGTCCTCACCCTCCTCCCATGAGACATCCAGCCAGCGCTCCGGCGTATCGGCGAAGCTTTCCAGCGTGTCGCAGTCGATGGTATGGATGGTGACACCTTTGCCCGTCGTCACGATGCCGACGATGCGGTCTCCCGGCAGCGGGTGGCAGCAGCGCGCGAAATGCAGCGCCATGCCGGGGATCAGCCCCTTGATCGGCATGGGGGCGGATTTGCCCTTCTGATGGGTCTTTTTCTCGACCGAGAATTCATGAATCTGCGGCGGCGCCTCCTTCGGCTTCGTATCCGGATAGACCGCATACATCACTTCGCGGCTGGCCACATGGCCGGAGCCGATGCCCGTCAGCAAATCTTCGAGGTTGTCGACCTTGAACTGGCGGTAGAGGTCGTGATTGAAATGGCGTTCGTTGAAATCATGGCCTTCCTGCCGCATGACTTTTTGCAGCATGCCCTTGCCGAGGTTCATGTATTGCTCGCGCTGCTGCATGCGCACGAAACGGCGGATGCGCGCCTTGGCCTTGCCGGTGACGACGAAGCGCTCCCAGTTGGGGCTGGGCGTCTGGCTTTTGGACGTCGTGATCTCGATCTGGTCGCCGTTGGCGAGCTTGGTATTGAGCGGCACGATGCGCCCGTTCACCTTCGCGCCCACGGTCTTGTCGCCGAGCTCGGAGTGCAGGGCATAGGCGAAGTCCACCGGCGTCGCGCCGCGCGGCAGGTTGATCAGGTCGCCGTTCGGCGTGAAGCAGAAAACCTGGTCCTGATAAAGCTCGAGCTTCGTATTCTCCAAAAACTCCTCGGGGCGCTGGGCGTGCTCGACGATATCCATCAATTCGCGCAGCCAGCGGTACTGGCGCCCGTCGGGGGTTTTGCCCTCCTGCTGCTTGTAAGCCCAGTGCGCGGCGACCCCGAGTTCCGCCTCCTCGTGCATTTCCGGCGTGCGGATCTGCACCTCGATCCGGTGGTTTTCCGGCCCGATGACGGTGGTGTGGAGCGAACGGTAGCCGTTGGGCTTGGGCAGAGAGATATAATCCTTGAACCGCCCCGGCACGGTCGGGTAAATGCCGTGGATGACGCCGAGCGCGTGATAGCATTCCGCCGCATTCGGCACCATGATGCGAAAGGCCATGATGTCGGACAATTGCTCGAAGGAGATATTCTTGCGCTGCATCTTGCGCCAGATGGAATATTTGGTTTTCTCGCGGCCGTAGACCTGCGCCTCCAGCCCCGCCTCGGTCAGCTTTTGCGTCAGCTCGGCGATGATGCGCTTGACGACGACATCGCCCCCCTCGTCCCGCAAATAATTAAGGCGCGCCAGAATGCTCTCGCGCGCCTCGGGGTTCAGATTGGCGAAGGCGATGTCCTCAAGCTCTTCCTTGATCTTGTGCACGCCGATGCGCTCGGCCAGCGGCGCATAGATCTCCAGTGTTTCCAGCGCGATGCGGCGGCGCTTTTCAGGCTTGCCGATATGGTGCAGCGTGCGCATGTTGTGCAGGCGGTCGGCCAGCTTCACGAGCAGCACACGGATATCTTCCGACATAGCCAGCACGAGCTTGCGGAAATTTTCCGCCTGTTTTTCCTGCGCGCTCTGGAATTCGATTTTCGACAGCTTCGTCACGCCGTCGACGAGACGGCTGATCTCCACGCCGAAAAGCTTTTCGATCTCCTCCAGCGTGGCGGAGGTATCCTCCACCGTATCATGCAAAAGCGCGGTGCAGATGGAAGCGGTGTCCAGCTTCATGTCCGTCAGGATGCCCGCGACTTCCAGCGGATGGGAGAAATACGGATCGCCCGAGGCGCGTGTTTGCGTACCGTGCATTTTCATCGCATAGACATAGGCGCGGTTGACCAGATCCTCGTTCATATCCGGATCATAGGCCTTGATAATCTCGACGAGCTCGTATTGCCGCAACATGTTGTTAGGATCACCCTGCCCTTGGTTTGCATCGTTTTGCATTGCATGTGCCGCCGCCGGCGCGCGGCGTCTGTCTGCGAGTCTTTTTGGGGCGGGATTCGGCCTGTTTTTGAACAGGCATGAGAAAAGCCGCCCGGACGTTCAAGTATAGGCGGCTTTTTTCAAATTTGTAAGCGATTTGGATGAAAACTCAGGGGTTACCGTCCTCCAGGCCGTCATCTGCCATATCATCGGCGAAATCGTCCAAAGAGATGTCCTCGTCGCTTTCTTCGTCATCGGCGATGTCGCCATCGTCCCCGCCGGCGTCTTCGGACAGGCCCGCGGCGTCCAACTCGTCATCGGCGGCCCGGTTAGAAACCTGCGCCCATTCGCTCTCGCCTTCCATGACGTCGATGATATCTTCGTCTTCTTCTTCCAGCTCAATGACTTTCTGGTGGTTTTTCACCAGCGCTTCGCGCAGACCGTCGAGGGAAATATCCGTATCCGCAATTTCACGCAAGGAAACGACCGGGTTTTTATCATTGTCGCGATCCACGATCAACGGCGCGCCGGAGCCGATCTCGCGGGCGCGCTGCGATGCGACCAGCACGAGCTCGAAGCGGTTCGGCACTTTCAGGATGCAGTCTTCTACGGTAACGCGGGCCATATTTTCACCTTAAAAATCACGGGGGTTGCCGGAAAGGCCCTGCAGCGGGCGCGTTCCGAGTCCTCAATTACAGGGATTTTTTATAAAACGCAGCCCTGCCGATTGCAACACAATTTCTTGAAAAGCGGCCTTAAAAGCGGCATCCTGTCTTGATTTCGGCGCGGCTGAGCCTATCTCTGGCAAAGAGAGGAAAAAGAGGATTATTTTTTATAAAGATACTTGACAGAGTCAAGTACATTACCTTAAGACATGACCTTGCCTGTTATGGGAGAGCGTGAATATTCGCGACTCTCATTTACGAAACACAGGGCAGCCTTGACAAAGAAATAACAAAAACAATCCGCGTGATCAAGCGCGGGCAATACATTAAAGCGAGACAGAGGTAAAGCCTTGAAAAACAATAAAAATAAAGAATTTTCCGGTGCCAGTTTCTTTTATCCCGAAGAAAAACTGGCTGTTTTCATCGACGGCGCGAATCTTTACGCCGCAGCCAAAAGCCTGGAGTTTGATATCGACTACAAGCGTCTGCTGACCTGGATTTCGGCGCAAAGCCGTCTGGTACGGGCGTTTTATTACACCGCCTTGATGGAAGATCAGGAATATTCCCCCATTCGCCCGCTGATCGACTGGCTGGATTACAACGGCTATACGATGGTCACCAAGCCCGCGAAGGAATTCACCGATCATGCCGGCCGCCGCAAGATCAAAGGCAACATGGACATCGAGCTGGCCATCGACATGATGGAACTGGCCGAACACGTCGACCACATCATCTTGTTCTCCGGCGACGGCGATTTCCGCCGCTTGCTGGAATCCGTGCAGCGCAAAGGCACGCGCGTCACAGTCGTTTCCACCATCCGCACCCAGCCGCCGATGGTGGCCGATGAACTGCGCCGCCAGGCGGATCATTTCATCGATCTGGTCGACCTGATGGAATTCATCGAACGCGCCGGCAGCGGCAACCAGAACGGCCAACCCGCCCCCGATCTGGAAGGCGGCGTCGCCCCCATCCGCGCGTAAAATACCTCTCCAACGTCGAAGCCCGCGGATCGCTTGATCCGAAGGCGGCGGACTGCTATGGAAGGGCATGACAAAACAATCACACACTCCGGCGCCCGTGCCCGATCACGACTGCCGCCTCTGTCCGCGGCTGGCGGATTTTCGCGATGCCAACCGCCGGAAATTTCCGGACATGTTCAATGCGCCCGTGCCGTCTTTCGGGCCGGATAATCCCAAGCTGCTGATCGTCGGCCTGGCCCCCGGGCTGCGCGGGGCGAATTTTACGGGCCGCCCGTTCACGAACGATTACGCGGGCGATCTTTTATATCCGACTCTTGTCAAATACGGCTTCGCCCGCGGTCATTACGACCGCCGCATCAACGACGGGCTGGAGATGGTCGATGCGCGCATCACCAATGCCGTACGCTGCGTACCGCCCGAAAACAAGCCGACCCCTGCCGAAATCAATACCTGCCGCCCGTTTCTGGAAGGCGACTTCACGACCTACAGCCGGCTGAAGATCATCATCGCGCTCGGCACCATCGCACATAACAGCCTTTTGAAAACGCTGGGCTTCAGCGCCGGCGCCTTTAAATTCGGGCACCACAATGTCCATGACATTCAGCCGAAAAAAGGATTGCGGCAACCCGTCACGCTGATCGACAGCTATCACTGCTCGCGCTACAACGTCAACACCAACCGCCTGACGGCGGAGATGTTCGACAAGGTCATCGCCGATGCGCGCAAACGTTGCGATGCGGGTTGACGAAAAGCGCGGCTACTTTTGCTTCGCCGCCGCCTGCAATTCCTCGATCACCTGATTGATCGGGGCGAGCAGGTTTTCCGCATCCTTCAGGACTTTTTCCACCAGCTTGACCGCCGTTTCAAGCGGCACGTTCTGGTCGAGGTTGATGTATTCCTGCTCTTTCGGCAGGGCGGAATAAAGCTTGGACACATGACCCGCCAACTTCATTTCCAAAAGGTTCAGCTTGGGCACGTTCGCCTCGAAAACGGTTTTGCTGAAGCTGGGATGCTTTTGCACGATATCGCCGACCTGCTGGTACTTCGGCGTTTCCACGCCCTCCTGCAAGGAGCGCAGCATGTCGCCGTAGATCACGAGGAAGGCCTCGATCTTGTTCTTGTTCTCCGTCAGCTCGCCTTCCAGCGTGCTGACCAGTACCTGGCGCTCGCGCGTTTGCAGCATGGCTTCCTTGTGCTCCGCCTGGCGGCTTTCGCTGGTCTGCGCGCTGGAAATGCCGTCCATGAAACGCCACAGCACAAATGCCACGATCAGCAAACCCAGCAAAGGGCCGCCGAAAAGCACCAGCGGCAGGAGGATTTCCGATTGCATCCATTTCGGCACGCCCCCCGTGCCGTCTTCCGCCTGTTTCACGAAAGCCCAGACGCCGTTGCCCGCCGCACGCGCCGCTTCTTCCGCCTTGGCGTAGTTCGTGGCGAAAACGGTATTGTACGTCTGGTGGCGGTCCACGACCACGAAACCGTTGGTCAGCAACTCCAAAGCCAGGTCCTGGCTGCTTTGCACTGTGCAGCGGCCGATCAGCTCGGGGATCGCGCCGCCCTCGATCTTGCAATTGACCTGTTGTTCCTGAATAAGCCCGTCCATCAGGTCCAGCGCCCGCAGCTCCAGCGGCGTCTCCCCGCTTTTCGCGGGCTTGATGCCCCACAGGCGGATGGAAACGCCTTCCGCGCGCAGGGTGATCGGATCGACCGCGCGCATGGGACGGATAATCCGGTCGGGCAGCGGCGCGACACGGGTTTGCTGCACCGGTGCGGCTTGCGCCGCCTGCTGTTGCTGCTGGGCGCGTTGCTGCGCCGAAACGGGCACGACAAACAGCGCAATCATCATCATCGCGACGAGTGCCGCCAAACCGCGTAAACGCATGAATTCCCCTTTTTTCATCTTCTGTGATGCCTCCCCGCATATCCCCGTTATTGTACTGTAACCAAACCTTTTGTAGCAATCTGCGCCGTTTGCCCCGTCATGCCTTATGCCTGTCGCGGAATCGGCAGGAAGGGGAAAAGCCATCCCCCCAGCTCCTGCGGGTTACGCGTCTGGAACATCACGCGCCCCGGCCCTTCGAAGCGGCAGGCGAAGCCTTCGCCCGACGTCGCGGCGGAAACCCAGGTCGTCGCGCCCTTGGTAATCGCGTATTTCATGCCCGCATCCCATGCGACCAGGTGCCCGTTATCGATCAGCACCCTTTCACCGGGCTGCAGGTCGATCGTTTCAATGGAGCCGTAGCTGGATAGAAAAACCGTGCCGGCGCCGCCGATCTTCACGACGAACAACCCCTCGCCGCTCAAAATCCCCTTGGTCAGGCTTTGCACCTTTGTCGATACGCTGATACCCTGCGTTGCCGCGAGAAAGCCGTTTTTCTGCACCGTCAGTTCGCGTCCCGCCGTCACGTCCACGGCGGCGATGCCGCCCGGCATGGGCGCGGCCAGCATCACCCAGCCCGCCGCGCTTTCCGCTTCGATATGCTGCATGAAAAAACTTTCGCCGGAAAATTTGCGAGCGATGCCTTTTAAGATTCCGCCATCCGCCTTGCCCGTCAGCTTCATGCCGTCAGACATCGCCACCATGGCGCCGGATTCCGCCTTGACGCTTTCGCCCTGCGCCAGCTCGACGCGCAGCAACGGAAAGGCTGAGCCGCCGCTAAAATCGTATTTCATCGCACTTCCTTAAGAAATCCCATCAGGTGAAGGGGCCCGGACGGTCCCCTATCGATCTAACCTTAAACTGTATTTATTTACAATGCTTTAACGCCAAGGCTTTATCATGGGCGCAGGGATTTGCCTGACAGGCGGCGATTTCTGGTCTATAATTTACCTAATCTTTCAGTGGACGGGGCCTTTGAGAATCATGAAGCATTTTTATCACGGCACTTCCTTCGAATTCGACGCCTTTGACGACAGCAAGGTTGTCACCAGCGGCCCCATCGGTGCCTGCGAAAACGGGCGCGGCACCTATCTCACCGCCGACCTAGATTTCGCGCAAGGCTGGGAAGGGCGCCATAACGGCTCCATGCCGCATACCATGCGCATCGACGTATCCGATGCGGCCTGGGAACAGAATTTCATCCATCACGATAAGAACTTTTCGCAAAAAGAGGCCGCAAATCTGGCCGCGGCCGCGGCCGAGCGCGGCTATTACAGAGCGGCGGATGATATCGCCCATGTCATCCGGCGCAACATCGAAAGGAACGGCAACAGCCACTTTACGACCGCGCTGACAGGCAAGGATCTTGCCATGCTCAGCCGCTACAACCTCGAAATCGTCCATATGCTGGACGATTTCGGCTATAGCGGCTTCAAATATACCGAGGAGGGGTATAAGCAAGCCACGCGCGACAGCATCGTCTTTTTCCATGCGCAGGATATTCCGTCAATGACCGTCGTCACCCTGCCGCTGGATCGGTATAAAGCCCTTTTAGAGGCCGGCGCGCAATCGGCAGCCGATACAAGCGAGCTCTCCCGACCTCTGGCGGAGGTCTTTGATAAAATAGACAATGCTTTTGAAAAAGCCGGCCTGACGCCGGAACAAGCCGCCGGCGCCAAGCAGGACATCCTGAACCTGACCAAGGTCGCCCTGGACACGAAAGAATACGATCCGCTCAAGCAAATCCACCCCCTCAAAATGGCGGAGCTGGCGCTGTGGGATTACGGCAAGGATGCCATGCGCCAAACGTTGCGCAAGGATATCGGCAACTTCGTTCAGGAAAGCATGGCCCTGCTGGGACATGAATTCCGCAACCCCGCATTTGAGGCGCGCCCCGTAGCCGTGCCGGACATGGAACAGGGCTTCCGCCCCGACGGCAGCCTGAACGCCTTTCGCAAAAACCTGGCCACGGGCCATATCGCCAGCGAAGAGCTTTCCGGCGCGCGCAACGGCATTGCCGCGCAGCACCCCCAGCTTCTGCGCCAGTTCGACAGGCTGATTGAACAGCTGCACGCGCCGGGAGTCGATTTTTCCTTGCGTGACGCCATGGGCCACGCCGTCAAGCGCGCCCTCAACGGCCAATTGACACCGGAAGGACGGGAAACGACCTTGTCGAACCTGGAGGAGAACCTTGCCTATAACGCGTCTTATTCTCCGCGCGACCTCGGCGGCCTCATTGCCGAAGCCGTCAAGTTCGGCGAAAACCTGAAAGCGCAACTGGAAGCCCCCGCCGCGGCCGCCGCGCCGCCCGCGCAAAAATCGCAAATGAAGCCCGTTTGAAGAAGAGCGGGCCACGCACGGACAATTCGTTTTCTTGACGGCGTTCAGTACGGCGTTTTGTCGTTCTTCTTCATCCAGTTGTCGAAAACGATCTTGGCTTCGTCGCGCAGGAACATCTTGGACGGCAGGGTGCGCTTGTCTTCGGGCAGGGCGACCTCGCGGTAAATGAAATCGTCGTCAAAACCGATGCGCTCCGCATCCTCGCGCGTATTGCCGAAGAAAATGCGGTCGATGCGCGCCCAGTAGATGGCGGAAAGGCACATGGGGCACGGCTCGCAGCTTGTATATATCTCACAGCCTTCAAGGCTGTAGTTTTTCAGCCGCGCCGTCGCATCGCGGATGGCGACCATTTCGGCATGCGCGGTCGGATCGTTCGTGGAGGTCACCTGGTTCCATCCCTCGCCCACGATCTCGCCGCCCCGCACGATGACGGCGCCGAAGGGGCCGCCGCAATTGGCATCCATCTTTTCCTGGCTGAGGTCGATCGCGCGGCGCATGAAGGCTTCGCGCCGCGCCTTGTCCTCGGGGTCGCGCATATCGGGCATCATCGGGCGGGCGGCGGGGATGGTTTCCTCCTGAAAGGTTTTCTCCACGTTGCCGACGAAATAGGTTTCGATGTTCTTCAACAGTTTTTCCGGCATCACGGGCTTGACGATGACGGAGACATGCTCGACACCGACGCGCGCCTTGACCGCCTCGGGGTCGGGCTCATCCGTCAGGGCGATCACAGGCAGCTTGCGGTATTCGAGCTTCAGCTTGTGCAAAAGGCCGATGTTGTCTATATCGTCGTTTTCGATGTTCAACACCATCAGGCGCAGAGGCTTGCCCAGGAAAGTCACGGCTTCGTCGCCCGTTTTCGCCTCGTAGGTCTCGAACCCCTTGTTATTCAAAATCCCCACCAGCAGCTTGCGGGAAATGTCGTTGTTTTCAACGATCAGAATGCGTCCATCGGTTGCAACGGGCATGACTGTCCTTTGTATCCTGTCTTTTGCGTTTTGCGTATCGTGAAAATGCGCGGAGTGCTACTTCACCGTTTCCGTTTCGTGTTCGGGCGCGGGGCTGCCGCCGGCGGATTTCGACCGTTTCTTCGCCGGCGGATAGGCAAAGACCAGTTCGCCGTTCTTGACATCGATTTCCACCGCGCCGCCTTCGGTCAGCTTGCCGAACAGCAGTTCTTCCGCCAGCGGTTTCTTGACGTGCTCCTGAATCACGCGGCCGAGCGGGCGCGCGCCCATGGCAGGATCATAGCCTTTTTCGCCGAGGAATTTGCGCGCCGCGTCGCTGAGCGAAATCGTCACACCGCGGTCGCCCAGTTGCGCTTCCAGCTGCATGATGAATTTTTCGACCACACGCCCGATGGTATCGGGGCTGAGCGGTTTGAAGGGGATGATCGCATCCAGACGGTTGCGGAATTCGGGCGTGAAGGCGCGGTTGATCGCCTCCTCGTCATCGCCGTCGCGCGCCGCGCGCTCGAAACCCATGGCGGGTTTGGCAAGCTCGCTCGCGCCCGCGTTGGTGGTCATGATCAGGATCACGTTACGAAAATCGATCGTCTTGCCGTTGTTGTCGGTCAGCTTGCCGTAGTCCATGACCTGCAGCAAAATATTATACAGGTCGGGGTGCGCCTTTTCGATTTCGTCAAGCAAAAGGACGCAATGCGGATGCTGGTCGACCTTGTCGGTCATCAGCCCGCCCTGGTCAAAACCGACATAGCCCGGCGGGGCGCCGATAAGGCGGGAAACGGAATGGCGCTCCATATACTCCGACATGTCGAAACGCAGCAGCTCCAGCCCCAGCGTTTTCGCCATCTGTTTGGCCACTTCCGTTTTCCCGACGCCTGTGGGGCCGGAGAAAAGATAGGAACCGATCGGTTTTTCCGGCTCACGCAGGCCCGCGCGGCTGAGCTTGATGGCGGCGGCCAGCGCCTCGATCGCGGCATTCTGGCCGAAGACCATGGTTTTGAGGTCGCGCTCCAGATTGGCCAGCACTTCGCGGTCGTCTTTCGATACCGTCTTGGGCGGGATGCGGGCGATTTTGGCGACGGTCGCCTCGATCTCCTGCACACCGATCACTTTCTTGCGCTTGTCCTCGGGCAACAGCATTTGCGAAGCGCCCGCCTCGTCGATCACGTCGATCGCCTTGTCGGGCAGCTTGCGGTCGCCGATATAGCGCGCCGAAAGCTCCACCGCCGTGCGGATCGCATCCTCGGCATAAGACAGCTTGTGGTGTTCCTCGTAATAGGGCTTCAACCCTTTCAGGATTTTGATCGCATCCTCGATCGACGGCTCATTCACATCGATTTTCTGGAAGCGGCGCACAAGCGCGCGGTCTTTTTCAAAATGGTTGCGGTATTCCTTATAGGTTGTCGAACCGATGCAGCGCAGCGCCCCGCTGGACAACGAAGGCTTCAGCAAATTCGAGGCATCCATCGCCCCGCCCGACGTCGCGCCGGCGCCGATGACGGTATGGATTTCGTCGATGAACAAAACGGCGTCGTCGTGGTTTTCAAGCTCGGTCAAAACCGCCTTGATGCGTTCCTCGAAATCACCGCGATAACGCGTTCCCGCGAGCAGCGCGCCCATGTCCAGCGCGAAAATCGTCGCGCCTTTCAAAACATCCGGCACGTCGCCCTCGACGATGCGGCGGGCAAGCCCCTCGGCGATCGCCGTTTTACCGACACCGGGATCCCCCACATAAAGCGGGTTGTTCTTGGAGCGGCGGCAGAGCACCTGGATGGTGCGCTCCACTTCGCTTTCGCGGCCGATCAACGGATCGATGCTGCCCTTCGCCGCCTTTTCATTCAGGTTGACGCAATAGGCATCCAGCGCGTCCTTGCCTTTTTTGAGAATTGCTTCCTCGCCCGCGTCCTCGTCCGCGCCGTGCACGGTGTGCTGCTCGCTGTGCCCCGGCACCTTGGCAATGCCGTGGGAAATGTAATTCACCGCGTCATAGCGCGTCATCTCCTGCTCCTGCAGGAAGAAAACGGCGTTGCTTTCACGCTCCGAAAACAGCGCGACCAGCACATTGGCGCCCGTCACTTCCTCGCGGCCCGAGGATTGCACGTGAATCGCCGCGCGCTGCAGCACCCGCTGGAAGCTGGAGGTCGGCTTAGCCTCTTCCGCCGCCGGATGCACCAGATTTTGCATTTCGCTGTCGATGTAATGCGACAGTTCCTGGCGCAGAAGTTCCAGATCCACGCCGCAAGCGCGCATAACGGCCACGGCGTCCTGATCCTCCGTCAACGCCAGCAGCAGATGCTCCAGCGTCGCGTATTCATGATGCCGCGCATTCGCGTAAGCCAGCGCGCGGTGAAGCGTTTGTTCAAGATGACGTGACAGCATGTGCCCCTCTTTCCGCGCCCTTCTCTGCGGGTGCTTTTCCCTTCAGCATGCGCGTTTTTACCAACATGTCATGCAAAGCCGTTTTTTGCTTTGTAAAGGCCATCGGCAAACAGGTCAGCAACAACATGCCGCCAGCCCCGATCAAACCCGTCGTTCTCATTTGCAAAACCGCATCCAGATGGCTTTGATTTAAAAACCTTCGCGCTTCCGGCGACGGCAACTTCATATACACCACAGCTTCCACGATTTTTATATATTGAGGCGACATTAGAAACAGAATATAGGGCACGCACGGCAAAATCCAAATTACATAGCGCAGAGCGCAGAGCGCAAGAGACACAGGCTCGCCTTTTTCCGACACAAGGCATACGGACATCAAGCGCCGCCCCGGCGTCGCCTGCCATTTTGACGATTCAAAAAACGCATAATAGGAAAGCCAGACAAGCTGGGCAAACCCGACAACGACCGGTAAGCCGACATCCTTCCATGCAAAAATATTTACGACCGATATTGGAATAAGCAAAATCAACGAGTCAATCACGGCCGAAAAACAACGCCGCCAAAAACCCGCATAAACAACGCGCCCCACCACCTCTTCCGCCATCACTCTTTTTCCATCGTACATTGCAGGGGATGTTCGTTTTTGCGGGCGAAGTCCATGACCAGGTTCACCTTCGTCTCGGCCACTTCGTAGGTATAGACGCCGCATACGCCCACGCCGCGGCGATGGACATGCAGCATGATCTCGGTCGCTTCCTGCCGGTTCTTGCCGAAGAATTTTTCCAAAACCAGCACGACGAAATCCATAGGCGTGAAATCGTCGTTGAGCAGCAGTACACGGAACATGGCGGGCTTTTTGGGGCGCGTGCGGGTACGCGTCAGTACGCCGATCCCGGGACGTCCCGTCTCGCGGTCGTCTTCGGGCGGTGCCGTCATCAAAATCCGTTTCCCGTCAAGTACTTGCATATAGAACCCCGACCGTTTTCGCATGAACGGCCTTCTCCTTTAAAGATAGCCCTCCAAGGGGCATTTGTCACCCTGTACCGCGCCTTTGGCCGCATCCGGCTCCTTTTCGACGTCGATGATGCGCCGCAACATGCTAAGCCTTGGAAATCTCACAATAAAAATGCATAAATTATTGAAAAACATCTTTACATATGTAAAGTGAATCGATAGAGTACGGAACGCGCTCGATCTTTCGGGCGATTCCGAAACATAACCGCCCGGAACGCAACCGTAATGCGTTTCAACGGAACAAACAGGGGGCCGCTTTGACAAAAGCCCGAATTCTGAAAACACTCGCGCTGACGATGGCTTTCCAGGCCGCGGTTTTGCCGAATACGGCAGCGAGCGCCCAAACGCCGCCCCCCGAACATCCGCGCCCCGACCGCTATGCCGCCATCGTGATCGATGCCGGCACCGGTGCCACGCTTTTCGAACGCGACGGCGACCAGCAATTGCGCCCCGCCTCCACCACCAAGGTCATGACCGCCTATCTGACGTTTCAGGCGCTGCGCGACGGCCGCCTGACGCTGGATCAGGAACTGGACGTATCAAGCTATGCCGCCGGCATGCCGCGCACGAACCTCGCCATGATCGGCCCCGTGACCTATACCGACCGCAAAACCGGCCGCAAGCGCACGGTGCAACGCCAGAAAATCCAGACCATCACCGTGGAAAACGCGCTGAAAGGCATGCTGGTGCATTCCGCCAATGACGCCGCCGTCGTGCTGGCCGAAGCCATTGCGGGCGATGTCGAAAGCTTTGCCGGACTGATGAACCGCACTGCGCAAAACATCGGCATGGCAAGCACAAACTTCGTCAACCCCAACGGCCTGCCCGATGACGGCCAATATACGACAGTACGGGACATGGCCAGGCTTTCCGCCGCCGTCATCCGCGACTTCCCCGAATATTACGGCTTTTTCAATACGCTCCGCTTCACTTTCAATGGTGTCACGTATAAAAACTACAACAACATGCTGGGCAGTTATCCGGGGACGGACGGGTTGAAGACGGGCTGGATTTCATCTTCCGGCTATAACCTCACGGCTTCGGCCACGCGCGACGGGCACCGCGTCATCGGCGTCGTCTTCGGCGCGCGCACGCCGGTCGAACGCAAAAAAGATATGACGGAACTATTCGACTACGGGCTAGAAATCATGGCCAAATCCCCACCCGCCGTGCTGCTGCCCGAAGACCCGCAGAACAGCATCGATACCGGTGACGATCCCGAGGAAGCCCCCGGCTTTATCGGTCGCAACGGCGACGACCTGCTGATCGGCAAAGGCTTCAAACTGCCCGATCCGGACGATAACCGCTCCGGCTTTCACATCAAGTCCGCCCCGCGCAAGCAAGAACCGCCCGAAAACCCGCCGCGCATGCTTGCCATCCGCACGCCCGCCATCCGTGACGAGAACCCGCACAAGCCCAAATACACCTGAAACAGCAGTATACTCCTATTGCTGGCTACACACCGCCCTTTATGCGGTTGTCCGCCTTGCAAAGCATCCGACAGTTTTCTGCAACTGTCTTGCCGCCCTTGCTCCACGGTGTAATATGATCGGCCTCCATGTCGCACAGATCAAAATGCTTTTTACACACAGGGCAAACGCCCTTTTGCCGTTCGTAAGCCTCGCGCTTCATATTGTCGGTGAAGGCGCGGATGGAAAGCGCCGACTCGCGCCCGCTCAGCACGTAGTCGTATACGCCTGATTTTTTTGTGACATCCTCATCCTGCATCAGGCGGGCAATAGTAGCTTCCAACCTGACGGTGTCCAGATTCTCCTTGCCAAAGGTGTTATAGAGCGGCCCCCAGGCAACGCCTTTCATTTCCTTGCGGTACTGCGTAAAAGTAAGTTCGACCCAATTCACCACATTTTGAAAATACGTCCAGAGTTCGTTAGCGTTCTGGTCGTACTGGTGCTGACGCATGTAATTCTCGATCTTCCCGTCGGAAATCCAGTCGAGCGCCCTTTCCAGATATTCCTGACGGATGGGTATGCCCTTGACATACTTGTCCCCGATTGCCGCCACCGGCGCGCCTGTTTTTGAAAACCATCTTTTCGCATCCACCAGCCAAGGACCTGTGTAAATGGCGTTGCGCAGTTCCTGATCCGTCAGTTTCTCCCCGGCGATATTAATGATCTTGAACCAATCAAGCTTTTCGCTCTCCGTGCCCTCGCAGACATAGACTGAAAGTTCGTAATCCAGAATCTGCTTTTGCCTATCGGGCGGCAAGTTTTCAAATCCCATGTCATACCCGTCGATCTTGACCGAGAAATCGCCGTGTACGTACTGGCAGATACTGACGGTGCGCTGCTGGCCGTCCATCAGCTCGAAACTGTCATCTGCAACTGCCCAATACATGGTATTCAACGGGAAATTCTTGCGTACGGTATGAATGACCTCCTCGCGCTGCCGGTCTTTATAGATGAATTCCCGCTGGTAAGAGGGGCGGATATTCAGCCTGCCGCCATACCCCCGCACCCCGGCCTCCTTTTCATTCGCATAGCCGTCGATCAGCTCGGAAACCTTGATTTTCTTAAGCTCGATTTTCATTTTCTTCTCTTGACGAACAACCGTTTGTAAACCTTTTTTCCCTTCACCATCGCCTGCGATACGCCTCCCTTCCATAACCCGTTGGAAAAGCCCCTTCCTTCGCTTTCTGTCGCGCCGATAATTTCGAACTGTTCTGGATTGAATTTGTCGAGAAACGTAATTGGCACACCCATGGCGTCGAAATAGTCCATCGGTATATCTGCTACCTTGCTGACCTCGATAGCATCGTAGTTATCATAGGCAGGATATTCTTCGGGCGTATGTCTTCTAAAGAGAGGAATACTTTCGTGGCGTTTCGGGTTATCCATATTCGTAAACCACATGATGCTTCCCATGCTGAAATACTTGATGCCACTCTCTATTTTCTTGCGCGATTCTGTTTGGATGTCGTAATTATCCGGTACGCGAAACCATTTTGTTCCACCGTTATCCACGCCAAGCCATAATTTGTTTTCTTTTATAAGACTAAAAATTTCCTTGTAAGTAATCGCATTTTGATTCCCGATAATCAGGAACTGCTTGTCATGTTCCACAAGCTGCGCTACGAATTCGCGAAAAAGCGAGAAGGGAGGGTTGGTAACGACAACATCTGCCTGTTTCAGCAGTGCCACGCATGCGCGGCTGCGAAAATCGCCAGCGGCATAGTTGTCGTCTCCTTGTAACGGGGACGCCGTATTCTTGTCATGTTTCAACAACCATTCCACATCCAGCAGGTTAATGGCCCCGTCCTTGTTAAAATCTTCCACGGCGTTGATTTCGATTTTGAACGGCTCTTTTCCATCGGGCTTTAGGCCTTCATACAAAGCCAAGGGCAGCTGCCGGCCCGCAACAGAGGACGGCACATAACTTGTGGCGATCAGTTTTTTGAGTTTCAGCGCATTGAAATTCAGCGCGAAGTACTTAAAGAAATTGCTCTCGTAGGGATCGTCGCAGTTGCATAAAACGATCTTGCCGCGCAACTGAGATTTATAATGCTTCAGCTCAGCTTCAATGTCGTTAAGCTGGGTATAAAATTCGTCTTGTTTGGCTTTTTTCGCCGCGGAAAGGACGCGGTTACCGCTTGTCGGCTGTCGGCTGTCGGCTGTCGGCTGTCGGCTGTCGGCTGTCGGCTGTCGGC
>Ga0206101_1000087_pt1 | contig 25943 bp, 31 predicted proteins | sample 1B0metagenome_FD_148613 | JGI IMG/M metagenome (GOLD analysis project Ga0206101, IMG submission 148613) | Enriched microbial communities from leaf-cutter ant dump, University of Wisconsin, Madison, United States - 1B0 | ecosystem: Environmental > Terrestrial > Nest > Insects nest > Nest dump... | reverse complement strand
ATCTGCTTCACGATGCTCATGAAGAAAGGGTCGAAGTTCGCGTTGGGCCGCGACGGATCGACCGCGTTCGCCTTTTCGCCGGGCGCCAGGTCGACGATGGCGCCGTTGCCGAGCGACAGCGATCCGCCGTCACCCTCGAAGGCGGGCAATGGATTGCCGGCCTCGTCGGTCTCCTCGCCTTCCTTCTCGATGAACACGGTGAGCATGGCGGAGATCACGGCGGCCATGAGCTCGGCGCCGCTGAACCGCTCGATCTGCTTCAGCGGCTCCAGGATCGGCGCAAGGAACGGCGCGCCGCGCAGCTGGCCCGGCCGCTCCTTGTCATTCCAGACCTGCAGCACGCGGCGGCGGCCGGTATCGGCGCCGAACATCGGGTAGTACGTCCAGCGCGGCACGCGCAGGCTGATGCGATCACCGGGGTGCGTGTTGCGGATCCACGCGCCAACCGGCATCACGCCATCGAGCTGGATGCCGTCGACGCAGGTGGCCGTGTCCACGCCATCGTTGGGGTTGCTGACGCGGTCGGCCTCGATCAGCTGCACCTTGAGCTCGCCCACGCCGCCGGGGCGGATCTCCATGGGGGTGATCGCAAACAGATCGCCGCTGGACATGGCCGAGAGCAGCGCCAGGCCCTGCAGGCCGTAGATGTCGTGCGTGCCCTCCACGTCGCACTCGCGCGGGTCTTCGGCCCAGCGCTCCCAGCCGGCACGCAGCTGGGCGTTGAAGACCTCGCCCTCTTCCGCCGTGATGCCCAGCGCCTGGTAGTCGACGGAGGGGCGACAGACGATGCCAGTGCCGACCACAGCCGTGCGCGGGCGAAGCAGAGCCGCGCGGGCGAGCGGGTAGTTGCGGAAGGCGTCACGCGAGCGGGCGCGCAGCGTGCGCAGTTCATGCGCCGGCAGGTCGCTGGTGGCGCTGCCGATGGTCGCGAACCAATTCTGTAAGCTGCGCAGCGTGCGCGAGGCGCCGCGCCAGCGCGTGCCCTGCACTTCCGTCGGCGCCGATGCCTGGGCGGTCGGCAGCGCGGCGCGCTGGTCACGATCGACCGAGATGATCGCACTCAGGCGATCCGCGGCGACGTTGGCGGACGCGTGGCCGGCCATCAGTCAGGCACCGCGTAGGTGACGCGATTGCGCGACCGGGTGGTGCCGGCCAGCGCGCGACGCAGCTCGGCGATGTAGGCGTCGATCTGCTTCAGGCCCTCGACGGAGTACTGGATCGTGCGATCGCCGAAGGTCACCGACGAACGCGTCGCGCCGGTGCGCCAGGCGTGGCGGGCAGCGATGGCTTCGTCAAGTTGGTCTTGCAGTGTGGCCATGCGATCCGGTCGGTGGGCCGGGGCCAACAAAAAGCCCCGCGCGATGGCGGGGCTTTCGATGCGTCGGCAGGCCCTGCCGACACCTGATTATTGTCAGATCGCGTCCGGACGTTGGCGATTAACTGAACAAATCATAAATGGTAAATAGTGCAATGGTTGCATTGGTGCAATGGTTGCACTATGATTTACCCATGCCCACGATCATCCGCCTCGCGAATTCAACCATCACGATGTATGCCGGCGATCATCTGCCGCCGCACTTCCACGTACGCATGCGCGATGGCCGGGAGGCGCTGGTGGTCATCGAGACGTTCGCCATCCTCACCAGTTCGCTGAAGCCCCGCGAACTGGCCCCGGCCTTGGCATGGGCCACCGTCAACAAACAAGCCCTCATCGCCAAGTGGCAGGAGCTGAACCCATGAACCAGCCGCAATTCACCCTCACCCAGGTCGCCGCTGCCGGCCCATACCGGCTGGCGCTGACCTTTGCCGACGGCCTCAGTACCGAGGTCGACCTGGCTGACACCATCGCCCGACACCCCACACTGGCCCGACTCGGCAGCGCCAAGATATTCGCGCAAGTCGCGCCGGACGAATGGCGCCTCGGCGTGACGTTCGCCGGCGATGACGGCCTGTCCCTGGCCAGCGACAACCTCCGCGCGATGGCGCTCGAACAGGCCGGCGAATACTCGCACCAGCAGCTGGTGGTCTGGATGCACCGGCACCAGTTGTCCCTCGATACCGCGGCCGATGCGCTCGGCATCAGCCGGCGCATGCTGGCCTACTACCGCAGCGGCGAGAAACCCATCCCGAAGACCGTGGGCCTGGCTATGCTGGGCTGGGAGGTGCGGCAGGAAGCCGCCTGATGCGCGGTCATTTTTTCTGGCGGCCGCGGGCCTCTGGTAATACCGCAGCGAGTGGACAAGGCCACATATCAGATTCCGGCCGGCACGTACAAACAGGTGGGCGACGACAAGAAATTCTGGTTCTACGCCAGCGTGGGCTCTGGTGGCATGGTCACTTGGAACAGCTTTCTGAGCGATGCGCCGCACGCGCTGGCTGTACCCAAAGCAGGGCCGCCGACCGAGCTTTGTGTGATCGCCGGCATGGGCTCGAAGGTGTGCTACACGACGGGCTACCAGCGCAAGACGGTGATGTCCGCGCAGGCACAGAGCTTTCAGCAGACGTTGCTGTACAACGGGCGCGTGGGCAACAAGATCAATATCGGCTACCGCGAATTCGGCAACGACATGGCGCGTCCTGCCTACAACAACGAGGTGGAGTACGACCTCAGCGAATCGAGCACGATCAGCTACAAGGGTGCACAGCTCGAAGTGATCGATGCCAACAACAACGGCATCACCTACCGGGTGCTGCGCTCGTTCCCGTAGCGCGCTCATGGGGCCGCCGTTGCCAACCCGTGATTGGTGATCATGTCGCCATTCCTTGCTGCACTGGCATCGTGGCGGATAGGCATGGTCAGGCGTCTCCCATGGCTTGGGCTTCTACCCTGCCTTCGGTGGCCGCTCTCCGCTTCCGCTTTTCCTGGCGCCTCAGCCGCGCCAGTTCGCCCTGGCATCGCCGCACGAAGCGGTCGGCGACATCGAGCGGCATGGCCTTGTAATCGGCGCCCAAGAATATGTTGAGCCGGCCGTCGATGATGCATACCTCGGGCTTGATGGACGGGCTCACGCGAGCCTCCAAATAGCGGGCTGACCGGGCGCGCTGATGCGGCGCGTTACCTCGCGGCGCCGGTGCATGCCGGCCAGGCAGGCGGCGACGCCGAAGTATTCCTGCCCCAGATGCTGGGCGATGGCCGACGCGGTGCAGGGACCGATCTCGCGCAGCACATCGGCGACGGCGACGTGGACACCGCGGCGCGGCTTGATGCGAGGGCTCACGCCGGTTCGCCGGTCAAGGCGCCATCAACAAAGGCAAGGGCGGATTTGAGGTAGGCGTAGTACGCCGATCGGCCAATGCTCACGCCGATACGGGTGAGGCGCTGCAGGCGCTCCCCTTCGGGCAGCCCGCCCATGAAGTATTCCGCGCGCAGCACACGCGCCTCGCGCCAGCGACCCTGGCTTTCCATGCGCCGAACGATGATCTCGACACGGTCGGCATCAGCATCCCCGCACTGCGGCGCGGTGCCGGCCAGCGCTTCGGCCGCGGCATAGCCCAGGCGCGCCAGTTGCGCTCCGCCGTACGCGTCGGCCCATCGTTGAAGCTGCGGTTTCAGGTCGTTCGGATCGGTCACGGTGAATCTCCTATCTCAGGCCAGCGTGGCGGGTGCCGCGGGCATTGCGGCGTGTGGTGGTTTGGGTGGGGCCGCGCAGGACGTCGCGGGCGCGCTGTACCAGGGCGGCGTCGAGCAAGGCGACGATGGGCGAGCCGGATTCGGCAAGCTGATCGGTGAGCGCGCCCAGCACGGCAACCTCATCGGCCAGGCCGCCGGACGCCTGGCGCCATTGGCCGAGGCGCTCACCATCGATGGTGGATGCGGGCGCGCGATCGAGCTGGCAGAGGATCTCGTCGATCGCCTGGCGCACCGTCCATACCTGGACAGCCGGTCGATATGTTTCACGGGGATCACGGGGTGCGACGATCGGTTCCGGCAGCGCGGCCGCGCCCTGCCGCGCCAGGTCCATCAGGCGCGCTTCGCGTGCAGTCCAATCGGCCGCGCTCAGGCGATGCAGGCGAAGTTCGTGGTGGTGGGCTGCGGCGTAGGAATAGACGAACGTGTCGAGCGGCTCGTTACGAATGCTGCTGCGGTTCTTTTCCCAGCGGCCCTTGCGCGGGTTGAAGGTTTCGCTGACCAGACCGTCGAGGTAGAAATCGTCCAGGTCTTCGGACAGGTGCACCAGGCGCGCGTCGGGCGCGGCATCGGCATCGCTGGACAGGCGCTGGAACAGCCAGTGCTTAATGCCCACGGTGCCGACGTGGTAGATGTGCACGCCTTTCTTGTCGAGCTTGCCTTTGTAGTTGACGTCTTCGAGTTTCGGGCGGTTGATGACGGGCGCGTTGTTGGGCACGGCGCCGAAGATGCACATGGGGCGGCGGATGCGCCGCGAGCGCACGAAGTGCTTGACGTGCTCGGTGCGGTGACCGCCGGCATCGATGGCAGTGGCCTCGATGTGCAACCAGCCACCCAACTCATGGGCCAGGGGGCGATTGAGGAGGTCGGTGAGCTTGGCCCAGACGTCGTCTTCACCCGGGTCACCGGCGAGCTCGACGTAGTCCAATACCCAGCACGTCATGCCCCGGCCCCAGCCGAGGATGGTGACGGCCAGGCGATCGTCCTGGGTGTCCACCCCGGCGGTGAGCGCGAGCACACCGCGCGGCGCCGTGCGCAGGCGGTACAGCTCGCGGCGATCGCGGATGAGGTTGACCTTGACTTTGCGCAGGGAGGGGTCTTCCCACGCTTCGGCCAGGCGGTCGTTGATGAACGTCTTGAGCTTGGCCGGGTCGCCTGACGCATCGAGCCACATGCGCACCAGGTCGATCCAGCGCGGGCCCAGGCCCATCGGGTAGTAGAGGCAGTTGGCGTGGTAGCCGCGGATCTTTCGATCCGGGTATGCCGGCACCCAGCGGCCGCGCGCGATGAGGCCGGTCTTCTGGTGCTCCTCAATCACCACGCCGCACTCGCGGCAGCCGTACCAGCAGCGCTGGCCGTCGGGCGTCCAGTGCAGGCCGCTCCACTCGAACGGCTGCTCGTGACCGCAGTCGGGGCATGGCCAGAGCCAGCGGCGCTGGTCGGACTTCTGCCACAGCTCGGTGAGGCGGCACAGGCCGATGATCTCGGGCGTGCCGACCTTGAAACGCTTGTACGTGCTGGGGAAGCCGGAGGTGCGGCCGTCGAGCATCGCATCGGGATCATCGCCGCTCTTGAGCGCGCTCGCGAAGCTGGAGAACTCGTCGACCAGGATCATGCCGGCGGCGGTGGACTTCAGGCGCACGGGGTTGCCGGCGTGCTCGATGTAGAGCTGGCCGCCCTGGAAATCCTTGAAGCTTCGCCGGTTGCTGGATTCGCGGCTGGCGATGCTGGTGAGCACGCGCTGTACGGACGGGGTTTCATCGATCAGCGGATTGAGCTTCTGGTCGATCCACTTGTTCATCGACACTTCGCCCGGCAGCACGACCATGATCGGCTGCGGGTTCTCTTCCATGGTGTAGCCGAGGATGTTGGTCTCGATTTCGCTCTTGCCGAACTGGATCGGGAACAGCGCCACGACGTCGTGCACCGGGCTGCGCGCGCTGAAACAGTCCATCACCTCGACCTGCAGTGGGTTGCGCGCGTTGTCCCAGGCACCCGGGATAGCGCTGCCCTTGCGCGAAAGCCGGCGCTTCGCCGCGGCCCACTCGCTGACGCGCAGCGGCTTGCGCGGCGCGATGGCGCGGGCCACGGCGCGGGCGACTTCGGTGCGGGCGATGGCGTAGGCGGCGCTCATGCTTCCGCCCGGCCGATGGATGCGAACTTGCGGGCCAACTCCTCGAGCGCCTGCTCGATGCCGTCGCGCAGTTTGAGCCGCACCGCATCCTCATCGTCGGTGGCAGCCAGCTGGGGTGCCAGGACGGCGGGCAGCAGCTCCAGGCGGCTGCGCAGCTGGACGGTGACGTCCGCGACGGTGGCCAGGACCTCGTCGCGCGGCATCAGACCGCCCATCTCCACCTGCTCATCACGCAGCGCCTTGCGGGCCAGCGCTTCCTCGCGCTCGGCCTGTGCCTTGGCGCGGCGGAGGGAGAGAGGATCGACCGGGAAAACGACGGCGTCGGGATCGTTCGGCTCCGATTCCTCGGCCACGGATGGTGGGGCGGAAGGCGCCGGCGTGGCACCCTGCCCGCGGGCGGAAGCATGCCGGGCGCGCACGCCGGCTTTCGCCGGATCGCGCGTGGACGCGATCAGCTGCAGGGAGTCGGCCACGCGGACGCGCTTGCCGTCATCAGTGAGCACCAAGCGCCCCGCGTGGCGCAGCGCGGTCACGTAGCCGGGTTTGCACCCGATCCGGGCCGCGAACTCGCGGAAGCCTTCCGTTGCCGGCAGGTCACCCATGGGCATCACCCTCTTCCTTTTTTTTCGGAGTTTCGAAAGAAGAGAGAAACGCGCGCGCGAGCGCGGGCGTTCTGCGGCGACGGCGCCGGTCTGCGGGCACGTCTGCGGGCAGCGCGAACCCGCAAACCCGCGCCACGCCTGCGCCTCTGCGGCATTGCGGCGTCTGCGGGCACATTCCCCGTGTGCGCGCATGTGCGCGCGCAAGTGGGTGCAGGATCGGAGTGCCATCCCCCGCGCGGGCGGGCGCGCGAGAAGCCGCAATGCCGCAGAAAGCCAGATGCAGAGCCATTTCTGCCAGCAGACTTGGCCGCAAGTTTGCCGGCAAACGCCGCAGAACGGTCTGGATGGGCATCAGAAATCCCCCTCGTCCCAGCCGGCGCCGTCCGTCTGGCCTGCCTTGTAGTCGCCGGCACGGTTGCGCATGGCCACGATCTGCTCGCCGAGCCAATCGGCCTCGACCATGCCTTCCGGCGGCCGCTCGCCGAAGGTGAGCGTCGACAGTGGGTTGGAGATGGTCTGCTGTCGCCGGTGGCCCTTGCGCTGCGCCTTGATGCCGCGGCGCTTATCCAGCAGGTTCACGAAGCGCTTAATCGATGCGGGCCGCACGCCCTGGTTGGCGCACCAGTTACCGTACACGCGGAACCAGTCTTCGGTGAGCCCGGGCATGGGCTTCAATGGCGGGATCTCCAGCGCGACGAGCGCGTCGACGAAATCCACCGGGCTGTCCTGCGCGAGCTTGACCAGGTCGCGCTTCGCTTCGGTGTCCGGCGGCAGTTCGCCGGGACCGAAGTCGCCGAGGTCCAAGTGCAGGAGGTAGTCGTGCAGCGCGGCGATGCCGCCGTTGGCCAGCTCTTCCATGATGGCGTGGTAGTAGGCCGGATCTTTCTTCGGCGGCGTCCAGATGACGCAGTGGCGGCGGTCATCCTCCTCGAGCACGACCGGCATGGATTCGTTCGACAGGAACACCAGGTTGAGGTGGTTGACCTCGTCGTACGCGGCGATGTGCTTGGGGTTGATGCGGATGCGCTGGCCGGTGACCAGGACCTTCAGCAGGTTCTTCTGCTCGTACCGGTGCGCCTGGGCGACGACTTCGTCGGCGATCAAGAACAGCTTGCGGCTGGCCCAATCGTTGTGTTTGTCGACCAGGGCGTTCTGGTCGAGGATCGAGCCATATTGGCCGTAGATGGCCATGATGCTTTCGAAGAACAGGTTCTTGCCGGCGCCCTGGCCACCGTGCACCACGATGGTGGATTTCATCTTGGCGCCCGGGTGCTGGATCGGATACGCGCACCAGCGCAGAACCCACTGGTAGAGCGCGCGGCTGTTGCGCTCTTCGCTGCACAGGTAGGCCAGGAGATCGAGCACGCGATCGCACTTGCCGGCCTTTGGCTCCGTCGGCCAGCCGCCCCAGAGGTTGCAGGTGACCGCGGGGTCCGAACACGGGGGGTCGAAGCCGACTTCGGTCAGGCGCACGATGTCTCGGTCTGCGTGTTCCATCCAGGCCTTGTGCAGCTCGGGCCGCACGCAGGCGTTCTTCATGTCGCTGATCGGCAACAGGCAATGCTCCTGCGCATCAAACACTGCGCCGCCGCCGCCGTAGACCAGTGAGTAGCGCTCGAGCAATTCGTCGAGCGTCTGGATCGGGCGCAGCTTTGCGCCCTTCCCCCCGGGTGCGGAGGATGAAACGGCGCGCAACGCCGGCGGCGACCACCGCAGATCCGAGAGGCGGGCGGCCACCTGGGCGCCGACGACGGCCAGGCCTTCAGCGGCGTGCACGTCGTTGAAGTCGGAATCCTTCACGCCGCGATCGAGGTACGCGGCGCGCCGTTCATCTTCGGCGGCGAACGTCGGCAACACCCACTCGCCGCCCACGGACATCGCCGCGGCGCTCGCGCCCTCGACGCCGGCGTTGCGGTACCCGTGGGGCTTGCCGCACGCGGGGCAATCGACCGGATGCTGCGGCAGCACGATGCGCGCCTGGCAATCCTTGTGCTGGCACTTGCCCAGGGCATCGTCGTCGGCACAGACCAGGATCTTCGCGCGCTTGTACCGCCGGTGCAGCTGCTCGGCGACGGCCTTCAGGTTGCCGGCGTCGAACGCGCACGCGACCGGGTAGCCCGTGGCGGCGTGCAGCGTGGCCGCCGTGGCGTAGCCCTCGGCGATCAGCACGATCCAATGCGGCTGGTGGCCCAGCAGGTGGTAATGGTTCTTCTTCTCGCAGCCGGCCGGCCAGAACTCCTTCACCGGCCGCTTGCCTTCGCGCGCCTGGGCTTCCGTGCGCAGGAACTGGAGTCCGTGGATCTTGCCCGCGGTGTCGATGAGCGGCACCACCGCGGTGCCGTTCTTGGTGTACTTGAGGCCGTAGCCAGGCACGCCCTTGCGCTGCAGGTACGGCGAGTCGCCATCCGGCAGCAACCGACCCCAGGCCTTCATCGCGGTGTTGGCGGCGGCGGCGGCGTCGTGCTTGCGCTGGCGCTCCGCAGCCTTCTCCGCTTCCGCCCACATGCGCCGCATCGCATCGCGTTGCTCTGGCGTGATGCGGCCGGTGTCGTCGCTGGGCAGCGTGACCTTCTGCGCGCCGTTGTTGTTGCCGCGCCACACGCCGTAGGCGCCGACGATCAGGGAGCGGTCGACGCTGGGCGCCCACTCCTTCAGCAGATACCACCCCCGCTTCTCGCGTCCACCATCGCGAACGGCCAGCCGAACGGGCTTGTGCGTACCGACGCGCAACCGCTCACCCTGCGGGATGATCAGGCCAGCGTCCTCGAGCTGGCGCAGCACGTCGTCGTAGTTCGTGGGGCCCGCCATTTCAGTAACCCCAGCCCAGACTAACTACACGAGAATTGCGGCTGCGCGACCCGCATAGCCAACCCCAAAGGGAGGACCCACCCCTGGAAAAGCTGAACGGAATGTTAAACGAAGCTGAATGCGTTGTTAAGCGAAACTGAACGGGAAAAATGGGTGCCGGCATCCGCCAGGCCCGGGGGGCGGGGCGCAGCCACTGGCTCCGAGGGGTCATCGGGCCACCTCCATCCATTCGTTCCGCCGGCGCCATTCGACGCGCATGTCCTCGCGCAGCCGCTCAGCAGCCGCAGTTCCGCGTCGCGCGCCGATCTGGCTGATGAGTGCGTCGACCTTGGGCCTGCGGGTGTACCCGCGTCGAAGCCAGCCTCTCGCCTCGCAAACCCGTCGCCATTGCTCCGCATCGAGCATTGACGCGATGTAGGCGCGGCAACCCATGCCGGTGGTGCAATCGGCATGGCCGCATGTTTCCGGTATCTGGGTGATTTCCGCCGCGCGTTGCTCGGATGACATCGTCGAGAAGCGACGCATGGCGTCCCCCAGGCAATGGCTGATCATGGATTCCCCCATTGCGGTACGCCGCCTGCCAGCGTTACGGCTTCAACCGCAGCGTCAGCTGTGGTTGTCGAGGCGTGTTGAGCGCGTCCAGGCTCGCTCGCGCTTGCGCGAGCTCCGCCGCGGAACAACCGTTCGTCAACATGTGCTTGATCTGCGCGATAGCCGCGCGGGCCGCCGGCGACGGCGGCAACTTGCGGGGGCGACACGTCAGACGGCTCCGCGCGCGCATGGCTGCGCCTTCTGTTTGTTGGCTCGCCGGCCGGCGAGCATGCGTTTATCCGCCGCCGCGAATGCCTCGGCTTCCCGCATCGCTCGCAGCCCGTCGCGAATGCACTGCGCGGCCTCGGTATCGACGCTGAACTCCAACGATCCATCGGCCGGTTGCCGGGCACGCTCGTATACGTCGTGAACGCGAAAGTCGATCATCAAGACAACCTCCCGCCTTCGGGGGCGCGCGCCAGCACGTCATCGTCCCAGCGGCTCACGAATGCACGTCCGGCAATATCGCCTGCACCTGCTTGCGCATCGCGAGCACGGCGGCGATCAAATCGTCGGATTCGTCGAGGATGCGGCGGGCATACGGCAGGTCGCTGGCGTTGATGACGCCGTCGGCCAGCGCCGGCGCCACCGCCTCGATCAACCGCCCGAAGTCACCAGCCAATTCGGCAAGACCAACAGCCCGCGACGCTTCGACCGATGCAGGCATGCGCACCGCCAGCAGGCCGCGGCGGCGCGCCAGGTCACGCTCGCACTCGCCGCGATACGGCTCGGGCAGCGACAGCACCCAGGCATCGAGCAGGTCGGCCGGCAACACCTTGACGGTGCCGTCCATGTACCGACGCAGGATCTGCGCGTTATTGCGCATGTCGCTTGCCGGATCATCGCCCAGCCGTAGCGGAACACCCCGCACATCCGGCGCCACCAGCGCCAGGTACTGCTCGGCCACCACCATCGCGAACGACTGCGCGTTCGTCGCCGTCTCATCCAGCACACGACGGGTGTAGCCGTAGACGACGCTCTGCAGCGGCGGCATGAAATGAGGCGCGGGCTTCATGCGCGCACCCGGGCCTTGACGGCAAGCTGTGCCGCATGAACACCAACCCGCCACTTCACCGGCCGTGCTTCGCCGCGCCGCACCCTGTGGCGTCCAACGATGGTGCCGGCCTGCCGGTAGGATGGGATGACCCCATCGCCATCACTACCGGAGACCCGCATGGAAAACGGACGCACCATCAGCGCGGAAGACTTCCCGCAATGGGCTGCCGATCGCCTGGCGGACCAGCATCGCGCGATCGACATGATGGCCGGCCAATGCAAAGCCATGCGATACGCCTTGATCATGCTCATCGCAGCGCACCCGGATCGCGCGACCCTGCGCGGCAAATGGCAAGCCATAAGCGCCGAGCTAGTCGACGCAGAAATGGATCTGTCCGCCTATGGGAGCGACGGCTATCGCGAGGCCTTCCAAGGCATGCTGGCATCGGTAGCGAACGCGCTGGATCCGAAGCAAGGCGAATGACGATCCGCTCCATCGCAGGGCTCGCGGAGATTGCCTGGTGCAGATCGGATTCGGAAAAGACCTTCACCACCCGTACCTTTTCCATGTCAGCCGATCCTCGCGACGGGAGTCACGGCGATCCAGCCGGCCCGGGTGCCGGCCTGCCGGTAGGATGGGAGCGCCAACCCACCACCGCTACCGGAGACCGACATGGAACCGACAACCGTCACGCTGGAGAACGCGGCCGAGCGACTCGCGGCACTCGAACATTTGGTGGAACACATCCTGCCGGTGCTCATCCAGGATTCCTCGTATCTGCAGGACATTCGGGCGACGCTGCAGGAGATGCTGGATTCGCCGTCGCCGGAACTGGCGTCGAACCAGGCACTTCCGCGACTGGTGGAAGGTCTGTTGGATGCAACGCCCTCCGTCTCCTGAGCATTGCCCGCACGGCGTCGCGTTCAGCTGCTGTAGGCGCGGTAAGCCAGTCGCGCACGGCGACGCGCGCACGTTCGATCAATCCACGCATGAGATCGCTCCTGATGATGGCCATATCAGCCGGCCCTCGCGGTGGCGGGGTTGGGCTCGCCGAAGACGTCGGGGCGGAGGTCGTGGCGGGTGACTTTGCCTTCCGTGGCTGTCTCAATGTCCCCGCACCGATCAGCCGGCACCCGGTTCTTGAGCCAATAGTGGATATGCCCAGTGCGGACCTTGCCGCCTATCCGACGGGCGAGCTCGCTCTGCGAGCCGCAAATTGTGATGGCCTTCTCGAGCGCAGACATTGCCTGAACCTTGCAAGATTTCTTGCAAAGGTAATGCAAGCATTTTTGTCAGTCAACAATGCAAAATGTTTTGCATGAAACCGCTAGGCGAAAACATAGCGGCTCTTCGGGCGGCCAACGGATGGACGTTGCAGGAACTCGCCGCCAACGTCAGACGTTGCGGAGCTCCGAAGGTACAGCACCAGCACCTGCAACAGCTCGAGGCCAAGCCGAATACACGCCCTCGCTATCTCATCGAGCTCGCCTGCGCGTTCGGAAAGACGGTCGAGGAGCTCCGTGCGTGGGTGCCAGGCATGCCCGTCTATGGCCCGCATGCCACTGACTCGCGCCCAGCGTTTGCAGTCCGAGATCCGGCCGGGGAATATGGCTTCCCTATGGCAGCTGATGAGCGTCGACTGATCGACCTTTACCGTGATTGCGGCAATGAAGTGCGAAAGGCCGTGTTGGTCATGATGGATGCGGCGGGCGAGTCCCGCACGCCGCGTGGCAAACCTCGAAGCTAGCGCGGCCTCACAGGATTGTTTTGCCGTTGACGCTCAGGCTCGTAATCCGCGCGCCATCACCAGTGGTGGTGCAGGCCGCGCTCACGTCGATGTTGGCGCCAAATCCATTCATCATGGTCAGTCCTGACCCTTTCGGCCACGCGAAATAATGCTCCGTTGCTGAACCGTAATCCTTGGTATAGGGCACGTGCGCCGAAGAGGGATTGGTCGCCACGCGTTTGATCGCCTCCTGGCAAAGCGACAGCCCTTCCATGCGGCCATCGCTTGCATGTGCATCGCACATGAGTCCGAGCGCCGAGCAGATTCCGAAACCAATAGTGAGCGCGACTCCGCGCCGTCCAACGGATGCCCCTGAAGCCATAGCACGTACCCCCCTTCTATACCCGCCAAACCCCGGCAAACAGTATAGGCAATCCGACACCGGCATCTAGCAATGCAAAAAAACTTGTTGACAATTTTTGCAAGATAGTTTGCAATCTTTCCCGCCCCGGCCATCCGGGGCGGGCGACCGGCGGGTCGCCACCCGCCGGAACCCCTGTCCGGTAGCGCGAAGGCCTGAACCCTTGCAGGCCTAGCCAACGACCCGCCGGCGCCCTCCACTCACCGGAGAGCGCCGCATGAACACCAGCACCACCCCGCTGAAAATCCTGGCCGATGGCACCGAGGTGCCCGCCAGCGATCCGCGCACCGACCACGTGGCCGTGCTGTTTCCCGACACCGGCTGGATGGTGGCGGTCAAGGCGCTCGCCGGCGAAGAGTACGAGCCGCTGGCCAATGCCGATGCCGTGGACGCGGCCGCCAAGGCATTGGACCTGCTGGGCCACCAGGACTGGATCAACGCCCCGCTCGATGAGGTCTGGCTGCGCCACGTGCTGACGCACGACCGCTACGACCCCGCCGTCGACACCAACCTCTTCCCCGACCTGCCTGCCGACGACTGGTTCTGGACCAGCACGGTAGTGCCGTGGTCTTCGGCGTCCGCCTTCCTCGTCGATCTCCGCCTCGGCTACGTGGGCTACGGCCGCCGCAGCCTCAGCGGGTTCGGTCTCGCGTGCCGGCGTGCCCGTCAGTAATTGGCCCATTTGCTGACGGAGACCATCGCCATGACGTCATCGTTTTGCTCAGTGCTTTCGGAAACCACCGTTTTTGCGGGGCCGAGGACGAAAGAAGAATTCGATCGCATCGCGCTCCCCGAAATGGTCCACGAGTGGAAGCCCGACAAGATCGAAACGCTGCTGCGCGCCGACGGCTCCGAATACGAGCAGCGGTGCCACAGCAAGCAGCTTGGCAACTACGCAGAAGGCACGATCACCGTGATCTTCCAGTGGTTCGAAAGCCGCCGCATGGCAAGCGAGGCGTAGTCATGACGGCACCTCGCACCGAAAACCAGCAGCTGACTGACCGGCAGGTGCAGGCGCGTCTGGAGCGGTTGCTTGCGGCCAAGCGCGCCACCGAGGCCGCCAGGGAATCACGGTATCGGCAGCTCCGCACCTTGCGCAGCGAATTTCGGGCCAATGCGAAGGCGCCCATGCGTGCCATCGGCAGCATCGGGCCGGCCCGCGCGCCGCAAAAACATTCGGGGTGGCGGGACCTGGCTGGCGCGCTCGCGCCACTGGTCATCGTCGCGGCGCTTGGTTTGCTCGCGCATTGGGCGGGGTGGGTCTGATGGCCGGCCAATCGCTTCACCGCCACGCATTGCTCCGTCGCCCGGACGATGGCCGGGAGCGCAAGAGCCCCATATCCCAAGCGCCGCTGTCGCGCCGCCAGATCGTTGTGGCAACCGTCATATGGCTGTCGTTTTTCGTCGCATCGTTGTGGCTCGCCGCGCACGATCCCGATTACCTCAGCCGCATCGTCGAGCGCGCCCTGGGTGGTGCTGCATGATCGCCACCGCCTATACGCCGGCCGTCAGCGCCGCACTCATGGCCGCGCTGGAAACACCTGCGCATACCTTGCGCCGCACGCGCGAAGGATTCGTTTCCAGCCGCCCTGCCCAGCCGGTCGCGGTGACCAGGCGCTGTGCCAACCAGTTGGAGCGCGACGGCCTGTTCGCGTTCGACAATCCGGCCTTTCCGAGCGCGTTAACGCTCACCCAGGAAGGGCTGAAGGCAGCCCGGCAGATCAAGGCCAGCCGACGATTCCGGTGCAGCCGCTCATGAGCATCAAGCCGCTCAAGCCAACACCTGAAATCAGCCGCCAGCGGAGCTGGTCGGCTGGATTGAATTGTTATGCCGCAACCCCGGAGAGCGACATGAGCTGGCAACCGATGACAACCGCGCCGCGCGACGGAACAGTCGTGCTGGTGACCGAAACACCGAATGGCGAGCACTACAACGTGCTGCCGGCAATGTACGCAAACATGGGCGGTGGCGACCCACGGATGGGCCAGAAAGCGGAAGTCAGCATTGGTTGGTGGGCGGCCTGTGGGTCGCGCTACACCGGAGAGGGTGGTGATTGCGATTTGCCGGTGCGCTGGAAAGCGCTGGCCTGTACGCCGATTTGCTGGATGCCAATGCCAGCACGCGAGGATGAAAAAAAATTGCGGCGACGACTGGGCCAGCTTTTGCGGCATAACACCGGATTGCCCGCGCGCCCTGCGCCGCGCCAAACGCTTGTTACGCGATGCCAGGAGTCTGCTGGCGCAGGCCGAACGGTTCCTGCATGACCTCTCCGATTCCCAGTGCCCCACCGAACTGCTGGAGCACATCCGCCGTTTCAACCACGCCAAAGGAGATACCCAGTGAGCGAAGCCAACCATACGCTGCCATTGCACGAAGCAAAAGCAGCAACACCCTTCATCCACGTGGCCGGCGACCTGATCGTCCGGCTCGATTCCAACCCGCTCAGCGGCCTTGCTGGCTTCCTCGCGGCGCCGTTGGCAAGCGCCATCGCGGTCGCCGATCGCTCCGCGGCGAAAGACGACGCCGCGCCACGGAAGATCCTGGCGGATGGCAACGAGGTGCCCGCTTCGGATCCCCGCACCGATCATGTAGCCGTGTTGTTTCCCGACACCGGCTGGATAGTGGCGGTCAAGTCGCTCGCGGCGAATGGCCGTCCATTCAAGAGCCAGCAGGCCACCGAAGAGGCCGGCAAAACCCTCCAGCTGCTCGGCTACAACGACTGGCAACTGGCGCCGGACACGGTCTACGAGAGGCACGTCATCGACCGCTGCTACCACGAACCGGCCGTGGACAAGAACCTGTTCCCCGACCTGCCGACCGACGACTGGTACTGGACCAGCACGGTAGCGCCGTGGTCTTCGGCGTCCGCCTTCGACGTCAGTCTCCGCTACGGCCTCGTGCACAGCTTCCACCGCAGCTACAGCGGGTTCGGTCTCGCGTGCCGGCGTGCCCGTCAGTAATCGGCCATTGGATTGATTGAAATGGCCTCACGCTTCCAGCCGCCGCCTATCGTCGATGCCGCGCGCAATCTATGCGCGGACATCGAACAGGTTGTGCGCAAGTTCCCGCGCTACCACCGCTATCAGTCGGGCGCCGCGCTGCGGCTCCAGGCCGAAACAGTGATGCGCTGTGCGACCCGTACGTGGCAGCGCCAGGACCAGCGGCGGTTCTATGCCGACAAGTTGGTCGATGCCGTCGACGACCTGAAGGATCGCCTGCAGGTTTGCAAGCTAGTTCGCGCCTACCAATCGTTCGCGCAATTCGAGCGGCTCATGGTGCGCGCCTGCGAAATCGGCAAGCAGGCCGGTGGCTGGAAGCGAAGCCTGGAAACGCACCCCAATGCCCGGAATGTGCAGGCCGAGGCCTCCGCACAGCGTGGCAAGAAACTGAGTACCCGCGCCGCCCGATCGAGGGCCAACGCATGACGACGCCGCGCTATCCGAAAAAGGCCTGTGCGGCAGAGTCGCAAGTGCGCGGGGACGCGGCGCCGTGGTCTTCGGCGTCCGCCTTCAACGTCAATCTCCACAACGGCAACGTGAACAACAACCACCGCAACAACAGCGGGTTCGGTCTCGCGTGCCGGCGTGCCCGTGAGTTTCAGGGTGCCGAGGGCGTCCAGCTGCGCCCTCTCTACGATGCCTACATGGCCGCTCGCCGCGGCAAGAAGCCCAGTTTCGACAAGCTGGCTTTCGACGCACACTTCATCGATGGCCTGCTCAATCTGCAGGCCGAGCTCAACACGGCCACGTGGTCACCTGGCCCCACCACCACATTCGTGGCCACGCGCCCCAAGGCACGCGAGATCCACGCCCCGCCCTTCCGCGATCGCGTGGTGCATCACCTGATCGTGCCGCCGCTGGAGGCGGTCTACGAGCCGCGCTTCTACGCGCACAGCTACGCCAACCGCAAGAGCAAGGGCAGCCACGCCGCCGTCCGCTACGCCCATGCGTGCGTGCGCCAGGTCTACTCCGGCCAGGGCAGCGGCTATTACCTGCAGCTCGACATCGCCAACTTCTTCATCTCCATCCGCCGCGATAAATTGTGGCGCACCATGAAGCCGGTGCTGCTGCGCGCCGGGTTGTCGCCGACGATCGTCGCGACGACGCACGCGCTGTTGCGAGGCAACCCGTTACAGGCCGGCGTACGCGAACGCGCCACGCCGGCACAACTGGCCTTGGTGCCAACGCACAAGCGCCTTTGCAACGCGCGACCGCGCTGCGGCCTGCCCATCGGCAACCTGTCCAGCCAGTTCCTGGCCAACGTCTACCTGGACAAGCTGGACCAGTTCGTCAAGCACACGCTGCGCGCGAAGCGCTACCTGCGCTATGTGGATGACTTCGTCCTGTTCCACCACGACCGCGAGCAGTTGGTGCGTTGGCAGCAGCAAATCGAGGTATTCCTCGCCGCCGAGCTCGACCTGCGGCTGAAAGCCGACGTAAAGCTGCGGCCACTGACCGCGGGCCTCGACTTCCTCGGCTACATCATCTACCCCACGCATCTGCTGGCGCGCCGGCGCGTCGTCACTCACCTTCGCCAGGCGCTGGCCGAGTGGGAATCCGCCCACGTGCGCGGCGACACCATGCACGGCACGCCCGCCGATTTCGACCACATCCGCACCGTGCTGGCCAGCTATGCCGGCCACCTGAAGCACGCCGCCACCCGCCGACTGGCCCATCGCCTGCGGCAACGCTTTCCCTGGATTACCGCCGCTGCGCAACCGCAGCGCTTTTCCCATCGCCTGCATGGCAGGCCCATCACCATCAGGAGCGATCTCACGCGATGAGCATCCAAGCCATCCCGCTGTCGCAGCTGCATGCGACATACCTCAACGTGCGCAAGACCGGCGGCGCATCGGTCGAGTCCCTCGCCGCATCGATCGTGCACCACGGCCTCATCCACAACCTCACGGTAACGCGCAACGACAGCGGCTACGCCGTCGTCGCCGGCGGCCGCCGCCTCAAGGCGCTGCAGGCCCTCCAGGAGGCTGGCACGCTGCCCGAAACGCTGGCGGCCGGCATTCCCTGCCGCGTGATCGAGGATGGCCAGAGCCGTGAGGCCAGCCTCGCCGAAAACGTCATGCGCCACGCAATGCACCCCGCCGACGAATGCGACGCCTTCGCGAGGCTTGTCGACGACGGGCTACCCGTGTCCGAGATCGCCGCACGCTTCGGCCAGTCCGAGCTGTTCGTGCGCCAGCGTCTCAAGCTGGCCAACGTCGCCCCCGACATCCTGGCCGACTACCGCGCCGGCAATGCCACCCTCGAGCAGATGATGGCGCTGGCGCTCACCGACGACCAGGCCGTGCAGTTGCGGGTCTGGAAAGCTGCAAAGAACGAATGGCAACGCGAGCCGCGGCGCCTGCGCGAAGTGATCACCCAACAGGAGCTGGCGGCCGATTCATCGCTCGCAAAATTCGTGGGCCTCGCCGCCTACGAAAAAGCCGGTGGACAGGTGCGTCGCGACATGTTCGGCACCGATGCCGACGCCTTCCTGATGGACGCCGAACTGGCCGAGAAGCTCGCGCTGGAGAAACTCGAACGCACTGCCGAGAAAATCCGCAAAGAGGGTTGGCTTTGGGTCGAGCCGCGCCTGAAGTTCGAGTACTACCAACACCGCGATGGTTTCGGCAATGCGCCCAGCGAGTACAAAGGAAGCAAGGAGACGTGGTCGGCCGAAGCGAAAGCGCACGCCGGCGCCATCGTGTCGCTGGGCTACAACGGCCAGGCCGAGATCAAGCGCGGCCTGGTACGGCCAGCAGACCGCAAGGCGATGACCGCCGCCACCGGCGAGAAGGTATCCGGCGGCAAGGATAAGCCCGCACACAAGCCCGGCGAACTGTCGTTCGCCGCCGTGCAACGGCTTCAGGCCGAGGCTAGCGACATCATCGCGCTCGATCTGTCCACGAAGCCGAAAGTGGCGATCGCGCTGCTGGCCGCCGAACTTGCCGATTCCGTGTTCTACGACGGTTGGGTCGGCTCGCGTACCTTCGTCCACATCAGCCGCGAAGCTGGCGGCCGCATGCATGGCAACATCGCAAAGATCAGCGGCCGCGCGCCGGCCGCAAACCGGATGGATGATCAGCTGAAGGAATGGAAAGCACTGCTGCCAAGGAACCGCAGCGACGCGCGTGCGTGGATCCTCCGGCAAGACGAAGCGACCGTCGAGAAGCTCCTCGCCTTCCTTGTCGCGCGGGAGGTCGATGGCGTCGAAGTATCAGCCGGCTCCAAGAAGGAAACGGTCGCCGATCTCGCCGACATGACGCAAACCGACTTGTCGGCGGCGTGGTCACCCACCGAGGAATGGCTGGCCACACTGCCCAAGGCCGCCATCCTGGACCTGGCGAAAGGCGCCGGCGCGCCCGAGGTCGAATTGGCACTGCTGCGGAACGTGGCGAAGGCGAATTTACCGGGCGCTGCGCTCAAGCACTTCCCGGAGGGATGGTTGCCGCCACCGCTGCGCCCGCGGTCGGCGCCGAAGGCAAAGAAGGCTGCACCGCCGAAGAAATCGGCAGCGCCGACCAAGGCGGCAAAGAAGCCGGTAACGAAAAAACCGGCCGCCCGAAAAGCCAAGAACGCGCCCGAGAAAAAAGCCGCGAAGGGGCGTGCGAAATGAATACCACTGCGCTCAACAATGCCATCCATCGCCTAAGGCATGACATTTACCTGGATGACCAGCAAGGTCTCGATGCCCGGCGCGCCGACATCGAACTGGTGTCGCACGAATTAGGCCTGGCCGAAAACACCATCGATCGCCTTGTCGGCGACCTCGCGAAGGAGGCCAACGGTCCGACCTTCATGGGCGAGCCCGTTCTACCCCACGACGATGCCGTCGACCGGTTTGCGGCGTCGATGAAACAAAAGCTTGCCGCTGCGCGCGCGAAGGGTCGCGGCGGCTGGAACAACAATGAGCCCGGCATGCATCAGCGACTGTCGGACATGTTGCGCGCGCACGTCGAAAAAGGTGATCCCCTTGACGTGGCCAACTTCTGCATGTTCCTGCATCAGCGCGGTGAGGCCATCACGGCCTCCAGGGCGCCGACAACTGCGAATGCTCCCCGCACGTCCATGCAGTTCACGCTGGGCCAGGCCGAAACGCTGTTGTCGTTCTTCGGTGGCTCGAATGGCGACATGACCGTGGAGTACTTTCCCGCCAACCACTGGCCAGACAACCCGACGGCTCCGGCCGGCCTGTACGTCTACTGCACCGAGTATCCGGAGGAAGGCGCTCAGTGGCTGGGCGCGGAAGACAACAGCGAAGCGATCGAGCCGACCTGGCAGCACATCCCGCCCGATCGCGCGGCGCCGCCGGCTGCGGTCCTGGATCACGCGGTGCACGCATACAAGGTTGCCTGCGTGTCCCGCATGGCGATGGAGACGCATCCCGAGGGTAACCCTTCGGTCGAGGTACTGGACGCCTCGATTCGCGAAGGCGTACGCGCGGTCCTGTTGTCCATGCAGGCGCTCGGCCCAGCCACTGCAGTGGATGCCATCCTGCCCGCGGTCATGGCGGAAATCGAAACAGCAACCGCCAAGTTCCCGACCTGGCCCACCGACCCGTTGCACGCCATTGGCGTGCTCGGCGAGGAGTTCGGCGAGCTGACCAAAGCGGTGATGCAGGCGACATACGAGCCGCACAAAAGCACAACAGGCGACGTCCGCACGGAAGCCATCCAGACCGCCGCGATGGCGCTGCGTTTCGTAGCCAGCCTCGACCACTACGCATTCGCAGGCAGCGCGCAACACCGTCAACGTGCGTCGGAGGCCATCTGATGGCCTGCCTGAATTGTGGTGCCGCGCATGAGCGCGACTGGGATTGCTGCCCCGAATGCCCGCACGTGGAGCCTGGCGATATCCTCCCGAGGCTGGTGCCAACGCCTGGCGCCACCGGTTGGAATGATCCACGTGCCGTCCAGTGGCGCGACCCGGATACCGGCAAAGACTACTTCGCGGTAGATGCCGACGGCGACATCATCGTCGCTGGCGGCCTGCCGCAATGCGCTTCCAGGCTGGTGGAGGTGCGTCGGTGAACGCCCAACCCGGCCTGGTGAAGTGCCGCCTCTGCACCGCGCGCCTCTCGCAGGATCACCCCCGCGACGACTTCGCGCGCGCCATCTGTAGCGATTGCCGGCAGCACCCTGCCGCCCGCCGCCTCGGCCCTCTGCCAACGTCCAGCGCCTCGGCGGGCGCCGCCCGCGATTTCACCGCGGCCGAGAAGGCGCTTATCCGCAAGGTCTACGGCTACATGACGCCGCTGCAGCTGCTGTCCCTGCTCAACGAACGCCTGCAGGCGGATCTTGGCGACGCTGCCAACCTCTACACCCTCGACCAGTTGCACGCGGAAATCCAGGGGTTGCCTGCCGGCGGCGTCAACGCCGCCGATTGGTCGGACCTGCGCAAATACCTCGCGCAGGCACGTCGGGCCGGCCTGCTGGAACAGGTGACGCCGCAGGTCATTGACGATTTCGCCGTGGTGTTCGCGCTCTCCTCCGCGCAGCAGCTGCGCCTCAAGGACATCGTGCTCAGCGCGCGGGAGGCCAACCATGGCTGATACCACCTCCCGCCACGTCATCCGCCGCACCGAATTGGCCGAAGCCCACCTGGACCTGGGCGGCCAGCTCATCGAGTTGGCGGATTACGCCACCACCGGCCTGCGCGTCGTGGCCGTGGGGCCCAGCGGCGCCGGCAAGACCAACGCCGGCCTGCTGATCGGCGAGCAGCTTGCGAGCCAGGGATGGGTGAGCGTGCTGGTGGATCCCGAGGGCGAGATCGAATCGATGTACGGCCCGTCCATCGATGCCGCCGAGCTGAAAGCCGTGCTGGAAAAGCGCGACCGCAACATCGTGGTGGTCTCGGCGCGGGACGCCACGGAATTCATTCCCTTCGGGCGGGTCATCCTCGAGGCCGCAGACACACACCGCAAACCCATGTTCGTCATGCTCGACGAAGGCCAGGTGTTCAGCGCCAGCCGCAAGCGAAAGAACGACGTGGGCGTCGCCTCGGACCTGGTCAACGAAATTGCCCAGCGCGGCCGCAAGCGCGCGCTGGACCTGTTCATGACCGCGACCAGCTTCACCGGCTCGCTGCACCGGCACATCTTCGCGAACAAGAACCTCAGCCTGATCGGCTGCCAGGAGGATCCCGCGGCGTGGGCCGCGCTGGCACCACAGTTCCGGTCGTCGAAGATCGAGTTTGCCGCCCTCGCGGCGCTGGGCCCGGGCGAATTCTTCTGCTTCAGCCGGCGCGGTGTGGAGAAAGTGCGCCTGCCGATGGCCGACGCGATGAAGCAAGTCGCGCTCGAGGCGCCGCGGATCAAGCCCGCCCTGCCCACCACGTTCAGCCAGTGGGACCGCGCCATGCGCGACATCGCCACGCCGCGCCTGCAGATGCTTACTGACCCCGTGGTCAGCCTGCTGGCCACCGTCGCCGGCCTGTCGCCGCAGCAAGTCATGTCCGGCCGTCGCGCGCTGGAGGACGAACTCGAATGCCGATGACTTGGCAAGCCTTCGTCGCCAGCGCCGGCGGCGGCTTCCCTGCGCACTACCTGGCAGCAATCGTCGGCCAACCCATCGCGGCCGTGCGCAAAGCTCGCTCAGCCGGCTCGGCGGCCCGCGCGCGCGCATCGGACGTGGAGATATTCGCCGACTTGTTTGCACGCTGGCACGGCCGACCACCAGCCGCTGTGGATTGGCCCGCCCCATTGCGCCGCGGCGCCGGCGCCTACCAGTGGCTGCCGCCGGAAGACGAGCTGCTCGCCAGCTTGGTCGGCCGCCTGGCCAAGCCGGAGATATCGGCCATCCTGACGGATCGCCTGCAGCGCATTACGGGCGATGAAGGCGCGGCGCGCAACGAGCAATCGGTGCAAATCCGCATCAACCGCATGGGTATGCAAGCCACCGACGTGGTCGGCGGCATCACCATCCAGCAGGCCGCCGCCGAGATCGGCTCGGTGGAAATCGTGCGCAACGCGATCCGCGCCAAGGGACTCAAGACCCACCGCGTCGGCCGCCTCTTCGTCATCCCGCATGCGGAATGGGCGCGGTGGAAATCCACCCGCGCGATCGCCCCACCCGGCTACGTCCACCTGGCCAGCCTGCGCGAGCCGCTGGGCATCAGCAGCGACGCCAAACTGCCGGAGTTTGCCCAGGCCGGCTACATCCCCACGGCCATCCGCTGCAACCCCGCCAAGCCTGGCGTGCATACCGGCAAGAACGGCACCTGGTACGTCGACCCCAAGGTGGCGCGCAAGCTCGTCGCCGATCGCCACGCCGGTAGGCCCATGCCGTGGCACGGCAAGCCCTTGCTGGGCAACCTCAAGCATTCCCACGCGCGGTGGGTGGCCCGCAAGCACCCCGCCAGCTGCGCAACCTGCCAAACCATCTGGGGCGCCGCCGGCGCACCCAAAACATTCGCCGAATACTGCGAGCGCTATCCGCCCCTGGCTCACGGCGCCAAGCGCCACCTGACGCTGGTGTGGAAACCCGGCCTCACCCCAGCGGAAGTCGCCCGGCAAACCCGGCAGAGTTACCAGCGGGTCATCGACGCCATCCAAAGCGGCGCATTGCGCGCGAGCACGCATGGCCGCAGCTATCGCATCACCCAGACCGACGCCACCCGCTGGGCCGCTCGGAAGCACCCGGATGGCAGCGGCAAAGGCTCGTGGATCTCCATTCGCACCGCCGGCCGCTGGTACGACTTCACGCGCGCGGAGATCGAGGCCTTCATCGCCGACCAGCGCGTGAACGCCCGCGCCACCGCCGGCAAGCGCCTCGTGATGCGCCAGCAGGTGGCGGAATTGCGCCAGGACATCGGCTATACCATCGAGCAGGCGGCTGCCAAGGTCGGCGTCAGCGTGGCCGCCCTGCGCACGTTGCTCGATGGCGTCCACTGGCGCCAGGAAGGGCTGATCCCCCTCGCGACCGTGCAGGCCGTCATCAAGCGGCTCAACTCGCAGCAGGGCTATACCATCCCCGAAGCGGCCGCCGAAATCGGCAGGCCACAAGCCTGGGTGCGTGACCGCATCAAGGACGGCACCATCCGCATCACCCGCGCACGCTGGGATCAGCGGCGGCTCTACATCACCGCGCCGATGCTGGCCAAGCTGAAGCGCGCCGCGACGAGCGCACCCCGCCCGCCGCGTGAGCTTCCGTCGACCTGGATCAACCTGGCCGCCGCCGCCCGCCTCGCCGGCGTATCCACCGCCACCGTCAACAACTGGCGCCTGGCGGGCGACGTGCGTACCAGGCAGGCGGCCAAAGGCATCGGCGCCCGATTTGCGCGCGTGTCGGTCATGGCCCGCGCGCGCCTCTACTGGCAAACGTGCCGCTTCCACCGCGCCACGCCGCCGGAATGGCTGCAGGCCGAACTGGCCGCAAAGGATTGATGGCGGATGGAAAAGCACCCCGCCATCGTCGTAACCTCAGCGAATTCCCCCGATCTCGATCTCGCCGTGGAAGGCTTGATGCCGCTGCTGTTGCGCCTGTGCGCCCAAAGGAAAGCCCGCAATGACGACGAAAACAGCCGCCCTGTACCTGCGATCGAGCAAGGACCGCAGCGACATGAGCCCTGCGGCGCAGCGCCGATTGCTGAAAGAGCTGGCGCTGGCGCGAGGGATCACGATCGTCGCGGAGTTCAGCGACGCGGTCGAGTCGGGTAAGGACGAACACCGCCCGGGCTTCCAGCGCCTGCTGCAAGCCATCCGGAACCCGAAGCGCGGCTGGAACACCCTGCTGGTGCTGGACACCGCCCGCATCGCCAGGCGGCAGCATATCGCCGTGATCTTCGAGGAAGTCGAGTGCCGCAAGCGCGGCATCGAGGTCGTCTACCGCAGCGTGCCGGACAGCGATCCGATCACCATGATGCTGCTCAAGTCGATCCTGCGCGCCATGGATGAGTGGCACAGCCTCACCAGCCGCGACAAGGGCCTGGCCGGCATGGCCGAGAACGTCAAAAGCGGCTTCCGCGCCGGCGGCCGCGCGCCTACCGGGTACCGACTGGCGCACCATACCACTGGCGCCGTCCGCGACGGCGAGGCGGTCACGAAAAGCAAGCTTGAGCCAGATCCGTTGCTTGCCGGCAGCGTGGGGCAATTCCTCGCCCTGCGCGCGGAAGGCGTCTCGCGCACCGCGGCCGCCAAGCAAGCCGGCCTGAAGCTCTCCGGGTCCTCTCTGATCGGCCTGGAATGGAACGCGCTCACCTATGCGGGCCATACCGTCTGGAACGTGCACGCTGAGCGCAAGGACGGTGCCTACGTGGGCGGCCAAAAACGGCGGCCACGCCGCGACTGGGTCATTCAGCGCGATACGCACCCCGCCCTGATCACACAGGCGCAGGCAGACACCATCCTGGCCAGCCTGGAAGCGTTCTCGCCCCATCGGGTGCGAAACCGAGGTGCAGCGTACCTGCTCACGGGGTTGCTCCAATCGCCTGACGGCACGCGATGGAGCGGCGATCGCGGCAGCTACCGATGGCAGCGTACCGGCGCCGGCATGCGCTACGTGCCCGCCATAGCCCTGGAATCGGCCGTGGTCGACCAGGTCATGCGGGATCTGCAGGGCCCCGCATTCATCCGGGCATTGACGCAGGCTGCGCGAGCGGCCGCCACCGCCGGCGTCGAGGATCCCACTGTCGGCATCCGCAGCACCATCGCCGAGACCAACAAGCAGATATCCCGCCTCGTGGACCTGGCGGCCCAAGCGGAGACACCGGCGCCATTCATGCGCAAAGTCGCCGAGCTCGAACAACAGCGCGAACACCTTGCCGCAGAGCTGACCAGCCGTGAGACGGAATACCAACAGCAGATGCTATGGCACCAGGTCAGCGAGCACGAAGTACGCGCTCTGCTGGTGGCGCTGTCCACCGAAATGGAAGAAACCGACCGCGAGGGCCTCAAGCATGCCCTGTTCACCATGCTGGAGCGCGTCGAGCTGGATCCCGACACCCTGGCCTGCCAGGTGCACTACCGCCTGGCCGCGAACCGCCTCATCGGCGACCCTGCCGGGTTAAGGTCGAATCCCCGTGGGGACGCCACTTTAACCCG
>Ga0206101_1000086_pt1 | contig 26843 bp, 25 predicted proteins | sample 1B0metagenome_FD_148613 | JGI IMG/M metagenome (GOLD analysis project Ga0206101, IMG submission 148613) | Enriched microbial communities from leaf-cutter ant dump, University of Wisconsin, Madison, United States - 1B0 | ecosystem: Environmental > Terrestrial > Nest > Insects nest > Nest dump... | reverse complement strand
GAAGCCAATACCAAAGTACGCAGCTATTTTTCCGCAGGTACTAATCTCATGTATGCTGTGGGTGCGTTGCTTGGGTTAATTGGCGCTGTAAAAGTGTACCAGAAATGGAACGCAGGTGATCAGGACACGGGGAAAGTTGCCGCTGCCTGGTTTGGCAGTTGCATTTTTCTGGTGGTGGTCGCTACTGTTATTCAATCCTTTTTTGGTGTTTAAAAAAAATCAGGACGTATGCAAAGTATGCTAACGGAAAAGTTGTGGACGTATATCGTTCACAACAATCCTGACCTCATGTTCAGCTTACAGGAGAACTATTCTGTTACCCGGTATCTGGAAGAAAAAGTAAACGCCGTCATGCCAATGGCAACGCAGCTTCTTGGAGAAAGAAGACCGCAATATGTCATTGAAGAATTATGCCTCAATGCAATGACGGAAGAATTGAAACCATCCCGCTATCAGTATATCCGCTCGGTTATCGAAGAAGAATTTAATGCAGACTATGAGCGAATGAAGGAAAACGGAACACTGACCTATGAAGTAGTAAACCTCATTGAAGCCTGTAAAGGCATCTTCAGTGATTTTGAGTTTAACAGCGAAAACGAAGAAAACAGGCATTTGAGATATGCCATTATCGGGCAGGTACATGATTACCTCGCCTAAGCCGAAAGAAAAGTGAAGAAAGAAAATGTGTGGTTATGGCTTACAATGTTTCCCAAAAGCTGCATGATAATCTTCAAGCTACACGTATAGCGATAGGTTATCAGAACGGTCAACCGCTTACTGCGGAAGATGTCGCCAACCTGAAAAAATATGCAGGTTTTGGCGGCATTAAGGCTGTTCTATATCCGTATGGTCCACCAGAAAGATGGCAAGCTGAGGGTGCTACCAAAGAGGACATGAAGCATCACAAGGAAATCATGCAATTGCATGACCTCCTAACAGAAAACTACAGTTTTCTTCCCTATAAGGAAATTATTGGGTCATTACGAAACAGCGTTCTGACAGCATTTTTTACGCCCGAAGTAGTACCCAAAACATTATACAGCGTGCTGGCAGCACAAGGCATTCAACCGAAAAGATTGTATGAACCCTCTGCCGGTTCCGGTGTGTTTATCAGCGAAGCTTTTACAAAGTTCCCTGACCTGGAACAAATCACAGCAGTGGAAAAGGACAGGCTTGGCGGATTAATACTGTCAGCCATTAACAGTACACTGCCTGTTAAAACAGCTACGCATATCACGGGATTTGAAGAAGCTCCGGTTAAAGATAATGGTAGCTATGATCTGGTAGTGAGCAATATTCCTTTTGGGAATTTCTCGGTATATGACGAAGCCTTTCCAGATAAAGAATTATCCGGTAAAATACACAATTACTTTTTTGCCAAAGGGCTGGACAAGCTGGCTGAAGGCGGTCTGATGGCTTTCATTACAACAGATGCTTTCCTGAACAGCCCTTCTAATCACACAGTGAGGGAATACCTATTTCAACAGGCAGATTTTGTGAGTGTAGCAGTGATGCCCGACAACCTGATGAAAGATACAGGTAATACCGAAGCTCCAAATCACCTTCTCATTGTTCAGAAGCATAAAGGCAAGGAACAGTTATCCGATAGTGAGAAACTGTTACTCGACACGGTGGAGCTTAAAAACGAATATGGAAGCTACCACCAAAACCTGTTCCTGTTTAACCATAAGGAAGTTATTATAGGCAACAAGATAATACCTGGGAAAAATCAGTATGGGCAAGCCCATGAAACCGTATGGCAGGAAGGCGATATTAATCAGATAGGCGATAGCCTTTATGCCGGTATAATAGCACAATTCCAAAGTCGTTTCAATGCTGAATTATATCGGCAAGCACAAACGCAAACATTACCCGTTGCAGAAAATGAAGGCAAAAAACTGACCTATCTCCCGATGCCGGAAAACAAAGCAGAAATCGCATCGGTACAATTAGGATTATTTGATACAGCACCGGCAGAACAGATTAACCGGGCAATAGCATATATCAATCAGCTTGACGAAACGGTTGTACAAAAAACGACAGCCCGTATCATCGGCACGATACGCACTACGGATAAGCCCAGCCATGAAAACGTAGTGCTACTTACTGCTAAGCAGCACAAAAGCAACCGGTTTTTATACAAGCTCTATTCAAATGTCAAAGAAGTAGATCACTTGTCTGCAAACTGGATGGATGCCCGCTTATTGGGTCATGAGCTGACAGGTATTTCCAATTATCTCAAACAGTTTGATCACAGCTTCCGGTATGAAGGAGATCAGACGCTGGAAGGCTTTTTCCGGTTTGAGCAGAAAAATCCGCTCCCCTTTATCGGTCTGAAACCGTACTACCAGGAAGGTACATTAGTAGTACACATGGGTGATGTCGGCACAATCGGCAACCCTGAGCCAGAATACAAACAAGCCGTATTTCAGCCGCTCGGTCTTCAGGGCAATATTCATTTCTACGAAAAATACACGGCGCTTCGTGACACCTATCTCGAACTATCGGCTAAAGAGGTAACAGGAGAAACAATCAGCGATGATGACCGGGATAAGCTCAATAGCACATACGAAAAATTCGTTACTGAATACGGTTTACTGAATAGTCCTGATAACCGCAGGCGTATCCTGGAAGATACCGCTTTTGGCGTTATTACATTGTCTTCGCTGGAACGTAGGGATGGTGAACGATTTGTAAAAGCGGATATACTTACCCATTCCATCCATCAGGTAAAGGAACGTTTTATAACCGATGATCCTGTTGAAGCCCTTGCCCATAGCCTCAACGATACAGGCAAAGTAGATATTGGCTTTATCAGCGCCGCAATGGGTCTGGAGGAAAATGAGGTAATTCCTCTACTCGGCAATCATGTGTACTTAAATCCTGCCAGTGATGAATGGGAAACAGCAGACCAGTATTTGAGTGGTAATGTAGTAGAGAAATTACGACAGGCAGAACGCATACATAATCAATTCCAAGACAATCCGCAATACAAACGAAGTGCTGAAGCTATAGCAAAGGTGCAGCCGGAGCGTATTCCATTTGAATTACTCGATTTTAACCTGGGTGAACGCTGGATACCTACTTCTTATTATGAGCGGTTTGCCTCCATGCTGTTTGAGCAGGACACTACAATAAATTATTTCCCGTCGCTGGATGCTTTTAAGGTAAGCACAGGCATGAATATCAAGGTTGCAAGGGAATATGCGGTTACACCGAAAAGCGGGCGCACTACCTACGGATATACGCTGCTGGAACATGCTTTGGAAAATACAACCCCTTTCTTCACGTATGAGGTAAAGGGACCTAATGATACTACTATCCGGCTCCCGGATAATGAAGCTATACAATTGGCTCATCAGAAGATTGAACAAATCAGAGGTGGCTTTATCAATTGGCTGAATGAATTACCTGATACAGAGAAAAAGAGTTTAGAGAACCTTTACAACGATACGTTCAATTGCTACGTGCTAAGAGAGTTTGATGGGAGTCATCTCAAATTCCCTGGCTTGGATAAAAAAGCATTGGGCATTGAAGATCTGTATAGCTCACAGAAGAACGCTGCCTGGCGCATCATACAGAACCGTGGCGCTTTAGTTGACCATGAGGTAGGCTTAGGCAAGACACTGACCATGATCGTTTCTGCACAAGAGATGAAAAGGTTAGGCATTGTGCATAAACCCATGATTGTGGCACTAAAGGCGAATGTAAACCAGATTGCGGAAACGTATAAAAAAGCCTATCCCAAAGCACGTATTCTCTTTCCCGGACAAAATGATTTTACACCTGCACAACGGCTGCGACTATTCCATGAAATAAAGAACAATAACTGGGATTGTATAATTCTTACGCATGACCAATTCGGTAAAATACCGCAGTCGCCGGATATACAAAAAGAAATATTCCAAACAGAACTGGACAACGTAGAACGTGACCTGGATACTGTCAGAGATCTTGGCGGCGACATCTCTAAGAAGATGCTCAAAGGGCTGGAGATACGAAAAAACAATTTGGAGGGAAAGCTAAAGGCAGTTCTGAAAGACATAGAAGAAAAGAAGGATGCAGGTATCAACTTCAAGGAAATGGGTGTTGACCACCTGTTTGTAGATGAATCCCATAAGTATAAGAACCTCACTTTTACTACCCGTCATAATCGGGTTGCCGGTTTAGGCAATATAGAGGGCAGTCAGAAAGCACTCAATATGCTCTTTGCAGTGCGTGAACTGCAAAGCAGGTTTAACAGCGACCTGTGTGTAACCTTTCTTTCCGGCACACCCATATCAAACAGCCTCACCGAAATGTACCTGCTGTTCAAATACCTGCGCCCGAATGAAATGGAGCGTCAGCACATTGAAAACTTTGATGGTTGGGCAGCCGTATTTGCACGCAAAACAACGGACTTTGAATTTTCTGTAACGAATGAGATCATCAAAGAACGCTTCCGTCATTTCATAAAAGTACCTGAACTGGCGCTGTTCTACAATGAGATTACCGATTATAAAACAGCTAAACACATCAAACTCGACAAGCCTGAGCTGCATGAAACGCTGGTGAATATAAAGCCCACACCTGAACAAACTGAGTTCATTAAAAACCTCATGCAGTTTGCCAAAACAGGAAATGGTGAATTGATCGGACGTGGCAGGCTTACACCGGAAGAAGACAAGGGCAGAATGTTAATTGCCACCAACTATGCTAAGAAAATGGCGGCAGATATGCGGCTCATTAACGATTGGAAGTACAGCGACCATCCCGATAACAAGGTAAACGTCAGCGCCCGGAAAATAGCCGATATATACAAGCATAGCATGGAGCATAAGGGAACACAAATTGTTTTCTCCGACATCGGCACACCAAAGCCCGGTGAGTTTAATATCTACGATGCACTTAAAGAAAAGCTGGTCAGAGATTTTGGTATTCCAGAACGGGAAATCACTTTTATCCACGACTGGACAGATACTAAAAAGCCTGAACTGTTCCGTAAAATGAACAGAGGCGAAATACGCATTTTGTTAGGCAGTACCGAAAAAGCAGGAACAGGTTTGAATGTGCAGCAGCGTGTCGTTGCCATGCACCATATTGATATTCCCTGGAAGCCTTCAGAACTGGAGCAACGTAATGGGCGTGGCGCACGTCAGGGCAATCTCATTGCGAAAGAACATTACGGCAACAAAGTTCAGAACTATGTATATGCGGTAGAGCAGTCACTTGATAATTATAAATTCAATCTCCTGAAAAATAAACAGACGTTCATTTCGCAAATGAAAAACTGTGAGCTGAATGTGCGCACGATTGACGAAGGAGCCATTGATGAAAAAAGCGGTATGAATTTCTCCGAATACATCGCCATACTGTCCGGCGATACTTCCCTGTTGGAAAAATCCAAGCTGGAGAAAAAAATAGCGGTAATGGAAAGTCTGAAAGTATCTCATTTCAGAGAAATCTCACGCAATAAATACCAGTTGGAAAACCAGCAAAACGAGCAGGCATCCACTATTAAAATACTCGACAAACTCACGGCTGATGAAAAGGTGTACAAAGCCGTGCTTCAACTGGACAAAGATGGCATAAAGATCAACGCTATCAAGCTGGATAATGTCAGCTCAACAGACAGTGAAGCAATAGGCAGGCACATTATCAAACTGTACCAGGACTGGAAACCGGCTGCCGCAGACGAGCATACAGCGCAGGTAGGCACACTATACGGCTTCAACCTGTATATACGCAGGCAGCAGGAAGCCTATGAGGAAAATGGTGTTTTTGAATACCGCTATTCTAATAGCTTTTATGCGCAGCGTGAGCATGACGGTATTAAGTACACATACAATAGCGGACTACCCAATACAGACAATTCTAAACTGGCAGCAAGGCATTTCCTCAATGCGATTGACCGTGTGGAAACCCTGAAGGAAAAATACCAGAATACTTTATCTGAACTAAATACAGCAATACCCAAGCTGGAACAGCTTACCACAAAACCCTTTTTACAGGAGGCTGAATTACAGCAAATGAAAAGTGAACTGGCTAACCTGGAAAGACAGATAGCCATTAGGATACAGGAAAACCAGTTAAAACAACAACAGGGAGAAGGAAGCGAACGGGAAGATATTGGCGAAACACCTGTGATTCAACTGACAGAAAAAGTAAATGGGCATTCCGTTCCGAAGGAAGTTGTACTGGCATCGCAACAGGTGGCAGAACGTCCTCGCAGCAGGATGAGATTATAAACATTCAATACAAAAACGACATGGCAAATAGTGTGTATCAGATCAACAAAGGCATTAACCAGAGCATCGAGTTCAAAGGCTTGAAGGCGCAATATATCTGGTATTTGGGTGGCGGTGTTGTTGCGCTGCTCATTGTTTTTGCCGCAATGTATATCATCGGTCTGCCTACCTACCTGTGTATAGGCATTATCCTGGCTGCCGGAACATTCCTCGTAATGAGGATCTACGGCATGAGCAATAAATACGGAGAACACGGATTGATGAAAGCTCTTGCCAGAAAGCAAGTTCCGAAACTGATCAAGTCCAGGAGCAGAAAAATTTTTATGGGAACGAAAGAAAAAAAATCATGAAAAGACAATTGCCGGTGTACAACATCGAAGGAACCGATTTTATCGTGGATGTAGCTAATCTACAGCTTCAGGAAAAAGCAAACCCGGAGAACGTGATACCTGTATCTGACATGCGGGACGTTGGAGATGGATATGTATTTGATTATAGCCCCAAAGAGAAAAATATACCAGTGCTGTTCAGTGATGATACAGACGTGAGAACGGTGAAGATACCAGAGCTGGTACAGCTTGATGCAATAGGAATGGCAGAAAAGTATGGATTTTCTGCTAATAATATCCAGGGCAAAACGGATTTCGAGCTAATGGTAGATCAACAGGCTTTGGGAAGAAGATTGATGGGACAACTCCCGACGGTAGATATTGCCGGACATACCTTCTTTGTTGATATCCGAATGGATATGCTTCGTCCAAAAGACGATTTTCTATCCAACGGAATTGTTTTTAGTCAAATTCAACATTGCTATGATGATATGCAGGAAATGTATGTAATACCATACAATTCCGTAAAGCATGAATTTCAAGAACTGGATCACCACAACATCACTGCTATTCCCAAAGAGCTTATGGCTATCTCCTTTCCTCATGAAAGCAGATTAGACCCCGTTGGCTTCAACAGAAAGTGTGGTGTAGATGAAACTGACGGATTAAAAGAAACGAACCTCAAATCCCATTTCGAGGCAAAGGTGATTGACTGGAAGGAAACCGGTATTGAAGAAACCATACAGGAAAACATAAAGCGGCAACATAAACAACAATCAAAGCAGAACGACGAAAGTCAAAAGGCAGTCAAGCGGCAACGCAGAGGTCCAAAGCTATAGATAGCAAGTTATAGGTGTATTAAGTGAATGACAGGTAAAACGAAGTGAAATGGAAAAAGTGTTGGATGATATTTTACCAATAATGGATGTGGAGCATGACTGCATCCTGAGCAAGCAAGGCGATGTGACCATCGTCTTTAAAGCAGACCTGCCGGAGATATTTACCCTGTCCGATCAGGAGTATGAAGCCTTTCACCAGGCATGGATAAAGGCAATTAAGCTACTACCTAAATTCTGTGTCTTCCACAAGCAAGACTGGTTTTTGCAAAACAGCCACAAGCCAGATTTTACGAAAGACGATACCAGCTTCCTTAGTCGAGCCAGTGAACGCTTCTTCAATGAACGTCCGTTTCTTGCTCATAGCTGCTACATCATGCTTACCAAAAAGCCGGAAGGACGTAAGACAGCCAGTTCCATGTTTTCAAGTCTGCTGCGTAAGTCTATCGTACCGGAAGAAACCCTGAAGCCGCAGTTGCTACAGGATTTTTTGGACAGTGCCGGGCAGTTTAAACGTATTATGGAAGATAGCGGCTTCATGAAGCTGACCAGGTTAAGAGAAAATGAATTGCGCAGCCATAGCCGTAAGATGGGTTTGGTAGAACAGTATTGTTACCTATCCGAGCGGAATGATAACTTCTTAATGGCAGACATCAGCTTTGATGAAGGGATGCGTGTGGGTGATAAGTATTGCCAGCTATATACATTGGGCGATGCGGTGGATCTTCCGGCATTGTGCGGCAGCCGTATCAATTACGATAAATGCAGTACCGATAAAACGAAATTCAGTGTTGGATTTGCTTCTACTTTGGGACAGCTTCTGCCCTGCAATCATATTTACAATCAATACCTCTTTATTGAGGATGCGCAGAAAACCATCCAAAAGCTGGAAAGCAAAAGACTAAGGCTGCAATCTCTTTCCGCATATAGCCGGGAGAATTTGATAGCCAGGGACGCTACCAATGATTTCCTGAACGAAGCTATCAGTCAGCAAAGACTGCCGGTGAAGGGACATTTTAATGTATTAGTCTGGACAGACGATAAAGAGGAACTGAAAGACCTGAAAAACATGGTATCCTCTGCATTAGCACAAATGGATGCAGTAGCCAAACAGGAAACCATTGGCGCTCCGCAAATCTTTTGGGCAGGCATTCCGGGGAACGCAGCAGACTTCCCTATGAACGACACATTCGACACGTTTGCAGAACAGGCAACCTGTTTCCTCAATCTGGAAACCGGGTATCGTTCTTCATTAAGTCCGGTAGGCATTCGCATGGGCGACCGGCTCACAGGTAAACCCGTTCATGTGGACATCAGCGATGAACCCATGAAAATGGGCATCTGTACCAACAGGAACAAGTTTATACTTGGTCCCTCTGGTAGCGGAAAGTCATTCTTTACTAACCACATGGTACGCAGCTATTATGAGCAAGGTACGCATATCGTGTTGGTGGACGTGGGACATAGTTATAAAGGATTGTGCGATATGGTAAAGGGTTATTATTTCACGTATAGCGAAGACAATCCCATCCGCTTCAATCCCTTTTATATAGGCGAAGGCGATAGCCTCGATACAGAAAAGAAAGAGAGCATTAAAACGCTGCTGCTGGCACTTTGGAAAAAAGATGACGAAGCGTTTAAGCGCAGTGAATATGTAGCCTTGTCAAACGCTATTGGGGGCTATTACAGTTATCTGGAAAAGAACACTAATGTATTTCCATGCTTCAACAGCTTTTACTCATTTCTCCGAGATGAGTACACACAAGTGCTGGAAGGCGACCGGGTGAAAGAAAAAGATTTTGACATAGACAACTTCCTGTATGTGCTTCGTCCGTATTACGAAGGCGGCGAATTTGATTACCTGCTGAACGCTACCGAAAACCTGAATTTGTTGCAGGAACGGTTTATTGTATTTGAGCTGGACAACATTAAGGATCATCCCATTCTGTTCCCTGTGGTGACTATCATTATCATGGAAGTCTTCATCAACAAAATGCGGAAGATGAAAGGCATCCGTAAAATGATTTTGATAGAAGAAGCATGGAAAGCCTTAATGAAAGAGGGTTTTGCGGAATACATAAAATATTTGTTTAAGACTGTCAGGAAATTCTTTGGTGAAGCAATAGTGGTAACGCAAGAGGTCGAAGATATTATTTCTTCCCCTGTGGTAAAGCAAGCCATCATCAATAATAGCGACTGTAAAATATTGCTCGACCAAAGTAAATACCAGAACAAGTTTGACCAGATACAGGAATTATTGGGACTTACGGAAAAAGAAAAAGCGCTTGTACTGTCTGTCAACAAATCCAATGACCCCACTAAAAAATACAAAGAAGTATTTATCAGTTTGGGCGGTATGCTGAGCAAAGTGTACAGGACAGAAGTTAGCCTGGAGGAATACCTGGCTTATACCACAGAGCAAAGCGAAAAAGTAAAACTAATGGAATATGCTGCAAAGTTTGAGGGTGACATGCGGAAAGGCATCGCAGCAATGGCAGAAGATATAAGAAATAAAGGCTAAAAAGAATGAGTGATGAAACTGAATAGATTGATACATGACCTGTGCTTAGCCGTTAAAATCATCTTGCATTTCGGCAGGCAGCACCACGCCACCCTTTCCATGATGGAGGGTATGTATGTAAGGCAGCCGTTAAATAATGATTTGATAGCAGGCGTAGATACTACGCTGGCTATAAAACCACTCGGCAGTTTATACCAGGTTACCCGTACCATCTATATCAGCAACCTCCCTGAATGTGAAGAAACATGGCTGGCTACTTACGGTTGGCATTCTAACGGGCATCTCATTGAAATAGGCGGAGATCGGTACTGCGTTTTTGATACAGCTTCCAAATCACTGTACCTCGAAGCATTGACGGAGCAAGGAAAAACGACGATTGAATTATTTATTAAAAATCTGTAAGACATGAAAAAGATATGGATCATTACAATGTTGGCAACTACCTTATTGGTAGTCGCTCCCACGCAACAAAGCCATGCGGTTGTTTGGGTCGTAGTAAAAGCTGCCGTCAAAAAGGTGATTAAGGCGATTGACCTGCAAATTCAGCGTTTGCAGAATAAAACCATTTGGCTGCAAAATGCGCAGAAAACCTTAGAGAATGCTTTATCCAAATTGAAGCTGGATGAGATTTCCGATTGGACGGAAAAGCAAAAAGAGCAGTACAAGAAATATTATGAGGAGCTGGCGCAGGTCAAAGCTATTATCTCATACTATCAGCGCATCCGGGATATTACAAAGAAGCAACTGCGCCTTGTGGATGAATATAACAGGTCTTGGGCACTCATTCGTCAGGACAGCCATTTTACAGCAAATGAAATTCTGTACATGGAGAAAGTATATTCCGGTATTCTGGATGAAAGCCTGAAAAATATTGACCAGATCAGCCTTATTATTAAATCCTTCACTACAAAAATGAGCGATGCCAAAAGGTTGGAGCTAATCAATAACGCAGCCGATCAGGTAGATGCAAACTACTCAGACCTGGTGCAATTCAACAGGCAAAACACATTGTTGAGCCTGCAACGTGCCAAAACCGAAACTGAGGTGCAGGCAGTAAAACAATTATATGGACTTCCTTAAATCAAAACGTATGAAAAAGATACTCTTGTTTCTATTACTGTTTGCATCCGCAGCGGGCACTTTACAAGCACAAACTTTTGCAGAATGGTTTCAGCAAAAGAAGACGCAAAAGAAGTATCTCCTTCAGCAGATTGCAGCGCTTCAGGTATATATCGGTTATGCTCAAAAGGGCTACAACATAGCCAAAGATGGGCTGAACACTATCGGTGGCTTTACCAGAGGTGAATTTAATCTGCACACCGATTACTTTAATTCATTAAAGTCTGTTAACCCCGAAGTGAAACGGTACGCAAAGGTTGCAGACATTATTGCATTGCAGATAAAAATTGTGCAAAACTATAACCGGACTTACCGACAGCTTAACAGCAGCGATGCTTTTTCAGGGGATGAATTGGCGTACATCAGCAGGGTGTTTGGGAGGCTGCTCGATGACTGCGACAAAACCCTGGATGAACTGATAACGATTACTACCGATAGTAAACTGGAAATGAAGGATGACGAGCGCATTAAAAGGATTGATAACCTGTATCTGGACATGCAGGATAAGTTCACGTTCTCACAAAGTTTTTCCAATGATGCTAAATCCCTTGCGATATCAAGAATAAAAGAAAAAACAGATGTACAAACCAGCCGTGTATTGCGGGGCATTAAAAACGAGTAACAATGAAAAAGCTAATCATAATTATATCGCTGTCATTCTTGGGTGTGTTGCCAGCCTTTCGTGCCTCTGCACAAGCAGATGAGATAGCACAGCTAATTCTCAATATTGAGAAGCTGGCACAGTTCAAACAGATACTGAGCGACATGAAAAAAGGATACCAGATTTTGGAAGGTGGCTATAACACCGTTAAGAACATTTCCGAAGGCAACTTCAGTTTACACAAGGCTTTCCTTGACGGCTTGATGGAAGTAAGCCCAACAGTACGCAATTACAGGCGTGTAGTTGACATCTCCAATGATCAGATCACATTGGTAAAAGAATACCGAAAGGCTTATGACCGGTTCAGGCAGGATAATAACTTCAACGCAGACGAGCTGGCGTATATAGGTCGTGTGTATGATAATCTCTTTAAGGAAAGCCTGCGAAACCTGGATGAGTTGCTTACCGTGATCACGGCAGGTAAAGCCCGTATGAGCGATGATGAACGATTACAGGCTATTGACAGAATATATGCAGACATGCACGACAAATTGTTGTTTCTGCAACATTTTAATAATAACACTACAATACTGGCAGTGCAGAGAGCGAAAGAGCGCAACGATGCACAGACCATTCGCAAAATATATGGGTTAAACAATTAAATAAGAAAATATGGCAAAGTGTAGAAAGACCGTCTGGTTGGCGGTAGTGGGATTGGTATTGCCTTTTATGAGCCATGCGCAGGGAATAGCCGATGAAATGAATGGGATGCACGGCGTACTGGAACAACTGTACGATGAGATGATGCCCTTGTGCAGCCAGTTGATCGGCGTAGGTCAGGGTTTGGCAGGATTTGCCGCTATGTGGTACATCGCTTCCAGAGTTTGGGGGCATTTATCGAGAGCTGAACCTATTGACTTCTATCCGCTGTTCCGTCCCTTCGTTATCGGCTTTTGCGTGTTGATATTCCCGTCTGTCTTAGGATTGATTAATGGGGTGATGAAGCCTACGGTGACAGCAACTGCCGCTATGGTAGAAAATTCTGATAAAGCAATCGCTGTGCTATTGCAAAAGAAGGAAGAAGCCATTAAGAAAACAGATGTGTGGCAAATGTATGTAGGAGAAAGCGGTAGCGGCGACAGGGACAAATGGTATAAATACACGCACGATAATGAAGATCCTTCGGACGAAGGTTTCTTTGAGAGTATTGGTAATGACATCAAGTTTGCCATGTCCAAAGCCTCGTACAATTTCCGCAATTCAGTAAAAGAATGGATGAGCGAAGTATTGCGGGTGCTATTTGAGGCGGCATCCTTGTGTATTGATACATTGCGAACATTTCAGTTAGTCGTGCTGGCTATACTTGGTCCCTTAGTATTCGGGATAGCAGTATTCGATGGGTTTCAGCATACCCTCACGGTCTGGATAGCACGATATATCAACATCTTTTTATGGTTGCCTGTTGCGAACATCTTCGGAAGTATCATTGGTAAAATACAGGAAAAAATGCTGGAGCTGGATATATCGCAGGTACAGGATTACGGTGATACATTTTTCAGCAGAACAGATATGGCTTACCTGGTCTTTATGATCATTGGCATTGTCGGATATTTTACAGTCCCCTCAGTAGCTAATTACATTGTCCATGCCGGTGGCGGTGGTGCATTAGGTCATAAAGTAACCAGCATGTTTGGCAGCACTTCCAGAAGTGTAGTGAACACAGCATCTGCCGGTGCAAGCATGGCTGCGGATGCTATGGGTAACGCAGCCAGTCGTATCTCTCAAAGCATGGCAAGTAACGGCTCATCCAATCCATATTTCGGTGACGGAAATAGCGGTGGTTCCGGCTATATGAACGACAAGCTAAAAGGCAATTCATAATAATCTAAAGGAGAAGATATGTTCAAAAAAATGAAAAATATTGACACGGCTTTCCGGCACATTAGAAGTTTCACCCTTGTAGTGATTATAGGCTGTGCGCTGATATGCTGTTTCGCATTGTATAAAAGCTTTAGCCTCGTTTCACAAATGCAAAGCAAAATTTACATTCTTGCCAATGGCAAAGCACTGGAAGCCTACGCATCAGAGCGAAAAGACAATATCCCTGTTGAGGCAAAGGATCATGTCAAGACATTTCACATGCTGTTCTTTACTCTTGACCCGGATGACAAGGCAATCACGGCAAATATCACCAAAGCCTTATACCTGGCTGACGGAAGTGCCAAACGTGCTTATGATGACCTGAAGGAAAACGGCTACTATGCAGGATTAATATCCGGCAATGTCAATCAGACTATTGTGGTGGACAGTGTGGCGGTAGATATTAATGAATACCCTTACAAATTTCGCTGCTATGCTACACAAAGTATCATACGTCCTACCAGTATTACTACCCGCAGCTTAGTTACCGAAGGTGGATTAAGAAACGTGTCACGTAGCGACAATAATCCTCACGGCTTTCTCATCGAAAGATGGAGTACGATTGATAACAGGGATATAAAAACAGTAAGCAGGCGTCAATAAAAATCAAGGTTATGAAACTATTTAAAAGAAGAACAGAAAACAAAGCCGACCCTAAGCCAAATGCGATTTCCAAAGGGATGAAGGCTGGCTACAAACGCTTGCAGGGCGGATGGGCAACCTGGATGATGAGGCGTACTGAGAATTTTTCCCGTCGCACATGGGTAGTAGCGCTCATTCTTTTTATACTGTCCGGCAGTACATACAGCGCCTACCTCGCAGTAAGCGCCTTTACAGGGAAAAAGAGTAATGCAATAACAATTACACCTATTAAAAAGCTGAAACACGCAACCGAAACAGGTGAAACGCATATTGAAGCTGCTGAATTATCAGAAGCTGAATACACCCGCATCAAAAGGTTCAGGGTGTATATGGACAGCCTGGCACGAAGTCCTTCCGGCAAAATCCTCTATGACAGCATAATCCGCCAACGTCCCGGCTTAATGGACAGTGTGCGGTTTATCGAAAATTATTATCAACAATTAAAACAAAAATAGCAATGGAAAAGCAAGTAAAAACTCCAAAAATGATCAGACAGCGCAGGTTTTTATTGGTATTGCCCTTACTGGCGTTGCCCTTTATGACGATGATCTTCTGGGCGCTCGGCGGCGGTAAGGTCGAAAAGGTGGAAGCACAGGCAGCAGCAAAAAAGGGCTTCAACATTAATCTGCCGGATGCAAACCTGAAGGATGACAAGCCGATGGATAAAATGAGCTACTACAATCAGGCACAACTGGATTCGGTAAAGTTCAGTGAGCTGGTAAAGAATGATCCCAACTATAAGAATATCGGATTGACAGATACAGATGAATATCTGCCGGACGGAGAAGATACCTTTCAACTACCCGCTAACAAAAGAGGGCTGAACACTTCTCTTTACGGTAGTCATGGACATAATGATCCGAATACCGATAAGATTTACCGTAAGCTGGCAGAACTGGACAACGAAATGAACAAACCAGTTCCCACACCAACGGAAGATGATCAATACGATATGTATTCACGCAGAAACAGCAATAATACAGCAGTAAGTTCATCGGATGTGGACAGGCTGGAGCAAATGATGAATACAATGAATCAGCCTACAGGGGAAGATCCCGAAATGAAACAACTGAATGGAATGTTGGATAAAATTCTGGACGTACAGTATCCCGACCGTGTGCAGGAAAGATTAAAACAGGCTTCTGAAGCTAACCGGGGACAGGTATTTGCTGTTTCATCAAAAAAGAAAGACAATAATATTACTATACTGGATACCGACCATGTAACAGGCAGCACACCCAATGGGTTTTATTCTCTTACCGGAACGGCAGCCATAGCAGATTCACAGAATGCTATACAGGCGGTTATTCATGAAACACAGACTATCGTAGATGGTTCCACTGTCAAACTGCGATTGCTAAACGATGTATTCATTAACGGCGTCCGTATCCCGAAAGATAATTTTCTGTTTGGCATTGCCTCGTTGCGTGGTGAAAGGTTAGGCATTAAGATTAACAGTGTACGGTATAACAACTCGTTGTTTCCGGTTGAGCTGTCGGTATATGATATGGACGGGCTGGATGGTATTTATATTCCCGGAGCAATTACCAGGGATGTTGCAAAACAATCCGCAGACCGTTCTATGCAGGCTATTGGTCTGACTTCACTTGATCCTTCATGGCAAGCACAGGCTGCCGGTGCGGGAATTGAAGCTGCAAAGACTTTATTCAGTAAAAAGGTCAAGTTGATTAAAGTAACTGTCAAAGCAGGCTATCAGGTGCTATTAAAAGACGAAAAACAAAAACAGTTCAACTAAATATTTCAATCACTTAAAAATTCCAAAAGATGAAAAAGATCAGTGCAGTAATGATAATGGGAATTTTCCTGCTTGTTACAACTCTAAAAGTCAAGGCGCAAATAAATACAGCCTGGCAAACAAAAGCCATTGAATCGTATCATGTGGCGGTTGCTTTCTCCAAAACAACCAACATTATCTTTCCCTATTCTATCGTCAGCGTAGATATTGGAAGCCGGGATGTGTTGGCGCAAAAAGCAAAAGGAGTAGAAAATATTTTGCAGATAAAAGCTGCAAGAGACAGTTTCCCTCAGACCAATATCAGCATTATAACCGCTGACGGGAAGCTCACTTCTTTTCTGGTTGATTACGCAGAACAACCGTCTGTCCTCAACCTTTCATTAACCGGTGCAACAAAGCAGAATATCATCTTCATTCCTTCGGAGAATATTAACCAGGAGCAAATGGAGTATTACGCTTCTGTGGCTTCCAACTCAAAAGAAAAGATGAGAGGCATAAAGGATAAAACTTTCGGCATTCATCTTAAACTGAACGGAATATTTATCCATGATGACATCATGCTGCTCCGCTTCCATATCGTCAATGAAACCAATATCAACTATGATATTGACCAGTTACGTCTTTATATCCGTGACCAGAAAAAATCAAAAAGAACTGCTACGCAGGAAATTGAAATATTGCCTGTTCTCGAACAAAACAACGTGAGTAAGGTAGCTGGGCAGTCTGATAGTACGATTGTATTTGTCGTACCAAAGTTTACAATTCCTGATAAGAAATACCTCGCTGTGCAGCTTATGGAGAAGAACGGCGGCAGGCATCTGGAATTGCACGTAAAGAACAGGAAAATTGTAAAAGCAGTTCCGATTGATTAGGAACTAAGATAGTTGTGAGATGGAAAAGGTGAGCAAGAAATACGACATTATTTATGCAGACCCTCCCTGGGAGTATCGTGTGTGGGGAAAGAAAAATGTAGGCAGCACGGCTGTCAACCACTACAACACGCAGTCTTTGGGTTATCTCGCCTGTATGGATATAGCATCCCTCTCCAATACTGATAGCGCACTGTTCATGTGGGCTACTTTCCCCTGTCTGATCGAAGCACTTGCATTAGGAAAAACATGGGGATTTAGCTACAAGACAGTGGCTTTTGTATGGGTCAAACGCAATCAGCACAATCATGACCTTTCGCTTGGTATGGGATACTATACACGAGCAAATGCTGAAATCGTGTTACTGTTTACAAAAGGTAAACCATTGCAGCGCACAAGCAAGAATGTTCCGCAAGTTCTGATCAGTCCGAAAGGCAAGCATTCCCAAAAGCCGCAGGAAATACGCAGCCGGATTGAAAAGCTATTTGGAGGACGTTCCCGATTGGAATTATTCGCAAGAAGCCGTGATGGTTTCTTTCAGGACATCGAGTATGAAGGATGGGATGTGTTTGGCAATGAAGCTAATCATTCTATCCCCATTAATCTTAACCAACATTTGTTCCCGCTAAAAATGTAAGTATGAAAATCAGGAAAGACGAGTTTCAGGATGTTCTTGAATACTTAAAGAAAAAACGGTGGGAAGGTGAAGAATTTGTAGCCTTCCTTAGTGATGCTGCTCCCGTCAGTAAGGAGGAATTATTCACATTCTCGAAGGAATATGATGTACGGGAGTTCTGCTATGAAATGTCAACCGATATAGACTTCTACAACTATCACGCAATAAGGTCTGCATATAAAACAATGCAGGAAGCTGTTGAAGATAATAAGCTGCTGATTGAAAAAGACGGTATCGTTGACGTATCCCTTATGATAGCAGTACGCTATGAACGATTAGAAAAAGAACAATTAAATAACAATCAAAATTCAAATGTCATGAACCAGAAAAATTTTGAATACCTGCGTGATCAGGTAAAGTACACAGGTTTTGGGGAAGGGTTAGAAAATGACCTCAAACAGAAAATTCAGGAAGGAACCTCCGAATTTAAGTTGCAGCACCAAACGCTGTATGGGAAGGATAGTGTTACTACAACATTGAATTTCAGCCAGTCGAAACAAAGTGATATGTATTTCTTCAACTCCTACCAGGTGAGCTTACAGAAGGAAAACAGCACGGAAACAATGGATCAAACCTTCTACATCAATAAAGGCAACAACATTACCCTGAAGGAAGCCTATAACCTGATGGAAGGAAGGTCAGTGAACAAGGATCTCACCAATAAAGAAGGTCAGGTATATAATGCCTGGGTACAGATGGATTTTAAGCAGAGTGATGATAACGGCAACTTTAAGCTAAAGCATTATCACGAGAATTACGGATATGACCTGGAAGCTGTTTTGTCTAAACACCCTATCAAGGAATTAGGCAATGAAGAATATAAGTCAAATCTGATGGACTCCCTTAAAAAAGGGAACCTGCAATCAGCTACGTTTCAACTCAACGGCGCAGAGCAAAAACAATATATCGAAGCTAATCCGCAATTCAAAACAATCAACATCTATGACAGCTCCATGCAAAGGGTGGACAACCGTCACGCAAAGAAAGAACAGCAGTCTCAGGGCGAAAATGAATCAGTTAAACAGGACAGTAAAAAAGAAAAGCAGACACCTGCTGAAGATGATGGTCCTGAAATACCGAAGGCAGCTAACAAAAGAAAAAAGAGACAAAGCATCAGCTAAGAAGCCTAAGTAGCCCGACCTGACTATAAATAGTCGTGAGGCTGGGGATTGTGGAGAATGAAAAACTATTTATAACATCAAAAACAAGTCGAAATGAAATATTCGTTAATGGTGCTGACGGTCATTGTAGTGGGCTTTACGGCATGTAAAAAAGATAATAGCAGGGTTAATGAAACACCTGAAGACTACAACAATAAAATCGCACTGGCAAAATCAGGAATCGCTTTGCCGACACCCGAAAATCCGTTAAATACCTTCGATAGCGTTGGCTACTGGCATAATCGGATTGTTGCGTATGTTCAGGATTGCAAGCCGGTGACTGATACCCCTGATGTCGCAGCGTCAACGGCGTGTGTGCTGCGATTTTATAGAGAGGTACGGAGTTTGGAAATGCCTGCTTCACTTTTTGAAGCAGTAAGCAGAACAGTAGATAAGAGCAATACGGATATAGTAAGACTTATTGCCGACTGCCCATACGATGAGCCTGTAAAAGCTGTCCTGGATTCATTAGTACAGTTGGTAAAACAACTTTCGGACAGTAATAGCCCTTATCCGGTCATTAAAGCCACTATCGTGGACTTTGAGAACAGCGTAATGCAAAATGACCGTCTTACTCCCGAAGACCGGGAAATTGCCCTCAAAGCGACCTCGGTAGCACGTTTTTCCATTTACTACTGGATAAGTACACTCCAGCCTCCAGTCCCCCCCGCAGCGGCATTTAAGTTTAAAAACATTGTCAAGTGGATCGCTGCTGTCACAAGTGATATAGGCGGAATCATTGTAAGTGGCAATGTAGGGTATGCGGCTGATTGCAGTTCGTATGCCTATGATTTGGTAGTGTATAGTATGCCTTAGTTCAATAGTCTTTAAAAGTCAGGTTATGAATAACAGCCTTATAAACAGAGTGGAAGCAGAGCTGAACCAGTGGCGTTCAAGGGAAGAACGGTTTAGCAAACTGTTTTCTTTCAATCTTTCAACAAACAAAGCGTTGCTCAAAGAAAAACTGGAATACTATGATCGTATTGCAGCAAAGTATAAAGGCACGCAGGATTTGGACGAGCGGTTTGCGCTAAGAATGCTGCGCCAGGAACGCAATCGGATTGAGAAGCAGCTTTATCCCAACCTGTTGATCAGGCTGCTGCGCCGCCTATTGGTTGCGCCCGTTAAGGAACAAATTGTAATAAGGAAGGATAACAGAAAAACCGAGGAAAACAGCCAGGCGCTGCGCCACCAGGTGCAGCGTGCTGGCTTTCCTGATCTTTCTGCAAGAATTGATGAGCAGATGAAACAGGGGCATCAGCAATTTTCTGTTCCTGTGTCCTATTACCTCAATGATAAAGAAAGGTTAGATCATCAGTTGTCCTTTGTAAAAGACCAATCGGGGCAGTATCAGTTTGAAGGGTACAAAACAACGTTGTACAATGAAGCCAAGCCGGATGAAAAAAGGCAGCAATACTTCAGTATGCACAATGGATACAATGTAAATACTACTGAAGCCTATAATCTCTTGTCCAGTCGTTGTATCCAACGGGAAGGCACATGGATACAACTCGACTTTAATGATAAAGACCCACAGGGTAATTTCCGTATCAAGCAATTTCATTCCAGTTATGACTTCAATCTCGAAAAGATTTTACAGCAGCTTCCTTTAAAGGAATTACTCAACAGGGGAGAAACAGATAAACTGCATGAGGCTTTAAAAAATGGCAACCGTGTATCAGTAAGTTTTACAAAAGATGGCAATGAACAGCGGTTTTATATTGAAGCAAACCCTCAGTTTAAATCGGTAAATATTTACGATGAGCATTCCAGGAAGATTACGCTGAATACGGCTTTAGGCAACAAAACAATGGAAGCTGTAAAGGTTTCCCACAAGATAAACGAGCAACAACAAAGCCAGGTTAAAAAGAACGGTATGCGCCTAAATTGATAAATGAATATGGGTAATGGAAAGGCTAAATGACTTGTCGGATTTTTTTGGGGCTATCCAGTCTGATGCCCGTATCAGCATTACCCATATTGGTATTTATGCGGCACTGTTACAATACCGTATAGAAAATGGCTGGGCTAATCCTGTTCAGGCTTTCAGCCATGAAATTATGAACCTCGCAAAATTATCATCAGCAATCACCTACCATAAATGCGTAAGACAATTAAGCGAATACGGCTATATAAGGTATGAGCCATCATTTAACAGGAAAAAGGGAAGCAAGATTTATTTCCGGGATACAAGTTATCTGAAGGAAAATTAAGAGGATTAAAACAATTGGAAAATGGAAACAATGATTTTCATACCCAAAGAGGAAGATTTTCGTAGGTGGATAAAGGAAGAAATTAGGGCATCGGTCAGAGAACTGTTCAATGAGCTAAAGCCGAATCCAATGGAAACTGAGGATTTGAATCCACTGATCAGCCGGGCTGATACCGCAAAAATGCTTGGAATATCTTTGGTAACTCTTACAGATTGGGTTAAACGTGGATTGCCTCGTCATAAGCAGAGGGGGAGGGTTTATTTTATGAAATCGGAAATATTAGATTATTTAAAAAGTGATGCCGAGGGGAAAACAGGAAAAATTCAGCAAAAAAGCCAGCTATAAATGCTGGTTTTTTTATGAGTAAAACAATGCTTTTTAGCCTTGAGATGGGTATTATTTTTGCTATTTTTGCAATAGAAAGTTCTTTGACCTCACATCTCAAATCGTCAAACTGATTGAAAATAATTGGTCTGGAAACAGGCATTGTTTGAAAATTGTTTGAAAATCTTGAAAATGGCATAAAAAAAAGCCGTCTTGTTCAGACGACTTTTTGTACCCGAGGCGGGAGTTGAACCCGCACGAACATTGCTGTCCATTGGATTTTAAGTCCAACGTGTCTACCAATTCCACCACCCGGGCAAAATTTTTTAAGTCAAATATACACAGGATTTTAAGTCCTGCGCGTCTACCAGTTCCGCCACCAGGGCATGATGCGGCGATGTATATAAATGAAAAATTCCAAACCCCTGGGGCCTGGAATTTATGCCGAGCGGAAGACGAGACTCGAACCCGCGACCCTCACCTTGGCAAGGTGATGCTCTACCAACTGAGCTACTTCCGCATGAACAACAAGAACTGATTTCCCGTTCGGGAGTGCAAAGATAGAGGAGGTTTGTAAATTTGCAAACTCTTTTTTTTAGTATCAAGTAGTCAGTAGCAAGTAGCAAGACTGGTATAATTACCTTTTTAGTATCAAGTAGTCAGTAGCAAGTAGCAAGACTGTATATTACTGGTATATTATCAGAAATATCAGGCAGCGGCAGCAATATATTTTACGGGCCGCCTGCAGCAGAAGAAATCACTCCCGAGAAAACTCCTGATACTTGATACTGACTACTGACTACTTGCTACTATTCGCTCACTCCCATTCATGCTCCTGCATCATCCGCTTCCATTCGGCGCCTAACTGGAGCTGCTCGCCTACATAGAGCTGCATCATGCGGACGATCTCCTCCGCATGCCAGCTGTAGATGAACCGGCCGAAGCGCACCGGGCAGTTGTGGTAGTTGAAATACAGGCTGCCGTCGCGGTGGAGGTTCTGTATGAAATGCTCGTTCGTCTCGAAGCCGAAATAATCGAAATGATAGCCCTTCAGCGGATGGTCGGTCTTTTTGTCCTTGCCGAGGTAGTGGAGCGTCCCCATGTACCGCCATTGATAGTGCTGGATGTTGCGTGTGATGAGGCTTTTGCGCACGATCGTAAAATGCGTCTGCGTCAGGATCAGCTGCTCCTTCAGGCTGATGCGCGAGAGGAAACGCACCGCGGCCAGGATATACAGCACGCCGGCGCCGGTCATGGTGAACCAGTGGATCCATTCATGCGCGAGGGGGAACGCCTGCACCATGAATACGGTCGCGAGGCTGGCCGTGAACAGCAGCTCTATCCAGTAGAATATCCGGATGCGCACGTCCGTGCGGTTGCCCAGCTCGATCCGCAGGTGATCCTTCGCCCAGTGATATGTGATCTCGACACTCATGAGGGACTATAAAAGTAACATTTCCGTTTTATCCTGCATAAAATTTTCTTCCCGCACTTCCGCTCCGAAGACGTCCGCGAACGCCTGCCGCAGCAGCAGCTCCACTTCCTGCTCATCCACCGCCCGCCCCAGCTCCTGCTGCATGGAGGTGACGCTCTTGTCGCTGATGCCGCAGGGGACGATGTAGTCGAAATATTTCAGGTCGGTATTGACATTCAGCGCAAACCCGTGCATGGTCACCCAGCGGCTGCACTTCACGCCCATGGCACAGATCTTCCGCGCCGCCGGCGTCCCCGGCGCTATCCACACCCCCGTCGCGCCGGGCAGGCGGTCGCCCGCGATGCCGAACGGCGCCAGCGCGCGGATCACCACCTCTTCCAGCGCACGCATATACCTGCCCAGGTCAGTAAAAAACCGTTCCAGGTCGAATACCGGGTAGCCGACCACCTGCCCCGGCCCGTGATACGTGATATCCCCGCCCCGGTTGGTATGGTAAAAAGACACCCCCAGCTCGCGCAGCCGCGCATCGCTCAGCAGCAGGTGCTCCATATGCCCGCTCTTGCCGAGCGTGTACACATGCGGGTGACGGCAGAAGAACAGGTAATGCCGGGTGTCCACAGACTCCGGCCGCGACAGTTCCGCAGCGGCGTACCAGGCGGACTTGGCCTGCAGGTTCCGCTGCAGGTACTGCTCCTGGAGCGCCCAGGCCGCTCCGTATTCTATTGTGCCGAGATGCTGGTATCGGATAAGAGGCGCTTCCAAGGTATGAGTTATGGGATATGAGTTATGGGCAAAATTACAAAATTCGCCGGGCAGCCGCTCCGGGGACGGCATACGGCGGCGACTTAGCGTTTTATTAACAGCGAAACGTCTATATTTGTTTTTTATACTTTTTCCGAGACAAAGAAAGATTATGCTGCAATTCATGAAAAATAAAATTCTCATACCCTTGCTGATAGTGGCTGCGCTGGCAGCTTTTTTTTCGTTTAAATATGGCGGCGGCGGCAACGGGAACGAGCAGGAACGGAAGGCGCTGGTGCTGCAGACCGTGATGAAAGCCATACGCGAAGGACATTTTGCGCCGCGGGCAGTGGATGATTCCTTCTCCTACAGGGTATATCACAAGGTGCTGGATAATCTCGATTACGAGAAAAAATTCTTTACGGGAAAAGAGATCGGGGAGCTGAGCAAATACGAGCTGGCGATAGACGACGAGCTGCGGGACGGCTCGCTGGCGTTCTTTGACCGGCTGAATGTCCTGTTCACGAAGAGCGTTGACCGGGCGGAGGGATATTATAAGGAAATGCTGGAGCAGCCGTTCACCTTCACGGAAGACGCGCGCTTCCAGCTTTATGGCGACAACCTGCCCTACCCTGCCGACGAGGCCGCGCTGAAGGAGCGCTGGCACCAGTACCTCAAATACCGCGTGCTGGCCAAATACGTGGACCTGAAGGATAATCGGGAAAAGACGAAGGACAGCCTGAAGAACGAACAGAAGAGCAATAAGCAGCTGGAGGAAGAAGCGCGTGCGAGCGTGCGCAAGAACCTGGACAATTACTTCAAGCGGCTGCGCAAGCTGGACGACAACCAGCGGTTCGCGCTGTTCGTCAACGCGGTCACCGGCAGTGAAGACCCGCATACGGACTACCTGCCGCCGAAGGAAAAGCAGCGCTTCGACGAGGTGATGTCGGGGACCTTCTTCGGCATCGGCGCGCAGCTGCGCGAGGAGGACGGCAAGATCAAGGTGGCGGCTATCATCACCGGCAGCCCGTGCTGGAAGCAGGGCGACCTGAAGGCGGGCGACGAGATCGTGAAGGTAGGACAGAACGACGACGAGCCCGTGGACATACAGGGCTATGAGATAGACGACGCGGTGCAGCTGATCCGCGGCAAGAAGGGAACGGAAGTGCGCCTGACGGTGAGGAAGGTGGACGGCTCCACCAAGGTGATCCCGATCGTCCGCGGCGAGGTGATGCTGGAAGATGTGTTTGCGAAGTCCGCCATCATCAAAAGCAGCGAAGGGCCGGTGGGCTATATCTACCTGCCGGAGTTCTACTCCGACTTCCAGCATATCAACGGCCGCCGCTGCGCGGAAGACGTGGCTGTCGAGGTGCAGAAGCTGAAGGGCGCAGGCGTGCGGGGCATCATCCTCGACCTGCGCGGCAACGGCGGCGGATCGCTGAGCGACGTGGTGGACATGGCCGGGCTGTTCATAGACCAGGGACCCATCGTCCAGGTGAAAAGCGGCAATGCCGCGCCGATGGTGCTCCGCGATGATTCCAAAGGCATGCTGTACGACGGTCCGCTGGCGGTGCTGGTGAACGAAAGCAGCGCCTCGGCATCCGAGATCCTCGCGGCAGCGATGCAGGACTACAAGCGGGCGGTGATCGTCGGCTCGCCCACCTTCGGCAAGGGGACGGTGCAGAAGATCATCTCCCTCGACGACTACCTCGACCCCGTGATGCGCCTGCAGATGCAGGCCAACGGGGAGCCGCGGATCGGCTCGCTGAAGATCACCATCCAGAAATTCTATCGCGTGGACGGCGGCTCCACACAGCTGAAAGGCGTCACCCCGGACATCGTGCTGCCGAACCCTTATGCGAAGATTGACATCGGCGAACGGCGCGACAAGGCAGCGCTGCCCTGGGATGAAATCCCCGCGGCAAACTACAGGACGGCAAGCCCCTCCGTAGATGCACCGCAGCTGGCAGCGCTGAGCAGCAAGCGCGTGGCAGACAACCCCGTGTTCACGCTCATCGAAGCCAATGCCGCCAAGCTGGAGCAGCAGGAAAAGGACAACGCCTACTACCTCAGCGAAAACGCCTACAGGAGCGAGCGGGACTCCGCCAACGCAACCTCCGGGAAGCTGGAGGAGCTGGAAAAGAAAGGCACACCCTTTGAGATCACCAACCTCCGGGACGACCTCTCGCGGATCAACCTCGACAGTGCCTCCATCACCAAGAATAATGACTGGATCAAAAACCTGAAAAAGGATATCTACATCTCGGAAACGGTCAACATCATCAACGACCTGTACCGGCAGAGCATGAAGGTCAACATGACGACGGGCATGAAATAAATCCCTTCTGCCTTTTTGGATTACTTTTGGGCATGCAAAAGATCTTTTTTTGCCTCCTTGCCGTCGCCTGCCTCCTCCGGGGCCGGGCCGGCGGACAGGTGCTCCCGGACACAGCGGCAGGATCTTTTGTGCAGCAGGCGCCGGCCGTGCGGGATTCACTGCCGGCCGACACCGCCGGCGCTGCCGTCCTTTTGCTTCCTGCGGCGCTCCGGGATACGGCGGACACGGCCGCGGTGAAAAAGCAGCCGTTCCAGCCCGTGCCGAAAAAGGCGGCGCTGTATTCCGGCATCTTCCCCGGGCTGGGACAGGCGTATAACCGGCAGTACTGGAAGCTGCCGATCATATACGCCGGCGCAGGGATAGCGGGGTATTTTATCGTTACCAACCTGGACAGGTACCGCACCTACCGCAAGGCTTATATCGCGCGGCTGGGCAGGGAGCCGGACGATTATCCCTATCTCAGCGACGGCGACCTGCGGCTGGTGCAGGAGACCTACAAGCGCAGGCTGGATATGACGGTGCTGTTTACGGCGCTGGGATATACCGCGCAGATCATAGACGCGCTCGCGGCGGCGCACCTGAGGAACTTCGACATCTCGGAAGACATCAGCATGCGGCTGGGGCCGGTGGCTACGCCCGGCGGCGGACTGGGCGTCGGGCTGGCAGTGCATTTTCAGTAGGCGTTATTCAAAAGCTGTGCTACCTTTGCCCGTATGCTGCACAGCAAGCCAAGAGAGGATAATTACCGGCACAAAGGATTAAGGAAACAATTAGTAGCGGAACTGCGGGAAAAGGGCATTCATGACGAGCGTGTGCTTGCGGCGGTAGAGGCCATTCCCCGGCATTTCTTCCTCGATCCCGCCTTTGAGCGGGCGGCCTACGAAGACCGGGCGTTCCCGATCACGGCAGGACAGACGATCTCCCAGCCGTACACCGTGGCCTACCAGACCCAGCTCCTCGACCTCAAAAAATTCGACAAGGTGCTCGAGATCGGCACCGGCAGCGCCTACCAGGCATGCGTCCTGGCGGAGCTCGGCGCGATGGTCTATACCATCGAACGGCAAAAGGCGCTGTACGAACAGACCGGACAGTTCTTTTTCCTGAAAAATTATCCCAACATCAAACGTTTCTACGGC
>Ga0206101_1000085_pt1 | contig 26960 bp, 27 predicted proteins | sample 1B0metagenome_FD_148613 | JGI IMG/M metagenome (GOLD analysis project Ga0206101, IMG submission 148613) | Enriched microbial communities from leaf-cutter ant dump, University of Wisconsin, Madison, United States - 1B0 | ecosystem: Environmental > Terrestrial > Nest > Insects nest > Nest dump... | reverse complement strand
GCATTGCCAGATAGTAAGGACTAGCGTTATACTATCGCCAATATGGCACCTAATCGACAAAGCAATCTACCAGCGCATGTTGGCATAGATATTGGTAACAGTCAGATTACCTGTGTAATCGGTGTTCAGGAGGAAAGCTCGCCTGTGCCAAGTATTATTGGTGTTGGCAGAGTACCAAATGTTGGTATGCGCAAGGGCCAGGTTGTTGATATCGAAGAAGTTGTTCAGGCGTTAACAAAGGCTGTTGATGAAGCTGAGCGAATCAGTGGCTATGCTGTTGATAGGGCAACTATTGGCGTAGGTGGTAGCAATGTAGTAAGTATAAATTCTAAAGGTGTAATTGCTGTAGGCGGCGTAGACAAAGAAATAGAGCCTGAAGATGTTCATAGGGTAGAGGAGGCGGCTGCGGTTGTACAGCTGCCACCTAATCGAGAAATCCTACAAGTCTTTCCTCGTAACTATCGTTTAGATGGACAAGATAATATAAAAGATCCAGTAGGTATGAGCGGGGTAAGACTTGAGGTTGATGCTCATATTGTAACCGTATCAACTCCAGCACTAAAAAATGTTGAGAGATGTTTATTAAATACTGGGATACAAGCAAGTCAATTTGTGGTTAACGTGATTGCTGCAGGACAAGTAGTGCTCGACAAAAAACAAAAAGAGAACGGTACAGCAGTAATAGATATAGGCAGTGCCACTACTGGTGTGGCTGTATTTGAAGAAGGCGAATTATTGCATACTTCAGTTTTACCTGTTGGCTCGGGTCATGTGACAAATGATTTAGCGATTGGGCTGAAAACCGATCTCGATACAGCTGAGCATATTAAAAAGACACTTGGGAGTCTAGCTGGTGATGATAAATCGAAAGTTCATAAGATTACAGAGAAAGATAGTAAGAATGAACGCGCTTTTAAGCAAAAAGAAATAGATATGATCATTAAGGCTCGCATGTCTGAGATATTAAAAATGGTGAATACTGAGCTTAAAAAAGTAGATCGAGCTGGTAAATTGCCAGGTGGCATAGTTCTAGTTGGCGGTGGCTCGAATCTTAACGGTATAGAGGATTTTTCTAAACAAGCATTGTCGCTTAATGCAAAGGTTGCAAAGCCATCTAATTTTACTGGAATTATAGATTCTGCCGGTAAACCCGAATACAGTGCAGCTGTAGGACTTATGATGGGGGATCTTAACTTGGGGTATCAGACTCCAGGCTGGAGTTTTGATAGATCAATATCGAAAAGTACTAGTTTCATTAAGACTTTAATAAATCGCTTCCGACCCTGATAATTTATTTACTCAATGGTTTCATGAATTTTATATTTTTTACTCACGTCTTGAATAACCATGTTTAGGTATATATAATCGAACACAAATATAGTGAGGGGGTAGCGCATGCCTGAGGTGAAACCAGAAGTAGAAACATTTGCTAGGATCAGAGTTATAGGTGTAGGAGGTGCTGGAGGAGCGGCTGTTAATCGTATGGTCTCGGCTGGTGTTAAAGGTGTTGATTTTGTAGCTGTTAATACCGACGCCCAGGCTTTGCATCATTCAAATGCTAAGACAAAAGTTCATATAGGCAAGACAACCACTAGGGGCTTGGGTGCTGGTGCCGATCCTGAAGTTGGTCGTGGTGCGGCTGAAGAGTCGAAAGAAGAGATAAAGAAACTGCTTGACGGCACAGATATGGTATTTGTTACCTTTGGTGCAGGTGGTGGCACTGGTAGCGGTGCCGGACCAGTGGTAGCAGAAGTTGCCAAAGAACAGGGTATTTTGGTTGTAGGCATTGCAACAAAGCCGTTCGCTTTTGAAGGTGAGCGTCGCCGGCGTAACGCTGAATTAGCCATACAGAATTTACGAAAGAGTGTTGATACCTTAATTACCATTCCAAACGATAAGTTATTACAAACTATCGATAGACGTACCCCATTGATGGAAGCATTTGCAGTTGTTGATGATGTTTTGAGGCAGGGTGTCCAAGGTATATCTGATCTTATCACTACACACGGTTTAATTAACCTAGACTTTGCGGACATCAAAGCTGTTATGAGAAATGCCGGCTCTGCTCTTATGGGTATTGGACACGCTTCGGGTGAAAATCGTGCCTTAGAGGCAGCTCAGCAGGCTATTGCTTCGCCTCTTCTTGAAGTATCTATTGATGGTGCCCGAGGAGTTTTGTTCAATGTTTCTGGTGGGTACGATATGTCGATGCATGAGATTAATGAAGCGGCTGAGGCAATTACTGCAGCTGTCGATTCCGAAGCTAATATTATATTTGGTGCAACATTAGATCCTGAGCTTGAGGATGAAATCAAAATCACTGTTATCGCTACAGGTTTTGATGCAGCCTATTTTGCCGAAAGTAATCGCCAGGGTGATAATGGATTAGCATACTTTAATAAGCCGGATCATGGTGGTAGTTCGGCTGGTGATGATGGTTTTTCTAATACTGATGTATCTGGAGTGGACCTATCTTTAACTGATGACCATGATGACGACGATGCAAATGACAATGCTTCGGTTACAGCAGCTGGCAATGTTTGGGCTGTCGATGAGGATGACGATGATGACGATTATGATGTGCCAGCCTTCGTTCGTAACCAAAAACCAGACGATGATGATTCTAAGGACGATTGAATATAATTTGTATTCAATGACTCTAAGTAGCTCACTTGACTACAGTTGTCTAAAATACAATAGCAGTTTAATTGACATAAACGCTACAGGTGGGGCTATAATTGAGGGTAGGTACACTAAATGTAGTGACCGTACATTAAATAGGGAGATTTAAGGTTAGTCGTTATGCAGTGTTCAAAATGCGGTAGTCAAGACAGTAAGGTTATGGAATCGCGTGATGTTAGCGAAGCTGGTGCTATAAGACGTAGAAGAATGTGTTTATCGTGTAGCCATCGTTTTACAACATATGAACGTATTGAATTACCTAATCTAGTCGTGGTCAAAAAGGATGGTACTAGAGAGTTATTCAATCGCAATAAGATATTAGTTGGTCTGAATCGAGCTTTTGAGAAACGACCAATTACCAATATGCAACTCGAGGAAATGGTGGCATCTATAGAGCAAGATTTACGTAATAGCGGTGAATCTGAAGTCAGAAGTAGTGATTTAGGCGAGAAAGTCTTAAAAGAGCTGGTTGCCGTGGATGAAGTTGCATATGTTAGATTTGCAAGCGTATATAGAAGCTTCAAGGATATTGCCAGTTTTGAAAAAGAACTACTAAGACTAAAAAGTTAATCAATTAGCTCTCCCATATATAAATAAAAAAAGTTAATTATTTAAAAAAGACTATTGTCCAACGATTTTTAATGGTGTACTGTTAGTGTGGTCATTAACAAGAGACAAAAAGACCAAAAAAATTGTGGGAGAGTAGTCATAAATAAAGTGTCAAGGAGGACACTTTATAAGGCACTCAGGGTAAAAAATAAAGGGGGAAATTATTATGTCGCCACAAGATTTAGCAACCGCATTAGGAATGGGTCGGTATTTTACCAAAGCTGGTAAGCATGCCTACGACATGCTGAAATGGGAGAGTAGAGACTCCTATATTGGCAACCCTTCAACAGGTAAGGTTGTTTTTGAGCAGAAAGATGTAGAATTCCCAGTTGATTGGTCTATTAATGCAACAAATATTGTCGCACAAAAATATTTCTCTGGTACTCCAGGTACGATTGACCGAGAGTACTCTCTAAAGCAATTGATTGATCGCGTGGTAGATACAACTACGCGTCATGGTATCCAAGAGGGTTATTTTGTTAGCGAAGATGAGTCAGAAATTTTTAATCAGGAACTAAAATATATACTTGCTACTCAGCGTGCGGCTTTTAACTCTCCTGTATGGTTTAACATCGGTGCCAAAGATCGATCTCAGCAGGCGAGCGCCTGCTTTATCCTGGCGGTTGAAGATACTATGCCATCTATCCTTAATTGGTACACTGAAGAAGGTATGATCTTTAAGGGCGGTTCTGGCTCTGGCCTAAATGTTAGCGCTATCCGTTCTTCGAAAGAGCCTTTGGGTGGCAGTGCTGGTTATGCATCTGGCCCATTATCGTTTATGCGCGGGGCTGATGCTTCTGCTGGGGCAATTAAATCTGGTGGTAAGACTCGTCGAGCTGCCAAGATGGTCATCATGAATGTTGATCATCCTGATGTCGAAGAATTTATTTGGTGTAAGGCTAAAGAAGAGCGTAAGGCTAGAGCCCTACGTGAGGCTGGCTTCAACATGGATCTTAATGGTTCGGACATACATTCAATTCAGTACCAGAATGCTAACAATTCAGTTCGGGTAACGGATGACTTTATGCACGCGCTAGACAAGAATGAAGACTGGGATCTGCGTGCTGTTACAAATGGCGAATCTCTAGAAAAAGTAAAAGCTCGAGATATCTGGAAACAAATTGCTGAAGCTGCTTGGGAATGTGCCGATCCTGGTTTGCAGTTTGATACAACTATTAATAAATGGCATACGACACCAAATGCTGGTCGTATCAATGGTAGTAACCCATGTAGCGAATACATGCATCTTGATAACTCCGCATGTAATTTAGCATCAATCAATCTACTTAAATTCCTAAATGATGACGGTACATTTGATATTACAGCCTTCAAACACACAGTTGAAGTTGTCTTTTCAGCTCAGGAAATCTTAGTTGGTTATAGTGAATACCCAACAGAGAAGATTACTAAGAATGCTAAGGCTTACCGTGAGCTTGGTATGGGTTATGCAAACTTAGGTGCCATGCTTATGGCTCAAGGGTTGCCGTACGATAGTGACGAAGGTCGTGCTCAGGCTGCGGCTATTACAGCACTGATGACGGGGCAATCATATGCAACAAGTGCAAAACTAGCTCGTCGAGTTGGCCCATTTGCAGGCTACAATAATGACCGTGAAGGCATGTTGCATGTGCTGCGTATGCACCGCGATGAAGTCGACAATATCAATCCGAACTACGTTAGTGAAGATTTACTAGACGCAGCAACGGAAGCATGGGATGAAGCCAATGAGTTAGCTGAGCTCTACGGCGTACGCAACTCACAAGCTAGTGTTTTGGCTCCAACTGGAACAATTGGCTTGATGATGGATTGTGATACGACTGGTATCGAGCCGGATTTAGGTTTAGTTAAAATGAAGAATTTAGTAGGTGGCGGAACGATGTTTATCGTTAACCGAACCGTTCCTCGTGCTCTGAAGACCCTTGGTTACACCGAGATTCAAGTCCAAGATATTATTAAATATATAGATGAAGAGAAGACAATCTTAGGAGCACCTCATCTGCGTAAAGAACATGAACCCGTGTTCGCTTGCTCTATGGGTGATAACGCGATTCATTATCTTGGCCATGTAAAGATGATGGGCGCAGTCCAGCCATTTTTAAGCGGCGCGATTAGCAAAACCGTTAATATGCCAGAAGATGTAACCGTCGAAGAAGTTGCAGATTTACACTATGAATCTTGGAAACTTGGGTTGAAGGCCGTCGCGATTTACCGCGATAACTGTAAGGTTGCTCAACCTCTGGCTATGGCTAAGAAGGAAGGTGCGGCAGAGAAGTCAGAAATCACCGCAGCAGTTGCTCAAGCACCAGTTGCAGCCGGCACACCACAGCGTCGTATGTTGCCAAAAGTCCGTACTGCCAAGACTTATGAATTTCGAGTAGCTGGATTGAAAGGATTCTTCACAGTTGGCGAGTTTGAGGATGGTTCGCCTGCAGAGCTATTTATGCAAGTCGCAAAGCAAGGCTCGACCATGGCTGGTATCATGGACAGTCTAGCGATTAGTGTTAGTCACGGCCTGCAGTACGGTGTACCACTTAAAGCATACGTTCGTATGTTTACTAATATGACTTTTGCTCCAAGTGGTCTAACTGATGATGTTCAAATCAGGACAACTAGTTCAATTGTTGACTATATCTTCCGACGTATCGGCAAGGATTATCTAAGCGCTAGCGACCAGCTAGAGGTGGGTATTAGTACGCCAGAGACAGTTCAGACAACTCAGCAGCAGACATTGTTGACTGCGATTGAGCCTGTAGCTGAAGTTAATCAACAAGCTATCAAAGAAGCCGTTGTGCTAAATGACACTTTACTAGAAAAACCAGAACCAGCGGTAACTCCAGCACAATCAACTAGCAAGAGCGAGCCAGTATCAGAATCAACAGCGCCTCTATGTGTAGAGTGTGGCGCACTGACGATGCGAGCAGGTAGCTGCTATGTCTGTGGTGTCTGTGGTACTACTACTGGTTGTAGCTAATAATTGATATACTTAAGTTTGGCTGTCGAGGTAGTCGCCCGCTTGGAAAATAGTAGGGAGGAAAGTCCGGACAGTGTAGAGCAGGACAGTTGCTAACGGCAACCGCGAGTAATCGTAGGGAAAGTGCCACAGAAACAAAACTACCCTGTGCGTCTTACTGGCGTAAGATGCAGTAGATAACAAATAGTAGATAGAAGATAGGGAAACAATTCCTATAAACTCCAATCTACTATCTACAGACCCCTATCTACTGTGCCTCGCTTGTGAGGCGTATGGGGAAAAGCTGAAAAGAGTGGGGTAAAAGCCCACAGTCGTAGCTGGCAACAGTTACGAGAGGTAAACCCTGTCCGCTGCAAGACGACCAAATCCGCATAGGCTGCTCGCCTAGATTTGGTGATTAGATCGCATTGAGGTGTTTGGCGACAAACATCCCAGATAGATGACTACCTAAACCCTGCACCTTTTCTTGATGTTTCGTGATCTGATTGCGATATCACTTCACGTCAGGAAAAGGTGCAGGGCGAACAGAATCCGGCTTACCGGCAGCCTACTTGGTTTTCTTGGCTTCTATATCTTCTATAACGCCTAGTAAAAACAATCCAAATGAACGTCTAGCCATGGCTGTTGAGTGGTCTTTGGCTGCGTCGCTTGCTATCTGTACTCTTTCTTTAACTTCGTTATCTGGTATTAGTCCTTGTAATTGTATACCTTCATCGCCAATGGTTTCAGCTTCGCCCCTTACAGCTTTTACCATTGACTCTTCAACATTCAGTTCGTCCAAGTATTCTCTGACACCATCTGTTCCACCTTCGGTATAGCGGGCAAGTACTTCGTCTTGAGTTGTCGACATCCAATCAGGTGTGCCGTTTGAGGGTTCTGCATCAGGTGTATGAGACATAATTTTAAATTATAGCATAATAATTATATAATGTAAAGTTAGACATATACATCAAACAATAGTATTATGACTAACAGACGCGTTGAGTGGCTATCAACCATGATCTGCTTTTAAGAAGCAGAACGCTAGCGGAAAGAAAGGTGAATAACTGATTAGAATCTGCCGAGACCCATCGTAAAAGGGTAGAATCAAGTTAAATTACGAGATGGTACCGTCTGCTGAAATCAAACTCCAGACTCTCGCATATGAGAGTTTGGAGTTTTTAATTTAAGGAAAGAAATGACTCAGACAAAAGATGTTAAAATTGTTGATCCTGAAGCTGACGATGCTCTTGCATTAGCAAAGATGCATGTTCAGAGCTGGCACGATACTTATACTGGTATGCACGGCGCAACTACTGAGTGGATTCGTAAGCGCACAGTTAACCGTTTTAATGAAGACGGCTTATCTGAAACTAAGAAATTATTTGCTGCTCCGCGCCAACATCCTGAAAGCTACTACTTTAAGTTAGCAAAAATTGAAGATAAAGTTGTTGGTTTTGTGAGTGGTCAAAAAACCAATGAAGAACAAGAACTTAGTGGTTTCTATGTTGCCCGCGACCAGCAGGGAACAGGTCTAGCCAGTAAACTCATGGATATGATTATGAGCTGGTTTAATGCCAGCAAAACCATTGTATTATTCTCTGCTAAAGATAACATACGAGCGATTAAATTTTATGAAAAATACGGATTTAAAGTTGATAATGATGCTAAAGTTGAGCAGAAATATAAACCTTTGACAATAATACAAATGACTAAACAAGGAGATAAGGCATGAAATTTCAGAAAAATACTAGGCGCAAGCCAATCGAATACGAAAAAGACCTTGTTAATTATTGGAAAAAGAACGAGATTTTTGAAAAATCAGTTGAGCAACGCCCGAAAGATAATCGCTATGTCTTTTACGATGGACCACCGTTTATTACCGGCGTACCTCACCATGGCACATTGCTTAGCAGCATCATCAAAGACGCTGTGCCACGATACTGGACGATGAAGGGCAGGCGAGTTGAGCGTGTCTGGGGTTGGGATACGCACGGTTTACCGGCTGAGGTCTTTACCGAAAAGAAACTTGGCATCAAAGACCGTCGTGATATCGGTACTAAAATCAGCCTGGAAAAATATATTACTACTGCCCGCGAAAACATGGTGGTCACAGGTGGATTGTGGGAACAATACATCGACCGCATCGGTCGCTGGGTGGACTTTAGAGGTGCTTACAAAACCATGGACAAAGAATACATGGAAAGCATCTGGTGGGCATTTAAAACACTCCACGAAAAGGGCAAGATTTATGAAGGCGAACGAGTACTGATGTACTGTATCCGTGATGCTACGCCCTTAAGCAAAGCCGAAGTTACAATGGATGCTGGTGCTTACCAGGATGTGACTGACCCAAGTGTATATGCCAAGTTTAAATTAGCTGATTCGGATAAAGTTTTGTTAGTCTGGACCACTGTACCATGGACGCTACTTGCCAACACAGGTTTGGCGGTTCATAAAGACGAGACATACGCTGAGGTCCAGGTTGGCGATGAAGTATTTGTCATTGCCAAGCCATTAATCGAAGATACTTTAAAGAATGAAAAAGGTGAGCTGCCTGAATATAAAATTACGCGAGAATTTAAAGGCGAAGAGCTAGTTGGTAAGCGTTATGAACCATTCTATAAAGATTGGGGCGAAGGTGCGCATTTAATCCATCATGCGGATTTTGTAAGTGTTGATGAGGGTACTGGTATTGTTTCTCAGGCGCCAGCATATGGTGAAGAGGATTTTGAGCTGGCAAAAGAGAAGGGTTTTCCGGTCGTGTCTGTCATTGACGATAGCGGCATATTGCAGGAGGGTGAGTTTAAAGACACGCAGGTTTGGGATACGAATAAGGATTATGCTAAAAGCCTACTGGAATCTGGCAAGGTTTACCGTATTAATTACTATCGCCACAGCTATCCGCATTGTCATCGTTGTGGCACAAAACTGATATATCGGGCTCACCCAAGCTGGTTCTTTGATGTGCAGAACCAAAAGCAGGAAATGCTAGCGCAGAACAGTGAGGTTATTAACTGGTTCCCTGAGCATCTTAAGCATGGACGCTTCCAGAAGAACATTGAACAAGCACCAGACTGGAATTTGTCGCGCGATCGTTTCTGGGCGACAGCTATGCCGGTTTGGGAAGGTATTGATGAGAAGGGTGATAAACATCAGATTGTTATCGGCAGTTATGCTGAACTTAAGGATTTAAGTGGTGTCGAGCTAGATGATTATCATCGCCCATGGGTAGATGGGGTTGAATTTGACAAAGATGGCGTGCATTATAAGCGAATCGATAAAGTTCTGGACGGCTGGTTCGAGAGTGGCAGTATGCCTTTTGCCCAGTTCCATTATCCGTTTGAAAACAAAGAAAAATTTGAACAAAACTTTCCAGGTGATTTTATTGCCGAGTACATCGGACAAGTCCGGGCGTGGTTTTATTACCTACACGTAGTAAATGTTGGATTATTCGGTAAAGCACCGTTTAAAAATGTTGTTACCACAGGCAACCTGATGGGCAATGATGGCTACAAACTCAGTAAATCGCGTGGCAACTACACTGACCCGAATGAAGTTATGGACAAATATTCGGCTGATGCTGAACGCTTTTTGCTACTAAATTCGCCAGTACTTAAGGCCGAGGATTTTAGTTTGCAGGATAAAGACGTTGGTGACGTGGCGCGTAAACTTAACATGATTTGGAACATGTACGATTTCTTTACCATGTATGCCGAGGTTGATGGCTGGGAATGGAATGGCAAGCTGGACGTTTCTATAGATAGTCTAACGAATCCGCTCGATATATGGGTTGTTTCACGTTTACATCAGTTAATTAGCGAAGTCGAAAAACAGATGGATAATTATAATCTGCCTGATGCTACCAGCTTGATCCTGCCTTTTGTTGATGATGCCAGTAACTGGTATGTGCGTCGGTCGCGCCGTAGGTTCTGGAAGTCGGGCGACGATGCCGATAAGCAAGATGCTTACAAAACACTACATTACGTACTAACCCAGCTGGCTATTGTTATGGCGCCGTTTACGCCCTTCTTAAGCGAGGAGCTTTATCGAAAATTAACAGATGAAGAATCGGTTCATTTAGTTGATTGGCCTGAAGCGCACACCGCTGACGAGTTATTGGTAGAGCAAATGGCTCAAGTCCGTAGGGTTATTAACGAGGCACTGTCGCAGCGAGCTGCTAATTCTCTTAAAATCCGCCAGCCCCTAGCAAAACTAACCATCAATGCGCAATTTGAAGTGACCGAAGAAATGCAGGAGATCATAAAAGAAGAAGTTAATGTTAAATCGGTCATTGTGAAAAGCGCTAAAGAAGAAGAGATTAAGCTAGATACCGATCTAACCCAAGACTTAATCGATGAGGGGACTGTTCGCGAAGTGATACGTCATATTCAGAATTTTCGTAAAACCAGCGGCTTTGATGTCGATGACCGGATTGAGCTGGCGCTATTTACAACCGATATTGACGTAAACCGTGCTCTAGGTAATTACGCTGACGAGATATCGCATGAGACTTTAGCCAAGAGTTTAGCATTTGAAGCAGTCGAGTATGCTTACACGACAAAATTAAGTTTGAAAAATACCGATCTTCATCTTAGCCTAAAGAAGGTATGAGTTCTATTGCCAAAACTTTCGACTGGATGCTAATGATCCCTGCATTAGCTTTGTCGTTAATTAGCTTGATAATTCTTTTTTCAATTAACTTGAAAGATGAGTCTTTGGCGCTTACTTTTGATCCTTGGAACCAGCTTATATATGTAGTGGTCGGATTAGTTGCGATGACAATAGTTAGCAGGGTGGAGGTGGTTAAGCTATCGCGCTATTCAACCTGGTTTTACCTTTTGGCGCTAATTTTTATGTTATTGGTGCTTATCATGGATCCAGTTAAAGGTGCTCGCCGTTGGATTGATTTTGGCTTCTTCCAATTTCAACCAACTGAAGTCATGAAGTTGGCGGAGGTAGTGATATTAGCGCGGTTATTTAGCAAGCGCGGGAAGAACATTAATAAACCTTGGATATTTCTACTCTCTATTTTTTATGCCGTTTTGCCGGCCAGCCTAGCAATTGCTCAGCCCGATCTAGGTACAGCAGCAGTCTTTGGGTTTATCTGGCTAGTCATGATCAGCATGTCGCCGGTCAAAAAGCATTACTTGATATTGCTAATATTAGTGGGGCTTATTTCACTTCCAGTAATCTATCAGTATCTGGAGCCATACCAACAAGAGCGTGTCATGACTTTTATACATCCGGCTACTGACCCTCAAGGGTCAGGATACAACACGCTACAGGCCACGATTGCTATCGGCAGCGGTCAGCTCTTTGGGCGCGGCTTAAGTGGCGGCAGCCAAAGTCAGCTCAATTTTCTGCCCGAACAGCAAACAGACTTTATATTTTCAGTAATAGCTGAAAAGCTGGGGTTTATGGGCGCAATAACAGTAATCATTGGATTATTCTGGTTGATTGCTCGTTTTATAACCTTGGCGTGGAGGACTCCAGATACTTTTAGTATGTATATAGCGTCAGGTATAGTTGCCTTAATATCATTTCATAGTTTGATAAACATTGGCATGAATCTAGGCTTGCTTCCTGTGACTGGAATACCGCTACCTTTTTTGAGTTATGGGGGTACTCATGTGATTATGGGCTTCGTAATGGTAGGTATTATGCACTCGATTGCTAGGCAGCGTTACGGCCTGGCGTTTGAAAAGTAGTTTACAGAGGCGCGTTAGTCTGGTAGACTATACCGACGTATGAAAAAAGCAGTAATTGCAACCGGTGGCAAACAATATCTCGTCGGCGAAGGCGATATATTAGAAGTTGAAAGTCTTGGTGATGATAAGGAAGTATCTTTCGTGCCTTTACTCGTTACTGATGATAAAGCTACGCAAGTGGGAACACCAGAAGTTAAGGGTGCTAAAGTGACTGCAAAGGTAGTTGAGGCTACTCGTGCTGATAAAGTTACAGCTATCCGCTACAAGAGCAAAAAGCGCGTCCACAAGCGTCATGGTCACAAGCAGCATCTTTCTCGTATCGAAATTACCAAGATTGCCTGACGCAGTAATCGCTTGGCGTTGAGCAGGAAATTTGGGTGCAGTCTTTGTTGTGCCAGAGACAGATTATCTATTAGTGAGTGATGCTAAGACTTTAAGGCCCGATTATGGCAGGTTTCATCCGAATGATAATTCTAAAACGATTGAACTAGAACAGTCAGACTTTGCTAAGTTCGTAGAATTTTTAAATATACTTTGCAAAACCGTCTAGTCTAAACATTCCTGTAGCTTGATTGTGTGGTATCATTAGCTTAAGCAAGTTGGAGATAAAAATGGATCAAGCAGTAATCGCGATTGCGAATCAAAAAGGTGGAGTTGGCAAGACAACTACGACTATTAATCTTGGTTCATACTTACAAAAGATTGGTCATAAGGTTCTAATTGTTGATCTAGATCCGCAAGCTAACACGACCAGCGGCTTGGGCGTGGACAAGACAGCTTTAACCCACAGTGTTTATCATGGGTTATCAGATATCTCTTTGGCGCCTGAAGTCATCTATAACACTCATCATAATGTGAGTTTAGTGCCAGCAAACCCTGATTTAGCTGCGGCCGAAGTTGAGCTAGTCAATTTGGATCAGCGTGAGTTCAGGCTAAAGAATTTACTTAATAATTATAATTTTGATTTCATTCTGATCGATTGCCCACCTAGTTTGGGGTTACTGACAATTAATGCTCTTACGGCTGCTCAACACATAATTGTGCCAGTTCAGGCTGAGTATTATGCCTTGGAAGGGCTAGGTCATTTATTGGATACAACTCAGCGTGTACGGCAAGCCCTAAACCCAAACTTAGATATTTTGGGTGTCCTGCTGACTATGTATAACAATCGCACAACTTTATCTAATCAGGTACAGGAAGAAGTTCAAAAGCATTTTCCAGGTAAGGTTTTCGACGCAATTATCCCGCGCAATGTTCGTTTGGCAGAGGCGCCTAGCTACGGTCGGCCGATTAGCTCGCATGACAAGTGGAGTAAAGGCGCAAAAAGTTATAAAATGCTTGCAAAGGAAGTTGAGCAGCGTGTTAAAGACAAGAAGAAGGTAGGTAAGTAGTGGGCAAAGGGTTACAGCGTGGTTTAGGTAAAGGTATCGAAAGCCTCATTCCTACGCAACTTGTTGAAGATCGATATGACCCCACTTCAAATAATGAACAACGAATAGCAGAAATAGACATTAACTTTATAGAAGTGAATCCGCACCAACCGAGAAAAAAGTTTGATGAAGCGGCTCTTAATGCTTTGGTGTTATCTATAAAAACGCACGGGCTGCTACAGCCTGTAGTTGTCACTAAGATAGATAACATGTATCGCTTAATTGCCGGTGAGCGTCGTTTGCGTGCTTTTAAGGAGCTTGGTAAAGCTAAGATTCCAGCAATTATTCGTTCTGCCGAAGAGCAAGCTCAAATGGAGCTTGCTCTTATTGAAAATCTTCAGCGTGAAGATTTGAATATTCTTGAGGTAGCAACAGCTTTGTTGAAATTATCAGACCAGTTTAGTTTAAATGAAAAAGAGGTTGGTGAGCGTGTTGGTCGTAGTGCTTCCAGTGTTCACAATATAGTTAGATTACTATCTCTGCCATCTGATGCTAAACAAGCTTTAGCGGAAGGCAAGATAACAGAAGGTCACGCTAGGCAGATAATGGCACTAGATGGCCAGTCCGATAAGCAGAAACAACTTCTTGAATATATGCTTAAATATGATTGGAGTGTGCGTAAAGCTGAGAATTTTGTTAAAAAATTCAAAGAAGGTGATGCAACTGTTGATCAGGCTTTGCAACGCGTGCAGGCAACTAACGACCAGACAGTCAAGCTCGCTCAACGCTTAAACACACCAGTACATCTACGTCACATGGCTAAGAAGAATCAATTGGTAATCGAATACCAAACCGATGAAGATCTCGAGAGAATAATCTCGACACTAACGAGCTAGAAAGTTCTAGCTTCGGTTATTGGTAATACACGTAATATAAGCCTACCGTCGATATTATCAACGGGGACTGTGCCCAAACTGCTACGTGAATCCAAAGATCCTCCTGGTACACGATTATCGCCCGAAACAAATATCTCACCTTCAGGGATTACTACGTTAACATTACCAGCTGTATATGCGAGATTTTTACCCTCAGGGAACACATCATCAGGATTAAAGCCCTTTGGGTTATCTTCGTTGAAGACTGTAAACTTGCCACTTTCCAGGACGACCCTTTCGCCAGGGAGACCTATAACTCGTTTCACCAATTCAATACCATCAGTAGGACTTTTAAAGACAATGATATCGCCACGGTTCGGTACGTATGGATCGTTAGTAATTTTGCCCCAAGTTCGGCCAAGTTTTGATATTAACAGCCTGTCGCCTTCTTGTAAGGTTGGAGTCATACTTGTACCTACGACATGGAACGATTGGAGCCCAAAGCTGAGTATTATAAAAACTAAGAGGGCAACTGTACCAAAAAACTCAATGATTGATAAGAAAGTACGAAAGAATGATGGTCTATCCTCAGAACTTTCTGAGGGTTCTGACTGCTCGGTGCTGTTTGCTGGAGTGGTTGTTGGCGCTGATGGTTGTGGTGTGTCTGTCTGTGTAGTATTGAGAGTGGCTGGTTGGGGCTGTGCCACTGAGTTGTCTTGCGGAGTTTGAGCTGATACCTGTTGAGTAGTTGTAAAAGTTTCTGGCTGCTGGGTAGGTGGGGCAGGGTTTTGTATAACGGTTTCCGGTGGCTGCGGATTAGTTGGGGCTACTGGATCAGGTTGTGGTTGTGTAGGATTATTGATCTGTGGTGTAGTTGATTGTTTATCATCCATCATATTAGTATAACCGAAACCAACAACTTTTTCTCATGGATGAGTGTATTATTTGGTATAATTCTAATCACATGTTTAAAAGAGAATTACATAAAAGCACAGCGACAGCAGGTGGGTCAGCAGAGAAGAAAAGTAAAGTAATCTTTAAAAAGCCAAGCTTCCTTTCTCGTTTTAAATCTAAAAAATCGCTTGAAGATAGAGATCATTTAGTTAATAAAGTCCAAAGGCGTGGCAAACGCCTGAAACTAGCTGTTCTTATTATTGCTGTGTTCATTTCGTATTTTGGGTACAGAGTTTTTGCCACGACTTTTGCGATTATTGACCGTAGTGGTAAGCCAGAAGCTTTGGCGCTTCAGGACAGCATCAGACCAGAACAGCTACAGAGAGAGGGCGATGGTCGGGTTAATATACTTTTGCTTGGTATTGGTGGTGGAGGGCATCAGGCGGGCGATCTGAGTGATGTGAATCATATAGTTAGTATTGATCCGTTTAATAATAAAGCGGCGGTTTTAGGTGTGCCACGTGACCTTTATGTGCCCATTCCTGGGTACTATACAACCAGAATAAACGCTGCTCATGCTTTCGGCGAAAGAGATGGTGGTAAGGGAGCAGCCCTGGCTGAACAAACGCTAGAAAATGTTCTAGGAATACCAATACACTATTATGTAAAAGTAGACTTTAGCGGATTTGAACAAGCAGTTGATGCTGTTGGTGGAGTTGATATAGAAATTGAAGAAGATCTTTATGATTCTCAATATCCAACACGCGACATGTCTGGAACCCAGATCTTCAGGCTTAAGGCGGGTAAGCATCACCTGGATGGCGACTTAGCTCTTAAGGTTGCCCGTTGTCGCAAGGGAACTTGTGGTAGTGATTTTGGTAGGGCTGATCGCCAGCAAAAGATTATGATTGCAGTTAAGGATAAAGCACTTAGTCTAGGCACATTGTCGAATCCGGCAAAAGTTTCGCAACTACTTGATGCTGCTGGCAAACATGTACGTACCGACATTAATTTGACTACCATTGGCAAGCTGCTTGAAGTTGCTAAGAAGCTCGAAAAAAATAAGGTTAAACCTAAAACATTTGTCCTCACAACTGATGTAGATAATTATTTAACAGGTGCAAATATAGGAGGAGCATCGGTTTTGGTGCCAAAAGCTGGACAGGCTGATTTCTCGCAAATCCAGAATTTTATTAGAGGTAATCTATTCAGGGATGGGTTTATTGCCAAGGAAAATGCCAAGATAGCAGTTGTTAACGGTGCTGGTAGAGTTGGTTTGGCAAATAGTGTTGCTACAAATCTGCAGTCGTATGGCTACAATGCTATGGCTGTGTCGGCATCACCCACAAAGATGTATAGCAAGACTGTTATTTATAAGGTTAGTAACAAAAAATCACCTTTTACTAAAGCGCTTTTACAGAAACGGCTTAAGAAGCAGGTCAGCAAGGATAATTTTTATGATAAGGATTTGGCGAAAGGTGCCGACTACGTAGTGATAGTCGGGAGTGACATGTGATGAACAGGAAGATTGCTAACACAGTTTATGTACTTCAAAATATAGCTGTACCTTTGCTTGTATATTTCTTTGTAGTTCGAGACCTACCAGCGCTTGCTTATATTACAGTGTTGCTTAGTAAATGGCGCATATTTGCTGTTGGTTGGCATTTTTGGATAGCCAACATACGCAGTAATGCTGCCGATATAATGGTTGGCCTAAGTACGGTTTCGCTAATGAGTCTTGCTCCAAGTAGTAGCCGTTTTATTATTACCATTGTATTGGCCTTGCTATATGCTGGATGGTTGTTATTGCTTAAACCTCGATCAGGTACTGCTGCTGTTGCTGCACAAGCCTTGATCGCGCAATTTTATGCTCTAACTAGTCTTTACTTGGTGATTGATAGTAGCTGGGAAAGCATGACTTGGTTGGCTGTTATCATTGCTTGGGTTGTGGGTCGCTTAACGGCTAGGCATTTTCTTAGTATCCACAGTGAACTTGAAGATCGTATGATTGTTATTGCGCTTTGGGGGTTTGTTATGGCTCAGTTAGGATGGGTATTTTGGATTTGGAATGTTATTTATACTTTGCCATCTGGTATGTTCTCAATTCCGTTGATCGCCTTGCTTGCTACTATATTCGGTTATGCAGCTGGCTCAATTTACCACGCTAAGCAATCTGGTAGCCTGACCAATAAATTCGTTCTTCAGCAAGCTATATTTGTAAGTGCAATATTGCTGCTAGTAGTTATATTTACTCCGTGGACCGGTCAGGTTTAATATAGATACAAGAGGAGAAGATAAGGTGAGCGAAGTACCAGATAACACTACAGCAGCAGAACCAAAATTACATAAAAATCATGTCAGTGTAATTCTTTTTTCTTTTTTTGCCGGTTTTTTGGGTGCTGGTATAGCAATAGGCTTGTTTATATCCAGTGGTGCTTTTGTGTCCAACCCGCAAATCGAAACTAAGATACTAACCCGAGATAGCGAAGCAATTTCTGAAGTTGCTGGTAACTTAAAACCATCAGTTGTCAGTATTAACACGAATGTAAGGAACGGTAGCAATGGTTTTGGTTTCGAAGAGTCAGCTGGCGCCGGAACGGGGCTAATTATTAGTGAAGATGGGTTGATTGTTACTAATCGTCACGTAGTTCCTGAAAATACAAGCGCAATTAACATAATTGATAGCGAAGGTAAAACCTACGATGATGTTGCAATCATAGATCGCGACACAGTTAGCGATATAGCATTTATAAAGATCAAGAATGGCAAGAATCTACAGGCTGCTAAGCTAGGAGATTCAAGTAGCATAAAAGTTGGCGATCGAGTCATAGCAATTGGTAATGCGCTGGGTCAATTTAGTAACACTGTTACCTCCGGAATAATTTCTGGAACTGGTCGACCAATTATAGCGTCTGATGGTGGTAGTAGCAGCCAGAGTCTAGAAAATTTATTACAGACTGATGCTAGTATTAATCCAGGTAACTCGGGCGGGCCATTGGTCAACTTAGCTGGTGAAGTTATTGGTATCAATACTGCCGTTGCGAGTGATGCTGAAAATATCGGTTTTGCAATTCCAATTAATGAAGTTAAGCCACTCGTAAGCTCGGTTGAGAAGAGTAACAAAATTATCCGGCCATTTATAGGAGTAAATTTTGTAACTGTTACAGAGGCGGTAGCACAGATGTATGATTTGGATGTTAACCACGGGGCTTTAATCATAGGCTCTGGCAGTGGTCAGTCTGGGGTTCTTAATGGTAGCCCAGCTGATGCTGCTGGTCTAAAAGACGGAGATGTCATAACTAGGGTTGGTAGCACGCCGGTTGATCAAAAGACTAGTCTCATTGCTGCTGTCAACAAGTATTCTGTTGGCGACAAAGTAAGTATAGAATTCAACAGAGACGGCAAAACCATCAAAAAGCGAATCACTTTAAAGCAACGCTCAGACTGAGAAAACCAACATATATGGTTTATTAAAATCTGGCTGGGCTGTTAGTCCGTGATTTTCGGCAAACGAAATTAGCTGTTTATGCTGAGACGGCTTGGCTTCCAAGATTAAATAACCAGATTCAGTAAAGAATTGCCCCTCTTGGATTCGACTTATTAATTTCTTGTAATGTTGCAAACCTCCTTCCGGACTGAATAAAGCCAGATCTGGTTCCCAGCTGATAGTCGGGCTGGTATCAACGCTTTTTTCCAGATAAGGCAGATTGGCTAAGATTAAATCAAACTGACCTGATATATCGTTCATGAGATTAGACTGAATTAGCTTAATATCATGAAGTGAATATTTACTAATATTTTTCTGTGCTAGCTCAAGGGATTCTGGACTAATATCTGATAAAGTTATTTCTAAGTCGGGCCTGATAGATTTTAAAGCAATACCAATCGCGCCTGAGCCTGTGCCGATATCAATAATTTTTGCTTCAGGTTTTGCCAATCTAGCTGCCATCGTTACTAGCTCTTCTGTCTCGGGGCGAGGCACCAGAACATTTTCATTGATGGCTAATTCCAGCCCGTAAAACTCAACTTTACCAGTTATATAAGCAATTGGCTCATTTTGGCCGCGTCTTTCTATGTGTTTTTCCAGAAGACTTATCTGATCTGATTCTAGTTGATGATCGTTTTGGTTAGCTAAAACCCAAGGCCGGTCTTTTTGCAGTACCAGCTCCAGTAATAGTAGGCAATCTAACCTTGCCGATTCTATGTTAGCACTTGCTAGCCTTACTGTGTTTTCTTCCAGCCAAACAGCTATTTTCATCTGTTAAGTTTAACACATAATTTATAAAACAAACTTTACCTCTTGACAAATTTAGAGAGAGAGAGTATTATCGGCTAGTATTCATAAAATAAAATACAAAAAACAACAAATAAAGAAAGGAAAATAAAAATGAGCGAAAAAGGTTCACAAATAACAGCCGAAGGAGCTGATCTAAGCCAGCAATTAGCTAAGGCTGAGGCAATTAAAATTGACGAAAGCTATCCGGGCTGGAAAGGTGCGGATATTCACAAGATGCAAACCATGGCTGAAATCCAAGGTCAGCAGGCTGAAGTCTTGGGCCAAGCACGAGATGCTTTGGCTTCAGAATTTCACGAAGAATGGCGCAAAACACGTCTTGATGACGCGGGTAATTATGAGCCGCGAGAAAAGAAAACTACAGATGAGTCATGGATAGAATCTCACGGTACTGACACCGTAGATATCGCCAACACAACCTATGAAGACCTTCCATCTGATTGGCAAGCAGAGAACAAGGCTGCAGCGGATGTAGTTGTCGGCTTAATGGTAGAGCGAGGTGGCAAAATTGACCTAGAGGATGACGCTACTCGTAGTGAAGTTGGCGATGTTATTCATCAGGCATGGCTTGACCGTAATCCGTGGGCAGCGGATGGCGAGCTAGGCGCATCGTTCGATGAATTGCCAGCCGAAGAACAAGCCAAGGATATTGCTCAAGTTGAGACTGCTCTAAAAGTATTCGGGGAATAAGTAGTCTTAATTAGCCGAAAGCTCAACCTCTGCGGTCTTGAGCTTTTCGGTTATATCGGTAAAATCGCCGTCGAGTGCGCCGGGGATATTGCTGCGACTATAGCCGATTCGGTGGTCGGTTATGCGGTCCTGCGGGAAGTTGTACGTGCGGATCTTCTCGCTACGGTCGCCAGAGCCAATCAGGCTCATGCGTTGTTCGGAGGCTTTGGCTGTTTCTTCTTCTATTTGTTTCTGGAGCAATCGAGATCGTAACACACCCATGGCTTTAGTCTTATTCTTAATCTGACTTTTTTCGTCCTGGCAAGTTACGACCAAGCCAGTAGGCAAGTGAGTTATACGTACGGCCGAATCGGTTGTATTAACGCTCTGGCCGCCATGGCCACCGCTACGGAAGACATCGATGCGTAGGTCATTATCGTTAATCGTGATTTCTTTTTCCTCGGCTTCGGGCATAACGGCAACTGTAGCAGTAGAAGTATGTATACGCCCTTGAGATTCGGTAGCGGGTACACGCTGAACACGGTGAACACCAGATTCAAACTTCATCGAGCCATACACCTCCTGGCCTTTGATCTCAAAAATAATTTCTTTAAAGCCCCCAACTTCTGATGGGCTTTCACTGACAAGCTCTACCTTCCAGCGCTGCTGCTCGGCAAAACGGCTATACATGCGAAACAGTTCGCCGGCAAATAAAGACGACTCATCGCCGCCAGCACCAGCACGAATCTCGACAATCGCGTTACGGTTATTGTTTGGATCCTTTGGGATAAGTTCTTGTTGAATATCTTCTACTAATTTTTCTTGTCTGGTTTTAAGGTCGGGGAGTTCTTCGGCTGCTAGCTCGCCTAGCTCTGGGTCGTCAATGACACTTTCGGTTTCCTGGATTTGTTTTTCTAAAGTGTGAAATTTATCGAATAATTCGATAATCTGCGTAAGCTCTGACTGTCGGCGCGCAAGATCAGAATAATTTGGCTTGATATATATATCAGGCTGACTAAGTTGATTAGCTAAATCTTCGAGTTCACGGCGGAGTTCGGGTTCTTTTTGCAAAATGATATCTGAAGCCATGCTCAGATTATATAGTTATTTATCAGACTTTGCAGACTTATCGCCAAGCTTAGTTTTATCATCAGCTGTCTTATTGTCACGACGCTGCTGTTGCTTAGCGGCTTTAGCTGCAGCTTTGTTACGTAGTTCGGCAGCTTTAGCAGCCTTGGCCTTAAAGCGGTCAACACGACCTTCGATGTCTACAAGCTTCTCTTTGCCTGTATAGAAAGGATGTGATGCGCTACTGATATAAACTTCGACAACTGGATATTCATTGCCGTCTTCCCACTTCTCGGTAACGTTAGACTGAGCAGTAGAACGAGTAAGAACAGAGAACCCATTGGTTGAGTCCTTAAAAATCACTGGTCGATAATCCTTGTGGTGAATGTCTTTCTTCATACGAAGTACCAGATTATCAGTAACAACACCTTGCGTCAAGTGTTTTCATCTGGTAATCTAATAAAACTGATTTATTTTAATTAAACAGTCGACAGGTTTATCCTCGGTAAATACTTTAGTTATCGTAACTGCTCGGCAAAGATGAAAGGATAATTTACATGAGTAACTCAGTAGACCCTAAAGAACTATTAGCTGCTGGAGCACACTTTGGCCACAGGCCAAGTCGTTGGCATCCTAAAATGGCGCCATATATTCATGGCGTAAAAGGTGATGTGCATATTATCGATTTGGTAAAGACTGCGGTTAATCTTGAGCAAGCCCTGGAAGTTGTCACAAAAAACGCTGCTAGCGGTAAGGAGATTTTATTCGTTGGTACCAAGCGTCAGGCACAAGCACCAATACGTGAGGCTGCCGAATCGGTCAGCCAACCATACGTCGTTGAGCGCTGGCTTGGCGGCATGCTGACTAACTGGCAGACCATGAGTGGACGCATTAAGAAACTTAAAAAGCTAGAAGAGCAGATGGCTAGCGGTGAGCTTGAAGCTAAATACAATAAGCTTGAAGTGCAGCGTTTTCAGGAAGAGATTGACCGACTAAATCATATTTTTGGTGGTGTTAAGAGTATCTCTGGTACTCCAGGATTGGTTTTTGTCGTTGATGTTAAGCGCGAACAAACTGCCATCCAGGAAGCGCGTAAGTTAAACGTGCCTGTCATTGCCATTGCCGATACTAATGTCGATCCAACAGGTATCGATTTTGTTATACCGGCTAACGATGATGCGATTAAAACTATTGATTATGTAACCAAGAAAATAGCTGCGGCTGTTGAAGCTGGCAAAGCGGTCCAAAAATCACAAACTAAAGACAAGGAGTCATAAAAATGGCAGTTGATGTTGCTGATATTAAGAAACTTAAAGATCTAACAGGTGTTGGCTTGACCAGTGCCAAGAAAGTACTTGAAGAAGTTAATGGTGATTTTGATGCTGCTCTCAAAGAATTGCGTGTTAAGGGTTTGGCAAAAGCAGAGAACAAGTCGGAGCGTGAAGTTAGTGCTGGAATTGTTCATGCATATGTCCATGGCAGTAAGATTGGTGTGTTAGTTGAATTAAATTGCGAGACAGATTTTGTTGCCCGCACTGATGATTTTAAAAACTTAGCCAATGATATTGCATTGCATATAGCAGCTACTTCGCCAAAGTATCTAACGGTTGGCGATATTCCAGAAGATGAAGTTCAAAAAGAGAAGGACTTAACTGCTGCTGAGCTGAAAGAGCAGGGTAAGCCGGCTGAGATGGTTGATAAAATAACCGAAGGCAAACTGAACAAGTGGTATACAGAAATAGTTTTGTTACAACAGCCATTTGTGAAGAACCCAGATATTACAGTCGAAGAACTTGTTAAAGAAGGTATTGCTAAACTAGGCGAAAATATTGCCATCAGCCAGTATTCTCGTATTGAGCTTGGTGCATAATTACCTTTATTTGTTAGAATATAATTATGGATAACGAATACCTAAGTGGAGCTGAGCTTGGCATGGAACAGGCTGTTGAGCATTTCCAAGGTGAGCTTAAAAAAATACGAACTGGTCGTGCTAACGCTAGCATGCTGGATTCGATTAAAGTTGAGATTTACGGTCAGCTTACACCGCTTGCCCACGCGGCAACTGTTAATGTTGTTGACGCGCAATTGATTCAAATTACACCATTTGACCCAAATAATTTAGTGTCTATCTCAGCAGCTATACGTGATGACCAGTCTCTAGGGCTAAACCCAGCTGATGATGGCAAGGTAGTACGTGTGCCAATTCCACCATTAACCGAAGAGAGGCGCCTAGCTATCGTTAAACAGATCAAAGAAAAGGCCGAAGAGGCAAGAATTTCTTTACGTAATGTTCGTCATGACGCTTTAAACTCAGTGAAAGATGCCGAGAAATCTGGAGATGTCAGTAAGGACGATGTGAAGTCTGCTGAGACGAAACTCAACGATCTAATAGATAAGTTCAACCAGCAGGTAGAAACAGTAGCCAAAGACAAAGAAAAAGAAGTCCTGACAGTCTAAATCCATGAAAAGGCTGCGAACTATACATTTATATAGAATGCTGCTTTTTATAAGTTCATTGGTGGTAGCTAGCTTGCTGTGGCAAAACCCTGTCATAGTGACCGCAATTATGTTTGTAATCTTTCTGGAGATTAATAGGTCTTTTGGCTGGCAATTGATCAAAACCAGTTTACTTATTGGACTACTCGGTCCAATCGCAGAAATTATAGCTATTTCATCAGGGGCTTGGAATTATGCATTACCTCAGGTTGGCGGAGTTCCAATCTGGTTATTTTTACTATGGGGTATAGCAGGTATTTTCTTTTTGAGTTTAGCTGATATCTTGGGTGAATCAGTGAGTGATAAGAAAAGATAAAGCTTGCTTAGATTTACACCTATGCTCTGACATAATATACTAGCTGTTAATGCTTATATTTTTTGGTATCTTACTATTTTTATTCTTAGTTATTGCTCATGAATATGGACACTTTTTGGTTGCGAAGCGCAACGGCGTTGAAGTCGAAGAATTCGGTATTGGTTTTCCTCCAAAATTATTTGGCAAAACAATTGGCAAAGGGATTTTTCGGTCTTACTACACAATTAATCTATTGCCGTTAGGTGGGTTTGTTCGATTAAAAGGAGAGAGTAGCGCCGATAAGCGTAAAGGTTCCTTCGGCGCAGCAAGCTTGTGGGTTAAGACAAAGATTACTTTAGCCGGCGTGGTTGTCAATGCGCTGCTGGCAGTTATCATCTTTACGGTAGTAGGCTTAATTAATGTGCCAGTCATAATTCCAGACCAGTTTGCAATTGCAAGCGATACTCATGTAATACGCGATGATGTCGTAGTGGCTCAGGTAGAGCCAAATTCACCTGCCGAAAAGGCCGGCTTGAAGGTTGATGATGTAATTTTGAAAGTTAATGATCAAATCATAGAAAATGCTAAAGATTTACCTTTAGTTCTATCGGACAAGGTCGGACAAGTTGTAACTATTGAGTACAAGAACAAAAAGGGTATTTCTAAGGAGACCAAGGCTCACTTAAATGCAAAAAAGTCGGATGCTGGTCTGCTTGGGGTTGCTCCACGCGATGTGGTTGAACATCGCTATACATGGTCAGCACCAATTTTCGGACTTGTTTTTACGGCTCAATTATTCTGGTTCACGTTAGTGGGGCTAGCTGGCATGATTGGTAGTTTGTTTGCTGGAGATGCAGCTACGGCTAGTCAGAGCGTGGGGGGGCCGGTACTTATCGTCTACATTATGAGTCAGATGGAGTCACTTAGTCTGGTAGCCTTTTTGGTCGGGACTATTTCTGTAGCTCTATCTGTATTTAATGCTCTGCCCTTACCAGCGCTTGACGGTGGGCGAATTGCTCTAACTGCGTTTTATGCATTGATCAAAAGACCTTTATCAGAACGCGTTGAGAACTGGGTACACGGAACGGGGTTTATATTACTTATGGGATTGGCGCTGTTGATTACCTTTCTTGATATAAGCCGGATTTAGGCAGTGGGCTTACCTGATAAAGCTTCTTTAGCCAAACCCTGGAAATTTTGGCAGACAGTCATTGTTAGTATTGGTGGCTACGCAAATTCAATACTTATAGGTGTAGTAGTAGCGGTTATTGGTATAGCGTTTTTCGGTGATACCATTACAAAAAATCTTACTTTTAATCTGGTATTTCTAGCAATCAGTGATTTAGCATTCTTATTGATTATAGCTATGTTTTTATTGACGAGGGGGTATAAATTACACCAAGCATTTAAGCTTCATTTACCTGAACGTAAAAAACTATGGCTTTATTTAGTGCCAGCCCTATTAGGATATTTAAGCTTAACAGCAATAATTATCCTGATATTAGGATTGGTATTTCCGCAGATTGACCTTGAGCAGTCTCAGAGTATTGTCTTTAAGGATGCCAAGGGGGTATTAGAAGTTGCTACCTCGGCAATCGCATTGCTCGTAGTTGCTCCGATTGCCGAAGAGCTGGTTTTCCGCGGCTTTATATTTAAGGGTTTAAAGAATAGTTTTGGCTTTATAATTGCAGCTGTAGTTTCTAGCGTAATTTTTGGGGTAGCCCACGGACAGATCAATGTTGCGGTTGATACATTCTGCCTAGGTATTTTTCTGTGCTATCTGTATGAAAAAACTGACTCTATCTGGCCTGCCATAATGCTTCATATGACAAAAAATGCGATTGCTTTTAGTCTCATATTCATCTTTACTTAAGAAATTGTGATTTGTATTTATAAATTGCTTGTGTTATAGTATAAATATGGTTTTCGATTGTAGAAAATTATCAGCATTACCAACCCCGCCACCTATGTAGCAGCCGGGGCTTAATCAGGATTTCATAATTACAAACTAAACAAAGAATAAGCGGCCCCGGTGAAGGGGCTTTTTTGTTGCCTAAAACTGCTCGCTTGTTCTTAAGGAGTTGATAGTTATGAAAATTATTTCCATTGAAGATGTCTCACAGCTAATTAAAATTTACGGTTTCGAACGAATAATTTACGATCTGAAAATTCAGCTAAAAGAAGATTTTATGACCTGGGATAATCATACAAAAATGCCTCGTCCTGCCATGCACGTTAAGGATGGCGTGCTCGAGCTAATGCCTATTTGCGATGATGAGTACTATAGTTTTAAGTATGTAAATTGTCATCCTAAAAATCCACGTCAAAATAAGATGACCGTTGTAGCGACAGGTCAGCTTTCGCGTGTTGATACCGGATATCCAATTATGTTCAGCGAGATGACGCTTCTGACTGCACTCAGAACGGCAGCTACATCGGCCATAGCTACAGATTTTATGGCTAGAGCTGACGCAAAAACAATGGCTATTATCGGCACAGGTGCCCAAAGCGAATTTCAGATAAGGGCGGCTAAAACGGTGCGCGATATCAAGGAAGTTAGGTTTTTTGATGTCGATAGTGCTGCTATGCAAAAATTCGCAGCCAATATGAGTGGCAGCGGTTTAAAGCTGGTTGCTTGCCAGTCTGCCGAAGAGGCGGTAATGGGCGCAGATATCGTAACGGTCTGTACGGCTTGCAAACAGCATGTAGACGTTATTAAAAGTGATTGGATAAAAGCCGGAGTGCATATTAATGCACTTGGTGGCGATACTATTGGCAAGACTGAGCTTGAGCTAACGTTACTAAAACGTGCCCGTATTATCGTTGAGTACCTCGAGCAGTCTGTTGTTGAGGGCGAAATCCAGCGCCTCAGTGAGGTCGAAGTAAACAAATACGTTGTTGGACATTTGCACGAATTGCTACAAGGTGACATTCAGGCTCGGCAATCCAGCCAGGACATCACAATTTTTGATTCTGTCGGGATTGCACTCGAGGATTTCTCGGTGCTTAAACTAATAGATCGGCTTTCGGATCAATATAGTATCGGA
>Ga0206101_1000084_pt1 | contig 27244 bp, 19 predicted proteins | sample 1B0metagenome_FD_148613 | JGI IMG/M metagenome (GOLD analysis project Ga0206101, IMG submission 148613) | Enriched microbial communities from leaf-cutter ant dump, University of Wisconsin, Madison, United States - 1B0 | ecosystem: Environmental > Terrestrial > Nest > Insects nest > Nest dump... | reverse complement strand
ATGCCTACCGGCTGCCGGATATCCACCGGCTGGACTTCGGCTTCAACTTCACGCGGAAGCGTAACGAGCATTATATCCGCACCTGGTCGGCGGGGGTGTTCAATGCATACGGGCGTCCCAACGTCATGTTTGTGACGCTGGAGAATGACGAGACGAGCGGTTTGTTTAAATTGCAGCGGCTGAGCATACTGCAGTTTATCCCTTACATCACCTACAGGCTGAAGTTCTGAATGAAAGACAGGAAGCGCGCGCATGATCCGATCCGCCACGATGGCCTGCCGGCCGTTGTGCTGCTCCTGGCGTGCATCTTTTCAGCCTGCAAGAGCGACCTGAAGCTGCCGGATATAAAGGCGGAGGGCAGGATCGTCGTGCTGGGCGAGCTGCGGGCGAACGACAGCGTCTACCTCCGGGCGGGGCAGAGCATACCCGTAGCCAAAGGGTCGCCTATGCAGTACGTGCTGCCCGGCCAGCTCAGCATGTGGCTGACGTACCCGGGCGGCAATACGGAGCAGCTGTATTCCTTTTATGACAGCTGGGCGCAGCTGCTGCATACGCTGCCTTTCTCCGCAGCACAGCGGATAGCGCCCGGCGGCGTGTACAGCCTGGCGGCAACGCAGTCCGGCCTGCCGCCGGTGAGCTGCATGGTCCGCGTCCCTGCGCCTTTTACCGCCGAGATCAAGGACACGGCTACCGTATGGGTGAACGGGCTCAACCTGCTGCGGGTGCGCATAGAGATACAGGACGATGCCGCCGCCGTCAACTATTACACGATAGAGGGCATCAAGGAGTTCCAGGAGGTGGACAGCACCTTTACCTGGCAGGGAGCGGCGCTGAAGGTGCCGGAGCACCGGGAGCTGTACGACAGCCTGCTGCAAGCAGGCAGCCCGCCGGCGGTGACGCGGGATACCATAAAGGCCGGCAACTACGGGCGCATCTATATCTATACGGACGACGAGCGGGCCGAAAACCTGAAGATCAGCAACGCCCAGAGCGCCAGCAGGCGGATACTGCTCAGCGACAAGGCCATCAACGGGCAGCGCTATACCACGCAGGTGTACCTGGACAAGACCTTGTTCCGCTCGCCGGACGGCCCCAAAGGGCCGGTGACGATCCAGGTGAAGTCCGTGTCGGAAGATTATTTCGCCTACCTGAAAGGTTATGAGCAGTTTGAAGTTTCTTCCGATTTCAACTCCCTGGCGCAGCCGGTAAAGGTGGAGGGGAATGTGACCAACGGCCTCGGGGTGGTCGGCGGCGTCTACCTGCAGCAGTTCCAGTACCTGTTCGACCGCTGGTAAAATTTTCCTGCATACATAGGGGTATTTTCCTGTTCCTGCGTTTTACAGGTACCAGGCTTTCCTAATACAGCACTGCTGTCCACATACTTCGATTGGGAGCCTTTTAAAGGCACATGGCCGGCTTTTCGCAGCCGGCCTTTGTTTATTTCCGGCCGGCACGCAACATGTGCGGCCATCAGCTGAGCAGATAAGCGATATCCTCCCTGGTGAGCCGTTTCAGCAGGGCGTTGTCGTCGGCTACCAGCTCGGTGGCCAGGACGCGCTTGCGCTCCTGCAGCTGCAGCATCTTTTCTTCAATGGTATCCCGGCAGATAAGCCGGTAGGCAAAGATATTCCGCGTCTGGCCGATGCGGTGCGTGCGGTCTATCGCCTGCTGCTCCACCGCCGGGTTCCACCACGGGTCCACGATATAGACATAGTCTGCCGCCGTCAGGTTCAGCCCCGTGCCGCCCGCCTTCAGGGATATAAGGAATACCCGGCAGTCGGGCGTGTCCTGGAACTGCCGGATGGCGCGCTCACGGTCGGCCGACGAGGTGCTGCCGTCAAAATATGCATAAGGGATGCCCTGTTCCTCCAGCCGCGCGCGGATCAGCGCCAGCATGCCGAGGAACTGGGAGAACACGAGCGCTTTATGGTCGCCGACATTCTCGCTAAGCTCGCGCATCAGCTCGTCTGTTTTCACGGAGTGGTTGTCAAACCGCTCCTCCTCGTTGAGGATCGCCGGCGAATCGCAGATCTGGCGCAGCTTCGTCAGCCCCTGCAGGACATGCATGCGGGAGCGCTCCATCCCCTGCTCGTCAATCATGCCCAGCAGGCGGTCTTTATAGCTGTTGCGGTAGGCGTCGTAGATCCTGCGCTGCTCCGCGCCCATTTCGCAGTAGAGGAATATCTCCGTCTTTTCCGGCAGATCCCGCGCCACCTGCTCCTTGGTACGCCGCAGCAGGAACGGATAGATCAGCCGGCGCAGCTCCTGCTTCACATCCGCTTCCTGGAACTTGTCTATCGGCGTGGCAAATGCGTTCATGAAAAAATCGCGGCTGCCGAGCAGCCCCGGGTTGAGAAAGTTCATCTGCGCATACAGGTCGAACGTGTTGTTCTGCAGCGGCGTGCCGCTCAGCGCCAGCCTGTTCCTGCTCTGCAGCAGCAGCGCGGCCCTGGCCACCTGCGACTGCGGGTTCTTGATCGCCTGCGATTCGTCGAGCACGACATAATCGAACGCGAACTCCCGCAGCATCCTGACGTCGCTGCGCATGGTGCCGTAGGTGGTGATGGTGATGTCGTGCATGGCGAAGACCCCGGGCTGCGTGCTGCGCTTGGGGCCGTGGTGGATGAAATGGGATAAGGAAGGCGTAAACTTCCTGATCTCGTTTTCCCAGTTGTACATCAGCGTGGTGGGGCACACCACCAGGAAATGCGCGTCCGGGTTGCTGTCCTTGTAATGCTGCAGAAAAGCCAGCGCCTGCACGGTCTTGCCCAGCCCCATGTCGTCGGCCAGTATACCGCCCCACCCTGCTTCCTGCAGGAATACCAGCCATTGGAACCCCGCCTGCTGGTACGGCCGCAGGGTGGCGCGCAGCCTGCCGGGAGGAGGCACATCGCTGTAGTCGTTGTGAATGATCTCCGCCAGGCGCTCCTTCTTCTCCTCCAGCTCCGCGTAAAGCGCCGACTCGTCCACGGATTCCATCAGCCCGTCCAGCACGCTGAAGTGCATTTTCTTCAGGCGCAGCTTGCCGCCTTTTGTCTCGCCCATCTTGACCAGCAGGGCGTATTTCTTCAGCCATTCCTCCGGCAGCAGCCCGATGGAGCCGTCGTCCAGCCGGACGAAATGCTGCTTTTGCGCCAGCGCCTTCTTCACCTCCGCAATGGTCACGGCCTGGTCGCCGAAGACCACGTCCACGGAGGCGTCGAACCAGTCAATACCGCTGCTTACCTGCACGCGCGTATCCGGCCGGTGACGGCTGATGCGGAGGTGCTTCAGGCCTTCAAAGCCGGACACGGCGACCTGGCATTCCTGCATGGTGTCCATAAACCGGAAGAACCAGTTGTCCGCCAGCACGCGCCCTGCGGGGAGATAGAGAAAATGTTCCTGCGGGTGCTGCTGCATATCGGTGTGCAGGTTGCGGAGCATGCGGATAAACTGCTGCTCTGCCTCCGCGTCCCGCCGTATGATCTTCACGACGCCGTCCTGCGGGGTGATGACATCCCCTTCATGCCCCCACGGTATCTCTGCGCCGTCATATGCGAATGCGGGCTGCAGCACCAGTATCTGCTCACGCTCGCGCAGGTGCAGGCGGAGCGCGGGCGCGACGGGGTCCGTATGCACGATCAGCTCGCCGGAGAAATGCACCGGCACCGTGCGGTTCCATACCATCAGGGTATCTTCCAGGAACGCCGGCCAGTCAGCAGCGGGAATGATCCTGCTGCCGTCCGGCATCAGGGATTCCGCCAGCGCGACGATATGCCTGCTGGCAACGGTATATAATGTCTCATCCGCCACCAGCAGCCCGGCATTCAGCACCCGCACTTCCTGCCATGGCTTATAGGCATGCGCTATACGCCACTCCAGCGAGACACGGTATGCCGCTCCTTCCCGCGTCGCGAATATCCGCGCCGTCGCCGCCTCGCGCGACAGCCGCAGGGGCTGCAGCGCGGCGGAGGTCAGCGCTTTTCCGCGCGTGCGCAGGAAGACGAGCGGATGATCCGCATAACGCTCCGCCAGGTGCCGGTACCGCGGCAGCAGGTATTCCCACACCTGCTCGCGGACATCCGCCGCCGGATCTTCCTTCAGCACTTGCTGATAGTCGTCCAGGAAGTCGCCGAAGGGAAGGTTCTTCCTGAGATATTTCAGCAGCTCCTCCGGCCCCAGCTTGCGCACGGCGGGGATGAGGTCGCGGTCGGCCTCATGGTAGCGCGCGGGATTGACATACTGCTGCAGCGCCACGGTATCAATGCTCCCGGAGAAGCGGTCGCTGTCCCCGTCCCTGTCGCCGGCCGCCAGCAGGAGCTGCACAAAAGGGTACCAGGAGGCGGTGGGGTCAACCACCAGCCCCAGCCTTTTCTCCTCCGTCACCGTCTCCGCCGGCGGTATGGTTGCGGCAGGCTCTATAAAGCTTAGCTTTTTGATAGTAGGATCCAGCACGCGCAGGAAAGGCTTGCCATGCTCATAGGTGAAGGTGAACTTGTCGTTCAGGTCGTCGTGCAGGCTGTAGCCGTACTGGCTGAGCAGCCGGTTCTTCTGCTCGTCCCAGTTGCGCATGGACTGGAAGTACTGCGGCCCCGCCTGCTGCAGCATCTGCAGGAAGACGACGGCCTTGTGCACGCACAGCGGGTATTGCCGTTCGCTGCAGGTGCAGGAGGTGTCAAAATATTTCTCGTCATTCTGCTGCAGCACCACCGTATGCTGCGCTGTTTCCTCCGGCACTTCCGCCTCGATCCTGTCGCTGCTGTTGTGCCGGATGACGGCCGTCTGCGCGGCCGCCAGCTTTCCCGCGCGCTCCATGATCTCCGGCGAGGCATAGATGCGCAGCGTGTGCGCGTTGACGGTGCGCAGGCGCACGACGGTGTGCGACTGGTCATAGACAATATCCGCCTGCTCGAAGAACCCGCTCTGCACGATATCATTCAGCTGGAACAGGGCGGCCACCTCATGCCGGCATATCTCGCCGAGGTTATAAGGGCACTGGCACCGGATGGAAAGCCGCTCCGGCTCCAGGTAGCGGCCGACGGTCACCGTATAATAGTTATGATACAGGTCGTTCCGCACACGGAACCGCACCTGCTGCAGCAGATGGTCCACATCCAGCAGGCTGACCCCGGAGGTATGGAATATCCTTTTCCCCCTGCGGATCACTTCTTCAGTACCATAGTTATATACGTGCTTTAACAGCGGTGGTAACGGCATACGACGCTCTGCATTCAAAAAAAAGCAAGCGTCAAAGGTAACGAAAAACCCGCGTAAACGGAGCGCGTGCAGGGTGAAAATTTGCCGCCGTCACCGCAGCTTCCGGAGGATAGCGGCCGACATGGGATCCGTCGTAGCGCCGTAGCCGGTGACCAGCACGCCCTTCAGGCCCGAGCGGGAGACAATGCCGTAGACGGTGGCTTCGTCGGCAGGATCCGTATTGCCTTCATAGCGGTACACGTCCACGATCTCAAACTCATCCTCGCTGAACCGTTCCGCACCGCAGACAATACAGTTCTCCTCGAGGTTAAAATCCACGGTAAACCCCTGCTCCCGCAGTCGCTCGAGCGCCTCGGCCACCGGCGCGTAATGTGCCTTCCGTTCCATATCACGAATATAAGAAAAAATACGGCCGTATGGGCTGCCGAATATATTTTTAAGTACCTTAGTAGCTCTTTAGCCGGGGCATGGAGGATGTTTTTATATTGATTGCGGAAGATGATGCGGACGACCGATTTCTGCTGCAGGCGGCATTCGATGAGAATGGCTTCAGGGATCGTCTGCAGTTTGTGGAGAACGGCGTCGAGGTGCTGGAATTCCTGTACGGACAGCAGCGCGACGGTGTGCACAGCCCGTTGCCGCGGTTCATCCTGCTGGACCTGAACATGCCCAAAAAGGACGGGCGCGAGGTGCTGAAGGAGCTGAAGCAGCACCCGGAGCTGAAGCAGATACCGGTGGTCATCTTCAGCACGACCAATAACGAGCAGGAAATGCGCCGCTGCTACGAGCTGGGCGCCAATTCGTATATCACGAAACCCAACAGCTTTGAAAGCCTCATGAAAACGGTCGCCGCCCTGCGCAGCTACTGGGTACGCAACTCATATGTGCCTGTGGCATAGGAATATTCCGGCATTGTATTTGTAATCTAAAAGATAAGCCCCTGCATCATACAGTGTACATTTATTAGTTATACATATGGCGGGGCGGGCGCCGGGTACCTGAACAAACAGCTATGAACCAGAAGAAAGTATTGATTATTGACGATGAGATTGACCTGTGTCTGCTGTTAAAGAGTTATTTTCTGCGTCAGGATTACGAGGTGCACCTTAGTCATTCGCTGGCGGACGGGTTAAGGAACATCCGGGAGCAGGACCCGGAGGTGATCTTTCTCGACAACAACCTGCCGGACGGTACAGGCTGGGCAATGGCGCCGGAGATTGCGCATGATCATCCGCATGCTTATATCAACCTGATCAGCGCCTATCATCCGGCTGTTCCCCAGATGCCTGTGGGTTCGCGGTTTTCCGTCTATGAAAAGCCTATTACGCTCGCCGATCTGTCACAGCAGTTCGGTGCGGCTTCTTAAACCGGGACAGGCAGGATCATCCCGGGAATGCTGCCTGTCCCAAACAGTACTGCCCGCCTTCACCGGCAGGTAGCTGATATCCATCCATCAAAGCGCTCCCGGGGAATATTTTCCACACTTCGGCGCATTTTGGCGAAGGAAGATAGCTATGAGTATTATTTATTTATTGGCATGAAATTGTATCAGTTATATTGTAAACATACACCTCTCTGAAAAATGGATTTACAATCGCATTACCCTTACTGGCTGATGAAGAACGGCATGGTGCATGTGTACCCTTCGCTCCAGACAAGTATGGATACCGACGTAGCGATCATTGGTGCAGGTATCAGCGGCGCGCTGGCGGCATACTACCTGTACCGGGACGATATGAAGGTGACGGTGCTGGACCGCAGGCACGCAGGCATGGGCAGCACGGCGGCCAGCACGGCGCTGCTGCAGTATGAGCTGGACGTCCCCCTGCATACGCTGGCGGAGCGGATCGGGAAAAGGAACGCGGTACATGCCTATAAATATTGCCGGAAGGCCATCTACGACCTGCAGCAGGTGTGCAAAAAGCTGGGTACCGACGTGGGCTTTGAGCTCAGGCCGAGCCTGCAGTATGCCTCCGAGATCAAGCACCAGCACGCCCTCTACCGCGAATACGGCTTCCGCCTGAAGAGCGGGTTCCGCGTCAACTGGCTCGACAGCCCGGAGATAGAGCAGCTGTTCGGGTTCAAAGCCCCGGGCGCCATCCTGTCGGAAGATGCCGCAGTGGTCGACTCCTACCTGCTGACGCACGCCCTGCTGCAATACGTGCAGCAGAAGCAGTACGGCGTCTACGACAACACTACCGTCACCGGTATTCAGCACGAGGACAACCGTGTGATCCTGCATACGGATACCGGCCACCGGGTGCGGGCGAAGAAGCTGGTGATCGCCTGCGGCTATGAGACCCAGCAGTACCTGCCGAAGCAGGTGGCGGAGCTGTATTCGACCTATGCGCTGGTGAGCGAGCCGATGGAGCAGGAGACGTTCTGGTACCAGAACAGCCTGATATGGGAGACGGCCATGCCTTACCTGTACTTCCGGACGACCCCGGATCAGCGGCTGCTGATCGGCGGGAAGGATGATCCTTTTACCAATGCCGGCATCCGCGACGCACGCCTGAAAAGCAAGACCACGAAGCTGATGCAGGCATTCCGGCAGAAGTTCCCGGAGCTGCCGGTGCGCCCCGACTTCGCATGGGCGGGGACATTTGCCACCACCCCGGACGGGCTGCCGTATATCGGGACGGTGCCGGAGCTGCCCAATACCTTCTTCTCGCTGGGGTACGGCGGGAACGGCATTATCTTCAGCGCGGTCGCCGGGCAGATCATCCGCGATATGATCAAGGGAAGGACATCGCCGGATTACGAGATTTTCTCCTTCAACCGTTAGCCGCGGCGCCTGCGGCCTCTTCTGCCTGAAGGACCTCCTGGAGCGCGGCGGCCAGCGGGAAAGTGACGGCAAAGGTGGTGCCCTGCTGCTCCGCCGAGGTGACGTCTATCTCCGCCCTGTGCGCCTGGAGGATGTTCAGCGTGAATGCCAGCCCCAGGCCTACGCCGTTCCTCTTTTTCGTGAAATAAGGCTCGAACAGGCGGGAGATATGCTCTTCGGGAATGCCGCAGCCGTTATCGCGGATGCGCAGCACGATGCTGCCGGCGTCGCCGGGATGCAGCGAGATGACCAGGTTGCCCGCGTTTTCCTCCATGGCTTCCACGGCGTTGATCACGATATTGAGCAAGGCCATCTTCAGCTTGTCCCTGTCGGCCAGGATATACACCGGCGCATCCGGATAATGCACTTCCAGCCGGATGCGCTTCAGCGTGAGCCGGTCTATGGCCGCCGCGATCACATCGTCGAGTATGCCCTGCAGCGGGTGCGGCGACAGCTTGACACCCGACAGGTGGGAGGTATTCAGCAGCTCGCTGATCAGGTCGCCGATGCGCCTGCCGTTGCGGTGGATGATGTCCATGTAAAACGCGGTCTGCTCATCGCGGATATCCTGCAGCAGCTGCTCTACGGACAGCGTGATGTTGTTGAGCGGATTGCGTACCTCGTGCGCCAGCGTGCGCACCAGCCGGCCGGCGGCGGCGAGCTTCTCGACCTGCAATGTCGCCTTCTCGGCCTTCTTGAGATTGGTGATGTCGTGGATAATGCCCTGCACGTAGTCGAAGTCATTCTCCGTCTTCTCAAACGACGCGGTGAGGATACAATGCTTCCGCTCGCCGTTTTTGGTGGTGAGCACCACCTCCCAGTCGTCAATTTCCTTGTTCTCCTGCAATGACTGCAGCAGGAATTTCTTCTGGTGCTCCCGTCCTACAAGGTCGCACAGATTCATCTGCAGCATTTCCGCGCGGGTATAGCCCAGCAGCTGGGAGGCCGTATCGTTGACGTCCCGGAAGCTGAGCCGGTCGTCTGTAAGGAATACAAGATCCCTTGATTTCTCAAAGATGCTCCGGTACCTGCGCTCGTTGGCCTTCAGCGCCTTTATGGACGCCGCGCGCTCCAGCGCATAGCGGATGCTGCGCTCCATCTTCTCGACATTCAGCTCCGACTTGATCAGGTAGTCCACAGCGCCGAGCTGCATCGCTTCGATATCCACCCGGTAGTTGCCCTTGCCGGTGAGCAGGATGACCGGCTCCGCGCACTGGTGCGCCAGCGCCTCTTTCAGCAGCTCCACGCCCGACTTCGCGCCCATCCGGTAGTCTACGAGATACAGGTCGTAGCTACGCTGCAGCATATGCTGCAGCGCCTCGTCGTATTTATAGCACCAGTCTATGCGGAAGGATGCGCCGGGAATATGCCGGATGTAGTCGCCGGTAATAATAAAATCATCCTCGTCATCATCCACGATCAGTATCCTTGTTTCCGCCTGCGGGTCTTTCATCTGAACACTGTTTAGATCGGCGGTAGCCGTTTATCTAAAGTTACTTAAAACTGCTTTTCAGGCAAAATAACGGTAAAGCAGGCGCCGCTCCGCGCCGGCAGGCCGCGGGCATAGATAATACCGTGGTGATAGTCCGTGATCTTCTTGCAGATGGCCAGTCCCACGCCCGATCCCGGGTACTCGGCCTTGCCGTGCAGGCGCTGGAATATCTGGAAGATGCGCGTGGCATATTCTTCCTCGAAGCCGATGCCGTTGTCCGTGAACTCCAGCTTCCAGAACTGCTGCGTCAGCTCCAGTCCCGCGCCGGCCTTGTCTTCTTCGCTCAGCGCGGTGCAGGAGATGACGATCTGCGGCGCCACATCTTTCCTGCGGAACTTGAGCGCATTGCTGAGCAGGTTGAGGAACAGCTGGCGTATCTGCAAAGGATCCGCTTCGATCACCGGCAGCGGCGGCGCTTCGATCACAGCCTTTGTCTCGGCGATCTTCAGCTCGAGGTCCGCCTTTACCTCTTTCAGGATAAAATCCAGGTGCACCTGCGCAAAGGCAAGATTGCCCTCGGTAATACGCGAAAAGTCCAGCAGGTTGTTGATCAGGTGGCGCATGCTGTCGGCAGCGGCCTTGATCCGCTCGAGGTAAAAGCTGCCGTCGTCGTCCAGCATCCCGCCCGCTTTCTCGGACAGCCGGTCGGAGAAGGTGCTGATCTTCCGCAGCGGCTCCTGCAGGTCGTGGCTGGTCACATAGGCGAAGTCTTCCAGCTCGCGGTTGGAGCGGTTCAGCTCGCTGAAATGCTTCTTCCGCGCCATATCGCTTTCCTTCTGCCGGGTGATATCGCGGACACTGCCCACCAGCTTCAGCGGCTCCCCGCGCTCGTTCGTGATCAGCCGGCCGATGGAGCTGATATGCTTCACCGTCTTCTGCGGGGTGATCAGCCTTGTCTCGATATTATAGGGGTCGCCGGTCTCAAACGTATGCCGCACCGCATCCACCGCAGCCTGCCTGTCGGCCGGGTGCAGCAGCGCCGTGACCATTCCTGCCGTCAGCTCATGCGGCTTCCCTTCCATGCCGAAGATGCGGTACACGCCGCCGGAGCAGAATATCTTGCCCGATGCGATGATCCATTCAAACGTGCCGAAGCCGAAGTCTTCAAACAGCTCCAGGAATATCTCCCGCGTGTCAAAAGAAGTGAACGGGATGCCAAAGGCGGTGGAGTCCGGCAGCAGCAGCAGCTGAAACGATTCCCCCTGCGGGTCGTCATCCATATGCACCGGCGCCGCGTAGACGCAGTACGGCGCCGTGGCGCCGCTCTTATGCCGGAGGTGATAGATCACGTACCGCTTCCGCTTCAGCTCATACTCCCGCGCGCGCGCGATCTGGATGTCGAGCCGGTGCTGCTGCATCTCATCCAGCAACGACAGGAACGAAAAGCCCGGGGCGCTTATATCTTCAGCAGAAAAGCCCGTAAGCTTCGAAAAGACGGCATTATGGGCAGACACACGGTAATCCCTGAGGCCTATGATCACAATGCCGAAGGGCATCTCATCGAACAGGCGCATATAGGTACCCGGTAAATCTGTCTTCTTTTCGGGGAGCATATCAACTGGCATATCAGTCTGGCGCTGTGTTTATTGATTATTGAACTGCTTGTACTGCTTCATTTTGTTGTAAAGGGTTTTCCTGTCAATGTTCAGCAGCTTGGCAGCCCTGCTTTTGTTGAAGTTGGCCTGCTTCAGCGCTTCGAGTATCACTTCGTATTCCGCGTCAATATTGGCGCTCTTCAGCCTGCTCTCATAGGAGACCGCGGCAGCCGGGGTCATTTGCTCCTGCAGCTCGGGCACCATGCCGCCGGATGCGGGGACGTCGAACTGCAGCTTGTGGAAGTTGCTGATCTCGAACGGCAGCGACTTCACCTCTATCAGGTTGCCGTCCGTGAGCAGCGTGGCTCTTTTCACTACGTTCTTCAGCTCGCGGAGGTTGCCGTACCAGACATAGTTGTGGAAGATATGCTCCACCTCCCTGGAAAAGCCCGCCACCTGCTTGCCCAGCTCGGCATTGGTGAGGTTCAGGAAGTGCCCGGCAAAGAGCATGATGTCCTTTTGCCTTTCCCGCAGCGGCGGCACGCTGATGCTGAACTCGTTGAAGCGGTGATACAGGTCTTCGCGGAATTTACCGGAGCCGGTGGCATCCCACAGCTTTTCATTGCTGGCGACAATAATACGGACATCCAGCTCGATATCCTTGTTGCCGCCTACTCTCCTCATCTTCCGCTCCTGCACCACGCGGAGCAGCGATACCTGTATCTCGTACGACAGGTTGGCGATCTCGTCGAGGAAGATGGTGCCTTCGTTGGCCAGCTCGAAGCTGCCGATCTTCTGGTTCAGCGCCCCGGTAAAAGAGCCCTTCTCATGGCCGAACAGCTCGCTGCCCGCCAGCTCCTTCGACAGCGCCCCGCAGTCAATGGCGATGAACGGCTTGCCTGCCCGGCGGCTTTTCTCGTGTATCTGCTGCGCGATCACCTCCTTGCCGCTGCCGCTCTCGCCGTAGATGATGACGCTGTAGTTGGTGGGCGCCACCAGCTCTATCTGGTGCATGATATTCCTGAACTCCGGGCTGGCACCCAGGATATACTGCGACAGGCTGCCCTTCTGCTGCCGCGGCGATGCATGCGGCTTGCCGATGCCGTTCTGCGACTCCGGCGACTTCCGGGCCGGCGGCGCCTCCTTCGGATCTTCCTCGAGCGCCTTGCGGATCGTCAGCAGGATCTCATCGGGAAAAAGCGGCTTGGTAATATAGTCATACGCGCCGAGCTTCATCACCTCGACGGCATCCTTCACATCGCTGTACCCGGTGATGATGATCACCGGCGCGCCGGGATGCTGCTCCTTGACCTTCTCCAGCATCTCCGCGCCGGTCATATCGTCCAGCCTGAAATCACACAGCACCAGCGCAGGCTCGTTCTTCTTCATCCATTCCAGCGCGGCATGCCCGCTGTTCATACCGGTCACCGCATACCCGTGCCGCGTCAGGAAACGGTTCAGCAACAGGCACATGTCGTTGTCATCATCAATTACCAGGATTTTCTTACTCATATGCTTTCCAGTTGTGTGTGTGTGTGTGTGTGTGTGTGTTTATGCCTGTTAATATACAAAAAAAGCTGTGCGGCGTCATGCCCACACCGACCTGATCTGCGCGATCGGTATGCGCATCTGCTCGCGGTATTTGGCCACCGTACGCCGGGCGATGTTGTATCCTTTGTCGGTCAGTATATGCACCAGCTGCTGGTCCGTGTAAGGATGCTGCTTGTCCTCTCCCGAGATCGCCTCCTCGATGACGGACTGGATCACCTTGTTGCTGATCACCTCGCCCTTCTTGTCGGCGATGCCCTCGCTGAACAGGTCTTTCAGGTACACCAGCCCGAAATGGGTCTCCGCATATTTATTGCTCGTGATCCGCGAGATGGTGGAAATATCCAGCCCCGACCTGTCGGACACATTGCGGAGCACCATCGGCTTCAGCAGGCGGATGTCGCCTTCCATGAAATAGTCCTGCTGCAGCCGCACGATGCACTGCATGACCCGCATCATCGTGTCTTCGCGCTGCTTCACGGCGCTGACGAACCACTGCGCCGACTGCAGCTTGCTCTTCACATATTGTATCGCCGACCGGTCCCGTGCGGTGCACTGGCTGGAGAGCTGCTCGTACAGCGACTGGTTGACGAACACCGAGGCCGACCGTGCGTGCAGCAGGTGCACCTGTATGTCTTCGCCATGACGGCTGATCATAAAGTCGGGGATGATCGTGTCCTTCGGCTCAAACGAGGTGGCGCGCTCCGAGACGGGATAGAACTTCAGCATGCCGATCATGTTCAGCACAATACGCAGCTCCTCCTCGTCAATGCCCAGGCTGTGCTGCACCTTCTCGAACTGCCGGTGCATCAGGTCGTTGAAATGATCCTTCACCAGCTTATAGGCGCAGCGCACGTCCGGCCGCCTGTTGTTCATACGCTCCAGCTGCCGCAGCAGGCATTCCTGCACGCTCCGGGAGCCGATGCCCACAGGATCCAGCTCCTGCACGATCATCAGCACACGCTCCAGCTCGCTTTCATCCACAAACACCTGCAGGTTGAAGGAAAGATCATCCGCCACCTCTTCCAGCGGCTTGTCCATCAGTCCCCGGCTGCTGAGCATGTCAATCAGGTATGCCGCCAGCCGGCTGTCTTCTTCGGGAATGTCCATCAGGCGCAGCTGCTGCTTCGCCTCGTCCTTAAAATGGCTGACGCTGACCACAGGGATCTCCGGCATTTGCTCGGCATTGAAATAATTCTGGTATTCCGTCTTGTAATCCGGCACATCATCATACTTGAACTCTTCCCAGTCCTGGAAATCCTGCACATCCTCCTTCGACAGCTTGTTTTCCTGCAGCTCCGCCTCTGCGGCGCCCGTATCCAGGAAAGGGTTTTCCTCGAGCTCATTCCTGATCCGCTGTTCCAGCTCCAGCGTGTTGAGGAAGAAGAGGTTCAGCAGCTGAATTTGCTGCGGCAGGATCTTCAGCTGTTGCTTCTGTGTCTGTTGTTGTGTGAGCATGCGGCGCAAATTTTCGGGTGAAACAATCTTCACCCTGTCCATTGCAACCTTAAAGCCAGTTTTTTACCGCAGTACTATAATAATTTGATGCCCTTATAGTGAATTAGAGATCAGGGAAATGAATAAAAAAATTATCGCCCCGTGTATGCAGCGGCTTATCTGCCATGCATTCAGGCCGGAATTTGTAGAGAAAATTCCCCAGGAACGAGTCGATAAAATAATTTAGGTTTATAGCCGGATGAAGAAAAGACTGATATTTATCATTGCTGCATTCAGCCTGTCTTTCCTGATTATGACCGCCCTTGCCTTCGTTTCCACCAGGCGGTTCGACATCCTGCTGCGCGCTATTGACAATGTAGAGCAGAGTCACAGCATCATTGAGCGGCTCAACCTGCTCGAGATCACCATCAAGGATATTGACCGTTTCGAGCGGGGCTATATGATCACGCACGACAGCAACTACGTCCGCCTGCTGGCGGAGCCTTGCGCGCGGCTGCCGGCGCTGACGGAAAAGCTGAAGCGTATGACCGCCGGCAACCCGAAGCAGTATGAGAGCGTGATCTGGATCCGCAGCTATGTGGTCTCCCGCCTTGCCGACCTGAAGCTGAACCTGAGCTTTGCCGACACGGCTGCGGACAATGCCGTGCCGGTGCATTTTTATGAAGGGCGCATTTCGATGCAGCAGTGCATGGACTTCATCCGGAAGATGAAGCGCACGGAGCTGGAGCTGCTGGCGCAGCAGCATGAGCATAAGCGGCGCTACCAGCAGCTTGCCTTTACCAATCTCAGGTACCTGTTCTTCGGATTCGGCGCGCTGACGCTGCTGCTGTTCTCCCTGATGATCCAGGAGTTCCGGCGCAGGTTCCGCTACCAGGAGGAGCTGCAGGCAAAGCTGATAGACCTCCGGCAGTCGCACAACGAGCTGGAGCAGATCGCATTTGCCGCCTCGCACGACCTGCAGGAGCCGCTGCGCAAGATGCAGGTGTTCATCAACCGGCTGCAATGGCAGAAGAAAGATACCGACGAGGAAAGCCGGCAGCTGATGGAACGCATCAGCAACGCCGCAGGACGCATGCAGGAGCTGATCGAAGACCTCGCCAACCTCACCAGCCTGGTCAGCGAGCAGGGGAACCCCGAGCCGGCAGACCTGGACAAGATCATGCGGCAGGTGCTGTCTGAGCTGAAGACAAAGATCGCGGAGAAAAAAGCTACCATCCACCAGGATCAGCTGCCCGTGATCCAGGGCTATCCGGAGCAGGTGCAGCTGCTGTTCAAGGCGCTGCTGGACAATTCATTGAAATTCTCTCACGAGCACATCCCGCCGCTGATCACGATCAAGTCTGCAAGGATCAGCGGGGACGAGCTGGCGGAGATAGACAAAAGGCTGGCGGAGCAGATGTTCTACCGCATCTCTGTTTCCGACAACGGCATCGGCTTCAACAACAAGTTCATGCACAAGATGTTCCTGCTCTTCCAGCGCCTGCACAGCCAGCATTCGATATACGAAGGCAAGGGCACCGGTCTGTCCATCTCGCAGCGGGTGATGGCCAACCACCAGGGATATATCCTGGCGCACGGCCGTCCCGGCGAAGGCGCCACATTCAAGCTCTACTTTCCTGCAGGCTGAGCTACGGGTTTCCTTTTTTATGGATATCCGCGACTTCCTTCATAAAAGTGTTGACGCTGTCGTCCGCATAAGCGCCGTAGGCGTCTATCAGCGTTCCCCGCAGGCCGTCGCTCGTCTCGATGACGTACATGATCGCGTTATCCGCAGGGTCCGACTGTCCTTCAAAGCGGTAGAAGTTGATCACCTTCACGTCTTCCGGCCGGAAATACCGGTTTTTCGAGACGGACAGCAGCCCCAGCCGGGTAACCTTGAAGCTGTCGGTATATCCTTCCTTGACCACCTTGTTCACGCATGCTGTCAGCGTATTCATCATGGTGCTTTTATCGTCCGGCTGGTTATATTCCTGTGCCCACATAAGATTTGGTTTTGGAAGATAAAGTCTAAAAATCTTTGCCAGGAACGGCGGACTTCTGACTGTTAGCGGTCTATGCAGGGAATTAAGCTTGTATGCCGGATTGCGCGGGGAAAATCATCTACAGGGCGCCGCGGCTGCCGCGGGAAAAACAGAAGGGCCGGCACCAAGGCACCGACCCCCTGCTCTATTTACCAGACCCCCATGCTGTACATGGTCAAAAAACCATGCCACGCAGCGCATGCCCGCAGTTTGCGGAGCTGCTGGCCATGTCTGCCGGGATGATTACACAGGACGGGGAAAGGTGCGGACATAACGGGGAAAGCATGGTTCTGTGGAAAAACTGTTATTTTGCCGTTGCAAATCAACGGCCACGGATGAATACGTATGTAAGCACAATCCTTGAAATACTGAAATACACGCTGCCCGCGCTGGTCGTGCTCATTACCAGCTACGTCATCGTGCAGAAGTTCCTGGTCAGCCAGACGCAACGCAAACAGCTTACGCTGCTGCGGGAAAGCCAGGACGTCACCCTGCGCCTGCGCCTGCAGGCGTATGAGCGGCTGGTGCTGTTCCTGGAGCGGATACAGCCACGGCAGCTGATCCCGCGCGTGTATGAGCCGGGGATGACGGTCAATATGTTGCAGCAGGCGCTGGCCTATCATATCAATGCAGAGTTCGAGCATAACCTTTCGCAGCAGATCTACGTCTCCCGGCAGGTGTGGGATACGGTGAAAAATGTCAAGGAGCAGGAGCTGCATATGATCAACCAGATCGCCAAGCAGCTTGACGCCGGCGCCGCCGCCAAGGAGCTGCATACCCGCATCGTGGATTACGTGCTGACCGTGGAAGGCGATATGCCTACGGACATCGCGCTGCAGGTGATCCACGACGAGGCCAAACGGCTGCTGCAATTTGGCGCAGCAGGGTAAACCAGAAAAAATTATTTGTACATGCCCAATGACAATAACCTGTTCGCCGCGTTTCCCCCCGTGTCCCCGGAGCAGTGGATACAGCAGGCGATCAGCGACCTGAAAGGTGCGGACTTCCGGGAGCGGCTGCAGTACACTGCTGCCGACGGCATTACGGTGCAGCCTTTCTATACGGAAGAAGACCTGGCAAAGCTGCCGCAGAGCGGGCCGCTGTTTACGCACACGGACTGGGAGATATGCGAGGTCATTGAAGCGGATGACGCGGTAACGGCAAACGGTAAAGCGCTGCATGCGCTGGATAACGGCGCTACGGCGCTGCTGTTCCGCCTCGCGCCGGAGACAGATCCGGGGATGCTGATGCAGGGGATCATGCCGCAGTATATAGATGTGCAGTTCCGTGTTGCGGGGGCGCTGCCCGCCTTTGCAGATCAGCTGCGGGCATGGGTACAAAGCAACGGCGTGCCGCAGGAGCAGCTGCGGATCGGCATCAACGCCGACTTCATCGCGCACCTGGCGCAGACCGGCCGCTGGCAGGAACACCGGGAGGCAGATGCTGCTGCGTGGACGAAACTTTTTACAGACACGGCGCCTTACCGCACGCTTTGCATAGATGCGGCAGTATATCACAATGCGGGCGCATCGCCGGCATACCAGCTGGGCTGTGCGCTGGCGCAGCTGCACGAATACCTTACCCTGCCGGGCATACAGCCGGAAGCAACAGCAGGCAGGATACAGGTCAACGTAGCGACAGGGCCGGATTATTTCTTTGAGATCTCCAAGCTGCGGGCATTGCGAAAGGTCTTTGCCCTGCTGCTCGAGACATACGGCGCAGATACGCAGATATATATTCACGCGGAGACGGCATACCGCAACCTGACGGCTTACGACGCTTATAACAACCTGCTGCGGACAACAACGGAAGCGATGGCGGCCGTTATCGGCGGCTGCAACAGCCTGTCGGTCACGCCTTTTGATGCGGTGCTCCGTTCCGCTCATGAATTTCCGGAACGGATGGCGCGGAACATACAGCTGATCCTGAAGGAAGAGAGCTATTTCAGCCAGGTCTCCGATGTCTCGGCCGGCGCCTATTTTATAGAAACGCTCACGGAGCAGCTCGCGGAAAAAGCGTGGGATTATTTCAGGGAAATAGAACGGCGCGGCGGACTGATCTCTTGCCTGCTTACGGGCAGCATTCAGGAAACGGTCAAAGGCTTTGCGCAGCAAGAGCAGGAGCGGTTCGCAACGGGAACGGAGGTGCTGGTGGGCGTCAACAAATACCCCAACCCGAATGAGCGCCTGCGCGGGGAGCACGTGAAGATAGCCATGCGCTACAGCACGCCGGCGCCCGGCGCGATCGTCGAACCGCTGGATACCGACCGGCTGGCCGCGACGCAGGAAGCGGCCAGGCTGGCGGCAGAAAAAGAACAGCTATGAAGAAAGATATCAGCAGCATACCTTACCGGCCTGTCGCCCCGAAGCCTGTGACGGAAGCGAGGCGCGACCACCTGTCCGCCGAGCAGATCAGGATCGGCAGCTATTATACGGCGGACGATATGCAGGGCTTTACACACCTGCATTATGCCGCAGGCATCCCGCCTTTTCTCCGGGGACCTTATGCGACCATGTATGCGCTCAACCCATGGACGATACGCCAGTATGCCGGCTTCTCCACGGCGGAAGAGTCAAACGCCTTCTACCGGCGCAACCTCGCGGCGGGACAGAAAGGGCTGTCCGTCGCCTTCGACCTGGCGACGCACCGGGGCTATGACAGCGACCATGAGCGCGTGGTGGGCGATGTGGGCAAGGCGGGCGTGGCCATTGACTCCATCCTCGACATGAAGATCCTCTTCGACCAGATACCGCTGGACGAGATGTCAGTGTCCATGACGATGAACGGCGCGGTGCTGCCGGTGCTTGCCTTCTATATCGTCGCGGCGGAAGAGCAGGGCGTGCCGCAGGAGAAATTAAGCGGCACGATCCAGAACGACATCCTGAAGGAGTTCATGGTGCGCAACACCTATGTATATCCGCCGGGGCCGTCCATGAAGATCATCGCGGACATCTTTGCCTATACTTCCAGGCATATGCCGAAGTTCAACTCCATCAGCATCTCCGGCTATCACCTGCAGGAGGCCGGTGCTACGGCGGATATCGAGCTGGCGTATACGCTGGCGGACGGGCTGGAGTATATCCGCACGGGGCTGGCGGCGGGACTGGATATTGACCGCTTTGCGCCGCGGCTGTCCTTTTTCTGGGCCATCGGCATGAACCATTTCATGGAGATCGCGAAGATGCGCGCCGGCAGGATGCTGTGGGCGAAGATCGTCAACGATTTCAAGCCGGGCAGCAGCAAGTCCATGGCGCTGCGCACGCATTGCCAGACTTCGGGCTGGAGCCTTACCGAGCAGGATCCTTTCAACAACGTGGCGCGCACGAGCATCGAGGCGCTGGCGGCGGCGCTGGGGCATACGCAGAGCCTGCATACCAACGCGCTGGACGAGGCCATCGCGCTGCCGACGGACTTCTCCGCGCGCATTGCACGGAACACGCAGCTCTGCCTGCAGCTGGAGCACAACATCTGTAAGACCGTTGATCCCTGGGGCGGCTCCTATTATGTGGAGTACCTGACGCATGAGCTGGCGCATAAAGCCTGGGCATTGATAGAAGAAATAGAACAGCTCGGCGGCATGGCCAAAGCCATAGAGACAGGTCTGCCCAAGATGCGCATAGAAGAAGCGGCGGCAAGAAAGCAGGCGCGGATAGACAGCGGGAAAGATATTATCATCGGCGTCAACCGCTACCGGCCGGAAAAGCAGGAGCTGATAGAGACCCTGGAAGTGGACAACACGCGTGTACGCGAAGCGCAGATCGCGCGGCTGAAGAAGCTGAAGGCGGAGCGTAACCAGGCGGAGGTGGACGCGGCGCTGGCGGCGATCACGGAATGCTGCCGGACGGGCGAAGGCAACCTGCTGGAGCTGGCCATAGCAGCGGCACGCAGGCGGGCGACGCTGGGAGAGATATCCGCGGCCTGTGAAAAGGTCTTCGGCCGCTACCAGGCGACGATCCGCTCCATCGCCGGCATATATTCATCCGAAATAGCCATGGATAAAAATTTTGAAAAAGCGCGCAGCCTCGCCGATACCTTCGCGGAGCTGGACGGCAGGCGGCCGAGGATCATGATCGCCAAGATGGGACAGGACGGTCACGACAGGGGCGCCAAGGTGATCGCCACCAGCTTCGCCGACATGGGCTTCGACGTAGACATCGGCCCGCTCTTCCAGACGCCGCGGGAAGCCGCGCGGCAGGCCGTGGAGAACGATGTGCACATCCTCGGCATCTCCAGCCTCGCGGCAGGACACAAGACGCTGATACCGCAGGTGATCTCCGAGCTGAAGCAGCTGGGCAGGGACGACATTATGATCGTCGCCGGCGGGGTGATCCCCCCGCAGGATTATGACTTCCTTTACAAGGCCGGCGTGAGCGCCATCTTCGGGCCGGGGACGATCATCTCGGTAGCCGCGCAGGAGATCCTTCAGCAGCTGATCGCAACGCTAAAGCAGTAACGGCGCATGGCACGGGGCAGACATATCAGCGTGGACGCATACCTGCAGGGGATCACCGGCGGGGATATCGCCATGCTCGCACGGGCCATCACGCTGGTGGAGAGCACGCTGCCGCAGCACCGGGAGACGGCGGAGCAGATCGTGGAGCAATGCCTGCCCCTTTCGGGAAATTCCGTCCGCATCGGCGTCACCGGCGTGCCGGGCGTGGGCAAGAGCTCCTTTATCGAAAAATTCGGCATTTACCTTTCGGAAAATCATCAGAAAAAAATTGCCGTGCTGGCGGTAGATCCCACCAGCTCCATTTCCAAAGGCAGCATCCTCGGCGACAAGACCCGGATGGAGCAGCTGTCGGTGCTGCCCAACGTCTTCATCCGCCCTTCGCCGTCGGGGCAGTCGCTCGGCGGCGTTACCCGCAGGACACGCGAGACGATCTACCTGTGCGAAGCGGCGGGCTATGATACGATCATCGTAGAGACCGTCGGCGTGGGACAGTCGGAGACGGCGGTGCATTCCATGGTGGACTTCTTCCTGCTGCTGATGCTCTCCGGCGCGGGCGACGAGCTCCAGGGCATCAAGCGCGGCATCATGGAGATGGCCGATGCGCTGATGATCAACAAGGCCGACGGCGACAATGCCGACAGGGCAAAGCGGGCGGCGGTGGAGTACCGGCGCGCCATGCACCTGTTCCCGCCGCATCCCGGCGGATGGACGCCGCAGACCGGCACCTGCTCGGCGCTGACGGGCGCAGGTATGGAGACCGTGTGGCAGCTGATCGAAGACTACCGGCAGCAGACACAGGCAAATCAATATTTCTACGAAAAAAGAAAAAGCCAGTCCGTGTACTGGATGGAAGAGACGATCCAGGATCACATCAGGATGCTCTTTTTCCGCCAGGAAAAGCTGAAGGCGGCCTATGATACCTACAAGGAAGCGCTGGTACAGGGCAGGATCACCTCTTATAAAGCCGCGGCGGCGCTGCTGCAGCTGTTTACCGAGCATATACGCAACAGTTAAGGAATGGAGATCAGTCCCTGCGGTAATCCTTTCTTCCGCTGCAGCTCCAGCAGCCACGCTGTAAGCGCCACTTTGTTGTAGCTGCGGATGCCGTCCTTCTGACGGTGCAGCCGCAGATAGCTGTCGTACAGGAAGCCGCTGTACACGCCCAGCTCGCTCCGGTAACGGCGCCGGATGTGGAGCAGGGTGTCAATATGCGCGATGGTGCGGGCATTCAGCTGCCGGCGGTAGGCGTTGGCGCGGACGGAGTCGAGCAGGTGCAGCCGCGCGTTGGTGTACAGCCAGCTGTTCAGATAAGCGGAATACCGGAAAGCCATGTCCGGCACGGTCGTGCACAGCGCGTACGCCAGCAGGTTCGCGTCGCCTTCGGCGGCAATGCCCGACTGGTGGGCGAGCTCATGGCAGATCACGAACGGCAGCATGAACGAGGGCTGGAAACGGTTTACCTGCGCTTCGCCCGTGAAGGGGTTGTAATACCCCTGGATGCCGAGATATTGCATGAAATACCCGAATATGCTTGCCTTTGCATTCAGCCCGTGCATTTTGGTCCTGCTGTCGGTGTACGCCCGGAAATACCGCTGCGCGCGCCTGTCCGCATCCCGGAACCGGATGTCCCGGTAGTACGGCGCCAGCGCATTCAGCCGGCGGATCAGGAACCGGTCGTAGGCAAACAGCATGCTGTCCTGCTGCTGCATTTCCGCTCCCAGGCGCCAGTACGTGCGCAGCGCAGGCTTGTAGTAATTGCCGCCCCAGCCGATAAAGAACAGCACATACAGCACGCCGATGGTCGTGCCGGCGCGGATCAGGGAATAGCCGAGCTCATGCCTGCGCGTCCGGAAGTGCACCAGGAAATAGCCCCACCGGATCAGGGTGATGAGCAGCGCGGCGAACCCCACTACATACAGCAGGTCGCCGACGCTGACCGGCAGCCCGCCGAGCAGGACGTTCCGGGAGGTCTGCCAGGGGCGGAAGACATACCCGCCGTACAGCTTTACCATAGCGGGGTTGCCCGGCAGGAGGCACTGCAGGATGATCACCAGGAGGATTACCAGGAATAAAAAAATTAACTTTTTCCTATAACGCATACACAGGTTTCGGCCGGCGGGCCGGCGGTACAAAGCTACGTTCCGCCTATCTTTGCCTGCAATGCTCCCAATTAATTCTTAAAAGCAACGTTAATGTATCTCTCTGACGCTAAATTTTTTCAGTTTCTTGCAGTGCTGCTCCTGCCGGCCATGCTGACGGCCTGCGGCGGCAAAAAAGACGCAGGCGCCAAAGCCGGCCATGGCGGCACGCCGTCGCTCCGGGCGGAAGGCTACGTGGTGGCGCCGCAGGTGTACACCAGCAGCTATATGGCAAGCGGCACCCTGCTGCCCAACGAGCAGGTGGAGATACATCCTGAGATCTCGGGGCGCGTCACGGCCATTTCCTTTAAAGAAGGCACATGGGTGCGGAAAGGGCAGCTGCTGGTGCAGCTGTATGATGCGGACATCAAGGCGCTGGTGCAGAAGCTGCGGGCGCAGCGCGAGCTGCAGGTGAAGATCCTGGAGCGGCAGGAGAAGCTGCTGGCGATCGGCGGCATCAGCCGGCAGGACTACGAGACGACGGAGACGGAGATATCCTCGATAGACGCCGATGTCGCCTACCAGGAGGCCATGCTGCGCAAGACCAGGATCGTCGCCCCGTTCGACGGCGTCGTCGGCATCCGTGGGATCAGCGTCGGCGCGGTGGTGTCGCCGGAGACGATGGTGGCTACCTTGCAGCAGCGGCATCCGCTGAAGATGGACTTCAGCATTCCCGACCAGTACCGCGGCAACCTGCACCCCGGCGGCACGGTGCTGTTTACGGTAGATGGCAGCATAGATACATTTTCAGGCAAGATCAGCGCCGTTGACCCCGGCGCGGACGCCGCCACCCGCACCGTCAAGGTACGCGCGCTGGTGCCCAACCCCGAAGGCCGGCTGGTGCCCGGCGCCTTCGCGCACGTGATCATCCATTTTGAAAGCGACCCCAACGCCATCCTGATCCCGTCGCAGGCGGTCATCCCCACCACCAAAGACAAAAAAGTGGCGGTAGTAAAGAACGGCAAAGCCAGCATCAACGTCATCCGCACCGGCGAACGCACCGAGACCATGATCCGCGTAGAGCAGGGCCTGCAGCCGGGCGATACCATTATCACGACCGGGATCATGCAGGTGAAGCCGGGGATGCAGGTGCAGCTGACGAAGGTGCTTTTTAAGTAGTCAGTAGTAAGTATCAAGTAATCAGTATCAAGTAGCAAGAGAGGTTTGTCGGGTTATGAGTTATGGATTATGGGTTATTGATTGTTACTCACATCTTGATACTTGATACTGACTACTTGATACCTGATAAACCACGTCTTGATACTTGCCACCTGATGCCGGATACCCAATATTAATCCTACTTTTGCATCGGGTATGAAATCCTTCCATGTTCCTGTCCATTACCGTAGTCCGCTGATCACTGCCATCAAGCAGAAACGCAAGGCGGATGACCGGATGAAAAAAGATTTTACGCCGACGGTGCTTGCCGTGGGGTCGCTGCGGATTATCCTTGCCCGGCATTTCGGGTTTTGCTATGGGGTGGAGAATGCGATTGAGATCGCCTTCCGCGCGGTGGAGGAGAACCCGGGGAAGCGGGTGTTCCTGCTGAGCGAGATGATCCATAACCCGGGCGTGAATGCTGATCTGCAGGCGCTGGGTGTGCGGTTCCTGATGGATACGCGGGGGAATATGCTGGTCAGCTGGGACGAGCTGCGGGCGACGGATATCGTGATCATTCCCGCGTTCGGCACTACGCTTGAGGTGGAGCGGCAGCTGCGCGCGATCGGCATTGAGCCGACGACCTACGAGACTACCTGTCCTTTCGTGGAAAAGGTGTGGAACCGGGCGGAGAAGATCGGCAAGGAGGCTTATACGATCATCGTGCACGGCAAGCCCGGCCATGAGGAGACGCGGGCGACCTTCTCGCACAGCAAGGCGCATACGCCTACCGTCGTGGTGAAAGATATGCAGGAGACGCAGCATCTTGCGCGCTTCATCACCGGCGCATTGCCGCCGGAACAATTCTACGAGGATTTTAAGGGGCAATATTCGGAAGGGTTTGACGTAACAAAAGACCTGCAGAAGATCGGCGTGGTCAACCAGACGACGATGCTGGCCAGCGAGACGCAGGGCATCGCCGACTACCTGAAGCAGGTGATGATCCGCCATTTCCACCTGGGGCCCGGCAACACCGCCGAGCGCTTTGCAGACACGCGCGACACGCTTTGCTACGCTACAAATGACAACCAGAGCGCCGTTCAGGGATTATTACAGGAGCCCGCCGATCTGGCGCTGGTGATCGGCGGCTACAACAGCTCCAACACTTCGCATCTTGTGGAGCTTTGCGAAGCGCAGCTGCCCACGTATTTTATCGAGAATGAAGCCTGCCTGATCTCCGGTGAGCTGATCCGCCATTTCGACCTGCACACGCACCGGGAGCGGGAGACCACCGGCTACCTGCCGGCGCACCGCCCACTGCGGATCATCATCACCGCCGGCGCCTCCTGCCCCGACGCGCTGGTGGAACGGGTCATCCGGCAGCTGGCCGGTATCACGGGGAATACTGCCGCGCTCAGCGAGCTGGCGGCACAGTGGTCCATGCAGGAATCTTAGCTCAGCTCCACAACAAGATCGTTCGTGTTCACCAGCGTGCCGGGCTGCAGCTCGATATGCTTCACCAAGCCGTCGAAGGGCGCGGTGATAATCGTCTCCATCTTCATCGCCTCTATGATGAACAGCGGCTGGTTCCGTTTCACCTTGTCCTCCTTCTTGATCAGCAGCTTGGAAAGCATGCCCTGCAGCGGCGCGCCGATCTGGTTTTCGTTGCTCTTGTCCACCTTCTTGTTCTCCCTGCGGTCTACCTTGACGGATCTGTCGGGGACTTCTATATTCCGCGTCTGGCCGTTCAGCTTGAAGAACACCGTGCGTTTCCCGAACTCGTCCACAGGGCCGATGCTCAACAGGCGGATCAGCAGCGTCTTGCCGCGGGCGATCTCTATGGTCGCATCTTCGCCCTGGCGCATGCCATAGAGGAATAGCGGCGTGGGCACCACGGATACGTCGCCGTATTCGCGCCAGAATTTCAGCCCTTCTTCAAAGACTTTCGGGTAAAATTTGTAGGAGAGAAAATCCGGCAGGGTCAGATCTTCGCCGAATTTTTCGCGGAACGCGGCCATTTCCCGGTCGAAGTCCACCGGCTCGATGTATTTCCCAGGCCGCTCCGTAACCGGCTGCTTGTCCTTCAGCACGATCCGCTGCAGCTCCTGCGGGAAGCCGCCTTCCGGCTGACCAAGCTCACCCATGAAGAACTGCTGCACGGATTCGGGGAAGGAGATATGCTGCCCTTTGGTGTAAACATCTTCAGGCGTAAGGTCGTTGGCCACCATGAACTGCGCCATGTCGCCCACCACCTTCGAGCTGGGCGTGACCTTCACGATGTCGCCGAACATGTCGTTGACCGTCGCGTACATTTCCTTTATCTGCTCGAACTTGTCCCCCAGCCCCAGCGCGATAGCCTGCGGCTTCAGGTTGGAATACTGTCCGCCGGGTATCTCGTGCCGGAATACATCCGCAGCGCCCGCTTTCAGCCCCGACTCGAAAGGATAATAGTATTCGCGCACAGCCTGCCAGTAGTCCGAGAACTGGTTCAGCGAGCGGATGTCATAAGGGTTCTCGCGCTCCTGGAATTTCATCATCTCCGCGACGGCGTTGAAATTAGGCTGCGAGGTAAGCCCCGACAATGCGCCCAGCGCGCAGTCCACGACATCCACGCCGGCCTCTATGGCCATCAGGTAAGTGGCGGGCTGCAGCGATGATGTGTCGTGCGTATGCAGGTGCACCGGTATGCGCACCGCATCTTTAAGGGCCAATACCAGCTCCTTCGCGGCATACGGCTTCAGCAGGCCGGACATGTCCTTGATACCCAGCATATGCGCGCCGGCATTCTCGAGGTCTTTGGCAAGACGCACGTAATAGTCGAGCGTGTACTTCGTCCGCTTCGGATCAAGGATATCGCCGGTATAGCACAGCGCTCCTTCGGCAATGCCCTGCGTGCGCTTCCGCACCATCTCGATGCAGGGTGCAATGTTGTCCATCCAGTTGAGGGAGTCGAAGATGCGGAAGATGTCCACGCCTTTCTCCCACGCCTGCTCTACGAACTTCTCGATGAGATTGTCCGGGTAGGCAGCGTAGCCGACGCCGTTCATGCCGCGGATCAGCATCTGGAGGAGGATGTTGGGAATGGCTTTGCGCAAGGCTTCCAGCCGCTTCCACGGATCTTCCTTCAGGAAGCGGATGCATACGTCGAACGTGGCGCCGCCCCAGACTTCCATGCTGAATGTCTGCGGGTGCAGCCTGGCAAAGGCTTCCGCCACCTTCAGCATATCGTGGGTACGCATCCTTGTTGCCAGCAGGCTCTGGTGCGCATCGCGCAGCGTGGTATCGGTATAATGTATCTTCTGCTCCTGCTTCAGCCAGGCGGCAAGGCCATCCGGCCCCAGCTCCGTAAGCAGGTCTTTCGTTCCTTTCGGATAAGTGGCGTGGCGGTCATACGCAGGGATAACCGGCTTCTCAAAATCCGTCTTCCCGCCCTTCACCTTTACATCCGGGTTGCCGTTCAGGGTGATGTCGGCAAGGAAGT
>Ga0206101_1000083_pt1 | contig 27985 bp, 17 predicted proteins | sample 1B0metagenome_FD_148613 | JGI IMG/M metagenome (GOLD analysis project Ga0206101, IMG submission 148613) | Enriched microbial communities from leaf-cutter ant dump, University of Wisconsin, Madison, United States - 1B0 | ecosystem: Environmental > Terrestrial > Nest > Insects nest > Nest dump... | reverse complement strand
CTCCATCAAATACGGCTGGCCGGATAAGGGCATGAAGAGCTGGAAGAGCGATTTCTCGCCGAAGCAGATCGCAGACCTGGCCAGCTTCGTACGCTCCCTGAAGGGGAGCAACCCCGCAGCGCCCAAAGAGCAGCAGGGGACATTATACACAGAAGAGCCGGCAGGCGGTGCAGCAGCGGATACGTCCGTCTCGACAGCGCTGCGGTGAGCAGCGTAAGGAATTAAAACGTTCAGGATGATCAGCAGCGGAACAGAGCAGGCACAGAAGTCCGGTAGTCAATCCTTCCGGGACAAGGTAGCCACGGTCGACAAGTCGGGGAAGCGGGTATGGCTGTTCCCGCAAAAACCGGCCGGCCGGCTGTACCGGCTCCGCGCTGCGCTGAGCGTCCTGTACCTGGCGCTGTTCTTCTCGCTGCCTTTCCTGCGTGTGAACGGGCATCCTGCCTTCCTGATCAACATCATAGAGCGGCGGTTCATCCTGTTCGGGCAGATATTCTGGCCGCAGGATTTCTTCATCTTCGGACTGGGCATGATCGCCTTCATCGTGTTCATCGCCCTGTTTACCGTGGTCTTCGGCCGTGTGTTCTGCGGGTGGGCATGCCCGCAGACGATCTTCATGGAGATGGTCTTCCGCAGGATCGAATACTGGATCGAGGGTGATGCGGCGCAGCAGCGGATGCTGAAGCAGGCGCCGTGGCATGCCGGGAAGATCCTCAGGAAATCCGCCAAATGGATCGTGTTCTGGATCATCAGCTTTATTATTGCCAACACATTCCTGGCCTATATCATCGGCACGGACGAGCTGTTCCGGATCATGCGCGAGCCGCTGGCCGGCCATATCGGCGGCTTCTCGGCTATTGTCATCTTCACTACCGTGTTCTTCTTCGTTTACTCATGGCTGCGTGAGCAGGTATGCACGGTCGTCTGCCCCTACGGGAGAATGCAGGGCGTGCTGCTGGACAGGAACTCGATCGTGGTGGCCTATGACTACAAGCGCGGCGAGCCGCGGGCGAAGTTCAAGAAAGTACGGCCGCAGGATACCGGAGACTGCATTGACTGCAATCAATGTGTCAAGGTTTGCCCGACGGGCATTGACATCCGCAACGGCACGCAGCTCGAATGTGTCAACTGCACTGCCTGCATAGATGCCTGCGACAAGATGATGCACGCGGTGGGCTTTCAGCCGGGGCTGATCCGGCTGGCGTCGGAGAATAACATCGCCGAAAAAAAGCCGCTGCGCTTTACGGGCAGGATGAAGGCATACACCGCAGTCATGTGCGTCCTGCTGGGCGTGCTGGTTACCCTGCTGGCCGGGAGAACGGACGTGGGGATTTCCATACTGCGCACGCCGGGGCAGCTGTTCCAGCAGCAGCCGGGCGGACAGATCAGCAACCTGTATAACTATAAGTTCCTCAACAAGACCTATAAGGACAAGCGCCTGGTGCTCAGGCCGGAGAACTTTACCGGCCGGATACAGATCGTCGGCGATGAGCAGCTGATCGTTCCGCGCGAAGGGTATGCAACGGGCTCCCTGTTCATCTACCTCGACCAGGTACAGGTGCATCACCGGAAGACACAGCTGAGGATTGCGGTATTTGAAGGGGATCAGCAGATAAAGACCATCACCACTTCATTTCTCGGCCCATTCAACCAAAACTGAACGGTTATGACTATAAGGAAAATAAGCTGGGGCACGCGCATCGCCATATTATACGGCGGCTTTGTCGTGCTGATCGTCATGCTGGTCTGGGGCAGCATGCGGCAGCATTTCGATCTCGTGAGCAAGGATTACTACGAGCAGGAGCTGAAGTACCAAGAGGTGATAGATGCGCATAAGAACCAGGCTGCCCTCTCAGCGCCGGTCGCTTTCCGCGCAGCGCCGGAGCGGATCGTGCTGCTGTTCCCTGCGGAGTGCGCGGAGCAGGGGATATCGGGGACAGTCAGCTTCTATGCGCCGGTGGACGGGCGCTGGGACAGGACGGTAAACGTGGAGACTAGGCATAGCGCGTTTGTCATTCCGCGCGGACAGCTGCACCCTACGAAGTATATTATGAAGATCAGCTGGACTTCCGGCGGCAAAAAATACTACCAGGAGTCCGACTTAAACCTGTACCGGCCATGAATACATTTACGGTTGCCATGGCGTTCATCATGGGTCTGACGGGAAGCCTGCATTGTGCGGGCATGTGCGGGCCTATTGTCTGGATCATGCCTTTCCAGGCGCTGGGTGGTTTCAGGAAGTGGGCAGGTATCTTCCTGTATCATTTCGGGCGGATCTCTGTCTATGCATTATCCGGTCTTGTGCTGTATTCGTTCGCCTCTTTTTTTCATCCGCAATGGCAGCAGTATATTTCCATTGCGCTGGGCGCAGTGCTGCTGCTCGCAGGTATTATCACCTTTATGCCGTCCCGCAGCCTGCAGCTCCGGCTTCCGTGGACTGAATTTGTGAAGAAGAAAATGGGGTATGCGCTGGCTGCTTCAGGGCCGCTACCGCTGCTGCTGGCAGGGATGCTGAACGGTCTGCTGCCCTGCGGGCTGGTGTATATGGCGCTTTCCATGTCTGTTACTGCATCCGGTGCGGGGCAGGCGATGCTGCTGATGTACACATTCGGCGCAGGTACCGTGCCGGTGCTGGTAATGCTCACTGTTTTAAAGTCCAGGATGGCATTTCTGAGAGCAGCGCATATACGGAAGCTGGTGCCGGTGACGATGCTGGTATTTGGCGGACTGTTCCTGCTGCGGGGCATGAACCTCGGCATTCCTTACCTGAGCCCTGCGGTTGCGATGGAACATCAGACGGTAAAGGCAAGCTGCTGTCACAAGCCATAAAAAAATGACGCGACGGCTGCCCGTTTGTGTCCGGTTAGTTTGCTGCATGCATTCCGTCTGCCGTCCGTATCAGGTAGATGATCGTAGGAAAATGATCGCTGTAGCCGTTGATCCACTGGTTGCCTGAGAACGAGCGGTGCGGATATCCTTTATAGCGCCCGAAGCTGGTTCTCAGAAATTCTCGGTTGAAAATTTCTGCCTTGTAGAAATGCCAGTGCGCATCATCCGGCTGCAGCCATCCACCGCTGATGATGATCTGGTCGAACAGGTTCCAGCTGTCGTTGTAGGCCAGAGAGCCTATGCCGTGTTTGTAAAAGTTCATCCACGGGTTGTACAGCTTCTTCTGCGTTACCATCTCCCGGTCGCCGATGGCGCCCAGCACTTTGGCTACGCTTGCATTGATGGGGTCGTCGTTAAGATCGCCCATCAGCACTACTTTTACGCCCGGGCGCGCTTTCATGAGTGAGTCTATCAGCTTCCTGCCCACACCCGCGGCGATCGCGCGCAGCGGCGCAGAGGCCGCTTCCCCGCCGCGGCGTGAAGGCCAGTGGTTGACCAGCACATGCACCGTATCGCCCGCAAGCACACCTTGTACATAAAGAATATCGCGGGTGGTGCCGCCTTTCTGCCCTGTACGGCTGATGTCTACATGCAGCGGACGAGCATTGATGACGGTGAAATAGCCGGGATGATACAGCAGTCCCACGTCAATCCCCCTGCTGTCCGGGCTTTCGAAGTGAACGATCTTATAGTTCCTCTCCCTGATCTCCGGCTGCGCTATCAGATCTTCCAGCACCCGGCCGTTCTCTACCTCAGCCACGCCGATGATCGCCGGCCCGTGCGGCGTCACCCCGCTGCCCAGCTGCCGGATGACGGTGGCAAGGTTGTGCAGCTTCTGCTGGTAAATGTCCTTCGTATAGTTGTATGGCCCTGCCGGCGTGAACTCATCGTCGCCTGTATTGTCCGGGTCGTCATCGGCGTCGAAGAGATTTTCCAGGTTGTAAAAGGCGATGGCGCTCACCTGGTAGCTCTTTTTTTCTGCGCATGCAGCAGCGGCGTATGATAATAGGAGCAACGTGAGCAGATATCTGTATGACACAGCAATTTTTTGTGGCAAAGAAAGCGGAAATACTACAGATATGCATTGCCTTTTCCGGCGTGTAATAATTACTTAACAATGAGGCGCGGGTATACGTTTTGTTAACCTCAAGATAATAGTGGCATGCCGGAAGCGCCGCTAACTTTGCCGCCGGTTAAACAGATTACATCACCCTTTATGCGCCGCACTGTCCTGCTGTTACTGCTTCTGACCTGTTGTTATTTTCTTGTTCATGCCCAGGATAAAACTGCATCCGTGCAGGGCAGGATCATGCATAAAGTAACGCAGGAGCCTGTTCCCGATATACAGGTGCAAATACCGGATACCCGCTCCACGATACAGACAGATGCTGCGGGTATATTCCTGCTGGAGCATATACCGTACGGAACCTATACGCTTGTCATCGGCAGCGACTATGCCCGGAAGGATACGCTTCAGCTGGTAGTGGACAGGGAGCAGGTGGATCTCGGGAATATACTTTTCCGCCCCGGAACATCTGAAGTGTCCATGCAGCAGCTGCAGATACCGACGATTGCCCTGGAGGATAATGACCGGGTCAGCGATGCCGACGGTATGCAGGGCCAGGCGGTCAGCAGCCTGCTGGTAGCGTCGCGGGATCCTTTTCTGAATACGGTCGCGTTTGTGTTCGGCCCTTACCGTTTCCAGCCGCGTGGCTACAGCCGTAACATGCAGCAGGTGTTTATCAATGATGTGCCGGTCAATGACCTCGAAACCGGAGACGCATTATGGAACCAGTGGGGCGGGCTGAACGATGTATTCCGCGCCCGCAGCCAGACATACGGGTTGTCGCCTTCGTCGGATGCCTTCGGCGGCATCAACGGCGCGGTTTCCTTTGACGCCAGCGCGATTGACCAGCAGCGGCAGACAAGGGTTACCTATTCCCTGTCCAACCGCCAGTACCGCAACCGCCTGATGCTGACGCACAGCAGCGGGATCATGAAAGGCGGCTGGGCTTATACGCTTTCTGCTTCGCGGCGGTGGGGGAACGAAGGATATATAGCAGGTACTTTCTACGACGGTTACTCCTATTATGCAGGTGTTTCCAAGCTGTACAAAAAACACCAGTTCAGCCTGACCAGCTTTGGCGCGCCTACCCGTCGGGGAAAATCGGCGCCCGCCACGCGGGAAGCATATGAGCTGGCCGGTTCCCATTTCTATAACCCCAACTGGGGCTACCAGAACGGGGAAAAGCGCAATGCGCGCGTTGCCAGCAGCTTCCAGCCGGTATTTATCCTGAACCATCAGTACACGCCCAATGAAAAGCTGGGCATATATACTGCCGTTTCCTACCAGCAGGGCAAAAGCGGGAACAGCAGCCTGGATTGGTTTAACGCCAGGAGCCCGCTGCCGGATTATTATCGCAACATGCCGAGCTGGTATCTGGCCAGTAATAACAACAACCCGGAAGCAGCGGAAAGCATAAGGGAGCAATGGGAGACCGAACCGGAAAAATATGCCCAGATAGATTGGGATCACCTGTACCAGATGAACTATGCCAACGTGGAAACCATTCATAACGTGGACGGGATTGAAGGGAATGATGTGCAGGGGAAGCGGTCCGTGTATGTTGTGGGCGACGATGTGGATGATATCAGGAAGTTCTCTTTCAATACAAGGATAGAGAAGAAGTTCGGCGAGCGGGTGCTGGTGCATGGAGGGCTTACCTTCATCACGCAGCAGACGGAGAGCTACCGTGAGCTGCTGGATCTGCTGGGCGGTGATTTTTATCTCAACCTGAATTCCTTTGCCATACAGTCTGATCTGCCTGAGGCTTCTTTCGCCCAGTATGATCTGAATAATCCCAACCGGCTGATCCGCGTCGGCGACAAGTATAACTATGACTATATTTCCAGGTTCCACCGCGGCTGGGCCTGGCTGCAGGGGCAGTATATCACCCGGAAGTTCGATTTTTTCCTGGCGGCGCGCGGCGGTATGGATGCCTTCAGCAGGGAAGGGAAGTTCATGAACGGCCTGTTCCCGGACATCTCTTACGGGAAGAGTGCTGTGCAGCAGTTTACAACTTATGCGGTCAAAGGCGGCGCTACCTGGAAGGTGAACGGGCGGAACTATTTCTTCCTGAACGGCGGTATTGCCACGGATGCGCCGACGCTGGAAAATACATTTATGGCGATCCGCACCCGCAATACCGCGCTGAACGGCGCCAAAGTGCAAACGAGCAAGACGCTGGAGGGCGGTTACCTGCTGAAGTCGCCCGGGTATAATGCGCGTGTTGCCGGCTATGTGACGGATGTAACGGATGCCGTGGATACCAAACGTTTCTTTATTGACAACCCCGTATTCCAGTCGCTCGGCAGCTATGTGATGCAGGGCCTGGACATGCGCTTCATCGGCACGGAGCTTGCCCTTGAGGCGAAGGTGAGCAGCAGCGTGTCCCTCACCGGGGTAGTGGCGCTGGGACAGGCGTTCTATACTTCCAATCCCAGGGTCAGCATATTCCTGGACAACGATACCCTGCAGGTGGCGCAGTCTCCCGAAGTGTACATCAGGAACCATTACGTGGCAGCAGGGCCGCAGAGCGCCTATTCGCTCGGGGTGAATTACCGGTCGCCGAAGTACTGGTATGCTAACCTCCGGTTTAACTGTTTTGCCCGCAACTATGTTGCGATCAATCCTGACAGGCGTACGCCGGAAGTGAGCGACAGGGTGCTTGAGGATACTGCGTTGTACTACCAGATATTCTCTCAGGAAAAGCTCCCTGCGGCAATCACGGCCGACCTGTTTTTCGGCAAATCATTTCTCCTGTCAAAAATATCCAGGAAGATGCCCAGGAATACCTTCCTGTATGTGAATGCGGGCATTAACAACCTGCTGAACAATAAAAACATACGCACCGGCGGATTTGAGCAGCTGCGGTATGATTTCGAGGGGAACAACCCGATGAAGTTCCCGCCCAAATATTTCTATGGGTATGGCGCCAACTATTTCGTCAGCGTGAGCCTTAAATTTTAAAATAGAACAACAGTCAAAAATACCTTCGCATGAAACGTGATCCCCGTTTTTTCCTGATACTGCTGCTGGCTGCAGTTTCCCTGTCTTCCTGTCTTAAAAAAGATTTCGACAGGCCGGCCGATAAGAGCGGCTATGACCCGAAGCTGCCGGTGACGCATGCCATAGCGGAGCTGCTGTCGCTGAACGGTCAGTACGATCCTTCCACGGGTGGCGATACCACTATGATCCCCGCCGGCGTAAGGATAGAAGGGATCGTAACGGGGGACGACCGTTCCGGTAACCTGTTCAAGCGGATCGCCGTGGATGACGGCACGGCCGCAGTGACAGTGCTGATCGATATGTACAACCTGTACAACGATTACCCTGTAGGCAGGAAGGTGTACATCAACTGCGGCGGCCTTTACCTGGGATATGACGGCGGGCTGCCCGTGATCGGCGCCGTGGCGACGGAGAAGATGGAGCTGCGGGGTATTGATCCGGCGACGGTCAATGATCATATCGTGAAGGGAAATGTAGGCAATCCCGTTGTCTCCGACACACTTGATCTGATCACGGCCAAGGGCGCCAGTCCTGCATTATACAGCCGCCTGGTCACCATCAGGGATGTGCAGTTCTCCGACATTACCCAGCGGTACACGCAGCCCAATGCCACGACCAACCGGGATATCATGGACTGCGACAACAACACGCTGGTCGTGCGGAGCAGCAACTATGCCAACTTTGCCACATCCAGGGTGCCTTCCGGGAAGGGATACATCACGGGGATATACACCGTTTATATCAGCGCAAACGGTACGCCGACGCCGCAGCTGGTGATCCGCGATACCAACGATGTGCGGATGGAGGGGCCGCGCTGCAATGAAAGCGGGTCGTCATCCGCGCTGATCAGCATTGACAGCCTCCGGAAGATGTACACGGGCTCCGGTACCATGGTGCTGGGCAGCTACAGCATTAAGGGTATTGTTATTTCCGACCGTAATTACAAGAATACGGACAGCCGGAACCTGGTTATCCAGGACGGGGACCGCGGTATCACTATACGCTTCAGCGCCAGTCACAGCTTTAACCCGGGCGACGAGGTGCTTGTGGATGTAAAAGGTGCGCAGCTGGGCGAATATAACGGGCTGCTGGAAGCAGGCGCGGTAAGCTCGGGCGGCACATTCCCCGCGTCCAGGGCCGTCAGGCAGAGCAGCGGGAACACGCTTACGCCCGCGGTGCTGACGATCGCGCAGGTCACCGGTGCGAATTTCGAAGATTATGAGTCCACACTGGTACGGATCATGCAGGCGACCATAGCCGGCGGCAGCGGTACATACAGCGGTAACAAACCGCTGACCGACGCGTCGAACACCTCCGGCAGCTTCAAGCTGTACACGGTTACTGCGGCTACATTCTCGGGAGCGGCCGTGCCATCGCACCCGGTGAATATTACCGGCATTGTGGGGCAGTTCAACAACACAAAACAGCTGACCATACGTAATACGACAGATGTGGAGTAAGCGGGTTCACATAAACGTAACAGTAAAGGAACATTCCGGTTACACAGCATCAGGAGCTTTGTAACGGATTGTTACGCCCCAGGCATTTACCACTCACCATTAAAATTTATTTACGCACATTAATTCCTCAGACATGAAACACATTTTGACTAAAAGTCTCTTTCTCTCCTGCGCCGCAATGGCTGTGCTGCAGGCAGACGCGCAGGTTTACCCGTATTTCGCGGATTTCGAGAGCGACAGCATCAAGGCATACGCTTCGCCTGCTGCTGTTGATCTGAACGGGATCAGCTGGACGATGCCCGGCGTGTATCTCGGCGACATGGAGACCAGCGACCGGAAGCACGGACAGCATGCTGCGCGGGTACGGCTTACCAACAATACCACCGGCGACAACGGCACGCTTACGATGGAAAGCGACCTGTCGCAGGGCATTGACACCATCTCCTTCTATCATGCCATGTACGGCAGCGAGACCGGCGGCACGCTGGAAGTATATTACAGCACCAACCAGGGCGGAAGCTGGACGCAGGCCGGCGGCACCATCACCCCCGGCAATACGCTGACGCGTACGGACATCCCGATAAATATTTCCGGCCCGGTAAGGGTCAGCATCCGCAAGACAGACGGGACAAACGCCCGCATCAATGTGGATGATATCATGATCACCGGCCGTAACGGCTATGCCACGAATGTGATCGTCACCGGGAAAACACCCGTGGGCAGGAACATACCCCTGTCTACCGATACGCTGACCATTAAGTTCAACCATGCGGTCAGCAAGGGTACGACCGGTAATATCGTGCTCCACAACATCACCGATGCCAGCGATCAGACGATTGCCGTAACGTCTTCGGATGTGGCGGTGAACGGCCCGGATGTCCAGGTCAGCGGCATCACGCTCGGCTCCGGCAAGCGGTATTATGTCACCTTTGACTCGGCTGCCTTTACCGACGGTACGCTGAACAGCACGGGTATTTACACCGATAATATCTGGACATTCTCCTCTGTGGACACAAGCACCAGGGACGCCATGAACGAGACGTTCGCAGACTGCAATGAGCCTGCATTCGGCGCTTTTTCTGCATTCAGCGCAACGGGCGGACAGACCTGGAAATGCGGCTCGCAGGGACATACGGACAGCAAGTCTGTGTACATGAACGGCGGCTTTGCCGGCGGCGCCAATGATAACGAAGACTGGCTGATCTCCACCGCTGCGCTCGACCTCAGCACCGTCAGCAATCCTGCCCTGTCTTTCTGGACGAAAGTGCGCTATTCCGGCGCCACGACCAAGCAGGTGCTCGTATCTTCGGATTACAGCGGCACCGGAAGCCCCGCCGGAGCGACCTGGCAGCTGGTGGAAGACATTACCAACGGAATCTCCGACAGCAACAGCTGGGTGTATTTCGACCATTTATCGCTGGACAACTATAAGTCTGCGCCGTTCTACCTTGCCTTCAAATATGTATCCCAGGCTGCCGGCAACGGCGCGCAGGAATGGTCGCTCGATGATATTACAGTTGAGCCCTGGTTCTCGCAGGCCGTGCGTGCCTACAAGGGCTACAGTCTTGATCTGCAGGTGCTCGGACAAGCTACCTCCGCCAGGATTTCCTTAGCGGTGGCCATGCCCGAAACCGGAAATATCAGCATCGGCATCTACGATCTCACCGGCCGGAAAGTGTATGAGCAGCCGGCCCGGATGCAGGCGGGTAATAACATCTGTACCATTGCCAATACCGCGCTCGCACCGGGTATGTACGTGATCCGTGCAGGCAACGATAAGTATTACGGAACGGTGAAAGCTGTTGTGCAGTAGCTTTTTGAGTGTGTATAAGAACGAGGTGGGTTGCCTTTTCAGGCAGCCCATTTTTTTATGTGCAGGTGCGCTATGTTAAGGTTTTATTACCACATACGGATGCTGCTGCAGGGCGTTATAATTCCTTTCACTTAGTATAATGGTTTGGTAAGGTTCCGGTAAAACACCGGCGATAGTTTCGCGTCGTAAAGGAGATGTCAGTGCAAGGCGGACAAGATGCTGTCTGCACTGAATACCGGGTAAAAAACTTAACGACATGAAAAATAAGATGCAACAAATCTTTACCGTAGACAACAGTGGCAGTGCCGCAGCCCGCAAGAGCGGATATTGTATTAATCTGGCAAACGGGTATATGCGCCTTGTGCTATTGCTTGCGCTGTGTATTTTTATGGTGCCGGAAGGGCGTGCCCAGATATCCATTACAGCGGCAGATCTTACCTATGAACAGCGTTTCGACGCCTTTAAGGGGACGGCGGCATCCGTAACTTCTGACCTGCCGGGATGGACCGTCTCTTCGCTGACAGACCAGGGCATCGGATGCGGTAGCAAAACGAATGGCGGGTTATATGCATTTGGCAATTCCGGGGAATATGCGCTGGGTTACCTGCCTTCAAGTAGTTCTCCCAACTCCAGTTTTACGGCGACAGTTACATTTGTCAATAATACCGGCGCCACGATCACTGCGCTGGATATCTCCTATAATTTTGAGAACTGGAGACGGGAAGCCAGAACCAACGGTTTTGCCGTCACCTCTAACGCCGGGGATGTTTCCGCCCTTAACTATACGCCGCCGACATCAGGACAGCAAAACTGCACTGTTGTTACTGTCCCCTTATCCAAATCCCTGGCCGTAAACATCGCGAACGGAGCTACGTTCTATATACGCTGGAGCAGCGACAGGGGCGGTGGATCAGGCTCTTCTCAGGGTATTGGTATTGATGATTTTAAGATCACCGCAACGATTCCTGCTGCCTGCAACATAACAAGTGCCGGTACGATCGCCAGCACGGCCGGCAATAATTTCTGCGGTACAGCAAGCACCACGCTTTCCCTGAACGGTACAAATCCGTCTACCGGTATCACTTATCAATGGAAATCCTCTCCGGACAGCATTAGCTGGGTAAATGCCGGCACCAGCGCTACACAGGCCGTCAACGCAACAAACACCGTATATTATAAGTGTATCGTAAAATGCAGCACAGGTACCGCATCAGATTCTACACCCGGTTATAAAATTACCGTTAACCAGGCCCCGACGGCTACGATCAGCAGCGGGACGAATGTCTGCAGCGGGGACCCTGCGACGATCACATTCAACGGTACTGCGAATGCGACGGTTACGTACACAGCGGGCACGCTGAGCCGTACGATCACATTAAACGGCTCCGGCACTGCCTCGATCACACCGCAGAACTTTACAACAGATACAACGTATGCTATTGTAAGTGCCGCGCTGGGCACATGCTCACAGAATATTTCCGGCCAGCAGGCTGCGGTACATGTCAATGCCCGTCCTACAGCCACGGTCAGCGGCGGGACGAATGTATGCAGCGGAGATCCTGCGACGATCACATTCAACGGTACTGCGAATGCGACGGTTACGTATACTGCAGGCGCGCTGAGCCGTACGATCACATTAAACGGCTCCGGCACTGCCCCGATCACACCTCAGCATTTTACAACAGATACGACGTATACCATTGTAAGCGCCACGCTGGGCACATGCTCGCAGAATATCTCCGGCCAGCAGGCTGCCATCCATGTAAACACACCGCCTGCAGCTTCCATCAGCAGCGATACGGCCATATGCTTTGGTGCAACCACGGCGATTGCCTTTACCGGTACCCCGGGCGCTACGGTGACCTATAACGCAGGCAGCATCACTGGCCGTACAGCTGTCCTGGATGGCACGGGCACTGTTACATTCAGCTACCCGTTTGCAGCGGATACTACTTATGCCATTACCAGTGTTTCGGACGCCTCCTGCTCCCGTACGATCTCCGGTCAGCAGGCTACTGTCCACGTGAACCCGCTGCCTTCGCATACCGTACAGGTCGCCGGTGCTACCGTCATCTGCGAAGGCGATAGCGTTATGCTGTCAGCACCCGCCGGCACAGGCTATTCCTACCAGTGGAAGAACGGTACGGCAGATGCGGTCCGCGACCAGGTATTCCCTGTAAAGCAGACGGGTGTTTATAAAGTTGTCGTGACAGATGATAACAACTGCACCGACAGCTCTGCGGCGATTGCTGTAACGGCATACGTCCCGCCTGTGCTTACGATCACGGAGCAGGATACGGCCTTCTGCAGCGGCGGTGTGGTTACCCTGCATGCGGGCACCCCTGATACGGGCCTTGACTTCCGCTGGCGGAACGGCGGTACGGATATTCCCAACGCCACCGCTGACTTTCTCGAAATAAACGCTACAGGCACCTATTCGGTTTTTGCCAGCCGTACACATGTTCCCAACTGTGCAGATACGTCCGCCGCCGTCGCCGTTACTGTATATCCTGTAGTCGCCCCGGATATACGCTGGGACGGACAGGAGCTTTCCACGGATACCTATTATGTAAGCTACAGGTGGTATTCCGGCAGCACATCTATAGACACGGCCGGGGACGCCGCTTTCATTCCGCCTGCCAACGGCGGATACTCCGTAACGGTAACGGACAGCAATGGCTGCACCGGCACCTCTTCCGTGTATAATGTGCACACCCTGGATGTGCACAATGCTGCAGCGGATCAGCAAATAACGATCTATCCCAACCCGACGACAGGTATCCTGTACATCGGCTCACCCGGTGATATGACGATCATGCTGAGCAGCACGGACGGCAGGGCGCTGTTGAAGCAGCAGCACATACAAAGCATAGACATAAGGAGCTTTGCGGACGGAATATATTTCCTGCATGTGCTGGATGACAACGGGATGCTGATCCGCAATGAAAGGATAATAAAACGGTCATACTAAGCGGCACGGACCGTTTACGCGAGGAGCCGGTACCCCGCCGGCTCCTCTTTTTTCTGAAGATATACCCGGGCTTTTGGGAATAAGCTATACCTTTATGTATCGTTATGCTATTCTATGTTCTACTATGCTCCCAGAATATATAGCAGCGACGCTGCAGAGTCTCCGGGCGGTACGGAAGTATCCCTTTCTTCCGGCAAAGAGCCCGTGCAGCGAAGCGGTAGAACAATATGCCCGTCCTGCAGGCGGCATACGCTGTATGAACGTGTACACAGACCTCCACTGATGAAGCTCTTCCTGTTCTGGCTGCCTGTGCGCAGATACCAATGTCCGCACTGTTATACAACCCGCTATATCTGGAGACGTAAGAACGTCTCCACACATAAATGACTGCCACAACAGCGTTATTTGTTAGCTTTTTGTTACCCGGCGTCCTGTCGCGTGTACCGGTAATCATTCCTTCCTTTTAAGATAATAAACGGATAAGGTTGCGGTAAGATGCCGCAGATAGTTTTGCCCGGAGTTTAACCTTCTAAATCCGGGTAACATGAAAAAAAGAATTTTTATCCAGTTTACTATACTGCTGGTATGGCTTTGCACTGCTGAAGTGCACGCGCAGGTGATGCTGGCAGGGTGGAATACCTATAACCAGAGCGGCTGGGGCGTACAGGGATTGCTGCCGACATCGCAGGCTCCGAATTTGACTTATGCCGGACTTACCAAGGGCGCAGGTCTGACCGGCTCCGGCTCCGCTGCGGGTCATGCCTGGGGTGCGAACGGCTGGAGCGCAAATCCGGCCACTGCCATCAGCAGCCAGGATTTTGTCACCTTCGCCATCACGCCGGATGCCGGCTATGAGCTGTCGCTTGCCTCGATCTCGCCTTTTGTCATGAGGGTGAGCTCCACGGGCCCCATCAAATGCCTGATCCAATACCAGGTGGGCAGCGGCTCATTTACCGATATCTATACCCATAGCATCAGCAGGCCGGGCTCCACTTCCAATTTTTCGATGCCGCTTATTAGCCTGTCCGCAATCAGCGACCTGCAGCATGTTCCGCCGGGCACGACGGTTACCTTCCGGATCATTCCTTATGAGAATACAGGCAGCACCGGCACCTGGTATATCGGTGACAATTCAACCAGCACCGTACATATGGCTGTCAACGGAACGGTCTCCGCTGCTGTTCCCGCCTGTGCTGTAACCGCAGGCACCATCAGCAGCACTGCCGGTATGCTTTGCGGTACGGACAGCGCTGTCCTGTCGCTGACCGGCGCTGCGCCCGCTGCCGGCGTTCATTACCAGTGGAAGGCGTCCCCGGACGGTATCAGCTGGAATAATACAGGCGGCGATACGGATACGCTGGCTACGGGAAGCATTTCCGCCACGACCTATTACAAATGTATTATCAGCTGCATCGCAGATAGCAGCGTTGATTCCACGCCGGTTTTCACACTGCCCGTTCACCAGCCTTCTGCTTCCGTAGCGCAGCTGACCATTTGCAGCAACCAGCTGCCATATATCTGGAATGGCATTTCCGTAAGTGCGGGAGGTCCCGCCGCCGCCATCTATACAACGCAGAATGCAGCAGGCTGCGACAGCGTAGTGACCCTCGACCTTACTGTCAATCCCGCGGGCGCATCTACGGAAAGCCTGACGATATGCGATAACCAGCTGCCCTATACCTGGCACGGTATTACCGTTAACGCTGCCGGCACAGCGGTGGCAACGGCCACGCTCTCCGACAGCACAGGCTGCGACAGCGTAGTAACGCTGAACCTTACGGTGAACCCCGCAGCCGCTACCACAGAGCGTATCACCGTCTGCAGCGACCAGCTGCCGTACACCTGGAACGGCATCACCATTACCCAGTGGGGACCGGCCGCCGCTGTCTACAGGACCGTCAATGCTGTGAGCTGCGACAGCATAGTAACGCTTGACCTGTACGTAGACCAGGTAGTAATACCCGAAGTGCACATTACCGCCACTCCCGGTACCGATATCGCTGCCGGCCGGCCGGTGACCTTTGCCGCATGGGTGAGCAATGGCGGGCTCAGCCCTGCGGTGGTATGGCGGAAGAACGGACAGGTAGTGAGCTCGGGCAGCATATCTTTCACAGATAATAACCCGGCTGACCAGGATGTCATTACCTGCGCCATATACAGCGATATCCCCTGCGCCAGACCGGACAGCGCCGTCAGCAATACCCTGGTCATGCATGTGACAGGCGGGACGACAGATATAGATCACATTACAGCGAACGCTTCCGGCCTGCTGCTGTATCCCAACCCGCACAATGGAATATTTACCATCGCAGGTGCGGTAGCGCCCGGCGATGTGTCTGTCGGGATCACCAGCCTGGCGGGACAGATGGTCTATAATGAAACAATCGCTGTGGCAGACGGACGGCTGCAGCACCAGGTACGGCTGGGTGCAAGTGTTGCTGCCGGCACTTATATTGCGAGGATTACCACTGCCGGGAAGACAGAGGTGCTGCGATTTTCAATTGTAAGATAGCTGAAGCATACGACGGCATGTGCTGAGCGGCCGGCAGTTTTTACTGCCGGCTTTTACTTTTTCCTGATTGTCTCAGTGCTGCGGTAATGCTGTCGCTTCGTCCCGGGGAATGCCGGGGGCCTGCGGGGCGTGCCCGTGTATGATCCGGGAGATGATCCGTTCCGTATGATCGGGGTAATAAATGGAGATAGTCCTGTCGTTATCAATCCAGGTACGTATCTCGTTGTGATATTTTTTGCTGAGCTGCCGTATGACCGGCACGCCCATCCTGGCCAGCGCGGCGGCGTTGCATTGCTGCTCGTACTGCCGCTGCATCGGTATGACCATCAGCTTTTTGCCGATATGCAGCGCCTCTGCCGGCGTCTCAAAGCCGGCGCCGCACAGGATGCCGCGGGCGGATACCATGCTCCGGTAGAAAGCGTTTTTGGTAACAGGAAATACCTGTACATGCCCGGACCGGAAAGGATTTTTGTTGTGCTTTGAAAATACCTGCCAGGAAACGTCCTTAAAGCACGACAGGTGCCGGATGATCGTGGCATCGTCATAAGCCGGGAGGTACACGGTGTAATGCCCTTCGTCCGTAGGCCTGACATGCCTGACATCCCTGCGGATCACAGGCGTATATATATTCCCGGCAAAGGCCTGGAAATGGAAGCCGTAGGCAGCAGATGCGGGCGCGTAATGACGCAGGATCAGCCGTCCGCCCCATCCGCCTGATGCGGGCTTCGGAGCTTCCGGCGCCAGCACGGCAGCCTGGTGGCTCAGCGAGATGCAGGGTGCCTTTCGCAGCTTGCAGGCCCATGCGGATACCGGCTCAAAATCATTGATGACAAGATCGTAGGAGCGGACAGGCAGCGACAGGATATCACGGATCAGCCGGATGAGCTTCAGCTTCTTTACCGTATCCCATATTGCAATGCCGCCATGCCGGCCGAAGATAAAGCTCAGCCCGTACAGCCGGTACCGCACGGGATACGGGAAATCCAGGTCTGCCTGGATCCCGCTGATCAGGATGTCTACATCGCCGTGCTGCAGCAGGATGGGATATAGCTCCATCGCCCGCGACACATGTCCGTTGCCGGTACCCTGAACTGCGTATAGTATCTTCACAGCAAGATGTGTTTATGATCAGACAAACCAGCTCGTTTCCGTATCAAGGCTGTCCCTCGTGCCCGTGCGCCCTTTGTTCCGGTATGCCGTCATCTCGTGGAGCAGGCTGGCCATCATCTCCTGCGGGTTCGTCTTTTTGTTCCGTATCGTAACGGCCTGCGCTACAGGGTCATCCGCATACTTATAGATGCGCCACGCGCCCTCATTATATTCAAGCGAGGTAAGGTTCTCGATCCAGTCGCCCGAATTCATATACACCACAGTGCCTTCCTCCGTGGCCATAGTCGTAATGTCCGGGTGGTGGATATGCCCGCAGATCACAAAGTCATAGTGATTCGATATGGCGATCTCGCTGACGGTCGTTTCAAAATGACTGATGAATTTAACAGCGCTTTTCACACTGTTCTTCACCTTTTTGGAGAGTGATATTTTACCGCGTCCCATCTTCACGGAGATATAATTCACAAGGCTGTTGATCAGGATCAGCATATCATACCCGACGCCGCCGAGCCTGGCCAGCCATTTGCTGTGCTGCATCACGATATCGAATACATCGCCGTGGAAGATCCAGACCTTGGAGTCGTTGATCGTCAGCGAGAGCTTGTTGGCGATCCTGAACGACCCGGCTTCAAAATGATCGAAGCGGCGCAGCATTTCATCGTGATTGCCCGGGATGTAATAAACAGGTATCCCCTTGGCCACGAGGCCTACCAGGTGCTGTATCACCATCATATGCGTTGCCGGCCAGTAGCGTTTGTTGAATTGCCAGATGTCAATGATGTCCCCGTTGAGAATGAGCGTCTTCGGCCGGATGCTTTCAAGATATTGCAGCAGCTCCTGTGCACGGCACCCGTAGGTTCCCAAGTGTATATCCGATAGTACGACGATATCCACTTCCCGTTGTGTTATCATGTGGTCAGCCCGGCGTTGTTGCCTGCCGGTCGTTTGCAAAAAGACACATTTGTTCTTACCTGATTGTTACGCGTGTATTAAAGTAAGATTAAGAAAAGCGGAGCGCTGCCTGCGGGTGGTAGCGGACTGTTTGCCCCGCGTTTGCTATTTGGTAATATGCCGGCGGCAAACATAACATTCCCGTAAAATTCACATAACCTGTGCCGGATACTTTTGCGGCCAAATCCCGCAACGCTATGATTAAATCCTATATCCCGGTCATTGCCGGTGCATTTGCATTGGTGCTCGCTTCCGGACAGTCGGAAGCCCAGCTGTCGCTTTCGCAGATGGGAACAACTGCCACGATGGACTTCGACATACCCGGCACGCCGGACTGTAACGCGGGCGTAACCTGGACAAATAATGTAACGATACCCAACTGCTATACGGACAAATCAGTCTACTATTATTCCGACGGCTGCAGCAACGTAGGTGCGGTACATGTCGCCGGCGCCAGCGGGGAAACGGCTTTCGGCGGACGTGCAAGCACCAGCACGAGCCTGATCAGATGGGGCGTTAGGGTGGTCAACAATACAGGGCAGGCGATTACCATGCTGCATATAAAATACCGGGCCGAACAATGGGCCGAGGCCCAGTCGAATGTAACCAATACCATCACTTTCGGCTACCAGGTATCTGCCTCGCCTATTACGGATGTCACCACGGGCACCTATACCTCCGTTCCGTCATTGAATATGACCAACTTCACCACATGGCCTGGAGGATGCACCGGCAGCGGCCGTGCGGCAAAAGGGAATGATGGCGACCATTCTGCCGTTATCGCCGCCTGTATCCAGGTCAATATACCGGCAGGTCATGAGATCATGCTTCGCTGGTATGAGCCCAACGATAACTGTAACGATCACATGATGTGTGTGGATGACCTGGAGGTCACCCCTCTTTCCGGTGTTACGGCTGCCGTCAGCAACGCGCCGGTATGCGCCGGAGACACGCTGAAGCTGACAGCCCGCCCGCTGGTTGCCGGCGCCACCTATGCCTGGACCGGCCCGGGGAGCTTCACTGCTTCGAAGGCAGATACCGCCATTGCCCCGGCAGCAGCAGCGCATGCAGGTACGTACCAGGTTACCATGTCCGTCCCGGGCTGCGGCACATGGTCGGACGATGTTAACGTAACGATCGCTCCGCCTGTGACAGATACGGTCTATGACAGCATTTGTTCGGGACAGTCCTACAGCTTCGACGGCAAGACCTATACGACGGCCGGTACCTATACGGCTACCTATAAATCTGCGGGCGGCTGTGATTCCGTCCTGGTGCTGCTCCTTTCTGTCAAGGCAACGCCTGCCGCGCCTGCTGTGACGGATACCATTCATTACTGCCAGTTCGAGACCGCAGATACGCTTACTGCGGACGGGGCGGCGCTGATCTGGTACACGACGGCGGCCGGCGGCGCAGGCTCGGACATAGCACCCGTGCCCGCTACAGATACACCAGGCATCGTAACCTACTATGTAAGCAAGGTAGTGGACGGCTGCGAAAGCGGGCGGGCGGCGATCACTATTGTCGTATATCCTTCATTTGCACAATTCACCGTGCAGCCCAGCCCCATATGCGCCGGCGATACGGCGCTGATCACGTTTACCGGGGACGCGTCGCCTACGTCTGTCTTTAACTGGGACTGGAACGGCGGCATCGTCTGCGGCGGCGGCGGGCAGGGGCCTTACCATGTATCATGGCCGGAGCCCGGCTACAAGGATATCCGCCTGCAGGTAGACAACCAGGGCTGCCTCAGCGAGATAGACTCGGTGCAGCTCCTCGTGCGCGCGCTGCCGGAGGCATCGCTTACCGTACCGGATGCGGTGTGTCCTGATGTGCAGGTGACGATGCGCTCGTCCGGCGGACAGCCGTACCGGTGGTACTATGAGGATGGCATTCCCGCCGGCGAGATGTCGGGCGAGACCATCCTGATGCGCTGGCCTGTCAGCGGTGATAAACATGTGGGTGTCGCTGTTGTGGATCGCTACGGCTGTATATCTCCCGTCAGCTACAAGACCATCGAGGTATACCGGCAGCCGGAAGCGCGCATCATCGGCAGGCCCGAAGCCGCCGTCTGCGTCAACGATACCGCCCGACTGGAAGCTGCCTATCATGAGCAATACCGTTATAGCTGGACGCCCGGTTACCTGCTGTCCGGAGCAACGCAAGAGCCGGTGGTGCTGGCGAAAATGCAGGACAGGACGGCTGCGATCCACGTTACCGTGACCGATGAAAACGGATGCAGCGCCGCGGATACGGCCTGGGTGCCGGTGGCGCCCTGCTGCGATGTGTTCCTCCCCAATGCCTTTACTCCCAACGGAGACGGCAAGAACGACATCTACAAGGCAATAGCCAAAGGCCCCCAGCAGGCATTTGACTTCCGCATCTTCAACCGATGGGGTAACCTGGTGTTTATGACATCAAAGGACAAGGAAGGCTGGGACGGCACCTGCAACGGCCAGCCGGCAGAGCTGGGTTCTTACTACTATATACTTCGCTACGACTGCGCCGGCGAAGGGCGCATCCTGAAAGGAGCAGTAATGCTGGTGCGGTGATGATCAGAACCGCGGACAGGCAGATAATTTCGGGTCTTTCTTAAACTGGCTGATGCAGCCGTTGAAGATCAGGGATACTTCATAAGCGCTGTTCCCGTTCGTGGCAGGGTTAAACTTCGATATCCCCGCATCATAGCTCACGCCGATCTGTATCCTGGACCATTCCAGGCTTACATAAGGGGAGACGGCATCCCCGGTGCGGTACCAGCCGCCAAGGTACAGCATCGTCTGTGCGCCGGTCTCCTGGTCTTGCCGGGGATTGAGGACGAAGCCAAGCGCCGCTCCGGCTACCAGCTCATCAGCGGCGCCCTGGTGCTGGTACATCCCGCTTATATACAGCTCCGTTTTCTCGTGAATGCTGACAGCGCTGCCGATGAATCCCGTGAAACGCGCATGGATCTTGTTGCTGCCGCCGAGAAATGTCTCTGCCGGACGGGTAATATGATAGTAAGAGCATCCGGCATACCCGGTAGCGTTGGCCGCCAGCCGCCCGGAATACATCACGCCCGCATTGAAGTCCGGGTAAGTCATATCAGCAGCCAGCCCGCTTTCCCGTGTAGGCTGCCCGGCAACACCGGCGACATATTGATCGTTGAAAGTAAGCCTGCTGAAATCCAGCTTCTTCTGCACAAGCACACCCTGGATGCCTGCGGAAAGCGTATGCTGGCCGTCTTGCCCGAGCGCTTTATGATAGGCCACGGAAATGCCGGCAGTCGTATTCTGCAGGCCGCCTTGTCCTGCCCGGTCAAAGACACCCAGGACGCCGATGCCGACTGCGTCGCCGTTATCCAGCCTGCCTTTCAGCACACTCATATCATACGAGAAGCTGCCCGTGATATAGGGGTTGGCAGAGACGGAATACCACTGCGAACGGTAGCTGGCCGCCAGCCGGAAGCCGCACTGCGTCAGACCCGTGAGCGCAGGGTTCAGCGTGAGCGGCGAAGAGAAGTACTGTGTGAAATGCACATCCTGCGCTGCAGCCGTAGCCGCCAGGATCGCCAGGATGCCTGTGTGGAGCATTGCTTTTTTCATATAGCGTGATTATCTGAGCAGGGTCACATCTCCCTTCAGGGATACAGACCTCGTTTTGTCGAATATGCGTATGGTAGCCTCGGTCATGTAATAATATACACCCACTTCCGCGGGCTTACCCCCGGCGATGCCGTCCCAGCTGATGCTGATGTCATTGCTTTCAAACACCTGCTGCCCCCAGCGGTTGAAGACCATTATATGGAACCGTTCCACCGGGAAATTTCCCACGATCATAAACAGGTCATTTAACCCGTCGCCATTGGGAGAGAAAGCGCTCGGTATATATAGCTCTGGCACGTCCGGCGCCACTTCCAGGAGCAAGGTGGCCGTGTCTGTACAGCCTATATCCGAAACAGCAATTACAGATATCTCCCCGGTCTTGTCTGTAATGAATGTCTGCGATCGCTCCGTCTGTAAGGGAAATAATGCCGCGGGCGTCCAGGCCAGCACTGTGTAAGGTGATGTACCTGCTGTATGTAGCGTAATGCGGTCGCCCTGCATGACCTGGGTATTGTTGACCAGCAGGGAAAGATGGAAATCGGAGACCGTCACGGTAACGGACGTCGTATCCTTACAGCCGTTGTCATTTTGCCCCCACACCCTGTAGGTGGTGGTTTTTTCGGGGTAAACGGTTACTGTGGCATTGGCGCCGACGTTTTCCCAGTTTACATAAGGAGCTCCCGACACCGTCAGCGTAATACCGGTACCCAGGCAGACAGCCGTGTCCGGGGAAGCCGTAAGATCAGGCACATCGAGGATGTCGAGCGACAGGGTCAGGTACACGCTGTCGCAGCCAAATCTGGTGCGCAGGGTATCCGTTATGCTGCCCGGCGTGTAATAATCGTTGCCTTTATAAGTAACCTTGCCGCATCCGCTGACGGTAGTTGTCTGTGATACGGGTACCGTGTTGTCCACGACAATGTGCATTCTCCTGTAGATGCTGTCACAGCCCTGCATGCTGCGCAGGGTATCGGACACGACAACAGAAGCCGTATAAGTGACACCGTTATGGACAACGCTGCCGCAGCCTCCCAGCTCCTGCTCTTCCGTGGCAGGCGTGATCACATCAAGGTACAGGGTCACCATGCTGTCGCATCCTGCCGAGACGGGGTAGGTTTTTGTATAGGTTCCGGACGCCGTAAGCATCTGCCCGTTGAAGTTATAGCTTTGTCCTTGCAGGATACATGCCCGCAGTATGGTATTGACATTCGCACCGCTCCTGCGCATGTCCTCGATCCATTGCCTGTTGGCCGTGGTATTGGGAACGCCGGGCGTCTCGTCAGCAGTTGCATTCCCCACATTCCAGCCGGCGGCATCATTGTATTGTCCGTTGGTAAGGTAGTAAACTTTTGCGCCGCCGGCAGTCGGCTTAAAGACAGTAGCATTGCCGGAGTTGCTCAGATTCCCGAAGCCAACCGAAAAATAGGGCGCACCCAGGTTACCGGGCGCGGTGAGGATGATGGCATCGCCGTTATTGGATAATCCCAGCCCGCTCCAGCTCCCGCCGGCGGTGAATCCCGAAGTAGGATAGACATAGCCCGGGCTTGAAGGAGATATAGGCGTCGCCGTATTTTTTTCAAACAGCGCGGAGCTTGCAGGTACAATATATACCAGGTCCTTGTTCGCATCCGTAGGATCATCAACAATGGTGATGCTGGTGTTTTTATCACCATCGTTATAAATGAGGATAATGGAGCCGTAAGGCACACACGCCCAGTTGCTGTTGCTGGAAAAGCGCATGCATCCCGTCGCAATGCCCTGTCCCGTCCCGCTGCCCAGCCATCCGTTGTTGTCGTCGATGATCCATCCCCGGAGGTCGGCACAGCTGTCCGTGCAGCTCCGTGTGCCGCGCACCACGAGCTCCGCATACTCCTTTGTCCCGTCAATGCCCTGGGATATTTCATTGATTACAAGCTGGCAATGTGCTGCATGCCCGTTTAAAAGCAGGAATGACAGGAGTAAAATGATGGTGCGCATAGGCATGGTGCAATAATCAGCAAAAGTACCCGCATACATTTCCTCTGATTATTAAGGTGAGGTTATCTGTAGATTAAATGTTGGCCTGCATGCATTTGCTATTGTTAGCAAAACATTAAGCCGTTAATAGTGAAACAGTTTTTTTGTGATCACCGGATGCACGCCGTCGGCTATTGTCAGGAGATACACGCCGGGCGGCAGACCGGTATGCAATGGAAAAACCTGGCCGGATGAGGCGGACGGGATATACCGTTCTTCATCCAATACGGATGCTCCCATCATATTGCGCAGCTGTATGCGCACAGTCCTCCCGGCATACGATGCTCCCGGCGAAAGGTATATCCGGTCATCAAAGGGATTGGCAACCGCGGGTCCATCGGCAGCCTCCGTTCCGGCAATGTCTGTCCATGTTGCAGGTGTCAGCACAAAGTCCGCATATACCGGCAGGTGATCCGACATTTCATACAGCGACTGTACGACCTGTGCCGGCGCAGCAGCATTGGGCGGGTTGGATGCATTTACGGACTGGTTCATCCGCTGCCCGTCCTGGCCGAGGGCATGGTATGAGTTTTCAAGATAGCGGACGCCTGCAGCATGCTGTATAATCGTACCCGACACCAGGATAAAATCGAAACGGTCATCCATCCCTCCCGACGCACCGCCGTCGCTGAGCGCGCTGCGGCGCGTGGACTGCGTATGTATATCCGCAAACGCTGCATTGCCGCTCCAGTTGCCGGGACGGTCCAGCGGATCATAAAATCTTGCGACAGCATACGGGCCGTTGACGAGATTGACATAGGCCTGCTCCGTGCTGGTGTACAGGTTCATATCTCCCATTACGATGTAGTTGTCCGCTTTGCCCAGGCTGTTGATATAGCTGGCGACCGTCATCGTCTCCGAAGCCCGCTCATCCCGGTCCTGCAGCGTATTCCCGGCCTTCAGGTGCACGACGATGACGGTCAGGAAGATAGTGTCGTGTGTCTGTGCAAGGTCGGGATCCCTGTAATACAGGCGATAGGCGCTGATGTCGCGGACGATATGGCTGATGGGCGTCTGGCGCTGCAGCGCGAACTTCCCAGACTTCCAGTACAGCATGTTCACCAGCGACTGCCTGCCGGCATTCGCAACCTGTGCATGTTCCCATCCCGGCCCGAGCACGCTGTCCGCAATATGCTGCACATACGATCCGCTTCCGGATATCTCATTGGCGCCGAAAATATCCGGCAACGCATGTGCCAGGATAGTGCTCAGGCGCGGGTCCTTATAGTCAACGGTATTGTGGGACGCTCCGTAGTTCAGGAGGTTATACTGCATCACCCGGATGGTGTCCGTCCGCGCAGGAGCCGCAGCCGCAGTCAGAAGCGCACACAGGAAAAGAAGCAGTAACGGGACAGCCGGCAGCCAGGCTTTTGTTTTGTCGGAGAAAATACGTGTGGTGTGTATCATTCGTTACAGATTATATTCCCGTTTTACCTTTCCCGGTATGACCGGCGCCGCGCCGATCTTTTTTATGATCCTGTCCGTTTCATGAAAAGGCAGATCGCCGATATATGCATCGGGGTGCTTCTTCAGCCATGCGCGCACATCCCTGAAGTGCCGGAAGCTCAGCCGCGAGCAGTCCGCGAAAACGGCTGTCTCCGTTCCCGGCATGCCGGCAGCTGCAACAAAGAGCTCCCCGAGAAAAGAATGCTGCCGTATGGATAATGGTAATTCCTCCGGCCGGTATATCCTGGCAAGCGCATATGCTCCGTAAGAAAACCCGGCAACCATGAAGCAGGCGCCTGCGTCTCCGCTCATATCCCTGTGCAGCAGCAGGGCGCCCGGCTGTATCCCCGGCAACGCCCTGTTGGCGCTGGCCAGCCCGTTCCCGGATGTTATCTTCACCGCGTGCCCGCTCTCGTCGCGCTCATAGAATGAATAGCATTCGTTTTCGCGGGACTGCCGGATATAATCCCTGAACTCAGGCGCGGCATCCTTTGCCAGCGCTATATCCTCATAGGAAACTTCACTGTTGCGGTTGGCATGCTGCCAGGCATAGTCCATGATCTTGTCCGACAGGTGCTCGTGGCTTACCTGCTTATGCTCGCGGATCGTCTCGAAAAGGCAGGTCGCCTCGGAGACCGCTATATATCCTTCGTTATACGGTGTAAGGCTTTGCAGCTCGAGGTCTTCATTAAGCGAAAAATACTCGCTGAAGTTGAAAGCAAAATCATTGAAAAATCCTTCTCCCTTGAGCTGCTTGTAAATGCTCAGGATGTTAAAGGGAAAGATACCGTTCTTCGTAGACAGGTACGTATCGCCGAGCATGGGTATGCCGTACTGCATCAGGTGCCGGATGTCCGCAAGATAAAGCAGGGAGCACAGCTTATGGAACGGCGCCTTCCCGCCAAGACTGTGCACTGAAAAGATCAGCAGATGAATAGCCTTGTTAATCTCAAACCGGAAAGACATAAGGTGACGGGACAATGACTTCAGCATGCAAACTTATCATTGCCTTTATGCAAACAACGCAGCGCAATGCAAACTTAACCTATAGATAATGATCGCCGGCAACTGGCATGCGTGTATGAAACATGTTTCACACACGCATGTAACAGCAGCGCTGTCCTGCCGTAACATTTACTTAAAGCGGCGGTAACGGCAGGGTAACATTGCGCGGTTTCTTTTGCAGAAAGCCCGCAGCCTGTGTAAAGTATCGTTAGCTGCTCCCGGCTCCGTCGCTTGCCCCGCCGGCTGCCGGCAGCGATACATAGAAAGTAGTGCCTGCGGGCGAGGTCTCAAACCACAGCCTGCCGTGCTGCAGCTCGACAAACTCCTTGCACAGCAGCAGTCCCAGCCCCACGCCCCGTTCATTGTTGGTACCGAAGGACTGCCTGTTTTTCAGCTGGAACAGATCCGCCTGCTTCGCCGGGTCAATGCCGACGCCGGTATCGGAGACAGAGATCGTGCATGTACGGTCGCGGGTTGCTGCGCTGACGGAGATGCTGCCGCCCGGGTGCGTAAACTTGATCGCGTTGTTGACCAGGTTGCGCACCACCACCTGCAGCATGTCGGGATCTGCCGTTACTTTCCGGGCAGGATCCAATGTATAGGTCAGGGTAATCTCTTTCTTCTGCGCAATGGCCTGCTCCACCTCCAGCATCCCGGCCAGCGTCCCGGCCAGCGATATCTCCTTCAGCTCCGCCGATACGCCTTCCATCTGGTTGTTTGACCAGGTGAGCAGGTTGTACAGCATGTCGGACGTGTTCTTGGTCATATTGAGCAGCACATGCTCGAAATGCGCCCGCTCTTCCGGGTTCAGGGCCTGCACGGATAAAAGCTCAAGGTAGCTCTGCAGTGAGTTGATCGGGCTGCGCAGGTCATGCGAGATGATGGAGAACAGCTTGTTCTTTTCATGGTTAATGGTCTCCAGCTCCTTGTTCTGCTTTTCGATGGCAGACAGCCGTTGTGCCGCCAGCGCGTGCTCCCGCGCATAGTTGCTCCAGAGGTAGCGGATCGTGAAGTAGATGAAGGAAATCGTGACAATATAGGTGGAGACAAGGTCAATAAACCGGTCATTCTCATTCCGGTATGCCGGCGCAATCCATCCCGGGATAAGCTTTTCCAGCGTCAGCAGGGAAATGGCGATGAGCATATGCACGATCGTGATGAGCCAGTGCAGCTTCCTGGGCGTGATCGCTATCAGCAGCATGAACGTCAGGAAAAACAGCGGCACCGCTGCTCCGTAGCTGCCGGCGTTATAGTAAAAGGTGATGATCAGGGTAGTGTAAACAGACGGTACATAGCATATGGCGCTGAACAGATACAGCCCCCTGAACCTGGACAGATAATAAAGAACAGCCTGCAGCACAATCAGCACCGCCACCAGCAGGGATATCTCGAACAGGCCTATCCAGATATTGAAGGGCAGCAATATCACGAGGATCAGCAGGCTGAGCACACTGATGGCATGGAACGATCTTGTTTCAATCTTAAATTCTGCAGGGGCGCCCACAAGCTGCAGCCATCTGGCCTCCCACTTATGGATAAAGGCTTTTAGCGTAAACGACATTACCGCAAAAATAGCTGAACTGCCCCAGATAGCAAATGTGTGCGGAAAAATTAAACAGGTATTTAAAACTGATGTTCAAATACCTGTCCGTTCAAAACCGGAAGAAGTGACCCCGTAGGGACTCGAACCCTAGACCCGCTGATTAAGAGTCAGCTGCTCTACCAACTGAGCTACGGAGTCGGAAAGGCTGCAAAGGTAATATTTACCGTTGAAAGTAAAAACGTATGACGCACTAAATTTTCCAGTCCGTGACCTGGTTCACCCACTCCGGCCGGAAGGAGGTCTGCACCCTGATATAGTTGTCTGTATATCCCTCCATCATCCCGTTCTTCCCGGTGCTCTCCCACAGCGTCCTGCGGATGCTGCCGGTATGCTGCGCGGTGAAATGCTGCATCTTCCGGTAGGAGAGGTGGCGTAAGGTCTTGTTGCGTTCATGCCGCTGTTGCACGGGTACCGCGGGTTTGATCGCCAGCGCCGGTGTGTTGGCGCGCTCGGAATAGGTAAAGACGTGGAGGTAGGAGATGTCGAGATCATGGAGAAAGCGGAAGGTCTCGTCAAAGTCCTCATCCGTCTCCCCCGGGAACCCGACGATCACGTC
>Ga0206101_1000082_pt1 | contig 28561 bp, 36 predicted proteins | sample 1B0metagenome_FD_148613 | JGI IMG/M metagenome (GOLD analysis project Ga0206101, IMG submission 148613) | Enriched microbial communities from leaf-cutter ant dump, University of Wisconsin, Madison, United States - 1B0 | ecosystem: Environmental > Terrestrial > Nest > Insects nest > Nest dump... | reverse complement strand
GCCAGAACATCTTTATATTCATTAATCGAGTGGTAGCTTTTATCTTCGGGTGGGATGGCCCAAGTAACACCGCCGGTGTTCCCGCGAGAAATAATTGTAACCTTATGAATCGGATCGCTTAACGGCAAGACATGCCCAACCAATGCGTGACCTGCTTCGTGGTAAGCTGTAAGTTCTTTTTCTTTTTCGCTCATTATTTTGTTTTTGCGCTCAGGACCAATCGCAACCTTTTCAAATGCTTCGGTTACTTCAAGATTACCAATAATTTTTTTGTCGTCGCGAGCTGTGATGATTGCTGCTTCATTGGCAATATTAGCAAGGTCAGCACCGGAGCTTCCGGCTGTCTTTGCAGCCAAAGCGTCCAAATCAACATCTTTTGCTAGAGGCTTATCTTTAAAGTGAACCTTCAGGATTGCTTCACGATCTTTACGATCAGGCAGGATTATATTTACTCGGCGATCAAAACGACCAGGCCTAAGCAGCGCCGGATCTAAGACATCAGCTCGGTTGGTAGCAGCTAGAACAATTACATTGCTATCGCCCTCAAAACCATCCATCTCCGTCAGAATCTGGTTGAGAGTTTGCTCGCGCTCATCATGACCGCCACCCATGCCAGACCCACGTCGGCGACCTACGGCATCAATTTCATCAATGAAGATAATACATGGCGAGTTCTTTTTTGCCTTTGCAAATAAGTCGCGCACACGCGAAGCACCGACACCAACAAACATCTCTACAAACTCTGAACCAGAGATGCTAAAGAATGGTACGCCGGCTTCCCCGGCAACGGCACGAGCTAATAATGTCTTACCGGTACCTGGCGCACCAACAAGCAACACGCCTTTGGGTATCTTGGCGCCCATGTCTAAAAATTTCTTTGGATATTTTAAGAACTGCACAACTTCACTAAGGTCTTGCTTAGCTTCAGCATTGCCAGCAATCTCCTCAAAGTTAACTTTCTTCTTATCATTACCATAGACTCGAGCTCGAGATTTACCAAAGTTCATAGCTTGATTACCCTGACCCTGCGCCTGACGCATCATAAACCAGAAGAACCCAATTATCAGCAAGACTGATATAAATGGCGCTGCGACACCAAGGATGGTTACAAAACTGCTACTTTCTGGCTGAACATCATAATCAAACTTAGATGTATCAACCCCTTGCTCTTTCAAGCTGCTAGATGGGTCTTTGCGGGTCTTTAGGGTTGGCTCTTTCTCGCCTTTTACAGTCACGACCAGTTCATCGCCACGCTGCTCAACTTTTTTAATTTCGCCTTCTTGTGCGCGGTTTGAAAGATCACTTAGTGAAATATCTTTTAGCTCAGGTGTTTGTTGGCCTAGTAAGAAAACTAGTCCAATGAGGACCAAAGCTGTAATTATAAATCCACCAGCACGAGAGATAGTATTTTTCATGTAGTTCTATTCTACACGAGCTCGTAATTTTTCATAGCTTTTCGAGAATAAGTTCTTTCTTGGAAATATATGCCTGTAGATTTTTACTTATATGTAGATGACGATTTGAATCCGGACGTAAGGCAAACTTTGCAATTCTCTCGATCATTGCAAAAGATATTTTTTGTTTTGCGTGAGCTATTCCTAGCATATCTATCGCATGGCGAATGATGTCGCGTAGTACTGCTTCCGGTAATCTTCGTAAATCTGAACGCTCCATAACTAGTTTAGAACCATCATATGAAATGATATTGTTTGCAACCTTTGTAAGTAAAATGTCAATATCCTGATTTAGCAAATCGACTTTATTTAGTCTTTGTTTTAGTTGCTGAGGCAATTTCGATACTAAGCTTAATCTAACCCAATTTCGCAAATAACTCATATCAAGATTAGTTGAATCTTCGACAAACTCCAGCTTGTTGGCAACTGCATAGTCATATATATCCTGTTTAGTTCGAGTGCGTAGCGGCCGAATAATCCCTGATGTATCTTTCAAGACGCTAATACCACGGCGACTCGTACCACGTAATAGATTAATAATTTGAGTTTCAAAAACGTCATCAGCATGATGTGCCGTTGCTATGAAATCTGCTGCGTATTTTTGCTTTGTGTTTCGCAAAAATTCCCATCTTGCTTTCCGCGCGGTGTTTTCGCTTGTTTCGGCACCCAAGTTTCCGTGTGCTGATACGTACTCAATACCATAATTGTGAGCTAGTTGAGCAACAAATCTTTCGTCCGCCACACTATCTTTCCGAATCTCATGATCGAAGTGGGCAATAATATAATTTAGCTTACTAAAGTTTAATTGAGCAAAGTCATCTGTTAAAACTAATGAATGCAACATTACTACAGAATCAACACCACCACTAATTGCAAGAATAATAGTCTTCATTGTATCGATAAGTATTGGCTACTTATAAAACTTAGGCAACTCGCCCTGCCTCGATTAGCTCAAATGATAGACCACCTTCGTCATCAATTAATAGATGTACAGCTAGTCTGTCACCTGGGGTTTCTGGTGAATATAAATCACCAACAACTCCATTGCTCGACGACCGATAGAATGGATCAAAAACCACTTCTTCTTCGCCAACTGTAACTGTTACTGGCTGGACATTATGTTCTTTGCCATCTTCCTTGCGGGCAAGCTCTCTCCATAGAGAATAAAACCCATCTGTATGAGCAGTCGCTCCTTCTTTAGTGCGCCAAGCGGGTACAGAGCCATGGTCGTATTCTCTTGAACCAGGCAATACAGCAATTGAGCTAACTAATCTATCTGTAGGCATATCCATAATTTAACTAGCTAATTTACAGGATTTTTCATTAGTTTTCAAGAGGTGCTACTCAAGAGGCTTATTTTTTGTTATAGTTCTTACACTTCTCAGTCACGAGAAGATAAATGCGGCGGCGTAGCTCAGCTGGTTAGAGCGCAGGACTCATAAGCCTGAGGTCAGAGGTTCAAGCCCTCTCGCCGCTACCAAAATGTTAAAATGTCAATGTTATTTCTTTTTACATTTTAGAATGGCAGCTGCAAGCGAAGGAAATAATATAAAGAATGTTATTAAAGCGATATGCACGCTATAAATGTTTATAAAACTGCAACCATCTGGTCCACCAAATCCACAGTCAAAGTGCAGATAGCTACCGTGTTTAAGAAAGTATACAGCTAAAAACGATAGGTATATTGATGATGGAAGCAAAATTAACTCTTTTTTATCACGTTTTGTTATAAAAAATGTTGCAACAAATGCTGTAAGTCCAGCTAAAGTCCAACCTGCAAATTCAACATAACCTGTTGGAGGTAACTCTCTGCTGGATAGCATTACACCATATAGTTCAATAAGGTAAACTGCGGCAACAGAGAATATTACCGAGGTAAGTACAATTAATATATTCCTTTTCATATACGTTTCCTGTTTATTGGGCATATAATACAACTAAATATTTCCAGGTTCAAAGTCTACTGATTAGTTAATAATAGAGACGAGCTCTCTAGCCTGCTCATAAGCTTCCAGGTCTTAATTAGATAAGGTTTGAGTTGGTTCCAATTCGATTCTATTGAGCCTACCAAAATGAATCGCTCACCTTTTTGGTGGGTTATTTATTTTGGTCAACGTTGGCTTGAAGTTCTGGCCACGGTCAGAGGTGAGAAATACTGGGAGTATTTCGCAAGGAAACTTTCCGATGAAAACTTGTTTTCAATCGTGAAATTTCGGGCCTGCAGAATGTAGGCAAGCCCTCTCGCCGCTACCATAGTCTTGATTTTTTGTAATACTTATGCTATAGTTGTTATTATGGCAGATATTGGCGAAAAAGCCCGAGCTACACTTTCAATTCTAGATTTAGATAGTCCAGATAAAAGACGTGAGCTTGCTATTAGAGTAGTTAAGGCTGGTGTCGCTGCGGGGACATTAAAATTGGCCTCACACATAGCAGATACTCTCTCGCAGCCTAAAGAAGGGCAAGAAAGAACTTTGCCTAGACAGTTAGGGGCTGTAACTATGGCTGCAGTCACATCATCTGTAGCAGGCTTTGTAGCCGATAGACTTACTGCTGGGCCTGCTCCTGAAGCGCCTAGTCCTAGCGATGGCGCAGAAATTGCCATAGCTGAACCTATAGATACACCTGGCGAACCAACAGAATAAGTTCAAACCTTAAGACTTAGTTAGTAACAGAAATGAGTTCTCTAGTTTAGTCATAAGCTTCGAGGTTTGTATTAGATAAGGTTTGAGTTGGTTCCTATTCGTTTCTATTGAACCTGTCAGTGCACCCTCTGTAATTACTAAATGATGCTAGAATTAGTGATATATGAATCGAAAAGTAGCTGAAGTTGCGGGATGGTACGGCACTATAGCTATAGTTGGGGCTTATATATTAGTAAGCTTTGATGTAATAAGTTCTAATTCTGTTTGGTACCAACTACTTAATTTCTCTGGTGCTTTAGGAATTATCTATATATCTGCAATAAAGAAAGTAAAACAGTCAGTAATACTTAATATATTCTGGGTAATTATAGCCACTGCCGCTTTACTTAAGATTATTTTTTAAGACTCAAAGCCGTAAAGCTTTAGCTCATATATGTCTACTAGATATGGCTCTAACTGCAATTCTTTTCTGTATAGGTTAGCGTGTACAGATTAGTAGCAGAATTTTTCTGTTAAGCGTATTGTAAATGAATGATAATTTTTAGCCTATTTGCTGGGCTTTTTCTTCTTATTACAGGAGCTCACTTTCTGGTTGAAGGAGGGCTTAATCTAGCTCACAGTCTAAAAGTAAAATCGTTAATCATAGGTCTAACTGTCATAGCGCTAGGAACGTCACTCCCTGAATTAGCAGTCAACATAAATGCTTCTGTTAAGGATGCGGACTCTATTGTTCTGGGTAATATAATTGGCAGTAATATAGCAAATATCTTACTTATACTCGGGCTGTCAGCCTTAATAAAACCCCTGGAAATCCGTAAACCTACTACTAAAGTACAGATTCCTATTATGATAGTTTCGACCTTTGCTCTATTTATTTTTATGCTGATATCTGCAAATTCATCTTTGAGTAAATGGATTGGTGGTTTATTTATACTGGTATTCTTCGGGTTTATATTTAACCTACAAAATTCTCAGTCCAATAGCAGTACTAGTAGAGAAAATGAAGTCAGAATCTTGCTATTGACAATACAAATCATTGGTGGCTTAGGCTTGCTAATATATGGTGCTGTACTTAGCGTAGAATCTGCCCAAATATTCGCAAGATCTATTGGAGTGTCCGAAAGAATAATCGCCCTAAGCATAATCGCTATAGGCACTTCATTGCCAGAATTAGCTACATCAACAGTTGCAGCCTACAAACATCAAGATGATATCGCCGTAGGCAATGTAGTTGGCAGTAATATATTCAATCTACTATTTATACTGGGGCTATCACTTATGATCCAAACTATTCACTTTTCTCAACTAGAAGTCTGGGATGTCCTAATCTTACTGCTTAGTACAAGTATGCTCTATGTGTGTGTGATCACTAGCAAAAAGCGTAGGTTAACTCGTATGCACGGAGTAGCTTTCCTAGGTATATACCTGCTGTATATATCATATTTATTACTAGTTTAGTAAAGATATATCTATAGTACTTGCTCTAGAGATAGGTTAGCTAAAAGATACTGGGCCAAAGCGTGATACTATTGAATCAATGGACGAATACTTGGACTTTGCAAAAAAACCTAGCTCAAGAAGCTGGCAAGGTTATTAATAACTATTTTCTGGCTGATCAAAATAAGCAGATTAAGAGTGATAATTCACCGGTTACGATTACCGATACAACTATAAACTCTATGGTGCTTGACGCTGTCCATGCGAAATATCCAAATCACGGCATATTAGCTGAAGAAGAAAGCGACCTACATAACGAAGAATATATTTGGGTATGCGACCCTTTAGATGGTACGATCGCTTATACCCTCACTATACCCGTTAGTACTTTTGCTATCTCCCTAGTCCGCAATGGGCAGCCATTGGTTGGCTGTTATTTATGATCCATTCCAAGACCGTATGTGGTACGCGACTAAAAATGGTGGAGCTTTTTGCAACGACATTCAGATACATGTAAATGACGAGACAGATTTAGCGCAAGCTGTGATTGCATCTTCTGGCCCTACTACAAATAAGTACGTTGACGTACCAAAATATGATTTGCAAAGTAAAGTATTTAGATTAATGCAGCTTTCTTCGAGTCAATATGAAGCCATGCTTGTGGCCTCAGGAAAATTTGCAGGAGCAATATACCCAGGATTTAGCCCTCACGATATGGCAGCAGTTAAGCTAATAATAGAAGAAGCTGGTGGCAAAATTACAGATTTATTCGGTAATGATCAAAGTTATGACCAAGAAATTAGAGGTGCGGTAATTTCTAATGGAGAAATCCATGATGAATTACTTGAAGTAATTAATAAAGCTCAATTTAGCTCAGAAAACTAAAGCTTGGATAACAGGGCTAGTGTTAATTAGCAAAGCCTGTAATGCTCTGTTTGGTATTATTCGGTTCCTGAAGATAAACCTGCCATCACTACAAAAAATGCCAGCGCAAAACCTGAGACAATAGCAACCACAGAGACAACTGGTGCATACTGGAATAGCATCATACCAGCCAGTAAACACATAATCAGTATAGTATTGGTTGCAGCCGAGATAGACTTTTTAAATATTTTGTAAGCAATTGCTGCCACAGCAGCGGTCACAGCTATAAAGATAGCCAGGCCGACATACCACTCAGCGACAAAATCTATATTGGGTAATATGATAGTGGTAGAAGACTCTTCTTCGTGTTCGTGTCCGGCATGAGCAAACAGATTTAAATTATTCATGATGTTAGTATTATAAACCACTAGCGTAATTTATAAATTATATACACACCTATAAAGCCGCCGATAGTGCTACCTACTATGCTCCAGCCTGAAAACAAATTAGCTCCAAATAGCGTAGGTAGATAACTACCGAGTCCAGTAGCAACGGTCAGAATAAGATACATCGTGAATTTTTCCATAGCCTATCCTTAGAATACTGCCATGGGTCAATAATTACTATATAAAACACAAGCATTAAGGTTTATACTTTGCGCAATGAAGTATATTAGCGAGATAAAAACTCGTTTACTGTGGCTACTGATCGGCCTTTTTATGAGCTTGGGAATCGCTAAAGTTATTGAGGGCTTTGAAGCTACTCTGCAAAAAAATCTTATACTAGCCAGCTTTATACCATTAGTAGTTTATATGAGCGATGCTGTTGGCACACAGATGGAGGCTATGATCATTAGGCGGCTACACAAGAAAAAATTTGATTTTATGAAATTTCTAAAACAACAAGGAGTTATTGTCACGGCAGTTGCACTGGTAATTGGGCTTGTGTCAGGAATGGTTGTCTTTGTATTCGAACATTCACTCAATTTATCGCTTGTAATCGGTGCCTCGCTATTCTTTGGTATTATGTCGTCGCTGCTGACTGGGACACTCATGCCCTATCTATTTTGGAAACTACATAATGATCCAGCAGAAGCTAGCGGGCCAATAGCTACAGTCATACAAGATGCTTTGAGTATAATAATTTTCTTTTTGATAGCAAACGCACTCCTTTGATTAAGATTTAGAAGTTTTGCTATAATTTACTTACAAAGCAAGCGATACACACTGGCTTATATCGCAAAGTGTCCCTCGCTGAAGCTCATCACTGACATCTCGTCTTCGGATTGCTAGGTTAAGAAACGGACCTGATCAAAACGGGCGAACAATCCAACAAACGTTTCTTTAGAAATTAATCTAAGGATTTTTAGTGATGAATGATGAAGTTTTTTTGAATGAACGCGTCCGGGTGTTAGCCATATTCGGCAAGGGCCTGAACCCTTGTAACCCATACAAATTCCAACGACCAAGCGGTAAAGAAGTAACAATAACCGAGATCGGCCTAAGACACCCGACCAGTAAAGGCGACCAAACGGTACACATCTTTGATGTAACGGACGGGTGTGCTGATTATCGGCTGGAATTTAATAGCGAACGCTTGACTTGGCATCTAACTCGCGAGGCAGATCATGATTTGTCAGCCTGAGGTCAATAAGGCTCGTCCGCTCATAATGCATATCGACCTGAACTCATGTTTTGCCACAGTCGAGCAGCAAGCTCGGCCACTACTACGCGGCAAGCCAGTCGCTATCGTCAATCGACGCACTGAACACACTATGATTGTAACTGCCAGTTATGAAGCCAAGCGGCTAGGAATCGATCTTGGCACTAGTCTGAAAAAAGCCAGACAGCTAGCACCAAACCTAATCGGTATTGAAAGCGATCCGCCTAAGTACCGCTATGTTTATCACAGATTGATGAACATAATGGGCGATTATTCCGCACACGTACGAATGAAAAGTATCGATGAAGGTGTTATAGATTTTACGGAAGCTACCGAGATTACACGAAAACGGCCATTGGTAAATATTGCTAGAGAAATCAAACAAAGATTACGTGAAGAAGTGGGCTGCGCAATGCGTTGCAATATCGGTATCGGCACCAACAGATTTTTAGCTAAAACTGCAGCCTCCTTAAACAAACCGGATGGTCTCGACGAAATAACCCATAAGAATTTACGCGAGATACTTGGCAGCCTTGAGTTAACAGATTTAAATGGGATTGCTATTCGTAACAAGCTTCGCCTCAATAACTATGGGATTTTTACACCTTTGCAATTCCTGGATACACCTGCCAAGTTACTCAAGAATGGCGTATTTAAAAGCATAGTTGGTGAATATTGGCATCAACGCTTACGGGGCTGGGAAGTTGATAAACGCGATTTTCCTCTGCGCACAGCAGGACGACAATACGTTTTGGAATCCCGCAACTTAAATCAGCAGCAGCTCTTGCAAAGGCTTCATACGATATGTGAAGCCGTAGGTGCGAAAGTCCGCGGACAAAACTTAGTCGCTCGGGGAGTTTCTATCCATACTCGAGATTATAACCATAATTATTGGCATGCCAGACACCTAAGTCCTGTACCTTTCTTTAGTGATAAAGCTATATACAACGTAGCTAAACATCTGTTTGAAAAAGCACCTAAGCCCATACGTGAATTCGGAGTCAGCTGTTATATGCTAGAGGATGATCATAATGAACAGCTAGGTATGTTTGGCGATAATTGCATAGCAGAATCACGGATAACTAATGTAATCGATGATATAAATGGTCGCTTCGGTCGACGTACCGTACATTCCGCACACACTTTGAATACAGGTATGTACGAGGAGCCCAAGATTCCTTTTGGCAGTACACGATATTTATAACCTGCTAGAATTAGGCTATGGAAATTGGAGTCTTTACTTTCGTTGAGAATACAGCTGATCCGGCAACTGGTAAGAAAGTTACTGCCGAGCAGCGTATCAAAGATTTACTGGAAGAAGTTGAGCTAGCTGAAAAAGTTGGTTTGGATATATTTGGAATTGGCGAACATCATCGACCAGACTTTCTGGCATCTTCACCCGCCACCCTGTTAGCTGCTGCGGCTGCACGAACCAAGAAGATCAAATTGACTAGTGCCGTTACGGTTTTGAGTTCAGACGATCCTGTCCGTGTCTTCCAGCAATTTGCTGAGGTAGATTTGATTGCTGGCGGCCGAGCTGAAATCATGGCTGGTCGCGGATCGTTCACAGAGTCTTTCCCATTATTTGGTTATTCGCTTGAGGATTATGATGAATTATTTAGCGAAAAATTAGATTTGCTTTTAAAAATTCGAGATTCTGAAAAAGTTAGCTGGGAAGGTAACTTCAGGGCGCCATTAGACGATATTGGTATCTACCCACGCCCCAAACAAAAACCACTGCCCGTCTGGCTGGCAGCTGGTGGCAATCCCGGTTCTGCTGTTCGCGCTGGCAAACTTGGGCTGCCATTGGCGTTAGCAATTATTGGCGGAAAACCAGCTCAGTTCGTGCCTTTTGTAGAGCTTTACAAACAAACTTATCGTGATAATCATAAAGGCGAACCACAAGTATCAATTAACTCACACGGTTTCATAGCCGACACAACTGAACAAGCAGTCGAAGATTATTGGCCGCATTACGAATACTTTATGGAGTTTGGCCACCGTGAACGAGGCTGGCCAAAACCAACTCGCGAAGGTTTCGATATAGCCAGAACCAAAGATAGTGCCATGGTGTTAGGTAATCCAGAAGAAGCTGCCGAAAAGATCATTTACGAACACCGTTTATTCAGAAATACTAGGTTCAACCTACAGGTAAGTATCGCTACTATGCCACACGATAAAGTCCTTCGCAGTATCGAACTCTTAGGAACTAAAGTCGCTCCACTAGTTCGCAAGCAGATCAGTAAAACTTAATCTAGCAGAGTTGCTAGTTTTGCTTGATGCTCTAGCGCGGCATGCTTAAATTGTTCTGGCAAGTCATCAACTTCTAACAGATCCGGAAGTGGTAACCACAAAGACTCCGTATGCTCGACTGGATTAAGGCTTGGTTTTGGCTGAGTCCCTTCGACCCCACCCTCAAATACACTAGTATCAACAATTTGTTGGCGAGGAACTTCATCAAAATCCTTAAATACACAAACTAAGCCTCGCCAAGCAATCTTAAGTCCATTACCATCATGATCGGCTTCTTCTCCGCCCTCTCTACTAATAGCTTCAGCTAATCCTTCGCCAGCGGCAACGGTTCCACCAATTAAATCCCAGCCACCAGGATTCCAGACTCTATCTAAGGTCCGACGCACGATTAATAGATCGCCAGCATCGTCAGCAATTAAACCCTTAACAACTCTTTTGGTTGGAATCTCAGCCATAATAATTTGCTAAGTCTATACTAAATAATATTTTTAATCAATGAACAAATCGTCAGCTACAGTTGTATACTTACGTAAATGGATGTAGTTTTACAGTCAATAATATTATTCCTGTCGGGACTGGTTGCCGGCACCTATGGATCGGTCGTAGGTGGTGGCAGTTTAGTCAGCTTCCCTGTTATGATTCTACTTGGGATTCCTGTCGATATCGCTACTGGTACAAATAGATTTAACGCCATCTTCATGGAAGCTTCTAGCCTATTTGCTTTTGCCCGCAAAAAACTTGTCCAATGGAAGCTTGCTCTACCTATTGCAATACTATCTATACCCGCTTCAATATGGGGTGCCAGTATCGCAATCCATGTCGAAGCAAAAACTCTAAATATTATCGTCGCCGTCATCCTTGGCTTACTACTTTTCTGCCTGCCTTATGTCAAACCGCAACAAAAACAAATCCATGAAAACACAGGAAAACAAAAGCTTGTATTTTTATATATTATTTCCATATTTTTAGCCATATATGCCGGATTTCATGGTGCCGCTTACGGAACTTTTATTCTCTTTCCATTTTTATTGCTCGGAACATCGTCGCTTTTAAATGCTAGTGCCAATGCCCGGCTAATTGGCCTCTTCGCATCAATTGCTGCAAGCATTGTATTCATTCAAAATGGTAGTGTAGACTTTGCTGCTTCATGGCCACAAATAGCTGGTTCGGTAATTGGCGCACAAATCGGCGTCAACACTGCAGTCAAACACCTAAAACTGATTAAGTATATATTGTCGATCGTCGTCGTAGGATCAATCATAAAATTAATATTAGAAACTTTTTAAATAAAAAGCACTGGTGTTACCCAGTGCTCAACAGGTGTTCTAAAGGTGGAGATCCTTTAGCCGAGCGGGCGGCCCCGCTTCCCGCCGATCTCCTCAGTGGTGGGTGTAAGTCTCATTCACTAAAAGTGATACAGTACTTACAGTAATCAAGCCCCACCACCGAGGGGACCTCGGTGCATATGAAGCAGAAGCTTAACAAAATTCGCAAGTTTCTGCTTCTTGCTTGGCTTTCTGCTTTTCAGCGACAGCCTTGTCTACTTGCTTAGTAGACTTTTTCTGATCATTGGTTTTGTCGTCTTTTGCAACGTCATCACCGAGACCGAATATACCCATCTTTTTCCTTTCTCAAGTTGGCCAACTTTTTGTTTTAATTGATGGTACTTGTAATAATAGCAAACTTATTACATAATGTCAAGTCTAAGCTTAAGCGTATTAAATTATATGCAGACTTTAAGAGTGAGTCTCGGGCATCCACTTATCTAGTATAGGATTAAGTAACTTCATCATCACGAACAGACCAACCGACGCACTAGCAATTATTATCCAATCCATACCAGATATCGGCTTAACTCCAAATACGTTAGCAAATGGTGGTATATACAATACTGCTAGTTGCAACAAGAAGGAGCCGACTATGGCAACAGTCAGCCACGGGTTAGCGAACCACTTAATATTGTAATCAGTACGAATATCTATAAGACGCACCAATTCAAATATAACCATGCCAGCAAAAGTCGCACTAACAGCATGTGCCAGATCATTAGTCTCTAAGTTATATATAAAAAGTAACAACAAAGTAACTGACATCGCCAGCCCGAAGATGACCATTTCTGTCCATATACGCGGGTTCAAAATCGAACCCTGGAAATGCCACGGTTTAAACCGCATCACGCCCTTCTCTGCCGGATCACTACCTAATGCAACCGCTGGCAAACCATCCGTAACTATATTAATAAACAAAAGCTGAGCAGCACTTAGTACCAGCCGATTAAGAAATATCACGCCAAGAAGCACAGTTATTACTTCGGCAATATTTGCACTCAGTAGGTAATTTACAAATTTACGAACATTATCAAAAATACCCCTACCCTCTTCAATAGCAGCAATAATTGTCAGGAATTGATCATCAAGCAAAATTAAATCAGCTGCTTCTTTGGTAGCATCGCTGCCGGTTATACCCATAGCGATTCCAATATCGGCCGCCTTAATGGCCGGACTATCATTAACACCATCGCCGGTCATAGCAACCTGATGACCGTTCTTTTTTAGAGCTTTAACAATGCGGATTTTATGATCAGGATTAACCCGCGCATACACACTGACCTGCTCAACTTTTTTGCGCAACTGCTCGTCGGACAGTTCTTCTATGTCTACTCCCGACAACGCATCGCCCTCAATACCGATCTCAGTAGCTACTGCGCGCGCAGTTTCAATAAAATCACCAGTTATCATAATAACACGCATCCCAGCCTCAGACTGGACACGGCTAACAACCTCAACTACTTCCTTACGCGGAGGATCCATCATGCCCTGCAGACCTACAAAGACAAGATCTGTCTCAATTGATTTCTCGTTTGGCTTCGTAGATAAAAGCTTATAGGCAAAGCCTAATACACGCAGAGCGTCACTTGCCAGTGCCTTATTTGTCTCTAGAATCTGAGCCCTGTCTTTAGCTGTTAGCTTAACAGCCTTACCGTTGCGCAAAATGTGAGTTGAAGCTTTGAGCACTTGCTCTGTTGCACCTTTAGTGGCAACAAAAAAACTCTTACCATCTTTGTGAACTGTGCTCATCATTTTACGTTCACTACTGAAAGGCACTTCATCAATTCTCTCTAGACTATCTTTAACACCAACCTTAGCCGCACTAACAAGTAAAGCCGCCTCGGTCGGGTCGCCAATGATGCCATCAGCTTTTAACTTTGCATCATTACAAAGCAAACCAATTTTTAGCAGCTGCGTGAAATCAGTCTCTTTGTTAGATAAATCTCCATCAATATCGTACCCACGACCAGTTAGTTCTGATTCGCCATCTGCAGTCCATAGTTTACGTACAGTCATTTCGCCACGAGTTAGGGTGCCTGTTTTATCGCTACAAACAACGTCAGTGCTACCCAAAGCTTCGACAGCACTTAATTTACGCACTAAAGCATTCTTGTTGGCCATGCGGCGTGCACCTAGCGCCAACGATATACGCACAACAAAAGCCAAGCCCTCAGGTATAGCAGCTACTGCTAGCGCTACGGCCGCAGTAAATGCCAGAATCAATCTATGTAGTAATGTCGCATCTATTAAATCCTTATCTAGGAAGAATATAACTACAAAGACCAACAGGCAGATTGCCAATACGCCAGCACCGAGCTGACGGCCTAAACCATCAAGCTTCTTCTGCATAGGTGTCTTTTCTTCTTCTACGCTTTCAACCAAGCCGGCAATACGCCCTATTTCCGAACCACGACCAGTACCAACAACGATCCCCATTGCTGAGCCGGACATGACAATCGTACCCGAAAATACCATATTTTTCTGATCACCTAGACTGGATTTAGCAGTAATAACATCCGTTAATTTACTGATAGGTAGGCTTTCGCCGGTTAGACTAGCCTCGTTAATCTTCAAAGTCTTAGCGGTAATTAATCGAATGTCAGCCGGCACCTTATCACCTTCTGCTAAAAAGATAATGTCACCTGGGACTAGCTGATCGGAATTAACCTCAATCTTCTCGCCCGCTCTGAGCACTTTTGCTTTGAACCCAACTAATTTTTTGAGCGCTTCGACTGTTTTTTCGGCCTTATATTCGTTAAGGAACCCAACCAATGCGATAGCCAAGACAATGCCATAGATTAATAAAGCTTCGGTTGGTGCACCGTGCTGCTCAACATAACTTAAAATCAGCGAGACTGTTGCAGCTATTATCAGAACAATGATTAAGACATCCTTAAATTGACCAAAAAATAGAGCTAATTTAGAAATACGTTTACTGGACTCAATTGAGTTCAAGCCATACTGATCTTGGCGCTTTATAACTTCTCCACTCGATAAACCTTCGGACTGTGAAGTCTGAAGAGACTTCACAGTCTCCTGGACGGATAATCTATAAAAGTCTGTTTGTTTATCGGCCGTCATTATGACTTTTATATTAGCATAAGTAGTATACCTTTTGAGATAAGCTTAAATATGATAAGTTAATAAGCGAAAATGCTTGAGCTTATTGCTATAACTGGTCACGACCTCGAAAACCAAATCTTGGCATTGTCATGGAAGGCGGTTGGTATAGGCAGCCTCCTGCTAGTTATACTCGTCGTTACTGCCGCTATTCTAAAAGATAAATTTCCAGCTCTTAATAAAGGCCTATTTGGTGGCATAGTCATAGCTGTAGTTATTCCTACATTAGTTTTGATCGGCTCGACAATCTATCTAAATTCTGTCTCCTATACAGGCGGGCCGGTTCACTGGCATGCTGACTTTGAGGTCTGGGCTTGCGGTAACGAGATTGAGCTACAAGATCCAAGTGGGTTTAGCAATAAAGTAGGTACGCCAACATTACATGAACATGACGACAAACGCATCCACTTAGAAGGTGTGCCTGTCACATCAAAAGATGCTTCTTTAGGTAAGTTTGTCGGCGTAATTGGCGGCCAAATCACCAAAACTAGCCTATCAATTCCACTCAATGCTACTGGCAGTATTTTTGAAGAAGACACTCTAGGCAATGGCAAGGCTGATGATTACAAAAATTTGATACCGGCAATGGCGATCAGCGAATCAGCTAGTGGACGCTTCTTAAGTGTTAGTAACGGTGATAACTGTGGCTCAGACAAGGCAGAACTACAGGTATTTTTATACCGTATGCAAAATGACAAAGAGTATAAACAAATCAAAGTAAAGGATCCAGCAGAACTTGTTATTAAAGATGAATCACTAGTGCCTCCTGGTGATTGTATTATTATCGAATTCGATGAACGCAAGGAATTTACAGACAAATTATGCTTACAGTACGGGGTGCGCGACATCAAACGCTGTGCTGAATTTGGGGTCACAGCCGATCATCATCAAGTTTGCGAAATAAAAGATGTAACTAAATATAAGGAAAATACCGATGCTTGACTTACCGACAATCACTGTTGTTCTGGGCTCGGCGGCGATCGATTCAATTAACCCTTGTGCGATTGGTGTGCTCATACTAATGATTAGTGTTGTTATGGGAAGTGGCAAGCGCTCAACCAAACGACTCTTACTGCTGGGAGGCGCGTACATATTCTCAATCTTTGCAACCTACCTGATAGCTGGCCTAGGTCTAGTCTATTTCTTTAGTAGCATACCGATTGTTATAGCCGAATACTTGTCTATTGCCGTAGGAACTCTAGTAATACTTGCAGGTATTTTAGAGATTAAAGACTTCTTCTGGTACGGCAAGGGTTTCTCATTGCACATCCCGGCGAAAGCAGCCGCTAAGATTAAAAAGATGTCGCAAAGCAACACTACGACAGTTGGAGGAATTATGGCCCTCGGAGCATTCGTAGCTGCAGTTGAACTACCTTGCACCGGCGCTCCATACCTGGCAATCATTACGATTTTACGAATCGACTGGGGTTTTTGGCCATTTATCTTGATGGTTATTTACAACATAGTATTCGTAGCACCATTAATCATAATTCTCTTGATGGTGGCTGGAGGCGCTAAACTTAGCAGCGTTCAAAAATGGAAAGAGGAAGGCAAAGGTGCAATGCGCTTATTTATTGGCTTATTACTTGTTGCACTCGGGTGGCTCTTGATCTTGATAGCAAATGGCACAATTAATTTTGGTTAAACATGAGACACATAGTTAAACGCCAAGGAGGCACAGAGACATTTGACGAGCGTAAAACCTATGCAAGTATCTATGCCGCCTGCCTAGCAGTCCATGTCCCTCAAGGCTCTGCTGAACTAATTGCTGAACAAGTCACAAAACGTGTTAAAGATTGGCTTGAAGATAAGAAGGAAGTAACTGCATCGGATATTCATCGTATTGCTGTTAAAAATCTCCGCGTATATAACCCAGATGCAGCTTATCTCCACGAAAATCACCCAACTATCAATTAACTATTGACCAATAATCTGCTAATCTATAAAGAATAAACATAAGCGGTGGACAGAATGCCAAAAAGAAACAATAAATTTGACTTTGATCTGATTGTTATCGGTTCTGGTAGTGGTGGCGGTGTTGCGGCTAATATAGCAGCCCGCAAGGGTAAAAAGGTAGCTATCTTTGAAAAAGAACATGTGGTCGGAGGCGAATGTCCTAACTGGGCCTGTGTGCCAACCAAGGCATTATTACACGCAGCACACGCCTACCAAACCGCGAAACACGGGGACCGTTATGGGGTAAAATCGAGTAATCTTGGCTACGATTACCGTAAAGTCCGTCAGTGGAAAGACCTTGTTGTACGACGAACTGGCACGCATAACGGTGATGAAGCCTTTGCCGAAAACGGAGTAAAAGTATTTCATGCCAATGCGCACTTCATTAATCCCCACGAAATCAGTGCTGGTGGTAATCGTTACCGAGCACAAAAATTTGTGATTGCAAGCGGCACTCATGACTTTATCCCGCCTGTTAATGGACTGAAAGAAACTGGTTACATAACCTTTCGCAAGGCAATTGACTTGAATCGTCCACCAAGCTCTATCTTTATCATTGGCGGTGGAGCTATAGGCGTAGAGTTTGCGCAATTATTCTGGAGTTTCGGTTCTAAAGTCCACCTTATAGAAGCTGGGCCTAGGTTATTGGGGCGCGAAGAACCAGAGGCCGCCGACTTAGTCAAAGCTATCTTTGAAGCTCGCGGTGCAGATATTATAACCAGTGGCTCGATTGTTTCCATCAAGAAGCATGGGCTAAAAAAGACTGTTACTTATATTGAAGATGGCAAGGAACACACAGCCACTGTCGAGGAGATTCTGGTGGCCAGCGGGAAAAGACCTAATGTAGATATTGGTCTAGAAAATGCAGGTGTAGAATATGATGAAAAGCGAGGTATAAAAGTAAACAGCTTTATGCAAACCAGCGCTAAGCACATTTTTGCTGCAGGTGATGTTGTTGGCCCTTACCAATTTACTCATACTGCCAGCTACCAAAGTCGAATTGCTGCCAATAATCTTTATTCAAGACGTAAAAATATGATTGCTGCTAATTACTCAGCTATTACTCGCTGTATATTTGTTGAACCGGAAGTCGCAAGCGTAGGGATATCAGAACAAGAGGTTAAAGATAGGGGTATCAAACCAAAAATTGGGATTACACCAATTTCAATTGTTGGACGCAGTAACACATCAAACAGTTCGACAGGTTTTGTAAAGATTATTGCTGATCAAAAATGTCGGATTTTAGGAGCAGCCATAGTGGCGCCTAGGGCTGGCGAAATGATACATGAATTAGCGCTAGCCGTTCACAAAAAGCTCACAGCTCAAGATATCGCCAGTATGGTTCATGCTTTCCCTACCTGGAGCGAAGCAATCCGTATTGCTGCCACCCAAATAAAATAATGGCGTGGTTGTCACTTTTGGCAATAATTCTAATTGTATTTTATGGAACAGCCTACATAAGTTTTAGCGCAAAAGAGACAGGATTATTTGCTTGGATTTCTGAGAAAAGCTTAGCGCGACACTGGCACGGATGGCTGCTTGGGTTAACTATATTTGTCGTATCAGGCGTGCTCTGCTTTCTTACCGATAATGACGTGGTTATTTTAACCATGACACCAATACTCCTACACTTACACGGAACTCATGACATAAGAAAGCTTTTGCTGATTCAATTTGCTGGCGCAAATACATTTAGTGTTTTCTCACTTGTGTCGAATCCTACAAATGTAATTATTGCTTCACGCTTTAATATAGACTACATAAAATTTATAGAGATAATGTGGCCAATTGGTATTATTGTTGCAGTCGCTGTTTTTACCATAGGACCTAAATTTAAAGAGTCTATTGTGTTAAAACCCCCACACAAAACCAGAACCTCAGAGAACCTTATATTTAGTGGAATTGGAGTTTCGTGTCTTCTAATACTGCTAACAACGAGTCGTTACACTGGACTAGAAATATGGGCTTGTGTACTAATTATACTTGCATTATTTATCTTTAGAGACATGCTTTGTAAGTCTCTGGCACACAACTTAAAACAGCTTCCTGTTAGAGCTGGGTTAATAATAACAAGCGGCCTAATAGCAGCAGAAGCCTTGAGCTATTTTGGATTCACAGAATCAATGGCAACTACATTAAGTAATCAAGGATTTATTGTAGCTGCTTTAGCGATAGCAATAATCAGCCCATTAGTTGCTGCCCTGATTGTCAATATACCGATGGCTATACTATTTTCTAGCATACTCCTTTATACAGATTTTCCACACGAACAAAAAATTGCTTTGATCAGTTTAGTCTTCTTAAGTTCAGACATATCTACACTAATCTTCCGACGAGCATCGCTTGCAGGTCACATGTGGCAACACATGATTGAACAAGACGACGGACGAAACATAAGCCGAGGGTATTTTGCAAAATACCTAGCACCTGCAGGTATCTCAGCTATGCTTATTGGTTTAATTTTTGTCGTATTACAAAGCTAAAAATTACTTTTTAAAGGCCTTGACTATTGCAAGCAATATTACCGAGCCAACAATCGCAACTAACAGGCTGTACAAATTAAATCCTGTAACATCTGATCCGCCAAACGCACTAAACACAAATCCACCGACAAATGCGCCAATTATTCCCACTACAATATTTAGTAGCGCTCCCTGTTCGGCATCTGTTTTCATTATTTTTGATGCAATCCAGCCAGCGATAGCACCAAATATTACCCAAAGTACAATCCCCATAACCCCTCCTTATTAAACACCTATAATTATACTATGCTATTGCAAATATGCTGTCCCGCTGTATTTAAATCCTAAGCGAGGAAACCAGACACTAACTATACTTTTAGCTGCTTTGGCTGCTTTTTTCCTTTACGACCTTTGTCTTTAGATATACTAATTCACCCTTCTTATATTATTTGCATTAACTGTATGAACTTAATCAAACCAATGCCAAACAATCTGTATGGCGGAAGAGGTGGGATTTGAACCCACGAAACAGTTTGCACTGTTTACACGATTTCGAGTCGTGCGCCTTCAACCAGGCTCGGCCACTCTTCCATCAGGTTTATCATTATATCAGTTTGGATTACTGATCATTATTGATTAGAATAGATGTTACCTGGAGAGGTACCCAAGTGGCTGAAGGGGACGGTTTGCTAAATCGTTAGTGGGCAGCAATGCCCAGCGAGGGTTCGAATCCCTCCCTCTCCGCCAGATTTAGTAATAATAAAGTATTGTTAAACCTGGTATATTTAATGGTTAATACTTATTGAATCTAATAAGATTTTCAGCATTACGGGCCGCACTGGAAGCTTCTTTATCTGCCTTATCAGCTTGTCCGGCTAATCTTTTTAGATCAACAGCTTCTTTATCCATATGACGAGCCTCTAATTCGTAAGCTTGAGCTTCACGCTGTAATCTACCTGCGTGCTGACGTAATCTTTGCGCCTCCCGGCGCTTTTCAGCTGCAATTCTATTGGCCTCATCTAGCAAATCGGGCAATTGAGAGGCTTTATTAATGATATCATTGGCTTCTCGGTCTAAATTATCCGCTGACACAATAGTGCTTTTATGCTGTTCATTCAGCAAGCTGGCATTATCGCGTAGGAGCCTAGCGTGTTTTTCGCATTCTACCCCCATGGTCTTTGCGTCTTCACCAGCCATAGAGTCATTATACAGGACTTTATTTAATTGACTGTTGAAAATCACTAATAATATCTGTAAAATACTTAACACTAGTTTTGCTAGTCATCCGACGCGGGGTGGAGCAGCGGCAGCTCGTGTGGCTCATAACCACAAGGTCGCAGGTTCGAGTCCTGCCCCCGCTACCAAGAAAAAAGACCCACCAAATGGTGAGTCTTTTTTCTTGCTGGAGATAGGATTGGGTTCTGCAACTCAGCAGCTTTAGCTGATGAAAGTCGCAGGAACGGTGGAGCGGAATAGGAAAAGAAAGCGCGTAGCATTTTCTTTTCGTTTGAACGGAGATGAGCGCAAGCGAATTGTCCTGCATTACATCGTGCGTTATCCTGCCCCGCTACCAAGAAGAAAACTACGCTACATCTTGATTAATATCTCAATCAATCGTGTCCAAGTCATGATCAGCAAATTTATAAGCGTGGCCGCTTAAGTTAATGACCTCAACATCTAGCGGATATAGCCTCCCGTGTTCGTCCCAGCCCCAATTATCGGGATGTGAGGCCTCGTGTTGATTTAAATAGTGTATTAAAGAATCATCTGGCAGCGGTTCATCTGGTACATACCTGCTGTCCACAGACTTAAGCCATGCAGTTATATGGTCGCCAGACCTTAGGCTGTCTTGTACGCCGCTTACCGCACCTTCAAGAGTCCAAGCATCAAGCTGCGGAGAAATGACGAAAAGTTGATAGGAGTGATCATTCCTAATTACGCCCCACTCTGATTCTGGATGAATAGCACCCAGTTCAGTGAGCTCACGAGCAGTAGCAAGTGCCGAATCTATGCCCTCTCTTTCTGCAATCTCATTGCCATGTTTTATATATAGATAACTTTCACCATTGCTATAAGTACCTCTTCTGCCGTTACCATATCCCAGCTCTGTCGCTCTTGCTACAAAGTCCTCGCCACTGAGAATCGGTTCTCCACCTTCAGTTATCTCAAGGGAATCAGGATCAATACCTTCAAAAAATTGGCCTAATCTACTGTCTGTTCTCAGCGCATCATCGCCTTCACTGAAATCAGTTTTCGGTAATTTATCTTGCACTTTATTGGTATCTATATTATTTTCTATCATTTTATGATTTTCTATTTTAATACTTTTTTAATACTTTGATTTATTATACATTTTTTATTATCTGTTGTCAAATTTATTGTCCGCTGTTCAAGTGCAGAGCGAGTTCACTTATTAGGTCATAGTGTAGATTTACGCGCGCTACCAAGTCAGACTTTAAAAGCTCTTAAGCCAAGTGTTTTCTTTTATTTTTTCTGCTGCAGACTATGAGAGCGGGCTTTACCGTTTAGGAGATTAATCCAATCCTGTAGATTATTTTTACTTTGTTCGATGAAGCCCAGTGATTTAGTCTGATCTGTAGCATCAGTATTTGAGTCCGAAGAACGTTTTGGCACCACAACAACCTTTTCCCCAGCTTCATGTAGATTCAGACTTTCACGAGCTCGACGCTCTAAGTAAGAGTCTGTTTTATAATACTCATTGTTATATTTAAGCTTGTTGTTCTCCAGTTCAAGCAGAGTAATCTCATCATTCAGCTTATCTACCCGCTCCTGTAAGCTGTAGTTTCGTAGAACTGCCGATAGGGTATTATATCCAAGTAACAAACAAACAAGTACGACAATTACCATCCCTGGGTTGTGACGAATGTAAGCAATAATATTTTGCATATATTTATGATATCAGTTCAGTTAAGAAGCAGGAATTGGTATACTCTTATAGTCACTGTTAGCGGGGGTGTAGCTCAGTGGTTAGAGCAGTCGGCTCATAACCGATTGGTCGCAGGTTCAATCCCTGCCACCCCCACCACCATATTATAGCCTTGTTAGACGCACCAGATCTGTCACTATATGACCGACAATACTCCTCGGCTGCTTCCTTTTTTTGTTTAGCTCAGCCTTATTACTGGACTTAGATTTAGAAATTTTGCCTTGCGACACGACATCTTTTTTGGAACCAGAAGATAAATCTGTTGCCGCAACTTCCTTTGGCTTGGCAATCTTTTTATCCAGCTTGTAAGACTTAGCTGAAATTTTAAACTCTTGATTATGTAACGGCACAACTTGCTTCGGAGGTAAGTCAGGCTTATCTTGAGCGGCCATCTGTACACCTGAATAAAATATCACCGAAACTAGTAACAATAACATTAATCGTGTACCGGCAGGCGCGCCAAGTAATTTCACGATGACCCCCTATTACACCTTATATTATACTCTCTTTAACAAGTGCCTTTAAGCTTGTCAGATCTGTACACATCATAGCCTGCGCCCTGAGATCACTGGCGCCCTCAAAACCATTGATATACATTTTGGCAAATTTTTTAAGAGTCGCTGGATTCTTATCAGCCCCCCATGATTTCTCAAATAATTCTATATGGCGATTAAATAACTGTATAAAATCTTGTTTTTGATGCTGTTGAGCAGAGCTATCAAATATCCAAGGATCCTTAAAGATGCCGCGGCCAATCATAATACCATCGAGCTTGTACTGACTGGCTTTGGCCAAACCATCTTCACGGCTCGCAACATCACCATTGCCAACTATATAAGTGTTGATTCCCATTGAATTACGCAGCTCAACTACTTTGCCTATTTCATCCCAGTGATTTGGAACTTTACTGAGCTCTTTAGCTGTGCGCCCATGAACTGTTAGAGTTGTTATGTTCTGCTCTAGCAAAAAGCCACACCAGTCTTCTGTTGTCTTCTGCTTAAAACCAATCCTTGTCTTAACACTAACCGGCAGGTTGCCAGCACCTTTCTTGGTAGCGTCGATAATTTCCGCGGCCAATGGTGGGTTATTGATCAGCGCGCTGCAAGCACCTTTTTTAGTAACAACTGGCGTCGGACAACCCATATTAAGGTCAATTCCATCAAAACCCATTTCAGCAATTTCCTGCGCGGAAGTGTAGAAGTTATCGGGCTTTAACCCCCATATTTGTGCAATCAAAGGTTGTTCATTTTCTGTAAATTTGAATTTCTGCATGACGTTACTTCGCCCCGGGCTCTGTAGACCGTCAACGCTAGCAAATTCTGTAAAGAATAAATCTGGCGCTGCAACTTCAGCAACAACCCGACGAAAAGCAGTATCGGTCACGTCGTCCATAGGCGCTAATACAAAAAAGGGCGGATTTTGAGCCAATTTATCCCAAATATTCATGTCTGATTATGTTAACACAGATTAGAACGCAGTATACTGCCAAAGTTTTTCTTCAACATAACCTCTGGCAAAACCAGCGACATAATCTATATTTGAGTTCATTGCTTCTTCAAATGTTACAAACCACCAGGTTCGTCCCGACCCCATTATGTAACCTAAGAACTGAGGTGCTAAATCTTCAACCTCATATATTATGGAAAGAATCGCGCCGTTTTGCCTGGCGCTGGCTGGTAATTTACTCTCTATAAGACTCACTGATTTTTCAGGCATGTGGGAAAAAGCAATCCCATCTTGATCAAACTCTGGTAATTCATCCAATAATGATTCTAAGAAATCAGCCCCAGTTACCTTGACTACAGGTGTTTCGTTAAGCTCTTTCTCCCAAGTGGCAAAGTCAGCTTGCTGCTGGCTGTTAGAAGGCAGCTCAACAGAATCTGATACAGACATATCTTCCGGAGCTGGTGCGGGCGATTCAACTGCCATTGTCTTATGTATTCTAACCAGCACTAGATGTCATGTCAAAATCCCCCTCGACATCCAATAATCTTTCAGGCACTTCATCACCAAAAATCTGCTGATAAACATAGTCACGCACCTCCTCCGAGGCAAGAACAAGTGAAGTTGGCACATAAGCTACAACCAAGTCATGCTGTTCATGCAAGCCAAAACTTATTGGTGCACTGCCGCGTCGCATCGATAAGTCACTGACACCAAAGTCGTAGGCTTCTGGATACCCTTCTGCTAATGACTCTAGATATCTCATAAAAACAAACTTCAACTTGGCTTGGGTGTCATAATCGTGACTTGCAGTTAGCATGACTACACCACTCTCGCGAACATCAATCTCCCAAAAAGGCGCTGGGAACGCTTCGACACTTAAATCTCTTCTAAATCTCACGCCCCTGGAATGTCGGTTAATAACCGTATCATTAGTGATCGACTCATCTGTATTTTGACGATCCATTTTTACAAGCCTAAAGTCCGCGCCCGTAAAAGTCTCTGTTGTAATAGTAGGTTTACCACTTACTTTTAGCATCGGTGCTTTTTCGTCTTTGAATGATTTGTCAGTGTCGGATGTTAATCTTAGTATATCTGCGATCAAGTGCACCGATGATAGACGAGCTTGATCGATCTTCAGTCGTCGCTCTTTTATAGGGTCAGCTTCGGTCGGATCAACTGGTTCTTGACGTCCGAAAAACCTAGCAAACACCATGACTTAGAACAACTTTATTCCCACTCGATAGTACCAGGCGGTTTGCTAGTTACATCGTAAACCACTCGGTTAATACCTTTAACTTCATTTACTATTTTGGTTGAGATATTAGCAAGTGTTTCGTGTGGGAATTGATACCAGTCGGCGGTCATGCCATCCGTACTGGTCACGGCCCGCAGAGCTAAGACTGATTCATAAGTCCGTTCATCGCCCATAACCCCAACTGTGTTGACCGGCAATAAGACGCTGAATGCCTGCCAAATTTCATCGTAAAGACCAGCAGCTTTAATTTCTTCGATATAAATTGCGTCTGCCTCCTGCAATAAGCGCACACGTTCTGGAGTGATTTCACCAATCACCCTGATAGCTAAGCCTGGGCCCGGGAATGGATGCCGCCCGACCAAATGCGGAGGCAAACCAAGCTCACGACCGACTTCGCGAACTTCATCCTTGAATAGTTCCCGCAACGGTTCGATTAATTCAAGGTCCATAGTTTCAGGCAAGCCACCGACATTATGATGACTTTTGATCACATCGCTTGGGCCATTAACTGACACACTTTCAATCACATCAGGATAGAGCGTCCCTTGTACGAGAAAATCTACTTCACCAATTTTTTTAGCTTCTTCCTGAAAGACCTCTATGAACTCTCGCCCGATAATCTTACGTTTCTGCTCTGGTTCGGTAACCCCGGCCAGCTTAGCCAAGAACCTTTCGCTAGCATCAACATGGATCACATTAAGCCCTTCAATATTTCTATACGCAGCCATAACTTGCTCAGCCTCACCTTTACGCAACAAGCCAGTGTCTACAAATATACAGGTCTGCTGATTACCAATTGCTTTAGCAACTAAACTACTTGCAACAGAAGAATCAACTCCCCCACTCAGCGCCCCGATAACTTTACGATCTCCTACCTGCTCACGAATACTTGCAACTGTATCATCAATAAAACTAGACATACTCCAGTCCCCTGCGAAGCCTGCTATGGTAAACAAAAAATTACGCAACACACTAACACCATCAACTGTATGTGCGACTTCCGGATGGAACTGTATGCCATAAGTTTTCGTAGTTTCGTTAGCCAGCCCTGCGATAGCATTGTCAGTCTTGGCAATTTGCTTAAAGCCTTCAGGTGCTTCGAGGACTTTATCAAAGTGACTCATCCAGACGGTTTTACTTTTTACATCCGCAAAAAGTGGTGAATCTTCGGTCTCGATTTCTGCCCTGCCATATTCACGTTTATCGCCACGACCGACTTTGCCACCATAATACTGAGCAATCAGCTGTAGACCATAACAAATCCCCAGGGTTGGTACGCCTAGTTCGTAAATACCATTATCTGGTGTAAAGTTATTTTCATCGGCATGGACACTTCCTGGACCACCAGAAAGTATAATCGCCTTAGGATTTTTGGCTTTTATTTCTTCTAAGCCCGTTGAGTAAGGCACAATTTCAGCATAAACACCCTGTTCGCGTACCCGGCGGGCAATCAACTGCGTATACTGGCTTCCAAAATCGAGAATGAGCAATAACTCATGTTTCATTTACATATTTTAACAGATTTACTCCCAGCGGAAAATTCTGATAGCGATGGCGTAAATTACCACACCCCAGATAGCGACTATGCCAACTTGTGGCCACACATCTATTATTGTTTTGGATTCGGTCATGATCAGTCGTAGGCCATCAATAATCGGCGATAACGGCAGGTAGCCGGCGATTTCCTGGATAAACTCCGGCATTAAAAAGCGCGGGAAAAACACACCCGATAGAAACATCATTGGTATCGCAACCAGTTGAGAAATCGGCGCAGCTTGATTTTCATTTTTAGCCCAACCACCAATCGCCAAACCGAAGCCAAACATAGCAATGATACTAATGATAGTAAACAACACAAAACTGACCCAATCGCCACGCATATGGAAATCAAAGGCTAAAATACCTACTAAAACTATCGATGTTACGGACAATAATCCTATTACCAGGTAATAAAGTGCGGTAGCAGCCACAATCTGCCAGGCACGCAACGACGTAGCTTTAAGTCGCCGCAGGTAACCAGCCTTTTTATCGGCAGGGAAGCCATTAGCCATACCAAAAATAGCCATCGACATAATAGAGAACCCAATTATCCCAGATAATAAATAATCAAATTGTGTCAGATTAGCAGTCTGCACTGGCTGAGCACTTAGACTTAGTGGCTTTTCTAAACTTACATAGCGTTTATTTATGCTATCTAAAATCTCGTTCATAACACTACTAAATGCCTGCTTTAATTGTTGATCAGATTCGTCGTAATAAGCTTTGATTTGTCCCGAAGGAACACCTTGTTTCAGCTCTCCAAAGTCGTTTGGTATCTCTAGAATGACATCATATTCACCGCGCCCCATCTTTTGCTTACTTTTATTAAAACTATCCGCTGTGTTAATTTCGAACAAATCACTTTCTTTGAGCCCCTGAACAAACTGATCAGCAAACTCGTTATCGGCATTATTGATAAGTGAAGTTCGAAACGTAATTGAACTATCGCTGCCAAAAATTCCGCCAAAGACAGCCAAAAAAATCAATGGAAAAACAAAAGTAAAGAATATAGCTACCTTGTCACGGAAAAACCTTTTAATGAACATTTTGGCCATCGTTAAGACAGCTTGTAGTTTGACATTCTGATTCATTCTCGCAGTGCCTTTCCGGTCAAGTCTATGAAAACATCTTCAAGGCTTGCCTGATGAACTTCAACCTCTTTTTTAAAACCACGATTTAATAAAGCTTTGATAAGTTTTGGTGGTGTATCAAGCGCAATTATCTTGCCCTCATCCATAATAGCTATTCGATCACACAATACTTCCGCTTCATCCATGTAATGAGTAGTTATAATCACCGTCACACCATCATTGCGTATCTGTTGAATTAGCTCCCACAGGTGCCGCCGCGACTGGGGATCAAGACCGGTAGTGGGCTCATCCAAAAAAAGTACCTTAGGATTGTTAACCAAACCAACAGCTATACTAAAACGCTGTTTTTGACCTCCAGATAGCTGTTCTACATACGCTTTAGCTTTATCGCGTAGCTCAACGCGACCAAGTAGCTCTAATACATCAACTTTACGACCATAAATAGCGGCATACATTTCTATATGCTCTTCAAGAGTAACCTTGTCATAAAAATTACTGCTCTGTAGCTGTATGCCAATTATCTCCCGAACAGCATAAGGCTTTTTATCGACATTTATATTATTTAGATAAATTGTGCCACTGTCGGCTGGTCTTAAACTTTCGATCATCTCTAAAGTGGTGGTTTTGCCGGCACCATTAGGGCCGAGAATGCCAAATATCTCACCTCTTTTCACCGAAAAGGTCAGGCCATCGACGACAATTAGGTCGCCATAAGTTTTTCTTAGATCAGTTACTTTTAGAATATCGTTTGCCATATTTTAACTAGTATAACAAAAGCTCCCGGCCAAAAAGCCAGGAGCCTTGGTTAATTAGGCTTTAATTAAGCCTTCTTAAGAGTTAAGAAACCATTGCGTGGGTTCTCAACAACAGTGTAGCCAGTTGGTACTGCATCTACAGCTTCTGGCCGCTCATCTTTAGCGAAGTAGTAGATAGTCTGCTGCTTGCCGCCACGTAGAGTCACGTCCTTGCTATGTAGATAATATGTCACACCCTTTGAATTTGTTTGACTAAAGGCCATTTTCCCTCCTTAAACACTTATCGTACCCCTTACCTTAAACGTGCCTGCTCATGGTGTCAATATTTATCAACAAAATTCTTGATG
>Ga0206101_1000081_pt1 | contig 29766 bp, 24 predicted proteins | sample 1B0metagenome_FD_148613 | JGI IMG/M metagenome (GOLD analysis project Ga0206101, IMG submission 148613) | Enriched microbial communities from leaf-cutter ant dump, University of Wisconsin, Madison, United States - 1B0 | ecosystem: Environmental > Terrestrial > Nest > Insects nest > Nest dump... | reverse complement strand
GCGCGACATGGCTGATCATGAAAACAGAAGAGGAGACGCAAGCCTGGGCGCGCCGCGTGGCAAAGTATATTTTGCTTTTCGTCGCACTGTTCATGGGGCTTGTCAGCCTTTGGGTGCCGTTTTTGGATAACAGCATTCACGCGCGCTGGTTCAGCCCCGATATTTTCTGGTGGCTGCTGCCCATTCCGGTCGTCACGGCGCTGTGCTTTGCGCGCCTTGCCGTCGGATTGTTCAAGGGGCATGAATATGCGCCGTTCCTGTGCAGTCTCGGGCTTTTCTTTTTGGGATACGTCGGGCTCGGCGTCAGTCTCTGGCCCTGGGTCGTGCCTTTTGAAATTACGCTGCATCAGGCGGCCGCCGCGCCGGAATCGCTGTCGCTGCTGCTGGTCGGCGCGGCGGTGATGTTGCCGCTGATTCTTTCCTATACGGCGTATTGCTATTACATCTTCCGCGGCAAGGCCCCCGATGAAGCTTCCTATGGATGATCAAACGCCGCCGGAGGAGGACGGCAGGTTGCCTCCCCAGGGAAAGCAGTGGCTGTGGTTTTTCGGCCTGTGGCTCGGCGGCCTGCTCGCCGTTTTGCTTTTATCTGCTGCGATAAAACTGTTGTTCAGCTTTGCATAAAGCCTCCCATCCCTTGCCAGGGGGCGGGGATGCGTATAACATGCCTGTCGATCCGCAGGATGATAACGACAAGAAGATAAAGAAGGCGCATACATGGATACCGATCTGCCGCAGAATTTTAACGACGGCCTGAAAATCCTTCAGGACCATATGCCGTTTTTTATCGAATGGGGCATGCGCCTGCTCAGCGCGCTGGTCATCGTCATTGCCGGTTATTGCCTCGGCAACTGGGCGAAAAACCGCATTAACAATATTGCGCGCCTGGATGCGACGTTGACGACCTTCTTCGGCGTCTTTATCAAATATGCGATTGTCTCCGTTTCCCTGATCACGGTTTTGGGCCAGTTCGGCGTGCAGACGGCCAGCTTGCTGGCCGTTCTGGGGGCGGCGGGCCTAGCCATCGGCCTTGCCATGCAGGGCACGCTGTCGAACGTGGCGGCGGGCGCCATGATGCTGGTGCTGCGTCCCTTCAACGTCGGCGATTACATTCAGGTCGGCGGTGGCGGGCTGGCCGGAACGGTCAGGACTCTCGGCCTTTTCGGCACCGAACTGGCGACGCCCGACAACGTTTATATCTTCGTGCCGAACAGCAAGATTTGGGGCGCGGATATCTGGAACTATTCGCGCAACGCGCTGCGCCGCCAGGAGATCAAGGTCGGCATCGGCTATGACGACGATATCAACAAGGCCATGGATATCCTCAACGGCATCGTGGCGAACGAGCCGCGCATCATCAAGGATGTCGACGGCAAGCGCCCCGAGGTCGTGATGAACGCGATGGGCGATTTTTCCATCGACCTGATCGTTCGCTTCTGGAGCACGCGGCAGGATTTCGGCGGCTTGAAGGGGACGCTGATCAAGCAGATCAAGGAATCCCTTGATGCGGGCGGCATCACCATTCCGTTCCCCACGCGGACCATCCGGGTCGCCGGCAACGATGAGGCGCAAGCCGCCCGGCTGAAATCGGGCACGTAATAGATAAAGGAAAACAGCCATGCTCCCGCCGCCGCCGCCGCTGCCGTACCGGACGAAGGTTTTTATTCTTTGCGCGGCGGCGCTGGCGGCCGTTTCCGGTGTTTTTCTGTTCGTGCCGCCTGTCGCGCAGGATATTGCCTATCACGCTTTCGCCGACAAACGCGACTGGCTGGGTATTCCCAATTTCGGCGATGTCGTCGGCAATGCGCCTTTTGCCCTTGTCGGCATCTGGGGTCTTGCCGTGCTTGCGCGGATCAAACAGGATTTCGCCGACAAGGCGGCCTATCGCTTGTGGCAGGTTTTCTTCTTCGGCGTTTTTCTGGTGGCTTTCGGCTCCGGGTATTATCATTGGGCGCCGGATAACCGCACGCTGGTCTGGGATCGTGTTCCCATGACGATGGCCTTCATGTCGCTTTTTGCGCTGATCATCCTGCGTCATGTGCATCGCGGCGCGGGGACGGCGTTGTTCTGGCCGTTGCTGGTCATCGGCGTCGGCAGCGTTTTTTATTGGGATCATACCGAGGCGGCGGGCGCGGGCGACCTGCGCCTTTACGCGCTGGTGCAATTCCTGCCGATCCTTTTGATCCCCTTGATCCTCTGGCTTTTTCCCGCGGGCGACAGCGGCATGCGGCATTTACTGTACACGCTCGGCTTTTACCTGCTGGCCAAGGTGCTGGAGCATTTCGATACGGCGTTTTTCGATATTGCGGGCGAAACCGTCAGCGGCCATACGCTCAAGCATATCGCGGCCGCCGCCGCCGTGGCCTGTCTCTTGCCCTATGCGCGGCTGTTTGCCGGCAGGGAGGCCGCCGCCGTTTAACTTAAAGCGTCCTGCGCTCTGAAATGCGGCCTTGCCGTTGATAACGGGGGCGATTTTGCTTTTTATTTGCGTTAAACTGGCGGGATGGATATCGACGTCGCAAAAACATCCGGAAAATCAATGCCCATGTGGGCGCAAATGCTCGTCGGCATGGGGCTTGGCGTGCTGGCGGGGCTGGCCGTCGCGCCGGAAGGACCCTTCGCGATCCCGCCCGATATTTTGATTCCGATGACGGAATGGATCATGCTGCCCGCACGGCTCTTCCTGGCGCTGATTACCATGATCGTGGTGCCGCTGGTCTTTTGCTCCATCCTGCTGGCTATAACGGAAAGCGGCGGGTTTCAATTCCTGCGTACCACAGGGCTGCGCGTGGTGCTTTATTTTGTTTTCACGACCGTGGTGGCGGTATGGATCGGTATTGCGCTCAGCCAGGCGATCAATCCCGCACAGCATGTGCCCGAAAGCTGGCTGGCCGGGCGGACGGCCGGCATTGAAACGCTGGCCGATGCGGCGCGCAACGTTTCACCGCAGAAATCCGTGCCGCAACTGATTGCGGAATTGGTTCCGGCCAATCCCGTCGCCGCGGTGCTGGAGCAGCAAATGCTGCAGATCGTCATCGCGGCGGTTCTGGCGGGCCTCGCCCTTGTGTCCATGACGCGGAAGGAGGCGGAGCCTTTTATCAACGTCTGCCAATCCGCGCAGGGCATTTGCATGAAAATCGTTTACGGCGCCATGCTGGCGGCGCCAGTCGCCGTTTTCGGCTTCCTGTTCCGCCTGACGGTCGAAACGGGGCCGGACATGCTGGCCGCGCTGTCATGGTATATCGGCACGGTGCTGGCCGGGCTTTTGGTCATCATGCTGCTTTATCTCATGCTTGTGGCCTTTGCGGCGCGGCGCGACCCGATTGCCTTTTTGCGCGATATTCGCGATGCGCAGTTGCTGGCTTTTTCCAGTTCCAGCTCCGCCGCGACCATGCCGCTGTCGCTGTCGACGGCGGAAAACAGGCTGAAAGTCGATCCGGAAATCGCGCGGCTTGTCATTCCGCTCGGCACCACCATCAATATGGACGGCACGGCGCTCTACCAGATCGTCGTCGCGCTGTTCCTGACGTCGCTGATGGGCATCGACCTGACCACGGGGCAGCTGGTGATTTTGTCGGTGACGATTGTCGGCGCCGCCATCGGCTCCCCCGGAACGCCGGGTGTGGGGCTGGTGATCTTATCAAGTATCATGACAAGTCTCGGCGTGCCGGCCGAGGCGATCGGAATTATTCTCAGTGTCGACCGCATGCTCGACATGTGCCGCACAACCATCAACGTGACGGGTGACCTGACGGCGGCCGTCCTCTTTGATCGCTGGGCGCAAAATAAAAAGCCAGGATAACGTTTATACTCGGAAGGATGGCCGATCGGCATGAAACTCACATTTCTCGGCGCAGCGGGGACGGTAACGGGCTCCAAATACCTCCTGGAAGACGACAACCGCAAAATCCTCCTCGATTGCGGGTTGTTTCAGGGGCGCAAGGAATGGCGCGTCATGAACTGGGACAAGCCCCCGTTCAACCCGAAGGATATCGACGCGGTTTTGCTGACCCATGCGCATATCGACCACAGCGGTTATATCCCGAAGCTGGTCAAGGAAGGATTCGCCGGCCCGATTTACTGCACGGAGGCGACGGCCGATCTTTGCAGCATCTTGCTGCCCGACAGCGGCCATTTGCAGGAGGAAGACGCCGCCAGCGCCAACCGTTACGGCTATTCCCGCCATAATCCCGCGTTGCCGCTTTACACGCAGGCGGAAGCGGAAACCGCGCTGGAGCAATTGCGCCCCGTCGATTTCGGCACGCGCTATGCGCTGAAGGACAGCCTGCTCGGTTTTACCATGTACCGCATGGGGCATATCCTGGGCGCGGCGGCCATACGGCTGGATGACGGTATGACGTCGGTTTTGTTCAGCGGCGATATCGGCCGCATGCACAGCCCCGTGATGAAACCGCCGGCCAAGCTGCAGGGCGCGGATTATCTCGTGGTGGAATCCACCTATGGCGACCGCCTGCATGATGCGGCAGACCCGACGGAGCAAATAGGCGAGGTCATTCGCCGCGCGGCCGCGCGCGGCGGCTCGGTCGTGATCCCGTCCTTTGCCGTCGGCCGCGCGCAGGAGCTGATGTATCATATCTATGTGCTGAAGCAAAAACGCATGATCCCCGACCTGCCGGTATTTCTGGACAGCCCCATGGCGATCAAGGCGACCGCGCTGCTGCAACGCCACCCCGCCGACCACCGTTTGAACGAGCAGGTCTGCAAGGGCGTGTCGGAGATTGCGCGCTACGCCACGACGACCGATGAATCGAAAGCCATCAACGGCAATAACAACAATATGCCGAAGGTGATCATCTCCGCGAGCGGCATGGCGACGGGCGGGCGCGTTTTGCATCACATGAAGCATTACATCGGGGATGCGCGCAATACCATCCTGTTTGCCGGCTTTCAGGCGGAGGGCACGCGCGGCGATATACTGGTGCGCGGGGAAAAGGAAGTTGTCATCCACGGGCAGGCCTGGCCTGTACGCGCCGAGATCGTGCAATTGCACAGCATGTCCGCCCATGCGGATTATGCCGAAATCATGCAGTGGCTCGGCCATTTCGCCGAAGCGCCGCGCCGTACCTTCATCACCCATGGCGAAACGCATGCCGCCGAAGCCATGAAGGGGCGGATTGAGGAAGAACTGGGCTGGGAGGCGCATATCCCCGCCTATGCGGAAAAGGTCGAGCTTTAGAAAACGGAGCAAAAAGGCATGGCCGTGGCTGTCAAATACCTGAATCTATACCGCAATATCAAGGGGCGCTGGGACTTGCTGCAGTTCCTGTTCCGCTGGGACAGCGATTACCGCAAGGACCTGATCATCACGCTCATGGCCTTTTTCCTTTTGGCTTATTCCATCTATGATATCGACGACTGGATGGATATCATCGCCATGGCGATCGAGGGCGGGATCATCATGCTGCAGCTCGGCACGGAAATGTCCATCCTGCCGCGCGACTACCGCCCGTCTTACGGCGGCGTGCGCTATACGGCGGCGGCCGGCACGCATATCGCCTATGACGAGCAAAGCTTTCTGATGTCCGGCGTGTATCCGCCGGTGGTGGAGGAAATGCTGGGTTTTCATTATCCCTCCGCGCTCATCGGCATGGCGCGGGAAAGCCCGCTGGTCAGCCCGACCTTCGACGATGCCTTGATGCTGAAAAAGAAGATCACCTACCACATCGATACGCAGGACGTGCGCTATATCCGCTCCCGCCACCAGATCCGCTATATCGCCATCCGCGTGGCGGATAAATTGCAGCATACGACGAACGGTGTGAAGCTTGCGCTGAACGGCATGGCGGACGCGCTAATCTCCGACTGGCCGGTACCCTTGCGCAAATCCTATTACTTCGATGCGCTTTTGACGGCGGAAGCTTTTCGCAGCCGCATTTTCCGCACCAACCTCGACGGGGAGAAGGAAGTCTTCACCGATCTTTCGACCTATTTCCCCGTATATAAGGAAATGATCGACGGGCGCGAAAGCGTACGGTTCGTCAATGATTTTCATGAGCAGGTTTCAGGCCATATCGGCATCACGTCGCTGATCCTGACGGAAAATAAAAAAGTCGCCATGCTGTTTCAGGGTTCGAACAAGGCGGTCGGCTCGCGTGCGGTCAGCCTCGGCGGTTCCGGCTCGCTGGATTACGGGGATATGGAGCGGGCGGGCAACCCCGACGACCTGCTGCAAATCATTGCCGAAGGGATGGCGCGCGAGGCGGCGGAGGAAACCGGCATGATTGAATGGATGGGGGATATCAAGCGCAATATGCTGATCACCGGCTTTTTCCGCTGGATCGACCGTTGCGGGAAGCCTGAATTCGTCGGCGTGGTGCGCAGCTGCGCCATTCCCTTCGCCGCGCGGCAATCGATTGACGGCGACGAGGTGATCGGTTTCGAGGAAGTGCCGGTGACGGTCGAGAAAATGGAAGATTTCATCGAAGTCATGCGTTATATCCGCGACAACGACATCAACCTGTCGCTGTCGTCGCTCATGGCCTTGTACCGCCTCGTCATTATTGCAAGATACAATACGCCGACGGCGACGGATACGCAGCGCCAGGTTTACGAGAAAATCCGGGACTTCCTCTTCGGCGGGCACAAGGTTTGATCTAGTCGAATAGGACCCTTGTCTCGCCCGTTTCCATGCCGCGCCAGTTGCGGATCGCGGGCAGGGCGACGGGCTTGATCGCATCAAAAACCGCATCGTCGCACAGGCCGTGCCGTTGCAATAGCGCGGCAAGGGCGGCTTGTCCCGCGCGGCCCGCGCCGTCCTCTGTTTTGAGCGCGATCACCGCATCTTTTTCGGGGATGACGGCGATGTAGGTGCCCTCCGCCCCGATCTTGCACATGACCTTGCCCGCCGCCGCCTGCATCAGTACGGTATCGAGCCGCTTGCTGCCTGCGACATGCCGCGGATTGTCGACCATGGCCTGATAGATATGACGACAGGCGATGCCGCGCGCGAAACCCAGCGTATCGGGGCGCATGAAGGTCGCAAATCCGGCGGCGAGCGCAATGAGCGGCATGGCGGGGTTGGGCGCGGAACAGCCGTCCGTGCCGCAGCACCCCGCCGCCAGCGTTTCCCCGCACATCTCGCCGATGATGTGCAAAATCATTTTCTGCACGGGGTGGTTTGTATCGGTATATCCCTTTGTGTCGACGCCGAGATGCCGGGCGAGCGTCAGCATGCCCGCGTGTTTGCCGGAACAGTTATTGGCGAGCGCCCGTACCGCGCCCGCCGCATCGGCATAGGGCGCATGGGCGCCGCATTCCAGATCATCCTCCGAAAGGCCGAGGCGGGAAAGCCATGTGCCTACGGCATCCACATGCAAAGCCTCCCCGTTGTGGGAGGCACAGGCGAGCGCGATTTCGGCATCCGACAGTTGCGCCGCCGCCGCCGCGCCGCTTTCGAGCAGGGCGACGGTCTGAAGCGGTTTCAGCGTGGAACGGGTAAAGGTCAGCCGGCCGGCGTCGCCGTATTGCGCAATGGTTTTCTTGTCACCCGACAGGATCACCGCATGTACCGCATGGCGGCTTTCGATGATTTGATCTCCGCGGGTCAGCGCGACGGTCAGCGGGGCGAATGTTTTGGAACGCGGCATGATGCAATCGATGAAAAGGGCTAAAACGGCGATAATCATAGCTTTTTTTGCAACGGTTGACAAAGGGGGTCGGGGTTTCCTAAAGTCCCTCTATGGAGGACATTATGGCATTACGCGGGCAAAACGTTCTGGTGATTTTCGACCTGGTATCCACATTAACGGATGCCGCGCCGCGTTATGTGCAGGCCTTTGCCGATGTTTGCGAAGCCTACGGCAAGCCCGCTCCTTCGGCAGAAGAACTGCGCGACATGCTGGGCAATAAAAACCTCAGCCAGATCACCGATCATTTCATCGGCCCGCTGGATGAGGCCGACAAGAAAAAATTCATGGGCGCCTGCAATGCCGCTTGCGATGCGCTGCTGACCCGGCCGCATTGGGAAGAACATCTTTATCCCCATGTCGCGGAAGCGATCGAGGTGCTGGCTCTGCGCGGCGTGACGCTCGGCATTTATACCGGCACGCGCGAGGAGGCGCTGGAGGCGCAGCTGGCCTATCACGGCATCGGTGATTTCTTTGACCGCTGTTTTGTGCGCGGCAAGGACAATACGCGCGATGCGGGCAAGAATAACCGCGACTTGAAGGCCGCGCAGTTGCAGGATATCGTCGCAACCTTCCGCAGCCGCCCCGGCAATGAAAACGCGCCGGTGCTGGTCATCGGCGATTCAAGCGCGGATGCGCAGGCGGCGGCCGATGCGGGCCTGCTTTTTGCCGGATTTGCGGTTGACGGCCAAAAACACGAAAAGATGGCCGCCGCCGGCGTGCGAAACATCATGCGCGATTTCGGCGACCTGCCCGATCTGGTGGAGCGCTTGATCCGCCCCGTGGGTAACGACAATGCCCCGCCTGCCAAGGCGGCGCCGAAGCCCCGTCCGTACGGCGGGCCGAAGCTTTAATCCATCGCGCGGTTCAAGATGGAGCCCGGGTTCAGGTAATCGAAGATCGTCTGGGTTTCGATATCGTTCACGACGCCGCCCGCCAGGAACGGTTTTTGATACAGCGCGCCGTTTTTGAAAACCAGGCTGAGCCTGTAATCAAACCCGTTTTCATTTGTTTGCAGACGAATGGGGGAGGCGATGCCGTGCTTTCTTTTGACACGGCGGAATTGCAGGCGGTACCCTTCCAGCGATTCAAGATACGCGAGAATTTGTTCATCGGCTTGGAAATGCGACGGGATACCGGCATCCTCGCCGCCGAAAATAACGCCGATGATCTGGCTGCGGTCAAGGCGGGTGAAGTCGCGCTCCAGCCGGCCGAGGCGCGCGAAGACTTCGCCCTTGCTCATGCCGGGTTGCAGGCTGTCCACCCATTGCTGAAGCATTTTGGTGTCGTCGAAAAGGTTTTCGTTCACGGTCTCCGTCCCGCCGGGCAGGGTACCGGCGCAGCCTGCCAGCCACAGGCATATCAGGCTTGCCAGCATCAGGCCGGAGAGCTGCGCCAGCAGGACGGGGCAGTGCGGTGCTTTTTCAGTGCGGACATAGGCGGACGCACGGGATGTGCGGCAGGATCGGGACATGGAATGCCTTTCTGGCGCCTCCTTGGCAGTCAGGTCGAACGTTCACTTTATCTTATCCTGAAAAAGTAAAATAAATCATTAACATGGCCTGATGGCGCCCATGCTGCGGCGCAGCGCAGCAGGCGGGCCTCTGCGGGCGGGACTATTCCAGAAATTCTTCCATATCGGGAATGCGCGTAAAGGCGATTTTGGTGCCTGAAAAGCTGCGCCCCGCTTCGGGCAGCATGCCGAGGGAGACGGTATCCTTGCCGAATTTCTTGTTGAGGGCGTCCATCGCTTCCGAGATTTTGCCGTGCCTTTGCCTGGTCTTTTGCGCCGCCGGGCTGACCTGTGCGGCAAAGAGGTCGCCCTGATGGTGCAGCCGCCCGTTTTCGATGAGGCCGGAAAGGCTGACGGAGACTTTCTTTATCCGCTTCTGCCCCGCGTGTTGCAAAAGGGCTTCCCAGAGCGCTTCCAGCCGGCCCAGGAAGGTGAAGTTATCATCTGCCGCCTCCACTGCCAGATCGGCGCCGAGACGCGGGCCATTCTCGATCCGGACGGAGAGGCTGATGCGCGTGGCGTGGTATGCCATGCGGCGCAGGCGGCCGGCGCATTTCACGGTCAGGCGCTTGGCGACCTGATAGGCCTGCGCGGGCGGTCGCAACGCGGGCGCGAGCACGTGGCTGTGGCCGACGCTGCGGCGGCCGCCCTTTTCCTCCGGCAATTCGATGCCGCGCAGGAGATACCACATTTTTTCGCCCCAGATGCTGCCCCAGACGGCGCGCAAATGCTTGGGCGCGTAATTGAAAACCTGTTCCACTGTGGTAATGCCGTGGCGGCGCAGACGTTGCTCCATGTTGGTGCCGATGCCGGGCAAGTCGCGCAGCGACAGGCCGAAAAGACGATGCGGCAAATCTTCCGCGGGCAAAATGGTGAAGCCGTCCGGCTTTTGCAGGTCGGTCGCCACCTTGGCGAGATAGCGGTTGGGCGCAACGCCGATGGAACAGCGGATATGCGCGCCCACGTTTTCGGCGATGCCGTGCTTGATTTTCTGCGCGAGCGCGGCGATATAGGCGGGCGCGGTTTCGTTGTTCATCAAACGGCAGGCGACTTCGTCAATCGAACACACGTCGTCGATGTGGATATGCCGCTCGATTTCCTCCAGCAGCGTGTCGTGGAACTTTCTGTACATATCGTGCTTGCCCATGACGCAGATGAGGCCGGGGCACATTTTCTTTGCCTCATATACCGCCGTGCCCGTCCGGATGCCGTAGGCCTTGGCTTCATAACTGGCGGCGATGGCGCAGGTGCTGTCGCTTTCCACGGGAATGACAATGACGGGCCGGCTGCGCAGCGCAGGGTTCAGCTGCTGTTCCACGCTGGCGAAGTAGCTGTTGAAATCCACATACAGCCAGCGCAGGCATCCGGCGCGCAGGCCGGTGGGCGAGGTCGAATCATTCGGCGGCGACATGGTTGATCTTCTTGGCGGTTTTAAGATTAAATCTCTTTTTGTTCTTTATTTATACCTTAAATGTTCCCGCCTTTCAAGTGCGTGGAGGAAGGCGCCGGAAATATGGCGGTGGGGGCTTTCGTGGCGATATGCGTTTCGATCAGGTGCAGCATTTCACCGTATTCGCTCTCCGCGCCGAATTTTTCGACCAGTTTTCGGGCTTCCTCAAGACAGCTGCCCGCATGGCGGTCTGCGCGGCCGTCGCTCCACGTTTGCGTGTAGTCGAAATGCCGCTGCGGATCGAAGCCGTGTTTCAGCAAAATCCTGACGCCCTTGATATGGCGCAGGTGCAGGCAGTAATGCATGGCGGTTTCGCCGTCATGCGATGTGCCGTGCGGGTCGGCGCCCGCTTCCAGCAGCAGCTCCGCCAGCGCATCGGCATGGTAGCGGAGCGCGAAGTGGATCAGGCTGTCGCCCTTGTGCGGGCCGTTGAAGCTTTCGATCGCCGCGGCATTCGGATCCGCCCCCGCATCCAGCAACAGGCGCGCGATATCGAGGTTGCGTTCATGAGAGGAATTGACGAGCGCGAAGATCGGCGCATTGTAGAACAGCGTATCGGCGGACAGGTCGTCCTTGGCGGGCGGCGCGGGTTGTTTTGCCGCGTCCGCGCCCTTGGCGATCAGCAAACGGATCATATCGGTGTCGCGGTTGAAAACGGCTTCCGTCAGCGCGGTGCGGGCGCGCAAGTCCTGCGCGTTGACAAAGGCGCCGCGGTCGATCAGCAGGGCGGCCAGATCTTGCGCCCCCCTGCGGCCCGCCGCCATCATCAGCGGCGTGCTGCCCTGCGTGCCGGCGGGTGTATTCAGATCGGCATTTCCCGTCTGGTCCAGAATGAAGCGGGCGATATCCGTGCAGCCGTTCATGCAGGCGTAATGCAACGGCTTCATTCCGTGAGAATCGACGGCGTCGATATCGGCGCCCATGGCGCGCATCTCGGCGAATATATCCGTCCTGCCGAAAACGGCCGCCCAATGCAGAGCCGTTTTGCCGCTCTTGTCCTTCATATCCGGAGCGGCGCCCGCCTTCAGGAGGCCGTAAGCGTAATTGCCGTGCGCTGCCTGATAGCTCAGCGCATAGCCCAGCAGCGTTTTATCGCCGCACATCCGGTTCGGATCGGGAAAAGGTTTTTCTGCCGCGCCGTGTTTGAGCAGCAATTCCTCCACATGGGGCCAGTTGACGGCGCGGGCGAGCGCCAGCGGCGTGATGCCGTAGGCATCGGCTTTGTCGGGATCCGCACCAGCTTCCAGTATCTTTTTTACGGCAAGGCCGTCGCGCCCTTCCAGAATGACGGCCATCAGGCGCGTCATGCCGGTCTGACTGTCCACCACTTCGTTGATATCGGGCGCTGCGGGGTTTTTCCATGCGCCCGCCTTGACCAGTTGCATGGCGACGTAAGGCCATTTTCGGTCGATGGCCGCCTGCAGCGGCGTCAAGCCGTTTTGATCCGCCAGATTGACATCGGCGCCGTTGCACAAAAGGGTGAAGATGACGGGGAAGTTATTGCCTTGCTTGATGAAATAGGTCAGCGCCGTTTGCCGCGCCAGTTCCTGCCGGAAGGTTTCGTTATTGCCGGTGTAAACCGGCGGGCCGTTCGGATCGCCGTCATAGGACGGGGGATCGGCGCCAAAGGCCATCAGTTGTGAAACGGTATCATAGGCCCGCCGTTCCATGGCGGCATCCACGGGTTTGCGCCCTTTGCCGTCCGGCATATGGGGATTGGCCCCGCTTTCCAGCAGTTGCCGTATTTTCCGGACGCCCGCGCCCCGATCGATGGCCTGCACCAGCACGGCAGTCTGCGCCTGCGCAAAGGCATCGCGTAAAGTCGGGCGATCCATACCGGGTTTGGGCGCGGGTTTGGGTGACGTCATAAAAGCGTGATCCTGAAAGCCGTAAAAGTCTTGTGAATGACCGTCAGGCTAGCGAATTATGCACAAGAGCGCAAGAATAATTATGGTATATAGAGGGGTGACCTAAATCCCTCAAACCACTGGTAAAAAAGGGGTGACGGGCAAGGGCATGCATGCCATGTTACAGGTCGATGCTGTTAAAAATGACGGATGAGAGGGATATTTATGACTGCCGCCGACCGCGCCGCCGCTTTTTATGCGGCTCTGAAAAACCGCATTCTGGTGCTGGATGGCGCGATGGGAACGATGATCCAGGGCTACACGCTGGACGAGGCCGCCTATCGCGGCACCGCCTATGCGGACTGGCCGCAGGACCTGAAGGGCAATAACGACCTGCTCAGCCTCACGCAGCCGCAGATCATCCGCGACATTCATGACCGGTATTTGGCGGCGGGGGCGGATATCATCCAGACGAATACCTTCAACGCGAACCGCATTTCCATGGCGGATTACGCGATGCAGGAGCTGGCGTTCGGCCTCAACAAGGCGGCGGCGGAAGTCGCGCGGGCGGCGGCAGATGCGGCATCGACGGCGGACAAGCCGCGTTTCGTCGCGGGCAGTCTCGGCCCTACCAACCGCACGGCCTCCATCTCGCCCGATGTGAACGATCCGGGCGCGCGCAATGTCACCTTCGACCAGTTGGCGGAAGCGTATTACGAAGCGGTGGACGGGCTTGTCGCCGGCGGTGCCGATCTTTTGATGATCGAAACCATTTTTGATACGCTGAACGCCAAGGCGGCGATTTTCGCGGTGGAAAAATATTTTGATGATAAAAACATCCGCCTGCCCTTGCTCGTTTCCGGCACGATTACCGATGCCTCGGGTCGCACCCTTTCGGGCCAGACGACGGAGGCCTTCTGGTACGCCGTGCGTCATGCCGCGCCCGCGGCGATCGGTCTCAACTGCGCGCTGGGGCCGAAGGAACTGCGCCAGTATGTCGAAACCCTTTCCGCCATCGCCGATACGCATGTCTGCGTGTATCCCAATGCGGGCCTGCCCAATGCCTTCGGCGGCTATGACGAAACGCCGGAGGAAATGATTGCCGAAATGCGCGAATGGGTCGGCAGCGGTTTTCTGAACATCATCGGCGGCTGTTGCGGCACCACGCCAGCGCATATCCGCGTTTTCGCCGAAGCGGTCAAGGGGCTGGCCCCGCGCAGGGTGCCGGAGATTGCCAAAGCCTGCCGCCTGTCGGGGCTGGAGCCTTTTGTCATCGACGACAATTCGCTTTTCGTGAACGTGGGAGAGCGCACGAACGTCACCGGCTCCGCCAAGTTCAAGAAGCTGATCAAGGAAAACAAGCTGGACGAGGCGTTGGCCGTGGCGCGCGACCAGGTGGAAAACGGCGCGCAGATCATCGACATCAACATGGACGAAGGTTTAATCGATGCCGCCGCCATGATGAAAGGCTTTTTGAACCTGATCGCGGGGGAGCCCGACATTGCCCGCGTGCCCGTCATGATCGATTCCTCCAAATGGGAGGTGATCGAGGCGGGGCTGAAATGCATTCAGGGCAAGGGCATCGTGAATTCCATCAGCCTGAAGGAGGGGGAAGAGGCCTTCCTTGAACAGGCGAAGCTGGTGCGCCGCTACGGCGCCGCCGTCGTCGTGATGGCTTTTGACGAAACGGGGCAGGCCGATACGATTGAACGCAAGGTCGGCATTTGCACCCGCGCTTACAAGTTGTTGACGGAAAAAGCAGGGTTTCCCGCCGAAGACATCATTTTCGATCCGAATATTTTCGCCATTGCGACGGGGATCGAAGAGCATGACAATTACGGCGTCGATTTCATCGAGGCGACGCGCAAAATCAAGCAAACCCTGCCGCATGCGCTGGTCAGCGGCGGCGTGTCCAACGTCTCCTTCGCGCTGCGCGGCAACAACGTGGTGCGCGAGGCGGTGAATGCCGTCTTTTTGTATCACGCGACGCGGGCGGGCATGGATATGGGGATCGTGAACGCGGGGCAGCTGGCCATTTACGACGACATTCCGGCGGAACTGCGCGATGTGGTGGAGGACGTGATTCTCAACCGCCGCCCCGATGCGACGGAAGCCTTGCTGGAAATGGCGGAAAAATACCGCGACAGCGGCAAGGCCGCCGACAAGGCGGATGAAGAATGGCGCAGCCAGAACGTGGACAAGCGGCTGGAATACGCGCTGGTCAAGGGTATTACCGATTTTATCGAGGCCGATACCGAAGAAGCGCGAAAGCGCAGCACCCGCGCGCTGGACGTGATCGAAGGGCCCCTGATGGCGGGGATGAACGTCGTGGGCGACTTGTTCGGCGCGGGGAAAATGTTCCTGCCGCAGGTCGTGAAATCCGCCCGCGTGATGAAGCGGGCGGTCGCCTGTCTGCTGCCCTATATGGAGGCGGAAAAGGATACGCATGCCAAAAGCGCGGGCAAGATCCTGATGGCGACGGTGAAGGGCGACGTGCACGACATCGGCAAGAATATCGTCGGCATCGTTTTCCAGTGCAACGGGTATGAGGTCATCGATCTCGGCGTCATGGTGCCGTGCGAGAAAATCCTGCAAACGGCGCGGGCGGAGAACGTGGATATCATCGGCCTGTCGGGCCTGATCACCCCGTCCTTGGAGGAAATGGCGCATGTCGCATCGGAAATGCAGCGGCAGGGATTTACCATCCCCTTGCTGATCGGCGGGGCGACGACGTCGGAAATCCACACGGCGGTCAAGATCGCACCGCATTACGAACATCCCGTTGTTTACGTGCCCGATGCCTCCCGCGCGGTGGGGGTGGTGAGCGCGCTGCTCAGCGATACGCAGCATGCGGCTTATATGGCCGAGGTCAACGCCAAATACGCCGCCGCGCGCGAACGTTTCGCGGCCAAAGGGCGGCATAAAAAACTGATCCCGCTGGCCGAGGCCCGCGCCAATGCCTATCGCCCCGATTTTTCCGCCTATACGCCGCCGAAGCCGAAAAAGCCGGGGTTGCATGTTTTTGACGATATAGGTTTCGATGCATTGCGCCCTTATATCGACTGGTCGCCGTTTTTCTATACCTGGGGCCTGATGATGAAATACCCCAGGATTTTCGAAGACGATAAAATCGGCGAGGAAGCTAAAAAACTGTACGACGATGCGCAAGGCATGATCGACGCGTTCATTGCCGACGGGCGCATCCGTCCGCGGGGCGTTGCGGCCATCCTGCCCGCCGCCAGCATCGGCGACGATATCGTCGTTTACGGCGATGAAACGCGGACAAAGGAAATCAACCGCATCTACGGCCTGCGTCAGCAGTTGAAAAAAGACAACGACAAGCCCAATTACTGCCTTGCCGATTTCGTGGCGCGCACGGACAGCGGCGTGCCCGATTATATCGGTGCTTTCGCCGTAACGTCGGGCGACGGGCTGGAAAAAATCGTCGCGGAATACGAGGCGGCGGGCGATACCTATAACAGTATGATGGCAAAAGCGATCGCCGACCGTTTCGCCGAGGCCTTTGCCGAATACATGCATGCCAAGGTGCGCCGCGAAATCTGGGGCTATGCCGCCGATGAAAAACTCGACGTAGACGGCATGATCGCCGAGGCGTACCGCGGCATTCGCCCCGCCCCCGGCTATCCCGCCAATCCCGACCATACGCAAAAGGAAACGCTCTGGCAGTTGATGGACGTCGAAAAAAACACGGGGATTGTTTTGACGGAAAGCCTTGCCATGTGGCCGGCGTCATCGGTCAGCGGCTGGTATTTCGCGCATCCGGACAGCTATTATTTCGGCGTCAACGTCATCGGCCGCGACCAGCTGGCCGATTACGCCGCGCGTCGCAAGATCAGCGAAGCCGAAGCCGAAAAATGGCTGTCACCCATTCTGGACTGACGCTTCGCGCGCGGAGGGCCCTCCGCCGGCCCGGGGGTTCAGGTGTGGAGGCCCATTTCCCGCCTGAAAATCTCGATGGCGGCATTCGCTTCCCGCTCGCCGCGGAAGCCTTCGCCGAAAACGATTTTTTTGCCGTCGGGGGTTTTGGCGTAGACGGTGAAATGCTTCACATGCTTGCCGCCGCTTTGCGTTGAGAAGTTGCCGGATTTTTCAAGGCCGCGAATGTCACCCGCATAGATATGACGACGGCGGGCCGGAATGCCGAAAACGCGCCGCGTGGAAACGACATTGCCGCTCGTATCCTTTTGGACATGCAGCGAGTTGCCCGCCATATAAAGGCCGCTGAAGGTAATCAAAATGCCGAAAAAGCCGAAAATCGCGCCAAAAAACGGGCGATGCTCCTGAAATATCAGGAAATAGCCGGCGCCTGCGAAAACGATGCCGCATATCAATGCCGTGCCGGCGGCGACAAGGTTGCGACCGGGAGGATAGAAAAACGCCGTGCCGTTCGCGCCGTTGAGGAAGCGGATGCGTTTTCGGGCGGCCTGCAGGCTCATATCCGCGGTTTTTCGCGCAGCTTCGTCGATCTCGCGGCCTGACAGGCCGGATTTTCTGCCGGTGGCGAAAACGGGAATCTCGTAATCCTGATCCAGATCCACGCCGGGCAGGGCGGCGGTGACGTTCACTCGCCACAGCTCGTATGTGCTGCCGTTCTGCAGGGTATCGGACGGCGGCAATCCTTCAGGCACGTCAAAACGGAACACGATGCGCGTGCCGTAAGGGCCCATTTCGGTATGGGCGACGGCGGTGTCCTGCCAGTTCAGCCTCTCGGAACGGCGGCGGTCTTTGCTGCTGCCGGTTTCATAGCTGTGAAGGCTCGACAGCGTGACGATGAAAGTATGGGCGGGGTCGTAAGGATAATGCAGCTCGATCGTGCCGCCGACCTGCCCGCCGATGCTGCCGGGGAAAGGATCCATCTGCAAATGGCTCTGGCCGAACTTGCGCCACTGCACGGTTTTGCGGACGGCCCAGACGACAAAACCGATGCCGACAAGGGGAAAAAGAAACGCGAACAGGGCAAGATGGTTTCCTTTCTGCACTTCCGCATAGGCGGCGAAGGGCGCGAAGGAAGCAACGGCGTTCCAAAGAACGGCGAATCCCCAACTGACATACATCATGGTTTTGGTGCCGGAGGAAATCCGGTTTTCCGCCCAGTCCTGTTTCACCAGCCACGGCTGTTCGGAAAAGGCCGCGGGGTCGGCCGTGCGCGGCTTCATGAAGGTAAAGGCGATCAATCCCGCGCTTGCCCCGCCGAAAGTGATCAGGAAGATCAGCTTGAAGCCGACAAGCCCCCAGCGGATATCGCGGGAAATGACCGCTTCCGACGGGTTATCCGGATTGACGAAAACAGCGATCGGGCGGCCGGAGCCGGCGGCATCGGACAGCTTGCGCCCCAGTTCCTGTTGAAAATCGCCGAGGTTGTCGGCCATGCCATCGATGGCGACGCGCGTGCCTTCGTAGCGGCGCCCGTCGTATTCATAGCGGTAGGCTGCATAGGCTTTATATGTATGGCCGTTCTCGCTGTTATGGGTTTCATAGCCGCCGTTGACGACATAGCCGTCGACGGCTTCCCACGACTTCATGTTCGCGCCCGCGATCAGGGTGGCGGCAATGGCATAGAGCGCCCACAGGCTGACAGCCAGGAAAGGAAGGGAAAAAAGGCGCAGCCAGAGGGGGTTTTTCATAGGAAGCCGTTTCGTCATTAAATATGCCCCTTTCAATATACCGCAGGAGAAAGCCTTGTGAAAAGCCGTGAATCAGGGCTTGATGGCATGATGGACGTTCGGGAACCCAAAAAGCTGCTGGAAAACATGTTCCGCGCCGCCGTCGCGGCGGCGCAGCCGCGGCATGTCGTGCCACCGCTTTTGTCGCATGTCGTGCCGCCGCTTTTGCCGCAGGGCGCGGGCCGGCTTGTGGTTATGGGCGCGGGCAAGGCCTCTGCCGCCATGGCCGCCGCGGTGGAGGCGCATTGGGGAGATTTATATTCGCAAGGAGATGTATCGGGCCTTGTCGTCACGCGCGATGGTTATGCCGTGCCCTGCAACAAAATAGACATCATGGAAGCATCGCATCCCGTGCCGGATGACCGCAGTGTCGCGGCGGCCGCGCGCATGTTGCGATACGCCGAAACGCTGACGGCGGAAGATCATGTGCTGTGCCTCATCTCCGGCGGTGGCTCGGCCCTTTTGTGCCTGCCGGCGGAAGGAATGGCGCTGTCGGATAAACGGGCCGTCAATCGTGCGCTGCTGGCCCGCGGCGCGACGATCTCGGAAATCAATACGGTGCGGCGGCATGTATCGCGCATCAAGGGCGGGCGACTGGCGGCGGCCTGCTTTCCGGCGCGCATCACCAACCTTTTGATCTCCGACGTGCCGGGGGATGACCCGGCGCATATCGCCTCCGGCCCGACGGTGGCGGACGCGACGACAATCGCGGATGCGCGCGCGGTGCTGGATCAGTACCGTATCGATTACAATCCCGCGTGGCTCACGGAAAGCATCAAGCCAGATGATCCGCGTCTGCGGCATATCGAAACGCATATCGTTGCCGCGCCCATGAAGTCGCTGCAAGCGGCCGCCGCCGTGGCGGCGGCGCAAAACATACCCGTGCATATTCTGGGCGACGCCCTGGAAGGCGCGGCAAGGGAACTGGGCGCGGCGCATGCCGCGCTTGCCGGGGAAGTCGCCGCGGGCACGCATCCGCGCTATAAAGCGCCCTGCATTTTATTGTCGGGCGGGGAGACAACCGTGACCGTCACGGGCAAGGGTTGCGGCGGGCGCAATGTGGAATATGCCCTCTCGCTCGCCATCGCGCTGCAGGGCGCGCCGCAGGTTTATGCGCTCGCCGCCGATACGGACGGGGTGGACGGCATGGCCGAGGTGGCGGGCGCTTTTGTCACGCCCGATACGCCGGCGCGCGCAAGGGCGGCGGGCAGGGATGCCGCGGCCGCGCTGGACGATAACGACGGTCACGGCTTTTTCGGCGCGCTGGGCGACCAATTCGTCACGGGGCCGACGCAAACCAATGTGAATGATTTCCGTGCCCTGCTTATTCTTGGCTGACGGGCGATCGCTTCACTGCAAAACAATAAAAAACGCCGGTAACAATACCGGCGTTTTTTTTTAAGCGCTGCCCTCTTATTGCTTGGGGGCGGGCGGTTGCGGTTTTGCTTTTTTCTCTTTCACGGGCGGAGTCACCGGCGCCTCGCGGCGGATGCTGAAGAGGGTCGGCTCGTCAAAACCCTTTTTCGCGCTTTTGGCGGTGCGGCTGAAGACGGTGAAGATCTCGCAGGTCCCACGCACGGCGGCCTTCATGAAACGGGCGGTCAGGTCCGGTACAACGGCAAGGGTTTCCTTGGTCGTGCGGGAAAACGTATGCCAGCGTTCGCCGCGCAGTTTCTTGCCGGTCTGGCTGTAAACGGTGCTGCGCTCCTTGCGGGCCTTGGTGATTTCACCGCCCAGTGCCTGTTTCTTCGCCTTCATGGAGGCTTTATGCTCCTTGGCGACCTTGCCGCTTTCGTCGCTCAGCTCCTTGGCGGCGGTCTTCAGGCCGGACTGGGAGCGGGCAAGCTTCGCGCGTTCTTCCTCCAGCTTCTTTTCCAGCTCCGCGATCAGGGATTTGGAGGCGCCGACTTCTTCCGTCAGTTTCTGCACGGTTTCGCGGCGCACCTTGATGCGCGTTTCGCCGGCTTCGGCAAGCGCCTTGTCATGCGCTTCCAGCGTCGGGGCGTAATTGTCCTTCAGGCCTTTCAGGCGGGTGTCCGCAAGGCCGCGCTGCGCGGCGCTTTCTTGTTTGACGGTTCGGGTTTTGGCCGCCTCTTCGCGGAAAACGGAAACGGGGCGTGGCTTGTCCTTGAAGCCGGGTTTTTCCGCCCGGGCGGGCGCGGCGCCGGTAACGGCGTCATCGTTGACGGCCGGGGCGGCGGGTTTGTCTGCTTTTTTCTTTTTGAACAGCATAAAAGGTCTCCTGTGATCGTGGGGACAGCGGGTTTGTTTCGTAAATATTTGATCCATCTGAATAATGCGTGATTTTAGGGAAAGGAAGAGACGGAGTCAACCCGCAGGATGACGGTTGGAAAAGCCTGAAAACAATAGGCTTCTTGAAAAATACGCTTGCAGATAAGGTGTGGAAATCACCAGTCCGATGATGACGGCCGTATGATAGCAGGGCATAGGCGCTGCAAAAGCGCAGGATGTGGTAAAGGCTCGCCTGCCCGCAGATGCCGCGCTTCAGGTGAAAGGCGGCAGGCCGGGGCGCGGCTTGCGGCATTACGGGCCCGGCTTGAAGCTGCGGATGGCGGCGGGGAGCTTGCGCATGTCGTTGATGACGACATGGGCGCCTTCGGCCAGCAGTTTCTTTTCCATCCCGGCGCGGTTTTCGGCTTCGGTCAGGCCCGTAAAGCCGATGCGCAGCCCGATGCCCGCGCTTTTCGCGGCGCGCATGCCGGTGACGCTGTCCTCCACCGCGACGGCTTCGGCGGGTTGCACGGAGAGGGCATGGGCGGCAATGTTGTAAATTTCCGGATCTTCCTTCAGCTTCGCGGCGTCTTCAAAGGCGCTGAACACGCGGCTCTTGGGGATGCGGCTGTCCAGCCCGTGCTTGTCCAGCAGCGGCTGGATGCGCATGCGCGGGCTGTTGCTGACGACGGCGACGCCAAGTTTCAAATCATCTTGCAATTCGGCCAAGACATCGCCGATGCCGTCCGCAAGGGCGGCGTTCAGCAGCGCGGTCTTGGTCGCGGGGCGCAGTTTGTTGAGGCGCAGGTCTTCGATATCGACCGTCACCCGTTGCGCAGCGGGCAGCAGGGTATTGACCATATCCTGAAACTGTTTGGCGATCTGGCCGAAATCCTTGCCGCGCATATCAAGGCTGTCGATTTCCGCCGTCATCGGACGGCCGAAGGCTTGCGTCGCATATTCCGACAATACGTGGCGCGTGACGGCGACGCTGACCGGTTCCGTGTTGGCAAAGGTGCCGTCCCAGTCGAAAAATACTTCCTTGATGATCGGTTGCGTCATGGTTTTTCTCCTTCCGTGCCGCCGCTGATGAAGGCGTCGATCGCCTGCGTGACGGCATTCGCCGCCTCCATATGCGCGATATGTCCGACATCGGGCAGCAGGATGAGTTTTGCATTCGGTATTTTCTCATGCATCTCTGCATGGCATTCGGGCGGGGTGACGATATCCTCCGCCCCGCCGATGATCAGCGCGGGTATGTCGATTTGCGGCAGGAAGCCGATGGAATCCGGTCGTCCGCTGCAGGCGCGCTGGTGGTTTTTGAAACAGGCAAAGCCCACGCGCTCCGATACGGCGCGCAGATTTTTGATCAGCGTCTTGTCCGTGAAGGATTTGTCGCTGAGGAAGGTTTTGTAATGCGCATCGTCCGCGCGGTTCGCGGCATAGGCTTCGGGCCCCGCGGCGACTTCCGCCATGCGCTGCGCGGTTTTTTCCGGCGTATCGGCACGGGCGGCGGTATTGCAGAAAATGACTTTCTTTACCCGCCCCCCGGCTTTCTTCAGCACGTCCAGCGCGACATAGCCGCCCATGGAAGTGCCGCAGAGGATAAAATCCCCCTCGACCGTATCCAGCACATGCGCCGACATGGCGTCGATGCTGTCGTATTGTGTGAGGTTGACGGTGACGGCCGCCGTCTTTTGCGCGAAATGATTTTTTTGCGCATCCCAAACGGTGTCATCCGACGAGGCGCCGGGGACAAACACGATGGGCAGTGTTTCGGCATTGATTGTCATGCGGGCGCTGCCTTGGGCTTAGGGGTTCGGGCCGGTGGTGCCGTTGCGCTTTTGCGCGGGGGCGGGCGTCGCGGCTTTCGGGCTGTTGTCCTGCACGATATGCAGCACCATATCCTTTTGCGGATCGGCGGGCACGGTCGCGCGGATCGGGGCGGGGAGGGTATCCGCCGTTTTGATCCAGCGGCACACGTCGTCGATGCGTTTTGCCGTCACAAGCTCCGGATAATGGCCGACGCCTTCGTACATCATGAGCGACATATCGGGTCGGACGTCCAGCATGCGCTTGACCGCATCGGGCGTGGCGGTATTGCTTTTCTCCCCCGCCAGCAAGAGCATGGGCGTGGGGATTTTCTCAAACGCCTGCCATTTATCATAGGGTTGCAGATATTCATCCGCATAGCCGACCATGGAATTGGGATCGTAAGCCCAGCCGAAACCTTCGCGCGTGAAATGCGCAAAGCCGTGGTTGAAATCGTGGATGACGAAATCGCGATCCACCGGCGCGCCGTGCCCCGCCAGGAAGTTTTCAAGGCGGCTGACGGCCGTTTCGATCGTCGGGGAATGGGGGCGCTCGCGGTTGCGCCAGGCGCGGCGCAGCTTGGGCCCTTCCGGTGTTTCGGGCGGCATGTCGCCGATGACCGTGCCCGCCCAATTCGGATGGCTGAAGCCTTGCTCCACCATCGCATAAATGACTTTCGCGCCGTGGGAATGGCCGAGCATATGGAATTTTTCCTGTGGGTCGACATGATCGATCAGCGCTTCCACCATTTTGGCATAGGTGGAAAGGGTGTAATCGTTCGGCATTTTCAAATTGCCGCTGTGCCCTTTGCCGGGGTAGTCGAGCGCGATAACGTTGAAGTTTTCCGCCGCGCCTTCGGCAAAGAAATCGAAACGGCGCGCGGCGTTGTAAATGCCGCCGAGACAAATGACGGTTTCTGCCGTTTCGGGGTTGTTACGCGCTTTCCATACGTTGTAGGAAAGGGTGACATCCTGCGTTTTCACAAGATTGGCATCGCTATGCAGTCCTTCGGGCAGATATGCCTTCATATTGTCGGCATGATGCGTATAGGTGAATGTGCGGCGCTCGAACTGCGGCAGGAAACGCGCATCCAATGCGCGCGCGAGGCGGGCGATTTCTTTTTCCTTTTCGGTGAAAGCCGCCTCCGCCGCGGCGGAGATATTGCCGAAAACGGAAATGTTATTGTGCTTTGTCATGACACACACCGCTACTGGTTGAACCGAAGACCCATGCGCAATGGGGTTAATTTTTTTGATTAAGCTAGCATCTTGTATATCATATGCAAATAAAACCGTCCATTTTATACGGAAAGTATAGGCATGTTTTATATGCTGCGATGCACCAAGCGCGGGTTTTCAGGGGCTTGCCTTTGATGGCAAAGCGGACCGGGCAGGGGTTTTTCTTTTGCGCTTCCATAAATACGCGAAAGGCGGCAGCAAGGGCCGCCATTTTCGCCTTCTTGACAAAAGTCAATTACAACCGGAAGGCGGCGTTATATCCAGACAGACAAGGGTTTTTCCCGCCCGCGCCCCGACTTTGAAGGATACGGAAAAATGGACGCCGCCAAACCGAAATATAACGACGATATTGTCAGGCTCTTCACCCTCGCGGCGGTTTTCTGGGGGATCGCGGGTTTTCTGGTCGGGGTGGTCATCGCCCTGCAACTGGCTTTCCCCGCGCTGAACTTTGAACCTTTCCTGACCTTCGGCCGCCTGCGCCCCGTGCATACCTCGGCGGTCATTTTCGCTTTTGGCGGCAACATCCTGCTGGGCACCAGCTATTTCGTCGTGCAGCGCACCTGCCAAACGCGCCTGTGGGGCGACGGCTGGGCGTTTTTCACTTTCTGGGGATATCAGGTTTTTATCGTCATCGCCGCGCTGGGATATCTGGCCGGCGTGACGCAGGGCAAGGAATACGCCGAGCCGGAATGGTACGCCGACCTGTGGCTGACCGTGGTCTGGGTCGCCTATCTGATTGTGTTCATGATGACGCTCAAGAACCGCAAGGAGCCGCATATCTACGTGGCGAACTGGTTTTATCTGGCCTTTATCATTACGGTCGCCATTCTGCACCTGGGCAACAACGTCAGCCTGCCGGTCGGCCTTGATGCCAAAAGCTATTCCGCCTATGCGGGCGTGCAAAGCGCGATGATCCAGTGGTGGTACGGTCATAACGCCGTCGGCTTTTTCCTGACGGCGGGCTTTCTGGGCATGATGTATTACTTCGTGCCCAGGCAGGCCGGGCGTCCGGTGTATTCCTATCGCCTGTCCATCCTGCATTTTTGGTCGCTGATTTTCATTTACATCTGGGCGGGGCCGCACCACCTGCTGTATTCCGCGCTGCCCGACTGGGCGCAGACGCTGGGCATGACCTTCTCCATCATGCTCTGGATGCCCAGCTGGGGCGGGATGATCAACGGCATCATGACCCTTTCAGGCGCCTGGCATAAGCTGCGGGACGATCCCGTGCTGCAATTCATGATCGTCGCCCTGTCTTTTTACGGCATGAGCACCTTTGAAGGCCCGCTGATGTCGATCAAGGAGGTGAACGCCCTGTCGCATTTCACGGACTGGACGATCGGCCATGTGCACTCCGGCGCGCTCGGCTGGGTGGCGTTTATCTCTTTCGGCGCAATTTACTATCTGGTGCCGGTGCTCTGGGGTAAAAAGGAAATGTATTCCAAAAGGCTGATCAGCATGCACCTGTGGCTCGCGACGACGGGGATCGTGCTCTACATCGTTTCCATGTGGTTCGCGGGCATCCTGCAGGGGCTGGAATGGCGCACCTACGACAGCATGGGCTTTTTGCAGTATTCCTTCATCGAAACGGTCGCGAACCTGCATCTTTATTACGTCGTGCGGGCGTTGGGCGGCGTGCTGTATCTCGGTGCGGCCCTGTTGATGGTCTACAACATCTACAAAACAATCAAATCGGACGCGCCGGTGATCGGCGCGCGGGAGGTGCAATATGCCCCTGCATAAACACGCGAACATAGAACGCAACTCCATGCTGCTGCTGATTTTGACGGTCGTCGCGGTTTCCGTCGGCGGACTGGTGGAGGTCATTCCGCTGTTCCGCATGGATACGACGATCGAAAAGGTGGAGGGTATGCGCCCCTATACGCCGCTGGAGCTGGCCGGGCAGAACATTTACATCCGCGAGAATTGCAGCGCCTGCCACAGTCAGCAGATACGCCCCCTGCGGGACGAGGTGGAACGCTACGGGCATTACTCCCTTGCGGCGGAGAGCATGTACGACCATCCTTTCCTCTGGGGTTCCAAGCGCACGGGGCCGGATCTCGCGCGTATCGGCGGCAAATATTCGGACGAATGGCACGTGGCGCATCTGACCGACCCGCGCAGCGTCGTGCCGGAATCCATCATGCCGTCCTACGGCTTCCTGTCCCGGCGCGGCGTGGACAGCGTATCGATCCAAAAGCACCTGAAAGCGTTGCGGGCCGTGGGTGTGCCCTATACGGACGACATGATCAAACATGCCGAGCGGGACATGTACGCCCAGAGCCTTCCCGAAAGCGACGCCTCCGGCCTGCTGGCGCGCTACGGCGATAAGGTCGCCGCGCGCGATTTCGACGGCCAGCGGCATCAGGTCACGGAAATGGACGCGCTGGTGGCGTATCTGCAAGTGCTGGGAACGATGGTTGATTTCAAATCGTACAACCCTGACATTTCTGCCGCCGCAGCGGAAACGGACGGTGCGCCATGATCGGCTTTTTGCTCGACTGGGTGGCGGCGCATGGCGGGCATGTCATGCTGGTGTCGTTTTTTACCGGTTTTGCGGGAATCGCGCTCTGGGCCTACCGCCCGGCGAACCGCGCGCGGCTGGAGCGGCACCGCGATATCCCCTTTCGGGAGGCGGAATGATGGCGGACGGCAAGATGAAGGAAAAAGACCCGGTCAGCGGCGTGGAGACGACCGGCCACGAATGGGACGGCTTGAAGGAACTGAACAATCCCGCGCCGCGCTGGTGGCTGTGGGTTTTCATCGTGACGGTCGTCTGGTCGGCCGGCTATTGGGTGGTCTACCCCGCCTGGCCGACATTGACGGGTGCGACCGAAGGCAACATGGGCTGGACGCAGTACAAACAGCTCGCGCAGAGCCAGCATCAGATCGAGGCCCTGCGCGGCAAGTATCAAGATCGCTTCCGTGCTGCGACGATGGATGAGGTGCGCAACGATCCGGAATTATACGCCTTCGCCCGCGTGCAGGGCGCGGCGGTATTCAAGGAGAACTGCGCGGCCTGCCACGGCACGGGCGCGGCGGGCGGCAAGGGTTATCCGAACCTCAACGACGACGACTGGATATGGGGCGGCACGCTGGCGCAGATTCACGAAACCATCCGTGTGGGCGTGAATTCCGGTCATGACGAACAGCGCGGCACCTTGATGCCGGCTTTCGGACGCGACGGGCTGTTGACCCGTGGCCAGATCGACGACGTGGTCGCATACGTGGAAAAGCTGCACGATGGCGAAAAAGCCGAAGTGACGGCGGCCTATGCGCGCGGCGCGCAGGTTTTCGCCGACAATTGCGCCGCCTGTCACGGCGATAAGGGCGCGGGCAGCATGGAGCTGGGCGCGCCGCGCCTTGACGATGAAATCTGGCTTCGGGGCGGCGGCCGCGCCGCGATCCGCGATACGGTCGTCCATGCGCCTGTCGGCGTGATGCCGGCATGGGAAGGCCGCCTGTCGCCCGATGCGATCAAGGCGCTGGCCGTCTATGTCCATACGCTCGGAGGCGGGCAGGAAGAAGCGCCCGGCGGTGATGAGTGACGATATCGTCTATTTCGAAAAGCAGAAGAAAATCTACCCGCGCAGGGTGGAAGGCCGGTACCGCCGCCTGAAATGGGTCGCGATGGCCGTGCTGCTCGGCATTTACTACGCCGTGCCGTGGCTGCGCTGGGACCGGGGCGCGCATGTGCCGGATCAGGCCGTGCTGATCGACATGGCCGCGCGCCGCGCGTATTTTTTCAATATCGAGCTGTGGCCGCAGGAGGTGTATTTCTTCGCGGGCCTTATGATTCTCGCGGCGCTGGGGCTTTTTTTCGTGACCAGCCTGCTGGGGCGCGTGTGGTGCGGCTATGCCTGTCCGCAGACGGTCTGGACGGATCTGTTCGTCGTGGTGGAACGCCGGATACAGGGCGACCGCAACGCGCGGATGAAGCTGGATAAAGAGCCGTTATCCCTCGAGAAGGTTTGGAAAAAAACGCTGACGCATGCGATCTGGTTGCTGATCGCGCTCTGCACCGGCGGGGCCTGGGTTTTTTATTTTACCGACGCGCCGACGCTGATGGACAATCTTCTGCACGGCAAGGTGTCGTGGATGGTCGGCGGCTGGGTGCTCGGCCTGACGGCCTCGACCTATGTCATGGCCGGCTTCGCGCGCGAGCAGGTCTGCACCTATATGTGCCCCTATGCGCGTTTCCAGTCGGCCATGTTCGACAAGGACACGCTGATCATCGGCTACGACCGCGAGCGGGGGGAGCCGCGCGGCAAGCATAAAAAAGGCGACGGCTGGGAAGGCCGGGGGCATTGCATCGACTGCACCCTGTGCGTCATCGTCTGCCCGATGGGCATTGATATCCGCAACGGCCTGCAAATGGAATGCATCGCCTGCGGCTTGTGCGTGGACGCCTGCAACGACGTGATGGACCGCATGGAATTGCCGCGCGGCCTCATCCGCTACGACACGCAGCATAACTATGAACGCCGCACGCTGGCGCGGGCCACGGGAAAGGACTTTACGGGCAGGCTGTCCATTCTGCGCCCGCGCACGTACTATTATGCGGCGGTGACGGGGTTTATCTCGGCCCTGATGCTCTATGCCTTTCTGACGCGCGCGGCCGTCGAGCTGAACGTGATTCACGACCGCAATCCCCTGTTCGTAAAACTGTCCGACGGCAGCATTCGCAATACCTATACGTTGAAAGTCGCCAACAAGACGCACCGCGACCGGTCTTTCGCACTGAAAGTTGACGGCATGGAAACGCAGGGCATTGCCGTCGTGGGGGCGGGGCGCCTGACGGCGGACAACCTGCAGGTGCTGGCCGATAGCGTCGCGACTTTTCGCATCATGCTGACGGCGGCGAAACCGCGGGGTGCCCGCCGCGATATCGTCCTGCGGCTTGAAAACGAAAACCCGAAGCTTTCCGCCGAAAGCGAGACTGTTTTTATCAGCGAAGGAGGCCGATAATGCGCGCCGTGCGGCAGGATACGTTCAGGGACAGGCTCATCCCTTATTACTTCGTCGTTTTTTTTGCCGCCCTTGCGGTGCTGTTCGGCTGGTTCGTCCATCTGGCGCGCAGTTCCTATACCGGTCTGGTGACGCAGCAGGCCTATGAAAAGGGCGTCGATTACAACAAGACCATCGCAAGGGCAAAAGCGCAGGACGCCATGGGCTGGCATGCCGCCGTGACGCATGCGGCGGACGGCGTGACCCTCGCGCTGACGGACGCGCGGGGCGCGGCGGTGACGGGGGCGGAAGTATCCCTTTGGCTTTTCCGTCCCGTGCAGGCGGGCATGGATCTGCGCCTTCCCATGACGGCGGGGGCGGAAGCGGGGCTTTATACCGCCCGCGTCGATCCGCCGCAACGCGGGCTGTGGGAAGCGCGCCTTTTGGTGAAGGCGGGGGATGCCGAATACCAGATCAGCAAAAGGATGGTATTCGAATGAGCGCGGAACAGGCGACCGATTATTCCGGCCATGCCCGCCCGCAAGCGGCAGATAACGAACATTGCCTGCGCCTGGCGGTGGAGGGCATGCATTGCGCGGGCTGCGCCTTTAAAATAGAAAAATGCCTGAACGCGCATGCGGGCGTTCAGGCACGGGTGAACGTGACGGAGCGCCGCCTGACGCTGGTCTGGCAGGGCGATAAAAAGCGGGCGAACGGCATGCTGCTGGCGGCAACGAAGCTGGGCTTTCGCTTTTCGCCGGTCCGCGATGCCGATACGGCGGCGGAGCGGCAGACCCGCGACATTTTGCGCTGCATGGCGGCGGCGGGGTTCGCGGCGGGGAATATCATGGTGTTCTCCCTCGCGCTGTGGTTCTCCAGCCGCGCGGACATGGGCGGCGCGACGCGTGACATGATGCACTGGTTTTCGGCGCTGGTCACGCTGCCCGCCGTCGCCTATGCGGGCAGGCCGTTTTTTCTTTCCGCCTGGCGGGCGTTACGCGGCGGGCATGCGAATATGGATGTGCCGATTTCCGTCGCGCTGCTGCTGACGACGGGGGTCAGCCTGATGGAAACGCTGCGCGGGGGCGCGCATGTGTATTTCGATTCCGTCGCCATGCTGCTGTTCCTTTTGTTGGTGGGCCGCTATCTCGACGCCCGCGCGCGCGCCCGCACACGCCATGCGGCGGCGGATCTGCTGAGCCTGATGGACGGCACCGCGACGGTGGTGGAGGGCATGGAAACGCGCCGCCTTCCCGCGCGGGACGTTACGGCGGGCATGGTTTTGCTGGTGGCCAAGGGGGAAAAGGTGCTGGCCGACGGCGTGGCGGATGGTGAGGTGCTGGTCGATGCCTCGATCCTTACGGGAGAGACCTTGCCGCAAGCTTTGCAGCCGGGCG
>Ga0206101_1000080_pt1 | contig 30072 bp, 27 predicted proteins | sample 1B0metagenome_FD_148613 | JGI IMG/M metagenome (GOLD analysis project Ga0206101, IMG submission 148613) | Enriched microbial communities from leaf-cutter ant dump, University of Wisconsin, Madison, United States - 1B0 | ecosystem: Environmental > Terrestrial > Nest > Insects nest > Nest dump... | reverse complement strand
GAAGGGGAAGCCTCTTCCAACCCGCCCGGCGGCGGCGATGCCGCAAACCCGCCCAACGCATCGGGTGCGTATGGCGGCGTCATGGGCGCCATCGGGCGCCATGGCGATGCCGTGCGCCTGCGTGAAAAATCGCAAACCCAGCAGCACGTCTACCAGAACGACAACGCACCCGGCATGACCTGCTTCGACCGCGCGATGGCGATCACGCAGACGCTCGGCCAGCTGTTTTCCGACGTGCCGCCGACCGATCCCTCATCGCGTAACGATACGGTTTTCGGCACCAGTTCCTTCCCGGACATGGGGTTGTCCAACTGGCTGGTGGACGGCCTGAACGACGTGGTTTTGCCTGTCGTGAGGGAGCATGCGAGCAACTTTGCCGAATCCATTTCCGCCGCCCTCGGGGCGACGGAGATATTCACCGCGCTCGACGACATTCGATCCCAGATCGGCGGTTTCCTGACGGGGCTGACCGCTCCTATCAATAGCATCAACACGGCCATGGGGACGTTTAATACCTATTACAATACCATCAATACCGTGCTGACCACGCTGGGCGCGGTGATGCCGCAGGCGGTCGTGGGGATCGTTTCCATCATCAACTCGGTCTGGAATACGGTGCAGACTTTTATCAACAATATCATTTCCACCATCATGAGCGTGATCAATACCGTCATTTCCACGGTCACGAGCTTTTTCACCTCGATGATCTCGAACATCATGTCGCAGTTCAGCAACGCGGCCGATGGTGTTTGCTCGCGTATCGCGCGGCTCTGGGGCAACGGCTTCCCCAGCGATGATTTCCGCGCGCTGATCGGCAGCGCCGTGCAGCGCGGCACGCCCTACTTTACCTTGTTCCAGATGTTCCAGGGCACGCTGCCCGACTACATGGGCGGCGTGGGGCGCCATCTGCGCCGCGAGTTGTCGCGGGACACGAACGCGGACATCATCGACCGCGCATTGTCCGACCTGCTGCCGGGCGGCATGCTGTCGGGCCCGGGTTCGCCCGAAATGCCCAGCTGGCCCGCGGTGCCCGTCTTCAACCCCGCCTCCGACTGGCAGAACAGCTGGACGGACCTCATCGGCCAGATGAACTGATTTTGCTGAACGGCTCCGGCGGTCGGATGCCTTCATTTTCCGGATGTTCAATTCTGTTGCTGTTTCAGCAATTGCAGTAATTTTTCCTGAAAAGCCGCCTGATCCGCATGGGCGTCGAGAAACAACCGGATCGCCTCCGCCGCGCGTGCGCGGTCGTAAGGCACCATGGTTTCGGCGGCTTTGGCGGGATCCCGGGCCAGTTCAGCCGCATGGGCGGCGGCGCGCAAAACTTTCGGGTCCAGCCGCGCGCGTTGTTCGGCGATCTGGGCGCGAAGTTTTTTTAATGCCGCCTCGCGGGCTTCCTCGCGTGTGGACATGCGCCCTTTCCCTCCTGTCCCGTTTTTCGTGTCGCAGGGCGGCGGATTTTTTGCGCCCGGCCTTCTTTTATTGTAAGGGGCAGGGTGCGAAAGATACAAGAAAAGCTTGCATTTAAAGGCAAAAAAAACAATCTTGTAAATGGTTTAACCGGAAGATTCAGGAGCAAAATGCTGTTCGGCGCCTATAATATCCTGATGCGGGTTTCGACCCCTTTTTTGCAACGCTACTTGCAAAAGCGCGCGCGTGCGGGCAAGGAAGATACCGTGCGCGGCGGGGAGCGCCGCGGCATCGCGGGCTTGCCGCGGCCTGCCGGGCGCCTCGTCTGGTTCCATGCGGCCAGCGTGGGTGAATCCCTTTCGCTGTTGTCGCTGATCGGCCAGACCCGCAAAACCTATCCCGACATGCATGTACTGGTGACGACGGGCACCGTGACGTCGGCCAGGCTGATGGCGGAGCGCCTGCCCGCTGGCGCCCTGCATCAATATGTGCCGGTGGATCATCCGGGCTGGGTCGCACGTTTTCTGGATTACTGGCAGCCCGACCTTGCGCTTTGGGCCGAATCCGAATTCTGGCCGAACCTGCTGCTGTCCGTGCAGCGGCGCGGCATCCCCGCCGCGCTGCTGAACGCGCGCATGTCCAAAGAGAGTTTTCGCACCTGGTCGCGCGTGAAGGGCGCGGCGGCAAAGCTTCTCGCGACTTTTGATCTGTGCCTGGCGCAGAATACGGCGGAGGCCGACCGGTTGAAAAACCTCGGCGCGCGGCATGTCAAGGTTTCGGCGAATCTCAAATACGCGGCGGCGCCGCTGCCCTATGATGCGGCGGCGCTGGACGGCCTGCAAGCGCGGATCGGCGGACGTCCCGTGATCCTCTGGGCCAGCACCCATGCGGGGGAAGAGGCGATGGCCCTGCGCGTGCATCAGGCGCTCGGCGTACAAACGCCGGATCTTTTGACAGTCATCGTGCCGCGCCATCCCGCGCGGGGCACGGAGATCGCGGCGGAGATGACGGCGGCAGGGCTTGCCGTTGCCCGCCGCAGCGCCGATGAGGCGCTGACGCCGCAAACGCAGGTGTATCTTGCGGATACGCTGGGCGAGCTGGGGCTGTTTTACCGCGCCTGCAAGCATGTCGTGATGGGCGGGTCTTTCGCCGATATCGGCGGCCATAACCCCATCGAGCCCGCGCAATACGGCGATGTGATTTTTTTCGGCCCCATGACCTACAACTTCCTGACGATCATGGAGGATTTCCGCCAGGCCAGGGCGGTGGTGGAGATCAGCGACGAAGCGGATCTGACGGCCGTGCTGCGTGCCGCGCTTTCGGCGCCGGAAATCTATGCCGCCATGGGCACGGCGGCGGCGGCGATGACGGCGGAAAAAGCCTCGGTCGTCGATGCCGTCATGGCGGAACTGACGCCGTTTTTGGACGCCGCCGCCCGTAAAGGCGGGGCCGCAACCGGGGACGAAAGGCAAGCATCATGACCGGACGTTTTTTAAAACCGCCTGCTTTCTGGTACGATACCGAAGCCAAAGGCGCGGCCTTCCTGCAAAAAACGCTTTCGCCTTTCGGCAAGGCCTATGGCTGGCTGGCGCGCCAGCGGTTTGCTCTTTATTACCCCGTGCCGATGGCGCGGCCCGTGATCTGCGTCGGCAATCTTGTCACGGGCGGCGCGGGCAAAACGCCCGTGGCCATGTCGCTGGTCGATATGTTGCAGGCCGCGGGACATAACCCGCATTTGCTGTCGCGCGGCTACGGCGGCAGCGAGGAAGGCCCCATACAGGTCAGCCCCGACCGCGATACGGCGGCGGATGTGGGCGACGAGGCGCTTTTGCTTGTCGGCAAGGCGCCGACATGGGTGTCGCGCAACCGTGCCCTCGGCGCGCAGGCGGCAATCGATACGGGCGCCAGCGTCATTATCATGGACGACGGTTTTCAAAACCCGGCCATTTATAAAAACTTTTCCCTGCTGGTGATCGACGGCGGCGCGGGCTTCGGCAACGGCGCGGTCATGCCGGCGGGCCCTTTGCGTGAGGCGCTCGACTTCGGCCTTGCGCGGGCCGATGCGATCGCCATTATCGGCGAAGACACCTGCAATGCCGCTGCAACGGTGGCGGCGCATACGGACAAGCCGGTCTATACTGCGCGTCTGAAGCCGGATGCGGACAATCCCGATTTGTTCGGCAAGCGCGTGTTTGCTTTTGCCGGCATCGGACGTCCGGAAAAATTCCGCGAAAGCCTCATCGAGGCGGGGGCGGTGATCGATGCCTTCGGCAGTTTTCCCGATCATTGCGCCTATGAGGAAAAGGATCTCGGCGCATTCATGATGGAGGCGGATGCCAAAAACGCGCTTGTCGTGACGACGGCCAAGGATCATGTGCGCCTGCCGCCGGCGCTGAAGGCGCGGGTTTCCGTTTTCGGCGTGCATGTCGCATGGGGGCAGCCGGAAGAGCTTTCCGCGCAGATATTGGCAAGCCTTTCGGGCGGGAATATCCCCGCATGACGCAGACTGCCGGCCGACAGCGCCGCCGCCGCAAATACGGACGCAAACGTAAAATCTCTTTGCAACAGCGCCTGCGCTACGGCGCTGAAACGGCGTTCGCTTATATTATCTACGGGTTTTTTCGCCTATTGCCGCTGCGGCAGGCCTCCGCGCTGGGCGGCTGGATACTGGAAAAAATCGGCCCGCATATGGGGGTGACGCGCGTGGCGCGTAAAAACCTGGATAGCGCCTTCCCCGAAAAATCCGCTGCGGAGAAGACGGCCATCATCAAAGGCATGTGGAACAATCTCGGCCGCGTCATCGCCGAATATCCGCATCTGGACAAGCTATGGGACCGCGTTGAATTCGTCGGCGTTGAAAACCTTGCCCGCGTGCGGGAAGAAGGCCGCGCGGCGATTTTCTGGGGCGGCCATCTGGCGAATTGGGAATGCGCCGCCATGGCGGGGCGCCGTGACGGGATCGACGTGCATGTCGTCTATCGCAAGCCGAATAATCCCGGTGTGGATGGATTGTTGCGCCGCGCCCGCGCCAGGGGCGGCGTGGCCGGCCACATTGCCAAGGGGGATGACGGCGCGCGCGAAATTTTATCCGTGCTGCGCCGCAAGGGCGTGATCGGAATCCTGATCGACCAGAAACTGTCGGAGGGGATCCCCGTGCCGTTTTTCGGGCAGGAGGCCTTGACGGCGCCTGCCGTGGCTGCTTTTGCCCAGAGGCTGGACTGTGCCGTTTACCCTTTGCGCGTGGAACGTCTGGGCGGCGGCGGTTTGCGCGTCACCATTTATCCGCCGATGCCGATACCAGTGCCGACGGATGACCGCGAAGCGGATATGAAGGTGCTGATGACGGCAATGAACAGCTTGCTGGAGGACTGGATTCGCGAAAAGCCCGCCGACTGGCTCTGGATACATAAACGCTGGGGCTGATGGTTTTTAAGTTACTGAATTTGCTGTATTATTAAAAATTGACATAATATTAAGGCCTTGCTAAGGTGGCGCATATTTCATTGTGCTAACGGAGATTTTTGTTTTGGCATCGGGCTTCAAGGCAGGAAAAATCTATTCCCTTTCGGGCGAAGACCCGTGGGTGGAGGTTCTGGTAAGCGGTTATGAAGGGATCGCCGCTGCGGACGCCTATGCCTTCAAGCGCGCGAAGATCGACGGCATCCGCGCCCTCGGCTCCGAGCATAGCGTGATGACGTTGAACGATAAAACCGAAATTATCCTGACCCTGCCGCAGGCCGTGTTGCTGCAGCGGTTGAACGCGCCGGAAGGCGCCGTCATCGACCTCAAGGATAAAACGCTGGTGACGGGCCGTGATACGCTGATCAAGTCATTGCGGGCGGAAGCCAAACGCCGCGCCGAGCTGGAGAAAGAAAAGGAAATCACCAGCCTTAATATCAAGGCCTTTGTCCGCGCGTCGCAAAAAAGCGAATTCGTGCCTTTTACCTTTGCCGGCGCCGATTTGCAACTGGATGCGATGGAAGAGGGCGGCAGTATCCACGGCGGCAAGAACCTGCGCCTGAAATTGTGTGACGGCGAGACGCCTTTTGGCGACAAGAATTTCATCATCGAAACCAAGCTCGACGAATTTCGCGCCCTGTGCCGGGAGGCCTATCAAAAAGGCGCGGATTTTGTGGATATCAGCGATTATTCCATGCGCAAGTTCCGGGATATGACGCCGCAGCAGCGCCGCAAGCTGCATGAACAGGAAAACAGGCCGTGAAAAAATTCAGCGCCAGATCCGGTTTCGGCCGCGCAGCGGAGGATGACCTGCTAATCGAGGCGCAGGTGCCCGTTGACGGCGGCGGTTTTCGTGCCGCGGTTTTTCGCCGCAGCCGGATTGATTATCTTTTCGGTTTCAGCGACGATGTTTCGGGCATAACGCTGAACGACGGCGTCACCATTCCCGTTGCCCTGCCGCTTGCCGATCTGAAGCGCCGTGTTTACTATTCCGAGGAGGATACCGATAACGGCCTCGACCTTTCCGCCGTGACGGGAGAAACCGTGCGGGAAGTGGAGCGCATCCGCCTGTCAAAACACTTCGACCCCGCCGCCGCCGTGCCGGAGGCAGGCGAAGAAAAACCACTGGATATCGTCGCGCACGTGCATGCCAAAAAAGCGGATCGGCAGTTCAAGCGTGTGCGTTTTTCGGAGAAATCCATCGGTTATTACGAGCCGCATGTGGATCGCCCCGACAAGGAAACCTGGGTGCAGTTGAAGGAAGGCCACAGCACGAACGGCCTTTCGGGGTTCTATCTGCCTTTGCCGTTATCGACCTTTTTGTGGTATCTCGATAGCGCAAAAAAGGAGAGCCGCGGATCGCTTGATTTGTCCGAGGTCACGCGCCCCAAACATTCAACGGGATTCAAGCTGGATTAAGAATGATGACGCAGGGCTTCAAAAAGCTGCAAAAAAATTTCAGCGCGACGGCGGAGGATTTGCTGGTCCGCGCGATGGTGCCGCGCGCCGACGGCGCGGGTTTTCAAATGACGGGTTTCATGCGCGACCGCATCGATTACCTGACGGAAATCGACGCAAAGGCGGGCATTTCCGGCATCGCGCTTAAAACCGGCGCGAAAATCCCCGTCAAAATGCCTTATGCCGACCTGGAGCGCAAAGTCTACTTCACCGATCTTGGAGAGGCGCCGGTGCTGGATCTTTCCGCGGTGACGGGCCCTGCGGTGCCGGCGGCCATGCCGCCCTTGGGGCAGGATTTTGAAACGCATGAACCGTTGCCGGCCGAAAAACGGCCGCTGGAGGATGTGCCGCTCAAAATCGCCGTTTTCGCGCGCCAGCCGCAAGAACAGAACTTCCGCATGTTCATTTTCGACGAGGAAGACGTCGATTGGGAAAGCGTGGAGGGCATCGACGGACTCAACGGCAAGGCGACGCAACTGACGCTGGATTACGGGACGGGTCCCTTCAACGAGGACGAGGTCGTTTTCGACATGCCGCGCGCGAAGTTCATGGAGTTTTACAACCTTGCGAAAATGAACGGTCAGGCCGAGCTTGACTTGCGCGAGTGGACGCGCCGCCGCGACCCCGACAACAGTCAGCCGCCCGCGCCGCTGAAAGAGCCGGTTATTAAAGGCCGCCCGGGACCGCGGCCGGGATATTGAATATCTTTTATGTGGCTTCCTTTCCGAAAATTTTCGTTATGCCCGCGCAACATGCCTTGCATGTAGAACTTTCTTGCGGGACGGCAAAACCTTGCATACTTGGAAACAATCGCCCGGCGGCATGCTTTAAGCCGCTTTGGTTTTGCCCAAGAGCGACCTCAGGAAAGCGCCCGTATGGCTGCGCTTTTCGCGAGCGACTTTTTCGGGGGTGTCCTGGATGATGATCTCGCCGCCCTTGGTGCCGCCTTCGGGCCCGATATCCACGATCCAGTCGGCGGTCTTGATGACTTCGAGGTTATGCTCGATCACGACGACCGTATTGCCCTGGTCGACAAGGCGGTGCAGCACCTCCAGTAATTTGCGCACGTCCTCGAAATGCAGGCCCGTGGTCGGCTCGTCCAGAATATAAAGCGTGCGGCCGGTGGAGCGCTTGGCGAGCTCCTTGGCAAGCTTCACGCGCTGCGCCTCCCCGCCCGAGAGCGTGGTCGCGCGCTGGCCGATATGCACGTAACCGAGGCCGACCTGTTTCAGCGTTTCCATTTTATCGCGGATGGCGGGGACGGCCTTGAAGAAATCGGCGCCTTCCTCCACCGTCATGTCCAGCACGTCGGCGATGGATTTGTCCTTGTACTTGATTTCCAGCGTTTCGCGGTTGTAGCGCTTGCCTTTGCAGGCATCGCAGGTGACGTGGACATCGGGCAGGAAGTGCATTTCGATCTTGATCACGCCGTCGCCCTCGCAGGCTTCGCAGCGCCCCCCCCTGACGTTGAAGGAAAACCGCCCCGGGCCGTATCCGCGCGCCCTGGATTCCGGCAGCCCCGCGAACCAGTCGCGGATAGGGGTAAAGGCGCCCGTATAGGTCGCGGGGTTCGACCGCGGCGTGCGGCCGATGGGCGACTGGTCGATGTCGATGATTTTATCGACGTATTCCAGACCCTTGATCGCGTCATGCGCGCCGGGTTGTGTGCGCGCCTTCATCAGCCGCCGCGCCGCGCCCGCATAGAGCGTATCGATCACAAGGGACGATTTTCCGGAGCCCGATACGCCCGTCACGCAGGTAAAGGTGCCGACGGGGATTTTGGCATGCACGTTTTTCAGGTTGTTTTCACGCGCGCCGACGACTTCGATCCATTGCGGCTCCTCGCCTTTTTTGGTTTTGACGGTTTTGCCCGCGCGGCGGATATCCGGCACGGCGATGGATTTCGTACCCGACAAATATTGCGCCGTCAGGCTCTTGGATTCCCGAATGATATCGGCGGGCGTGCCCGCGGCGACGACCGCGCCGCCGTGGATGCCCGCCCCGGGGCCCATGTCGATGAGGTAATCGGCGGTGCGGATGGCGTCTTCGTCATGTTCCACCACCAAAACCGTATTGCCGAGGTCGCGCAGGCGTTTCAGCGTTTCCAGCAGGCGGTTGTTGTCGCGCTGGTGCAGGCCGATGCTCGGCTCGTCCAGCACATAGAGCACGCCCGTGAGGCCCGAGCCGATTTGCGAGGCGAGGCGGATGCGCTGGCTCTCCCCGCCCGAGAGTGTGCCGGACATGCGGCTCAGCGAGAGATAATCCAGCCCGACGTTCATGAGAAAGTTCAAACGCTCGTTGATCTCCTTTAATATCCGCACGGCGATTTCCATGTCTTTTTTGCCGAGCACGGTGCCGAGCCCCGCGAACCATTGCTGCGCGTCCTCGATCGACAGGGCGGAAACCTCCCCGATGTGGCGGGCATTGACCTTGACGGCCAGCGCTTCCGGCTTCAGGCGAAAACCGTTGCAGGCCGTGCAGGTTTGCTCGGTCTTGTACTGATCGAGATCCTCGCGCACGTGGTAGCTTTCCGTTTCCAGATAGCGGCGGTGCATATTGGGGATGACGCCTTCGAAGGTATTGTTGCTGGTGAAATATTTGTTGCCGTCCCAGTATTTGAAGGCGAATTTTTCCTTGCCGCCGCCGTGCAGGATGGCGTCGCGCAGTTTTTGCGGCAGCTTGTGCCACGGCGTGTCCATGCCGGCCTTGAAATGGCGGGCAAGGCTTTCCAGCGTTTGCTCGTAATATCCTGATGACGAATTGGCCCAGGGGGCCACGGCGCCTTCGTTCAGCGTCAGGCTTTCGTCGGGCACCACCATGTCGGCATCGAAATGCATCTTGGTGCCGATGCCGTCGCAGGACGGGCAGGCGCCGAAGGGATTGTTGAAGGAAAAGAGGCGCGGCTCGATCTCCTCGATCGTAAAGCCGGACACGGGGCAGGCAAATTTGGAAGAGAAGATATGCTCCTCCTGCGTCGTCGCATCCTCCGCGATCAAAAGCCCGTCGGGCGACAGTTTCAGCGCCGTTTCAATCGAATCCGCCAGGCGGTTGCCGATGTCCTTCTTGACGATGATGCGGTCGACGACGACGGAAAGGTCATGCTTGATCTGCTTGTCCAGTACGGGCACGTCGTCGAGGTCGTAAAAAATGCCGTCGATTTTGATGCGCTGGAAGCCTTTCTTTTTCAGGTCCTGCATTTCCTTGCGGTATTCGCCCTTGCGCCCGCGCACGATGGGGGAAAGGAGATAGAGCTTCGTCCCCTCCGGCAGGGCGAGGATCTGGTCGGCCATCTGGCTGACGGTCTGGCTGGTGATCGGTTTGCCCGTGGCGGGGGAATAGGGCACGCCCACGCGCGCCCAGAGCAGGCGCATGTAGTCGTGAATCTCCGTCACCGTGCCGACGGTGGAGCGCGGGTTTTTCGATGTCGTTTTCTGCTCGATGGAAATAGCGGGCGACAGGCCCTCGATACTGTCCATATCGGGTTTTTGCATCAGCTCCAGAAACTGGCGGGCATAGGCGGAAAGGCTCTCGACATAGCGGCGCTGGCCTTCGGCATAGACGGTATCGAAGGCGAGCGAGGATTTGCCCGAGCCTGAAAGCCCCGTGATGACGACCAGCCGGTCGCGCGGAATGTCGATGTCGATATTCTTGAGGTTATGCTCGCGCGCGCCCCTGACGCGAATAGCGTCGTTATATTTGCCCGCGCGAACAGCGCCATTGTCTTTACCTTCACGAAGGGCACCGTTGTTTTTGCCTGCCGCCGCGCCGTTGTCGTTCCTGTTCTTTTTGCCTGATTTTGCCATGTCGTTTTCCGCCGGTGCTGAGTCGAAATTTTTATCGGATTTTTCCGGAACAAATATAGAACATTAAAAAGTTTTGACCAGATTTAAATGAGCCGAAAACGTTATAAATCCAGCTTTTTTGACATTCCCGGCCTATCCGTTTGACATATATAGCAAAGGGGCGTAGCGTGACCGGACAACCTAAATAAAACGATCTGAATGCGAAGGGGGTCACTTCCCATGGCAAGCAAAGCAAAGAATATCTTGAAGGGCGATTTCAACGCCGCGCAGCAAAAAGGCCAGCTCTATGCCGAAAAGGCGTTGGTCGCCACCCTCGGCTTCAGCGATGCCGCGCCGAAGGATACGGCGAAAGCCTTCCTGCTGTTCCTGAAAAACAAGCGCATCCCGCATGACGTACTGTTCGCCTCCGACCGTTCCGTCACTTTCGCCACTACGCGCGACCCGGGCGTGGACGGCGACAATCCCGTCACCCGCGCCAAAATGGCCGAATTCTTTAAAGGCAAATACGAGAACGCCTTTGGCATGGAAGGCTATTACCAGGCGAACCTCAAAGACGACGAAAAAATCATCCCTTTCCACCGCGTCAGGCGGACCGTGGAGAGGAAGCTGGCGGCTTGATAAAAAAAACCCTTCATAGAACGGTTTTTTTATTTGCGTTTCCTTTTAGGCTTACGCCACCGCCAGCTCCTGCAATACGGATTGCAGTTCGTCGAACCGGTCAAGGTATTGCCGCTTGGCGGCGTTGGCGGAGAGGGGTTCGATCGTCCAGTTCTGCATCGTCATCGGCGGCGGGCCGAAGATTTTGCAGCTTTCGTCGTGATCGAAACCGGCGATCTGCGTTGCCTCCAGATAGGCGGAGATTTTATCCGCGCGCTTGATGAATTTTTTGAGCTGCGGCGAGATCACGGCGGGCAGGCCGAAGCGGATATGCACCGCCTGCATCAGCTTGTCCTCAAACGCGCGGTAATCGACGCCCAGCGCGTTTTTGAAAGGGGAGATCATATCGCCCACCACGTATTCCGAGGCATCGTGCAGCAGGGCGGCCATCAGCCATTGCGGATCCGCATCGGGTTGCAGCTTGCAGCAGATTTTCTCGACCAGCACGGAGTGCTGCGCGACGGAAAAGGCGTGATCGCCCGTCGTTTGCCCGTTCCAGCGGGATACTCTGGAAAGTCCGTGGGCGATGTCCTCGATTTCAATATCCATGGCGGAGGGGTTGATGAGATCCAACCGGCGGCCGCTTAACATACGTTGCCATGCGCGCATCGGGGTTTGCTCCTTTCGGTATGTTTTTATTGTTCTTTTTACGACCGACTATGACCGACCTCCTCCCGCGCGCCTGTCCCGGCGCAGCATGATAAACATACGCTTATCAAGGCTTTGCATATAGGAGCAGATTCTCGCGGTTGTGAGGTCATTTTAATCCACAAGACGGGATTCGCCTAGAATAAAGGCACGGCGGGCCGGAATAATTGTCAAAAGCAGGTATTTGCGGGTTTCAGGCAACGCCGGTGCCGGGGATATGCTCCTTGCAGTCGATGCGCAGGGCTTCGGTGGCCAGCGGCACGTTCATGAGCGTGCAGTAATATTTTGCGCCGTTCAGGTCTTTGGCAAAATGCCCGCAGGTGAGGCACATATGCTGGTGCGGTATCAAACCCTGGCTTTCCATCGTGCGCAACAGGTGGAGCAGCGCCTCCCACAGCGCCTGTTTTTGCGCGTCGGTCAAGGTGCCGACAGTGCCAAGGAAGGGGCGGGCGTAATCCGCGATATGCGCCGCCGTACGGCGGCCCCGGGCTGTCAGCGTGAAAAGGCGGCTGCGCGCGTCTGCCTTGTGGGGGGGTTTTCTGACGAGATTTTTATCCAGCAAAGACGCAAGGGCATCGCTGATCGTCGGTTTTGATACGTGCAGCTGCGTTGCGAGCCAGGAGGCGCTGACGCTCTCCTGCCGATTGAGGGCATGCAGTATCTGTGCCTGAAGCGCGGATACGCCGTGGCCTGTCACCGTCTGCTGCAATGCGCCGCGGCTGGCGGTGTGAATGCGTTCCAGCGCGGAAAATATTTTTTCTTCAAACATGGCGCTATCCTGAAAAGAGGCGGCGGGTCGGGGCCGATTTTAAAAGATACCCCGACCCGCCGGCTTTCAGCCAACCAATTTTTTGACCTCTTCCATGCTGGCGCCATGGTTGATGTGCAGCACGTTGCCGCCGATGACCAGGGCGGGCACCGACTTAACGCCGGCCTGTTCGGCTTCGGCGATGCGATCTTGCCCGCCTTGACCGAAATGCACGATTTCAAGCTGCACCTTGCCGCGGTCGATAATATCCAGCACTTGTTGTTCCGCAGAGACGCATACGGGGCATCCTGCGTGATAGAATACGGCCTTTGATGTCATGACATGTTCCTTTCATTCGTCTGGCATAGGGATTCCGGCATTTAGTTAGGAATCCTAATTATAATGAGCCTGCCGGCGGGCGGCGTCAAGAGGGCCGGCGGAGGGATCGGGTTTGGCGCGTCCGAAGTCGTTTTGCCCGTTTTCGCGGCAGTGGGGAAAACAGGGGGGCGGCTTTCGGGGCGGGGCCATGTTTTAATTGCATTTTTTGCCGCCCTGATGGTGCTTGTCAGCTTTTCCCGCGCATGATAAACATAGGCTTATCAAGGCTTTTGCAGGTATGGGCGGATTCCCGCAGTGGCGGGCGTTTTATCCGCAAGACGGATTCTCCCCGGCATCATTGTCAAAAGCAACGGTTTGTAAGACATTTCGAAAGGTAAACATCGTGGCAGGCAGCGTAAACAAGGTCATTCTCGTCGGTAATCTGGGCCGTGATCCCGAAGTGCGATCCTTCCCGAACGGCGGGCGCGTGGCGAATTTTTCCGTCGCGACCTCCGAAAGCTGGAAAGACAAGAATACGGGAGAGCGCAAGGAGCGCACCGAATGGCACCGGGTTTCCGTCCTGAACGACGCGCTGGTCGGCGTTGTGGAGCGTTTTCTTAAAAAAGGCTCCAAAGTTTATATCGAAGGCCAGCTGGAAACCCGCAAATACGAAAAAGATGGTCGTGAAACGTATACAACCGAAGTCGTCCTGCGCCCTTATCGCGGCGAGTTGACCATGCTGGACGGCCGCAGCGGCGGCGGTAGCGATTATACTGAGCAACCGCAAGCCATGGCGGGCGGCGGCGCATCGGGCGGATCCTTCGCCGCGTCCTCCGGCAACGACATGGACGACGAGATCCCGTTCTAAGCCTCCCGGCCTGCTGAAAAGGATGCCCCGTGGCGATTCCCTTTGCTGCCCTGACGCGTAAAGCCTTGAACCCGTTGATGGTCTTGTGCCTGATTGCGGCCATGGCCAGCGGCGTCCTGATCTTGCTGACGGGCATCTGGGCGCCCTTGTGGCCGTCCGTACTCGGGGTCATGCTCTCGCCGCTGGTCTTTCCCGTTCTGCTGGTCCCCGCCGCGTTTTTATCGGGCGTGATGCGTATTGCACAGGCCGCCTATCCGAAAGTGGCGCGGGTCTGCATGCTGCTGGCCTTCGGCTGGTTTATCGGCGTGTTCGGCTTTTATGCGTTTTTTGTGGTGCATATGAACCTGTCGCTGGGCGCGCCGGAGGCGGCGACGCGCCTGCCGGCGCTGGTCTGGACCATCGCCATGGCCGTTTTGCCCTGGACGATTTTCGCCGCGCAGGACCGCGACAATCTCTTGTTCACCGGCATGGTGCTGATGATGTTTGCCGCGGCGGCCGTGACAACGCCGCTGGTGTTTTTCCTGATCGTGCCCTATTGGACGGGGTTCTGGATTTTCTGCGGGCTGATGGCGACGATGCTGTCGTTGCAGGCACTATACGAGCATTTCTTCCTTCAAACGTCTTCGGCGGATCAGGCAAACAATACGGACGTGCCGCCCCCCGCATCCGCCGGCGACTGATTATTTTTTCAACGGTTTCGTTCCCATGATTTCCGTCTCGACCGTGCCGTCTTTCAGGCGCAGCGTCAGTGCATCGCCTTTGGCAAGGGCGGCGGCGCTGGCGACGATACGGCCTTTCGCGTCATAGGCGACACCGTATCCCCGCTCCAGCACCCGCTCGAACGACAGGCTGTCCAAAAGGGCGGAGAGGTTTTGCAGCCTGTTTGCGCGATCGGTGAGGATTTTTTGCTCCGTATTCCTCAAGCGTTCGCCATGCGTGCCGAGCAACCGCGCGGCATCGGTCAGGCGTTGCAGCAGGGCGCGGGCGGAAAGGCGCGCGGCCAGCTCCGCCACGGCGCTCTTGCGCCTGTCAAGCCAGTTTTGCAAGCCGCCGTCCAGCCTGCTGGCGAGATGATCCAGCCGCTGCAGGCTGTTTTCCAGCAGGCGGCGCGGGTCGCCCAAGCCGCGACCGAGACCCGTCACATGCGTCTGGTGCTGCTGTAGGCGGCGTTGCAACGACATGAACAGGCGCTTTTCATCATCCAGCAGTCCTGCCATGATCTCGGCGCGAACCGGTACGGCCTTTTCGGCGGCGGCCGTGGGGGTGGGGGCGCGCAGATCGGCGGCGTAGTCGATCAAGGTCGTATCGGTCTCATGCCCGACGGCGGAGATGAGCGGAATTTCGCTCGCCGCGGCGGCGCGTACCAGCGCTTCGTCGTTGAACGGCATGAGGTCTTCGAGCGATCCGCCGCCGCGCGCGACGATGATCACGTCGGGCCGGAGGGAGGAGTCCTTCGGTAAGGCGTTAAACCCCTCTATGCCCTGAATGACCTGCTGCGCCGCCCTTTGTCCTTGCACCATGACGGGCCAGAGCAGTACGCGGCGCGGAAAGCGCTCGTTCAAACGGTGCATGATGTCGCGGATCACCGCGCCCGTCGGCGATGTCACGACGCCGATCACATCCGGCAGAAAGGGAATGGGGCGTTTTTTCTCCGCCGCGAAAAGCCCTTCGGCGGCGAGTTTTTTCCTGCGCTCCTCCAGCATTTTGAGCAATGCGCCCTGGCCCGCCAGTTCCATGGTTTCGATGATCATCTGGTAGTTTGACCTGCCGGGATAGGTGGTCAGGCGGCCCGTGCAGACGACCTCCATGCCTTCCTCGGGCTTGATGTCGAGACGGCCGACGGTGCCTTTCCAGCAGACGGCGTCCAGCACGGCGCTGTCATCTTTCAACGATGTGTACATATGGCCGGATTTGGCGATCGTCACGCGGGAGATTTCGCCGCGCACGCGCACGAAGGAAAATTCATCCTCTACCACGCGTTTCAGCTTGTGGCTGATCTCGCTGACGCTGTATTCGGGCGGCGCATTGGCGATGGGGGCTTCGTCTTCCGGCGCGGGCGGCAGGCCGAAAGGATCGTCGATGTCGAAAAGGTCGTGTCCGCTCATGGCTTATTCTCGTCTGGCTTTGAAAAAGGTTTTCAGGATGTCGGCGCAGGCCTGCTCCGCCATGCCGCCGTAAACCTCCGGCGCGTGGTGACAGGTGGGCTGGGCATAGATGCGCGGCCCGTGTTCCACCCCGCCGCCCTTGGGGTCGTAGGCCCCGAAGTAAAGCCGGCGGATGCGGGCAAAGGAAATCGCGGTGGCGCACATGGCGCAGGGCTCCAGCGTGACATAGAGATCGCAATCGACCAGCCGCGCCGTACCGAAATGCTTGCCGCCCGCCTGCAGTACGGCGATTTCCGCATGGCCGGCGGGGTCGTGCGCCTGTTCGGTGCGGTTGCCGGCAACGGCGATGATCTCCCCGCTCAGCCCGTGCACCAGCACGGCGCCGATCGGCACCTCGCCTTGTCTTGCCGCGTCATGGGCAGCCTCGATCGCACGCTGCATGTATTTGTTTTCGTTTTGCATGGGCATCGTTATAAACTAGCAGAATGACAGACACAGATCAAAAGCCGCAAAACGCGAAAACGGGGGAGCGCATCGCCAAATATCTGGCGCGGGCGGGCATATGTTCCCGCCGTGACGCCGAACGGCTGATCGCCGAAGGCCGCGTGACCCTGAACGGCGTCCCGCTGGAAAGCCCCGCCATCAACGTTACGGCGGCGGACGAGATTACCGTGGACGGCGCGGCCGTGGGGCAAAAATCGCCGACGCGGCTCTGGCGTTACCATAAGCCTGCGGGGCTTGTGACCAGTCACAAGGACGAGCGGGGGCGCGATACTCTTTTCGACCACCTGCCCGACTACCTGCCGCGGGTGATTTCCGTCGGGCGGCTGGATTTGAACAGCGAAGGCCTGTTGCTGCTGACGAATGACGGCGGTCTCGCGCGGCATCTGGAACTGCCCGCCACGGGCTGGACGCGCAAATACCGCGTGCGCGCTTTTGGCCGGATCGATCAAAAGCGCCTCGACCGCCTGCAAAAGGGCATCACCATCGACGGCGTGCCATACGGCGCGATCACCGCCGTGCTGGATGCGGAAAAAGCGGAGGGCAAAACGGGCGTGACCAATCACTGGATCGATATGACACTGCGCGAAGGCAAGAACCGTGAAATCCGCAAAGTGCTTGGTCATCTGGGGATGGAGGTGAACCGTCTGATCCGCCTGTCCTACGGGCCTTTTCATCTCAGCAGCCTGCAGCCGGGGGAGGTGGAGGAAGTGCCGCCCCACGCCCTGCATGCCGCGCTGGGCGGGTATTTCAAGGAACGGTGAGCTTCGGGGCCGTTGGGCGATGCATTACAGATCGTCGGGCGATGCTTGCGGCATATGGCCGATCAGGCGTTTCAGCGCGACATGGTGCAAGCGGCGCGCGATGGCCAGCCACATCGGGCTGATCAGAAGGCTGAGCGCGATCACCGCGATCATCAAACGATAGCTGGCATCGGGAATGGCGCCGACCGCAAGGCCGGTGGCGGCGATGATGAAGGAGAATTCCCCCACCTGCCCCATGACGACGCCGCTGTGGAAGGCGCGCTCCCACGGCTCGCCCAGCCAGTGCAGGATGGCAACGTTGGCGACGGTTTTCAGGAAGGTGACGACCAGCAAAACCAGCAAAACCAGTTCCCAGTTTTCCAGGATGTAGTTGATGTCGATCAAAAGCCCGATGGACAGGAAGAAGACCATCAGAAGGATCGCCTGAATAGGTTCCGCCGCCTTGTGCACGACCTCGCGGATGCTGGCATTGCCGATGATCAGGCCGGCGATAAAGGCGCCGTAGGCGGCGGACAGCCCCGCCGCGCCCGACAGCGTCGCCCAGCTGAAGCAAAAGGCCATGGCGACCAGCGGCACGATCTCATGGCGGGAAATGATCCAGTTGGAAAAGGGCAGCTCTATTCTCTCGCGGCGGGACAGGAACCAGCTGACCGCCAGCAAGAGCCCCACGGCCAGCGCGAGCTTTACGGCGATCGCGCGCCCCGCGTCCTCCGCCCCGCCGGTGGCGGCGAAGGCGCTGATGATCAGCAGCATCGGGATCACGACCAGATCCTGCGCGATCAGGGTGGAAACGGTGGTGCGCCCGACCGGCGTTTTCAAGTCGTCCGTTTCCTCCAGAATCTTGATGGAGACGGCGGTGGAGGAAAGAGCGGTGACAAAGGAAAAGACGACGATTTTTTCCAGCGGCCATTCGAGAAACCAGCCGAGCGCATAGAAAACGCCCAGCGCGACGGCGACCTGCAAGGCGACGGTAGCCAGGGCCGTTTTGTATACGGCCTTGAAGCTGCGCAGGTTCAGCTCCATCCCGATGAGGAACAGCAGCATGATCACGCCGAGCTCTGCCAGCAGCTGCACGGTTTCCGTGGATTCGATGAGCTTGAAACCCGTCGGGCCCAGCACGATGCCGGCGACGATATAGCCTACAATGGCCGGCTGGCGCAGGCGTATCAACGTCAGCCCGCAAAGCAAGGCAACCGTCGTTACCAAGGCAATTGCAGTCAGCTGGTCGATATGTGCTTCCATGGTCCTTCACAGGGGCGGTGGTGGTACGACTGTCGAAAGGCGCGGCAAAAAACAGGCGCCTGATTAAATATAATCAGGCGCCGGCGTTTTTTGTAGAAAATAATTGTTTCCGATTGTTTCCGCAACACGGCATCGGAGGCTTATTGCAGGTAAATATGTACCTCGCTGTTGCGAACGCCCGCGCTGTTGGCGGCATTCAGGCGCACCCGCTCCACCGGCAGGCCCATATGGGTCAGGGAGCGCAGGACGGCTTCGCCGTTCTTACGCGCCTCGGTGGAGGCAAGGGCGATTTCCGCAGGGTTGCCCTGGGAAGGGCTGACTGCGACCAGGTCGAACCTGGCGGCCGGGTATTTTTCCAGCGCCGCGCCAACGGCGGTGTAAAGCGCTTGTTCGTAATTCACGTTGGGGCGGTCAAAACGGATGATGACCAGCGGGCGCCGATCTCCTGCGGCAGGGGCGGCCTTGCTGCCGTAGACATTCTCCGCCTCGACAGCCGCTTTCTTAAACAGGCTGTTGGAAAGGTTCTGGCCATACAGCTCGCCGTTGGCAACGGCCAGCGACAGAGTTTGCATGTTCAGCTTTTCCGTGCGCAGATAAGCTTGGCGGCGGTTGATCTCGTCGCTGACGTTGGTCAGCAGGCGGTTCAGGGTGACGATCGTCTGGTTGACCTCGTCTTCCAGCTGGCGCAATCTTTCGTGGTCTTCCTTCACCGCGCCGGAAAGGCCGTAGGCGCCGCGCACGTTTTCCTGCAGGTAGCTGGCCTTGGAGGCTTCGTTCGACAGGTCGGCGGCAAGGCCGTTCAGCAGGCCCGCGTTCTGCGACAGGCTTTCCAGTTTATCCTGCGCAAGGTTCCAGCGTTCGACCAGCACGGGGTTGCCGGGGGTGGAGCCCGCTTGCAGTTCGGTGTTCATGGTCGCGACGAGCTCGTAGTATTGCGCGGCGGCATTGTCGCTTTTCACTTGCAGCCCGCGCAGACGGTCGCTGTAGCCTTTGGCCGAGCGTTTCAGGTCGTTGAGGTCGCCGTTCAGCTCGGCCACCTTGCGCGTGACCAGCGTTTCGACGCGCTGGCTGGAAAGACCGCGCAGATTGCTGGTGGAAACATCCTTGCCCGCCAGTACCGTGTCGCGCGATCCGCGGCGGTAAATCACTTCCGGCGGCGTTTCGTTCGTGACGACCAATCCCGGCATGCGGCTGCTGCCGGAAGATGAGCCTCCCGATTGATGGGCTGTGCAGCCGCTCAGTAAAACTGCCAGCGCCCCGGCGGAAAGAAATGTGCGAATTGTCACGTGTGGCAAGGCAATTACCTCGTTCTATAAAAACTTGAATGTCCGGATGGCCGGAAGGCTTAGGATCACTGTTCTTTTTAAACCAGATTCTTGAATTCTTTCAATATTGAATCGCTTCTTTCGCCCTTTTTCCCCGGCCTGTGGCATCCTTACGCGAACTATTTTGCCATAATGTTTATTGCGCGCCGCCGATAACATGCCGCAGAGACTGCCCTTGCGGGTATCGTGCGGGTATAAAAATAACAAAAGAGGCTTGCGCCCCGCGGCAGAATCTTATAGAAACCAGAAGTCCGGCATGCGGGCCGCCCCACGGGCGCCCTGCCGAACCCGCAAACCCCCCGTGTTTGCCGCATGCGCGCCCGTAGCTCAACTGGATAGAGCATCTGACTACGGATCAGAAGGTTAGGAGTTCGAATCTCTTCGGGCGCGCCATTTATCTTTCGAAAAATCAGCTCTTTTATTTCGTTACCGTGGCGCATCGCTTGGTTTTAGACAAAACGCGCCTTTGTGATTATGGACAGGTCGTAACGGCTTATCAGGCGATTCGGTCGCCTTTATTTATGTGACTTCGCGATGTCCAATAATCATCTTTGAAGCCGGTTTTAAGGACGGTTCAAGCCATTATCCCAAGGCCTATGCCAGCCCCTAAGCGATCGCCGCGCCGGTAAGAAAACCACCGCCCTCGAAATACACTCATACCTAACATAACCTTGTGGGGAATATCACGGGCATTGCGCTGCCCTCGGGCCAGATGTCACCTATATCGGCGGCTTCATGTCATGCACGTGCGCGGCCACCCTGTTTTTTGAAAATGCGTTGTTTGGCGTCCACGGGTTCGAAATCGGATGAGACGGACGAGAAACTCAGGCTTTCCTTGCCGCCGAGGCAGAGGAACCCGCCGTGGCGCAGGCTGTCCGTAAAAAGATTGAGCGCGCGGTCTTGCAAGGTCTTGTCGAAATAGATCAAAACATTGCGGCAGCAGATTAGGTTCATTTCGCCGAAAACGCCGTCGGTGACGAGATTGTGGTAGGAGAAGGTCACTTTTTCCTTGAGGAAATCCTTGATTTTGGCGAAATCGTACCCTGCGCTGTAATACCCGGAAAAATCGTGCTTGCCGCCGGCGGCCTTGTAATTGACCGCATGAGCCTGCATGTTTTCCAGGGGGTAAACGGCGTTCTGCGCGGCATCCAGCGCATGTTTGTTGAAATCGGTCGCATAGATGCGCACGCGGTCGAGAAAGTTTTCCTCATGCAGCAGGATGGCCATGGAATAGACCTCCTCTCCCGTCGCGCAGCCCGCATGCCATATTTTGACGAAGGGAAAGGTTTTGAGCATCGGTACAACCTGTTCCCGAACCGCTTTGTAGAAATCGGGGTCACGGAACATTTCCGTGACCGTAATCGACATATGCTTTAAAATCCGGTCGAAAAAGGCTTCGTCGTGGAACAGGCGATCCAGCATTTCGGTATATCGCATGATCCCGGCCTGATCGCAAACGGCAGCCAGCCGGCGCTTCAGGGAGGCATGCGAGTAATTGGCAAAATCATATCCGTAGCGGCGGCGAATGCCGTCGAGAAGGATGTCCATTTCCAGCTCGTCAAGATCCTTGCCGGAGCTCATGTCATGTCGTCCTGCCGGAACAGCCAGACGCGCATCAGCGTCAGCATGTGCTCTATGTCGACGGGTTTCGTCAGGTAATCGTTGGCACCGGCCGCCATGCATTTTTCCTGCTCTTCGGGCATGACGCGCGCCGTCAGGGCGATGACGGGCAGCTTTTCCCATTTTTTCCTGCCGCGGAGGGCCCGCATGGCCTCATAACCGTCCATCACCGGCATCATGATATCCATGATCACAAGCTCGACGTCTTCGTGTTGCTCGAGCTTTTCGAGCGCCATCTTGCCGTTATCGGCGATGACGACGTTCATGCCGTGTTTTTTGAGCATTTTCGAAAGAGCGAAGGTATTGCGCAGGTCGTCATCCACCAGCAAGACCGTGCGGTCGCGCAGCACCTTGTCAGGATTATGCTGCATGCGGATCATGGTCTGCTGGTCTTTGGACAGCGTCGATTCCACACTGTGCAGGAACAATGTCACCTCGTCCAGCAGCCGTTCGGAGGAATGCACGCCTTTGATCACGATGCTGCCCGTATACTGACTGAGCTTGCGGTTTTCCTCTTCCGTCAGTTCCTTGGCCGTATAGATGATAACGGGGGGCAGCCTGTCGCTGTCCACTTTCTCCGCCAGGGCGCTCAGCCAATCGAAACCGGTCATGTCGGGCAGCGAAAGATCCAGAATAATGCAGTCGAAAAATTCTTCCGACACCCGTGCCAGCGCGGCCGCGCCCATGCCGATGCAGGTGATTTCCAAATCTTTTTTTCGCAGCAGGCTCTGGATGGCGATTTGGCTTTTCTTGTCATCCTCGACGACGAGAACTTTCTTGACGGCGGCATCGAGAATGTCCTCGATCCTGCCCAGGGCGCCTTCGATGCCTTCGGCGGGGACGGGTTTGTTCAGAACCCCGATGGCCCCCTTGCGCAGGGGCTGCAACCCGTCGATATCGGCAAAGCCCGTGATGATGTGCACGGGGATATGGCGCGTTCTGAGATCGTGTTTGAGCTGGTCGAGCACGTTCAACCCGTCGATATCCGGCAGCCGCAGGTCGAGGATCACGGCGCTGACGGGTTGTTCTGCGGCCAGCAGAATGCCTGTTTTCCCATTGCCCGCGACGAGGCATTTAAATCCTCGTTTCTGCGCGGTTTTCATGAGGACATAGGCAAAATCGCGGTCGTCTTCGATAATCAGCAGGGTCTTGTCTTTTCTATCGATATGATCGCGGTCGTCTTCGACGAACGCTTTGACCGGCGTTTTGGGCAGGGGCTTTGTTTCCGTGCGTGCGGGCATCGTTTTGCCGACCGGCGATTCCGGCATCCGGACGCCGGTGGCAGAGGATGCTTTCTCTTCCTCTCCCGGCTGCCATGTTTCGGGCAGGATCAGGGAGAAGGTGCTGCCGGCGCCTTTTTTACTGACCACGTGGATTTCCCCGCCCAAGATACGGGCGAATTTTCGCGCAATCGTCAGCCCCAGCCCCGTGCCGCCGTAATGGCGGTCTGTGGAGCCGTCTTCCTGCTGGAACGCTTCGAAAATGCTGTTCAGCTTGGTCCCGTCAATGCCGATTCCCGTATCCGTGACGGAAAAGACGACGGCATCGGCGGCGGTAAAAGGCGCATGATTCATGTTTATCGAGTCATCCGGGCGCGCAATCCGCAAGGTGACCGACCCGCGCTCGGTGAATTTGAACGCGTTGGACAAAAGGTTTTTGAGTACCTGCTCCACTCGCTGTGCGTCGGTATGGATGACTGCCGGCGCGCCAGGGTCGAGCTCAATGCGCAGGGAAAGGTTATTTTCCGCCGCGACGGGGGTAAATTGCTGCTCCATGCGGCGGGCGATATCACAGGGCGCCACGTCATCCGCGATAACGCTTATTTTACCGGCTTCTACCTTCGAAAGATCCAGAATATCGTTGATCAGATCCAGCAGCTCGATGCCGCCGTTGTAAATGATATGGGATTCCTCGACCTGTTCTTCGGTCAGGTTGCCTTCTTCGTTGGCCGCCAGATTCTTGGCCAGGATGAGCAGGCTGTTCAGCGGCGTACGCAATTCATGCGACATGTTGGCCAGAAATTCCGATTTATACTTGCCGGACAACTCCAGCTCCCGCGCTTTTTCTTCCAGTTCGGCCGCTTGCCGGCGGATGCGGCCATTATATTCCTCCAGCGCGCGGGATTTCTCTTCCAGCTCTTCGTTGGAAACTTCCAGTTCTTCTTGCTGCTGTTCCAGCCGCGCCTGGGATTCCTTCAGCGCGTTGCTTTGCTCTTCCAGTTCTTCGTTGGCGACGCGCAACTCCTCGCTTTGCGTTTGCAACTCCTCCGCTTGTGCCTGCGTTTCCTGCAAAAGCTTTTGCAAATGGGTTCTGTAGTTCGCCGACTGGACGGCAACGCCGATCGCCCGGGCGGCCTGATTCAGAAAGGCGACGGTTCCGTCATCGATGTTCCGTATGAAACCCAATTCGAATACCGCATGGACGGCGCCGTCCGCAACGGCAGGAGAAATGGCCAGATGGCGGGGCTTGGCCTCTCCGAGGCCGGAGCCGATGCGCAGGTATCCGTCGGGCACGTCCTCAACGATGAAGCCATGTCCGTCCTTGATGGCCTGCCCCAGCAGATTGTCGTTCTGATGGATGCTCTCTATTCCGCCGTCGCCGGCGGGGAATCCGTAGGTCGCCACGCGGCGGTATCTGTTTTCGTCTCTGGCGAAGAAAATCCCCGCATGGGCATGGAGGTATTCCGCCAGATACTTCAGCGCCGCCTCGCCCAGCTGGGGCAGCGTCAGGTCGCCCAGCAGCGCCGCTGCCAGGCCCGCCTGTCCGGTCTGGAACCACTCTTCCCGGTTGCGCAGCACGGCGGCTCTGCGCAGCAGCCAGGTGATAAGCGCCGCCAGAAGAATGCCGAACGCGCAGCTGGCAAGGACGGTTATAACCGCGTTTTTGAAGGCGTTTGCCGCTTCTTCGGTCAGGCGCAGCCGTAATGCGTGCTCGGCTTCCAGAATATCCGCGGTCACGGCCCGCAGGCTATCCATGATCTCCTTGCCTTCGCCCGCGGACAGGCGGTCTCGTGCCTCTTCAAAGCCCTTCGTCCGTCTCAGCTCGATGCCCTGTTTCAGGCGCTCGATCCGCGCCGTAACCAAGCTGCGTATCGTTCTGATGTGCTCTTGTTGCAACGGATTTCTCCGCGTCAGTTCCCGAAGCTTGTCGATATGGCTTTCCACAAGGGGCAGCGCCGTAGTGTAAGGCTCGAGAAATTCCGCGTCCCCGGTCAGTACGTATCCGCGCTGGCCGGTTTCCGCATCCTTCATGAGGGACAGGATGTTATTGCAGGTCATCAATACTTCATGGGTTTCCGCAATGTCGTTGCCGTTATTGCGCAGCGTCAGAAGGCTGGAATGGGTGACATAACCGCTGATGGTGAAGAATAAGACGACCCCCAAAAGGCCAGTCAGAAACGGAAACGCGCGTGTTGTGCCGGAAGGCGCGCGTTTTGCGTTATGGGTGGTCATGCTGTTTGTCTCCCCTGGTCGTGCGGCGGTTATTTGGGCCATGTGAAAATGAATGTCGCGCCTTTGCCCGGCTCGGAGTCCACTTTGATCTTTCCGCCGTACGTCATCAGGACTTTTTTGACGATGGCAAGCCCCATGCCGCTGCCCTCTATCTGGTCGCGCGGGCGCAATGTCTGGTACATTTCGAATATTTTCTCGTGAAACTCAGGCGCGATGCCGGGCCCGTCGTCGCGGATGGTGAAAGTATAACGGTCGTCCGCTTCCTCGACATCTATACGGATGCGTCCCGTCGCGCCGTCATGATGTTTCAACGCGTTGTCCACAAGATTATGGATGATTTGTTGCAACGGCAGCCGCGGTATTTCCAGAGTTTTGAAGTTTTCACCGATTTCCACCGTAAATTTCGGCGGCGGCGCCAGAAGGCCGACAATGCCTTCCGCCATTTCCCGGCCGCTGATAATTTCGTTGCGGCCGAGTTTTTCCTTGTCGTTGCCGATGCGGGCATAAGCCAGGGTATCGTCCAAAAGCTTTTCCATCCGCAAGGCGTTTTTGCGGATGCCGCTCATGTATTTCTGGCCGTTACTATCCAGGGTGCCGTTCAAATCCTCTTCCAGCCATTGTGACATCGCATAGATCGCGCGCAGGGGCGTTTTAAGGTCATGCGCGCAGATATAGGCGAAGCGCTCCAGCTCCTCGTTGGACTGGAGCAGGGTACTGTTCAGCTTCAGAATATGCTCGCGCTGCATGTACAGATCGAGATACACGCAGACCTTGCTGCGCAGGATATCCGTATTGATCGGCTTGAAAATATAATCCACCGCGCCGATTTCGGCCGCCTGCGAGGCATATTTCTCTTCCTTGCTGATGGCGGTCACGAAGATGATCGGCGTGCCGCGCATGGAGTCCTCTTCCTGCATCAGCGCGGCGGTTTCAAATCCGTCCATTTCCGGCATCTGTACGTCCAGAATCACCACGGCGAATTTATGCCGCAACATAATGGATAATGCCTCATTGCCCGAATTGGCCGTAAATAATTTCGCGGGAAGGTGACGCAACACTTTTTCCGTGACGCGGAGGTTTTCCTTCCTGTCGTCGACGATCAGAATATTCGGCAACTCTTCCGCAGGCGCATCCCTGTATGCGCCAGGCATGTTTTTTACCGTTTTTTCCGAAAGGCCGGCGGACATATTGCTTCCTGATTGATTTATTCCGATCTCGTCCGGCATGTGATTTTGCCGTGTTTAATGATGTTCTGAAACCGTTTGCGACGCAATTGCTATTTTTGCGGGGCAAGCGGCAGGGAAAGAGGAAAGAGCCACCCGGTTTCTTTAACGGTCGTTCCAGTTTGGCTTTTCGATCAGAGGCGGATGAATTAACTATATTTCAAGCTTGAAGGCTGTAGAATTGGATACAGGCAAGCACCGTATGGCGTAAAAAAGCGCCCATCGGGGATACCCGCATGCAGGTATAAAAAGCGAAATGACGAATGACTGAGGCCGACCACATGCCCAGATATGGCGCGACCAGCCCCATCCTGATTGTCGAAGACAACGAGAATGACCTTGAAGCGGCACGGCGCGCTTTCCGCAAAACGAACATTCCCCATGACATTAACCATGCCTGGACGGCGGAAGAGGCTATCGATTACCTGCTGGATCCCCAAAAAGCCGTTCCGAGCCTTATTCTGCTCGACCTCAATCTACCGGGGATGGGGGGGCGCAAGGCGCTGGAGATGATCCGCAAGGACAAAAGCCTGACCCAGATTCCGATCATTGTTCTGACAACGTCCGATCACGACAAGGATGTCGAGATGTGCTACACGCTGGGTGCGAGCTCCTATATTAAAAAACCGATGGATTTTGAGGCGCTTTGCCAGGCGGTGCGCAACCTGGTCGAATACTGGCTGGGCACAAGCCTTTTGCCGCCCTTGCGCGCGGAGCGGGAGCGCATCAAGGCCCTTGAAGACGCAAAGCGCGCGGCCGAGCTGGCCAACCAGGCAAAAAGTGATTTCATCGCCGTGATGTCGCATGAGTTGCGCACGCCTCTCAATTCCATTCTCGGCATGTTGCGGTTGGTGCTGAACGACAAAACGACCGTATCGCCGCAGCGCGAGATGCTGAACGTCGTCCATGAATCCGCGGAAGGGCTGCTCTCCACGGTGAATGACGTGCTGGACATCTCGAAAATCGAAGCCGGATGTTTCGAACTGGAAAGGATACCCCTTCGTTTTCAAAGCCTCCTGCGCAGCGTTGCCGACAGCATGAAGCCGTTCTACATGGAGAAAAACCTGTCGTTCGAGTGCCGGCTTGCCCACGAAGATATGCCCAATTTATTGGGAGACCCCACGCGACTTCGCCGCATCATGGTCAATCTCATCGGCAATGCCGTCAAATACACGGAAAGAGGATCGATCACGGTAGAGGCCGAGACGGTCCAGCAGACGGAGGAAACCCTTATCCTGACCATGCGCATCACCGATACCGGTATTGGCATTCCCGCGGAAAAGCTGGAATATATTTTCGAGAAATACACCCAGAGCGACAGTTCCATCACGCGCCGTTTCGGTGGCACGGGGCTGGGCCTGAATATTACCCGGGAAATCGTCCAGATGATGGGCGGCAGCGTCGGCGTGGAAAGCACACAGGGCGAAGGGTCTTGTTTTTGGTTCAGTATTCCTTTTTATACGACCGCCGAAGACGCGTGGGATGAAAAATCCGCGTCAGGCCTGTTGCAGGAAAAGCCTCAGCCGGCAAGGCGTAAAAGAGCCGACGCGATCAAGCTCCTCGTGGCGGAAGATGACGATCTCAATATCGCCTTTATGCGGAAACTGCTGGCGCGGCTCGGCTTCACAAGCTTCGATTTTGCCAAAACAGGGCAGGATGCGTATAATGCCCTGACAAGCACCCGTTATGACATCGTGCTGATGGATTGCCATATGCCGGTATTAAGCGGTTACGACGTGACAAAGAAAATGCGCATGTACGAAAAAGAAACCAACCGCCCTGCGGTGCCAATTATCGCCATGACGGCTGATGCGATGGAGGAAACGCGCGCCCAGTGCCTGAAAGCCGGCATGAACGAATACGTCAGCAAACCGATAGACATGGATATATTGCGCGAGGTCTTCAGCCTTTGGGTCGTTTTCGATGAGAATGATGATTAACCGGTCATGCCGGTCAGAAACGCCTGCAGCAGGGGCGGGGCTTTCGCATGATAAAAGGAATCCGCGCGGAAAAACCATGAAACCAGATGCTCCGGTCATAGACCTCTCCGGTTTGCGCAGATTCGCGGACAGCGAGGATGAACTCAGATCCTTCATGGATATCTTTATATCTCAGGCGGAAGAGACTCTGGCCGCCCTCAGAGAGGGTTGTGAAGCGGGCGACGCCGTCTGGATGGCAGCGGCACATAAATTGAAAGGCGGGGCCGGAACGCTTGGGGCCGCGCAGTTGCATGAGCTCTGCGCAAAAGCGCAGGAAATGGAGGCGGCGACTGCTGCGGCCCGCCATGTGATTCTCAAGAATATCGAAACCGCTTATATCCTTGTCAAAAAGGAAATAGAGCAAGAGCTATCCGCCTGCGAATGTCACTCCCCCCGACAATGAAAGAGGCCTTTGCATGACCACAGCCGAGGAATATAAGAGGATCGTCCTCGTCATCGAAGATGATACGATGATCCGTCGCATGCTATGCGCCGCCCTGCATAAAATGAATTTCAGGACGGTGGAAGCGCCAACGGGCAGCAGCGGCCTGCATGCCTTTAAAAAAACGAATCCGGATCTGGTGATTACGGATCTGATCATGCCTGACGAGAACGGGCTTCAAGCCATACTCAAAATACGGGCGGCAAAGCCCGATGTGAAAATCATCGCCATTTCCGGCGGCGGCAGGAAAGGATCGGAGGATATCCTCGAAACAGCCCGCGATCTTGGCGCCCGCGTCACGATAAAGAAGCCGTTTACCATGACGGATATTGAAAAAGCTGTTGCCGCCGCGCTTCAGGAATAAGGGATGCGCTGCGCGGGGAGGGTATGAGCCCTTTGTGCCTAAAATTGTCATAATATTAATCGGTAAGGCACTACGTTGCCGCTCGATTCTCCCATCCGCGCGGCAAAAAATGAACGGCGGCCCCGCATTTTTTCAAAACAGGCGCGGCGGCCGGGCAAGATAATCCATATATCCGGCTAGACTTTTTGTCGGAATGCGGTATAACTTGAGCCCCATTCCACAATGATAAAGGCGCGGTGGCAGAATGGTGATGCAGAGGACTGCAAATCCTTGAATGCCGGTTCGATTCCGGCCCGTGCCTCCAATCTTATGTCTATGGACGTCCACGCGGCCCGTAATCACATCACATTTATATTTCAGAATCGCCCTGTCAGAATGACGCCCCATGTCAGTGCGGCTGCTGCCCACAGGGTGCCTGCATATATGGCGCGGCACAGGGCAGGGGCGGCGTTGCGCGCGCGGAGTGTTTTATGTGCCAGGCCTGCGATCAGAAACGAAAACGACCATGCCATGCCGGCGATGATGGTGGACGGCCAGACCCAGTCGCCGTGCCAGCCCGTCATCGGCGGGAAAAAAAGCATAAGCAGCGGTGCCGCGGCAAGGTAAATGACACCACCAAGCGCGCCCATGCCTGCCAGGCCAAGCCCCAGAAAAACCGCAAAAGCAATGATCGATTTTTTCATGGCTGTTGTTCCTGCAGGTTTGTATAAACAATGTGTGAATTATAGGACAAGGACACGGGTATGAAAATCACGATTATCGGCGACGGCGTTTTCGGCCGTTTTTTGCGGAAGGAGCTTGCCGCCCATGCGGACATTGCACCCGATGCGGAGACCGTTTTGATCGCCGTACCGGTCACGGCCTATGCCGAAGTGGCGGCGGCGCACGCGGGCAAGCATCTGGTGAATGTCTGTTCCGTACAGGAGAAACCGAACAAGGATTGCCTGAAACACAGCGGCCGCGTTACGGGCATTCACCCCATGTTCGGCCCGCAAAGCCCGAGAACCAACCGCACCTGCATCGTGACGCATACCTGTCCCGACAGCCCGGCGGTTTTTGATCTGTTTGAAAAAATCGGCGCCGAGATCGTCACGCACAAAGGAGAGCGGGAAATAGACGGCGCCTTGCATGACGATATGATGCGCAAAACGCATTTGCCTGTTTTGATGTTCGGCGAGCTTGCCGCGCTGATCGCGGAGCAGGCGGCCGATGTGCCCGATAATTGCCTGCCGACATCTTTCAAGCGGCTGAAAGCGCTGGCCGAGCAAATGAAGGACATGTCGCCCGGCACGGTCGAGAGCATTCGCAGCAATTTGCAAAAATAGCCTGATAATCACCGTTTGTGCCGCAAACGAATAACGGATGCCGCGGGGGGCGGCATCCGTCTTCGGGGTGTGTGCGCCGGGCAAGAGGGCTTACTTATTCAGCGCACGGTGGTATTGTTTTTGCAGATTGGCGTCCTGCTGGATCAGCATGGACAGGCGGTTGTATTCCTGCAGAGAGATGTCGGAATCGCCGATGACATTCTCGATTTCCCGGTTGGCTTCCTCCGCAAGCTTGTTGCGTTTTTCAACATTCGTTTCCGCGCGGATTTTTTCGGCGTATTCGCGGTTTACCTTTTCCACTTCGGGATGAACCTTGGCAAAGGAGGTCATGGTTTTTTCATCCACGGACGTATTGAGGGTG
>Ga0206101_1000079_pt1 | contig 30171 bp, 28 predicted proteins | sample 1B0metagenome_FD_148613 | JGI IMG/M metagenome (GOLD analysis project Ga0206101, IMG submission 148613) | Enriched microbial communities from leaf-cutter ant dump, University of Wisconsin, Madison, United States - 1B0 | ecosystem: Environmental > Terrestrial > Nest > Insects nest > Nest dump... | reverse complement strand
TTATTGTCGACCGCGCTGCCTTGCATGCCGCCGTTGGCATCGTACGGCATGCGGCTATCCGTTGCGGCGGGGTTTTCCTGCGAATAGGTCGCATTCGGATTCTGGGCGTTTTGCGCCAGTGCGCTGGCGGCGGGCAGGGCCATGACAGCAGCGGCTGCGGCGGCAAAAATCGTTTTCTTCGTGATCATGATGATCTCTCCTCTATTTTTTCGTTGTGCAAGGGTTGTGTGCGTATAAAAGGTCGAGCTGCGCCGTCCTCGCCACCGCTTACGGATGGCGGCGGCGGAAGTTCCCGCGAAAAAAACAGGATAAAAAAATCCCCGAAATCCTTATAGGCATTTCGGGGATTTTAAAAAAAGTTCCGCTAAAAATAATCAACCGGCCTTGGCGAATTTTTGATCCTCGATCAGCTTCAGGATGCTGGAGAAATCGAGTTTGCCCTGTCCGTTCGCGCTATGCGCCTTGTAAAGGTCGCGCGCATGCCGTCCGAGCGGCGTGGCGGCGCCCGTGCTTTCCGCCGTTTCCATGGCAAGGCCGAGGTCCTTGAGCATCAGGTCGGAGCCGAAACCGCCCGTATAGCCGCGCGAAGCGGGTACGTTTTCCATGACGCCGGGCAGGGGATTGTAAACATCCAAAACCCAGTTGCGGCCGGAGCTTTTGTTCATGATTTCCGACAAAACCCTGGCATCAAGTCCATTGGCGATGCCGAGGTTCAACGCCTCGCTGGTGCCGATCATCATGATGGCGAGCAGCATGTTGTTGCATATCTTGGCCATTTGCCCCGCGCCGCTCGCGCCGGCATGGAAAAAGTTCTTGCCCATTTTTCCCAGCACGGGTTTGGCGGCATCGACATCGGCTGCATCGCCGCCGATAATGAAGGTGAGCGTACCTGCCGCCGCGCCTGCCGTGCCGCCCGAGACGGGTGCGTCGATCATGCGAAAGCCTTTGGCTTTGGAGGCTGCCGCAACATCTTTGGCGATCTGCGCGTTGATGGTGCTGGAATCGATCAGCAGCGCACCCGGTCTGGCATGGGCGAGCACGCCGTCGGCGTCCAGATAAACCTTTTTCACATGATCGTTGCCGGGCAGCATGGTGATGACGATATCGGCATCCTTGACGGCGGCGGCGATATCGGCGGCGGCCGCCGCGCCCGCATCGGTCAGGGTTTTGACGGCTTCGGGTACCAGGTCGAAAACCGTCAGCGCATGGCCTGCCTTGACAAGGTTCAGCGCCATGGGGCCGCCCATGTTGCCAAGGCCGATAAAACCGATATGTGCCGTCATGTTGAAAATCCTTTCTGTTTTTATCAGGGTTTTGTGGCGTCCAGCACGCTGCGCGAAATAATCAGGCGCATGATCTCGTTCGTGCCTTCCAAAATCTGATGTACGCGCAAATCGCGCAGCAGTCGTTCGATGGGGTAGTCGCGGGTATAGCCGTAACCGCCGTGCAATTGCAGGGCGTCATTCGTGACATCGAAACACATGTCGGTTGCGAATTGTTTTGCCATCGCGCAGGCGGCAATCATGTCGGGCGCGCCTTTGTCGAGCTTTGTTGCGGCCGACCAGACCATCTGCCGTGCGGCGGTCAGGCGCGTCGCCATATCGGCAATCTTGAATTGCAAGGCCTGAAAATCCGCCAGTGGGCGGTTGAACTGCCGGCGCGTATGCACATAGGCGCAGGCGGCATCGAAAGCGGCCTGCGCGCCGCCCAGCGAACAGGCGGCGATATTGATGCGTCCGCCGTTCAGCCCCTTCATGGCGATGGTAAAGCCTTCCCCCTCGCGGCCCAGCAGGTGATGATCGGGGACGAAAACGCCGTCGAAGGCGACGCCGCGCGTGGGCTGGCTGTTCCAGCCCATTTTTTCTTCCTTGCGGCCATAGGTGATGCCTTCCGCCTTGGCATCGACGGCAAAGGCGGAAACGCCCTTCGGCCCGTCGTCGCCCGTACGCGCCATGACAACCATGAAATCCGTCGCGCCCGCGCCGGAAATAAAGGCTTTGGCGCCCGTCAGTTTCCAGCCGCCCTCGACCTTTTCCGCGCGGGTTTTCAGGTTGCCGGCATCCGATCCGTTGCCGGGCTCGGTTAGGCAGTAGGAGGCGAGTTTCTTGCCGCTCGTCAGATCCGCCGCCCATTCCGCTTTCAATTGGTCTGTGCCCCATGTGCAGGCCATCCAGGCCACCATGTTGTGGATCGAAATATAGGCGGCAGTGGAGGGGCAGGCAGTCGCCAGCTCCTCCAGTATGATGGCGGCGTCCAAACGGGAGAGGCCCATGCCGCCGTTCTCGGGCGGACAATACATGGCGCAAAAACCCATCTCGCCGGACTGCTTTATCACATCGACGGGGAAATACGCCGTGGCATCCCATTCGGCGGCATGGGGTTTCATGGCGTCATCGGCAAAGGCGCGGGCGGCCTCCTTGAATGCCCGCTGGTCTTCGCTGAGCTCGAAGTGCATCTGGGTCTTCCTCGTCGTTTCAGGCTTTCGTTATTTCAGGCTGATGGTCGTGTTCACCGCGCCGGATGTCGTGGCGTCGTCAAACCAGCGCGCGGTCACGGTTTTGGTCTGGGTGTAGAACAAGATCACCTGCTTGCCGTAGGGGCCGAGATCGCCCAGTTTCGAGGCGCGCGAGCCGCTGAAGGAAAACAGCGGCACGGGCACGGGGATCGGCACGTTGATGCCGACCTGGCCGACGTCGATGTCTTCCTGGAACTTGCGCGCCGCCGCGCCCGACTGGGTGAAAATGGCGGTGCCGTTGCCGTTCGGGTTGCCGTTGATGAGGTCGATGGCGTCATCCAGCGTTTCGACATCGGCGATGCAGAGCACGGGGCCGAAAATCTCGCGGTCGTAGATGCTCATGCCGGGCTTGACGCCGGAGAAGATCGTCGGGCCGACGAAGTTGCCTTTTTCGTAGCCTTCGGGCGCGCAGTCGCGGCCGTCCAGTTCCAGCTTCGCGCCTTCCTTGATACCTTCCTCGATCAGACCGAGGATGCGGTCTTTCGCGGTGCAGGAAATCACGGGGCCGAGATCGGTATGGGCTTCATGGCCTGCATTGACCTTCAATGTTTTGGCTTTTTCAACCAGGTCGGGAATCCAGGTTTTCGCAGCGCCCACCATCACGGCGACGGAAGTGGCCATGCAACGCTGCCCTGCCGCGCCGAAGGAGGAGCCGGCCAGCGCGTTCAGCGTCTGCTCTTTTGCCGCGTCGGGCATGACGATGGCATGGTTTTTCGCGCCCATCATGCACTGCACGCGCTTGCCCGCCAATGTGGCGCGGTTATAGACATGCGTGCCGACGGGGGTCGAGCCGACGAAGGACACGGCCTTGATATCAGGATGGTCGCATATGCCGTTCACGATATCGGGGCCGCCGTGCACGACGTTCAGAACGCCCTTCGGGATGCCGGCTTCGATGGCGAGTTCCACAAGGCGCATGGTGCAAAGCGGATCCTGCTCCGACGGTTTCAGGACGAAGGTATTGCCGCAGGCGATCGCCATGGGGAACATCCACAGCGGGATCATGGCGGGGAAGTTGAACGGGGTGATGCCCGCGCAAACGCCCAGCGGCTGCAAAACGGTATAGGTATCGACGCCGCCGGCGACGTTGCTGGCAAGCTCGCCCATTTGCAGGTTGCCGATATTCGCGGCATGCTCGACGACTTCCAGGCCGCGGAACACATCGCCTTCCGCATCGGGCAGGGTCTTGCCTTGCTCGGCGGTCAGGATTTTGGCAATCTCCGCCTGATTTTCTCGGATCAGCTGCTGATACTTCAGGAAGATGCGGGCGCGCGTGCCGATGGGCGTTTTGCGCCATGTCTTGAAGGCTTCCCTGGCGGCGGCGACGGCGGCATCCAGCTCGTCCTTGGTGGCGAAGGGCACGCGCGCGATGACTTCCTGCGTGGCAGGGTTGACGATGTCGCGCCATTCGGTGGACTTGGAGTCGACGAATGCACCGTTGATGAAAAGTTTGACCGTCGGCAGCGTGTCGTTTTGTGCTTGCGGCTTTGCGGATTGTGTCATGGCGTGCCTCGCTTATGCTTTATAAACAGGATTGAATTTTGCTGACATAGTTATGCCACTTCGGCGGCAAGGCGTAAACCTTCCGCCCCGCCCAGTTTTCGTAATCTTCGTATGAATCTTTGCAGCGGTGGAATTAATTGCATTTCCCTGTTGTTATTTGTTGCAGGGCAGCTAGATAATATAGGGCCACCTCGGCGGCAGGGGCTTTTTACACCCTGAAAGATAAGGTTTTTCAAACGGAGGAGGATGAGGATATGATGCAAGTTGATGGTGCGTTGCACAAAGCGTCCGGCCGCACGCTGCGCGGGGCGCGGGGTTTTTTTGCGGTGGCCGCATTGGCGGGCTTTATGGCTTTTGCGCCGAATCCGGCGGCGGCCGTGACGATCGGTGAAAAAGCGCCCGACTTTACCGCCAAGACCGCGGACGGCAGCGAGGTGAAACTCTCCGATTATGCCGGCAAGGTCGTCGTGCTGGAATGGTTCAACAAGGATTGTCCTTTTGTGCGCAAGCATTACGACAGCGCCAATATGCAGACCCTGCAAAAGGAATATACCGCGAAGGACGTGGTTTGGCTGACGGTCAATTCTTCCGCCGAGGGCAAGCAGGGCTATGAAACGGCCGAAGCCGCCCTGAAGACCGTTGAATCCGAAGGCGCCGCGCCCACGCATGTCGTACTGGATGCGGATGGTGCCGTCGGCAAGCTCTATGACGCCAAAACCACGCCGCATATGTACGTGATCGACAAGGAAGGTACGCTGGTTTATGCGGGGGCGATCGATGATACCCCCTCCGTGAAGACGGAAGACATCAAAACGGCGAAAAACTACGTCCGCGCCGCGCTGGATGCGGTTGCGGCTGGCGAAGCTATGGCTGAAGCTTCCACCAAATCCTACGGCTGTGCCGTGAAATACGCGGATTGATTTTTTGCAAATCCATCCAAAAGCCCGATGCGAAAGCATCGGGCTTTTTTGCTTTGCGTCCCTCCCAAAAGCTGGGTAGCATGCGAAGAAAGGTGTTCTTCGGGGGCAGAGGCCATGTCGCAAAAATCATCGCAATTCGTATTTTGGCTGATGTGTGCCGCTCTGGTTGGCGCGGTATTTTTTTCTGCTTATGCCTATCAGCAAAAGTCCAGCAACTTGGGCGGCGATCCGCGCAATAACGCGCCGATGGAAGAATATACAAAATATTACGCAAAGCATGAAGCACAGATGAAGGGCGGGCCTTTCGGTTACAGCCTGACCTATCATATGTATGCGCCGCGCAAACCCTGGCCGGAAAAACTGCGCTTTCCGCTCGTCCTGATCCTGCACGGCGCGCCGGGCAAAAGCTATGCGGGCAAGTACATCATTACGGCCAGCATGCAGCGGGCCTTTCCCGCTTTTGTCGTCGTGCCTGTTTTGCCCGGCGGGCATTACTGGGGTCATCCGCAAGTGGCCGCGCCCGACGGTACGCAATCCAGCGGTCTGCGCATGCCGGATGTTATCAAGCTGCTGGAACAGGTGATCGCGGAGAATCCCGTGGATACGGATCGCATTTACGTCATCGGCTGCTCCGACGGCGGCACGGGGACTTTTGCGGCCGCGCGGTATTACCCTGATGTTTTCGCGGCTGCCGTGCCTATTGCCGGTTTCTGGCGGCAGGAAGACGCGAAGCTTTTGGCGCGCGTGCCGATGTGGGTGATGCATACGGAGAACGATTCCATTTTTCCCGTCAACTATGCGCGCAATATCGTGCGCGACATTCATGCGGCGGGCGGCAATGTCCGTTACACGGAATTTCCAAAGATGGGCCACAACTGCCCTTATGAGGGCTTCTATACCCCGCATGTGTGGCAGTGGATGTTCGCGCAAAAGAAAAAGTGATGTCGGGAAAGGCCCGGTCTGCAAGTCCTTCGGCGCGGGCCGATTCGGTATCGCCGGCAGGGCTGTTTGCGCAGCGGCAGGCGGATCAGTTGCCGCCGCAATCCGCGCTTTCGGCGCAGTGATCGCGCCCCGCCGCCGGGGCGATCGCCGCCAGCGCTGCGACATCGATTCCCGCCTGTTCAATCACCAGCGGCGCGGAGCCGAACCCGCTGAAAAAGGGCGTACTGAAAATGCGGGCGTTGTCAGGGGCGGGTGCCAAAGCGTGGTAATAGACCGGCTTTCCGTCAAGGGGTTGGAAGATATTGCTTGTATCGTTTTCTAGATCATTATAGGGGCGTGTGCCGATCAAATAGACGGCATGTGAAGCGCTGCTTTGTACGCTGCTGTTGCGGATGAAAAGATTGTCGGCGTTTTCAGCTTTGATGCCGTGTTCTCCTCCTATTGTGGCGATACCGTTCAATTCCACGTCAGGAGAGGTAATGGTAATGACGGGCGTTAAGCCCGCGCCGAAGAAGGCGGCTGTTGATCGCCCATCATAGGGGCGCAATACAAGAGATTTGGCAATCGCCAGGCTTTCTTTATACTGGCCGCCATTGATATAAACGGTCGTGCCGTTGACGGCGGAATCCACGGCTTCCTGCACGCGGCTGTTCCGCCCTACGCGGATGCTGTTCGTTAATGTCCTGTCTTCGGTTTTTCCGTCCGAGACGACCATCTTTCCTTCGTGGAGAATGATTGTGCCGTCGCGGTTTTCTTCGGCATGCGTGGCGACAACGAGCCCATCTGAGTTGATGACGCTGTCAATCGCCGCCGCGGCCGCGCGCGCCGTCATTTGCACGGTGCCGCCAGGCGCGATGATTTTGCCGCTGTTGTCGATCTGCGCCGTGCCGCGCGGCAGGGCGGCGGCAAGGCCTTCGGTCACCTCGATATTGATCAGGCGGTCGCCGTAAAAGTCCAGCGTGGCCGCGCTGCCGGAAGCCAGCGTCACATGGCCGAAGCGGGCGGTGATGATGCCGCTGTTCCGCACCGACGGCGCGACAAAGGCGGCAAGACCGCGGTCGCGCACGGTAAATTGCGTAGAGCGGTTCTCAATGCCTTTGGCCGGATCGGCGTCGATATCCGAAAGCAGCATCTCATGCGTATCACCGTTCAGAAAAGCGGATCCGTTGCGAAGCTGCCCCGTCGAAGCGACGATGCCGCCGACGTCAATGGCGGCATCTTTGCCGAAGAGGACGCCGTTGGGGTCGAGAATGACGACGGTGCCGTTGGCGGACAGTTTGCCGAGGATTTGCGACGGATCCGTGCCGCCTACCACGCGGTTCACCGTGACACTATTGGTGCCGTCCAGCTGGTTGAACGTCACGCCGGCATCCTTGCCGATATTAAAGCTTTGCCAGTCGATGACGGCACGCAGCGTTTCTTGTGTAATGATCTTACCGCCTGCTGCCGGGCCGTCCGTATAGGTCACGCCTGCGGGCAGGACCAGCGCTTGGGGCGTTTCCAACGCACCAGGCTCCGCTGCTGCAGCGGCAGGCCAAAGCAAGGCTGTTATAACGCAAAGGAAGCAGGGTAAAAAATCTTTCATGAGTGCGGCTGCCGGGTTCAAAAATGACCCCTTTGGATTGAAAATTGAAGGATTCGAAACGAGTGCCTGTTTTTGCCATAAAAAGCATACGATCGCAACCCCGAAAGAGCAAAAAAGACGCGGAATCATTTGATTTATGCGCAAAAGCGGCGTATAAAAAATTCCCATAAGTTTTACGGCTCTTGTTTGCAAGGGCACATTTTTTGAGAACGAAAAGGTTGGGAACATGTCTTCTATCGAAAGCAAGCTGGAACAAATAGAACAGGCGATCCAAAAGCAGATCGCAGAGCATCGGGAAATGGGCAAGCTGACCCGGACTTTCGCCATTATCGGCGGGGTTTGCATTGCCGGCGTATTGCTCGTCAAGGCGCCGATTTTTGTTCTCGGCGCGGGTGCGGCGTTTGCGGGCGTGGTCGTCACGGAAATGATCCGCGGTCGTAAAAGCGAGCGGTTGGACAGTATGTACGAAACGCAGGCCGCCCTGATGATCGCGCAGGAAGCCAGCCGCAAGGGGCAAGCCCCCGCGCCGGCGTCCGAGTTGAAGGGCGAGGGCCTCCGGAACGGTTTTGACAAGAACGCCGACCGCGTCGAAAAGCTGGCCGAAGAGGTCGAGGCGCTGAAAGAAGCCGTCGAAGGCAAACCCGCCCCGCTTGACAAGCCCAAGGGCACGTTCGGTCGCTTTTATAAAAAATAACGCCTCATCCCGCCGAATGGATAAAAGAGAAGTCATGCCCGCTTGGCAGGCATGGAAGGCTGTCCGGCCGTCACATATAGGACTCAAAAGTGACCTATTGATGGAGAGATGATTGGAACAGCCGGTCAAATCGGCAAAACCCTTGTTGCCCATGGCGCAGGGGTTTTTCTTTGTGTGTATTTAAGTTTCGCGCAGCAAAAAAGCCTTCCCGACGGGAAGGCTTTTTTCGAAAGCGGCTTTGCTTTACGGTGCGTTCGGCTTTTTGGGGGCCGGTTTGCTGCCGTTGGCGACTTTCTTTTCTTCCTCGGCCGCCGCGGGCGTTGCGGAAGCTTCGTTGTCGTCGTTGGCGGGTGCCGCGTTGTTGAAGGCTTCACCGATGGCGATGCGCACGTCTTTCAGCTTCTGGGTCTGCTCCAGTATCTGGGCGACGTTCTTCTCTTTGCGGGCTTTGGTCAGCTCGTCCACTGTTTCAGCGAACTGCTTTTTCAGCTCTTCCGGCGCGGATTTGAAGTAGTCTTCTTCCTGATCCTTCTCAGCCTCTTTCAGCTCGTACTCGGCATTGGCTTCAGCGGACAGAGTTTCGCGGAACTGGCGGTCTTTTTCCGCATTTGCTTCGGCGTCTTTCAGCATGCGATCGACTTCCGCATCCGTCAGGCCGCCATTGGCCTTCACGGTGATTTTCTGCGCGCGGCCGGTTTTCATGTCTTTTGCGGAAACGTTCATCACGCCGTCGGCGTCGATGGACAGTTTCAGCTCGATCTGCGGCTCGCCGGCGCGGGCGGGCGGGATGCCGTCCAGCGTGAACTGGCCGAGGTGCTTGTTCTCGGAAGCTTTCGCGCGCTCGCCCTGATAGACCTGGACATGCACGTTGCGCTGGTTGTCTTCCGCCGTGGAGAAGACGTCCGAATATTCGGTCGGGATGGCGGAGTTGCGCTCGATCAGCGTCGTCATGACGTCGCCCTTGGTACGGATGCCGATGGACAGCGGGATGACGTCCAGCAGCACCACGTTATCGACCTTGCCTTCCATGATCGCGCCCTGTACGGAAGCGCCCATGGCGACGATTTCATCGGGGTTGACGTCGCGGCGCGGCTCTTTGCCGAAGTATTTCTTGACCGTCTCGATCACTTTCGGCATGCGCGTCTGACCGCCGACGAGGATGATTTCGTCAAGGTCGCCGGCTTTCAGGCCCGCGTCTTCCAGGGCTTTTTTGCAAGGATCGATCGTGCGGTCCACGAGATCCTGCACCAGGTTTTCCAGTTCCTTGCGGGTCATGTTCATTTCGAAGTTGATCATCTGGCCTTCCGCATCGGGCATCAGGAAGGGCAGGCTGATCGTCGTCACGTCCTGCAAGGACAGCTCGATCTTCGCCTTTTCAGCCGCTTCGCGGATACGCTGGATCTGGGAGGCGAATTGTTTTTTGGACGCTTCGTCGTGCGCGTCGACGGATGTGCCGTGCTCTTCGTTCAGCGCCTTGATCAGGTGATCCGTAATGCGTTCGTCGAAGTTTTCACCGCCGAGGAAGGTATCCCCGTTCGTGGACAGCACGCGCACGAGGTTGCCTTCTTCCTCGTCGATGGCGACTTCAAGGATGGAAACGTCGAAGGTGCCGCCGCCAAGGTCGAATACGGCGACCTTGCCGCCTTCCTTCTTGTCCATGCCGTAGGCGAGGGCGGCTGCCGTCGGCTCGTTGATGATGCGCTTGACTTCCAGGCCGGCGATCTTGCCGGCATCGCGCGTGGCTTTGCGCTGCGCGTCGTCAAAATACGCGGGAACGGTAATGACCGCTTCGGTGATTTCCTCGCCGATTTGTTTTTCAACGGCTTCTTTCAGCTCGCGCAATACCTTCGCGCTGATTTCGGCGGGGGCCATTTTCTTGCCGTCCACTTCCACCCATGCGTCGCCGTTCGGGCCGGGCACGATGGTATAGGAGGACAGCGCCTGCATTTTCTGCACTTCCGGATCGTCAAAACGGCGGCCGATCAAGCGCTTGACGCCATAGATCGTGTTCAGCGGGTTGACGGCGGACTGGCGCTTGGCGTTTTCGCCGATGATCCACTCCTGAGACACTTCGCCGGTTTTCTTGTCCTTGGTTTTTTTCAGCGCGACAACGGAAGGGGTCGTGCGCTTGCCGAGAGAGTTCTCGTAAATTTTCGCCTGGTCGTTTTCGTAGATGGCGACGGCGGAGTTTGTCGTACCAAGATCGATACCGATAATTTTGCCCATGGGTTTGCCTCTTTATCTCAGGGGGTGAGTAGTGTGAAGAATGTGTTTCTCTTTTGCCAGTGATCTTTTTTCTTGTGGTTTTTCTCGTGGTTCCGCCTGCAAGGCTGCCGGTCGTTTGCGACCTTGCGGGGGACATCGCAATTATTATTGTCTGAATGTCCTGAGCGCCTCGCAGCGGGTTAGTTATGTAACGTATTATCGAATGATGTGCATTATGTCAACGTGAACCTTAAATTGCAAGGGCTGGGTGCGAATTATTTGCAAAAATATCTAAATACCTGAAAATACGAACGATTTATATATTCACATAACATCAAACAGGGCCGATCCGATCCGGATATGGGTGGCCTGCATTCGAATCGCGGCGGGATAATCGCCGCTCATGCCCATGCTGAGGTGCGCAAGGCCCAGCGCCCTTGCGTGTTTGTGCAAAAGCGCGAAATGCAGCTCCGGCACTTCCTCCGCAGGGGGGATGCACATCAACCCGATTATATTGAGGCCCACATCCTGCGTGCAGGTCTTGTAAAAACCGGCAAGATTCTCGGGTGCAATGCCGCCCTTTTGCGGCTCCGCGCCTGTATTTACCTGAATGAAACAGGGCAGGTGCCTGCTTTGTTTTTGCATTTCCTGCGCCAGCGCCGTTGCCAGCGAGGGACGGTCGACGGTATGGATGACCTCGAAAAGCGCCACGGCCTCTTTCGCCTTGTTGCTTTGCAGCCGACCGATGAAATGCAGTTGCGTATCAGGAAAGCGTGCGCGCAAGGCCGGCCATTTTTCCGTGGCTTCCTGCACGCGGTTTTCGCCGAAGACGCGCTGGCCGCTTTCGAGCAGGGGCAGGATCTCCGCCGCGCCGCGGTTTTTACTGACGGCGATCAGCGTGACGTCGTCGGGCTTGCGTGCCGCGTCCTTGCAGGCGGCGGCGATGCCGGCCTTGATCCCGGAAAGGCTCATGGCGTCACGTCCTAGCTGCCGGAGGCAAAGGCCGTCGGGGCGGGGTCGACCACGCGCGCCTTGCCGCTCTGGATTTCCAGCACGGCAAGGCCGCGTTCGGACAGCCCGTCGCTGCGGAAGCGGAACAGCCCGTCAATCCCCGCAAAACCGCGCGGATTGGTCAGGCGCTGGCGGGAATAAACCTCGCCCGCGCCGGCATTGCGGGACAGGACGGCGGAGAGCGCCGTCGCGTCATAGGCCAGCGTGGCAAGGCGCGGCGCATCGCTGCCGTAATTGTCGCGGTAGCGCTTTTCAAAATCGCGGCGCAGCGCCGGATCGGGTGCGGCGAAGAGCCCGCCGAAAAGCGTCGGGTTGCGCGTCAGGCTGTCGTCATCCCACAGGCCCGTGCCGATCAGGCGCATATTTTTATTGTTGATGCCGTATTGGTCGAAGAGCGATACCAGCGTGCGCAAGGACTCCCCGCCCAGCGGCAGCATCAACGCGTCGAAATGCACGGCGGTGGTCTCGCCCGCGTCGTTGACGGTGCGGGTCTGGTTGGCAAAGTCCTCGATCTGGAGCGGCAGATCCGTATCGCCCGGCACGAAGCGGCCGGTGCGCACGATGCGCGCGCCCGTGCGTTGCAGGGTGCTGAAAACCACATCGCAATATTCCGTGCGGGGGCCGAAGGCGGCGAAGCGCGCGGGAGCCGTGCCATTCCGCGCGGCTTGCTCTTCCACGTATTGCGTCACGCGCGCGACCTGCGCGAAGGGCAAAAAGCCCATGATATAGGTGCCGTTGCCCGCCAGCGTCCAGTCGGTCGTAAAGGCGATCATGGGGATATTCGCCGCGCCGAGGGCGGGCTTCACCGCGCGCACGTCTTCGGAGAAAATGGGGCCAAGTACGAGGTCGACACGCCCGCGCGCCGCCTGTTCGGCGGCTTGCACCGCGCCTGTGCTGCTGCTGCGCGTATCCAGCGGCACCAGCTCGTAGGTGGCACTGCCGACGTCAAACAATGCCATCTGTGCCGCTTTCAGCATGGACTGGCCGAGTTCCGCATGCTGGCCGGTCAGGGGCAGCAGGATGCCGACCTTGACGCTCGCAGGTTTGCCCGCCACGGGCGCGGCGGCGGGTTGACGGGCCATGGCGGCATCCTCGGCGGCCAGCGTCTGGCGCTGGTTATGCGTCTGCCAGGCGATATCGGGCGTGCTGTTGGGATCGTTGGTGACAACGCCTTTCCCCGACATGCCCCAGGGCTCGGACGTGCCGCCGTAACCGCCGCCGCAGGCGGCCAGCAACAGTACAAGCGCCGAGAGGGCGAAGAAAGATTTCAAGGAGCGGGTGAATTGTGCGTATAGTGGTTTCAAGGCTTATCTCCGATGCGTTATTCAAAAGCGCGAGGGGGCAATTCAAGGGCGAATAGTCAAATCATGGCCGATCAGGACATACATCTTATACCCGGTCTTTATATAATTGCCACGCCGATTGGCAATATGGGCGATATTACCCTGCGCGCGCTGGAAACGCTACGCCGCACGGACGCGATTGCCTGCGAAGACACACGTCAGGCAGGCAAGCTGGCGGCGGCTTATGGTATTTCCGCGCCGCGCCTGCCGTATCATGACCATAATGCCGCCGAGATGCGGCCCAAGATCCTTGCCATGATCGCCGGCGGTAAAAGCGTGGCTTTGGTTTCGGACGCGGGCATGCCGTTGATTTCCGATCCCGGCTACAAACTGGTCGAAGCCTGTGTGGCAGAGGATTTTTACGTGACCTGCGTACCGGGCGCCTCGGCCTCGCTGACGGGGCTGGTGCTCTCCGCCCTGCCGTCCGACCGTTTTTATTTCGGCGGGTTCCTGCCGCCGAAATCGGGGGCGCGCAAAAATCATCTCGCGACATTAAAAAGCATCCCTTCGACCATGGTATTTTACGAAACGGCACCGCGTCTGGCGGCGAGCCTTGCCGATATGGCCGAAACCTTGGGGAATCGCTCCGCCGCCGTCGCGCGGGAGCTGACCAAGAAGTTCGAGGAAATCCGCCGCGGCACGCTTGCCGATCTGGCCGCCCATTATGCGGAAGAGGGGGAACCGAAGGGCGAGATCGTGGTTATTGTGGGCGCAGCGCCGGAAACGGACGCCGCCGCGCTTTACGACGCGGGGGCGGTCGACCGCCTGATCACCGAGGTGCTGACGCAAAGAGGCCTGCGTCTCAAGGATGCCGCCGCCGCTGTCGCCGCCGAAACGGGCCTGCGCAAGAACGATGTGTACCGGCGTGCCCTGCGGGTCAAAAACGAAATGGCGGGCGGCGATGGCGAAGGCTGAGCGCACGGGTCATCAAAAAGGCCTTCGGGCAGAACGCCTGGCGGCGTGGTATTTGCGGCTGCGGGGATATACGATCTTGGCGATCCGTTATAAAACGCATGTCGGTGAAATTGATTTGGTCGCGCGGCGCGGCGGCATGCTTGTTTTTGCTGAGGTCAAGCATCGCAGCAGCATGGCTGCCGCCAAAGAGGCCGTCCATGCGGAGAATCGCGCCCGTGTGCGCCGTGCGGCGGAACTTTACCTGCAAAAATATCCGCGCTACACTGGGCTCGATATGCGTTTCGACGCGATTGTTTTTGCGCCGCGCCGTTGGCCGCAGCATATCCGGAACGCTTTTTAACAGGGATTCAGTCTTCCAAGGGAGTATCGCGAATGATCTTCGCCATCGTTCAGAAAAAATCATCCGTTTTCGCGGCGCTGCTGGCGCTGTGCGCGGCCGCGGGGCTGTCCGGTTGCACACCGGTCGGCGTCGCGGCGGGCGCGGGCGCCACCGTCGGCGTTGCCGCCGCGCAGGAAGGCGGCATTTCGGGCGCGGCCACGGATGCCGCCATCCGTATCCAGATCATGGATGCCTGGTTCCGCCATGATGTGGAACTGTACCGCCGCCTGGGTATCACGGTACGCGAGGGCCGCGTCCTGGTGACCGGCACGGTGCCGACGCCGGACGACCGCGTGGAAGCCATCCGCCTTGTCTGGCAGGTCAACGAGGTCAAGCAGGTAATCAACGAAGTGCGCGTGGACAACGAAGGCGCCACCGTCGGCTCTTACGTGCAGGATACGTGGATCACGGGCAACGTCAAAACGCTGCTCATGTTCGACAAACAGATCCAGTCCATCAATTACACCGTCGAAACCGTCGGCGGCACGGTATATCTGATGGGCATTGCCCAGTCGCAGCATGAGCTGGACCGCGCCATCAATCACGCGCGCAATACCAAGTTCGTCAAAAACGTCGTCAGCTACGTGCGCGTGCGCGGGGAGCCTGCGGCAAGCGCGGGCATGAACACGAATGTGCCGGCGTCCGTGCCCGCCCCGTCCGCCGCGGATGACATGACGGGCAGCCAGTATGAGCCGAACCATAACGGCGGCGTCGAGAGCGCGCCGCTGGATGACGTGACAGGCAGCTATTGATACCCGACGATCCCATAGACGACCTGCATGTCTTTGAAACGCCCGACGAAGCGTTTCAATATGTGCGCTATGCCGGCACACTGGCCGACGCGGAAATCGACCTGGCCGAAACGGCGCTGGCGCTGGCGCTTTTGTTCCTGCCGGGCTTGAAGCCCGATCGTTTCCGCCAGCATCTGCGCAAAATGACGGAACAGCTGGCCGATGAATACCAGCAGCAATTGCGCCGGCAAAAGCCCGGCAATCTTGCTGCCCGGATCGCGGCGCTTAAAAAAGTGCTGCATGAGATGAATGATTATCATGGCGACAAGGAGCACTATGACGATATCCAGAACGCCAACCTGATCCGCGTGATCGAGCGCCGCCGCGGCCTGCCGGTAGCGCTGGGGCTGTTGTACGTTATATTGGCGCGGCGCGGGGGCTGGACGGCAGACGGGTTGAATTTCCCAGGGCATTTCCTTGTGCGGCTGGAGGACGAGGGGGAGCGCATCATTCTCGACCCGTTTCAGGACGGGCAGGAAATGGACGCCGCCGCCCTGCGCGGGCTTTTAAAATCCATCATCGGCGAAAAGGCGGAACTGTCTCACCAGTTCTACCTACCGGTCGGTAACCGCGACATGCTGGTCCGTTTGCAGAACAACCTCAAAAAACGGCTGATCGATCAGGAAGAATATGCGCAGGCCGTGATCGTCGTGGAGGCGATGGAGGCGTTGGCGCCCGACGAATATCGCACCCTTTTCGATAAGGGCGTACTTTATGCCAAACTGGGCCAACGCCAGCAGGCGATCCGCGCTTTCGAGGATTATATGCAAAAAACGCCCGATGCTCGTGAAAAACAGCAGGCCCTGTCGTTGCTCCAGCAGATCAAAATGTTGTCCGAATGAGGCTTTAAGGGCGAACCGGTGCGATGCGGCTTGCCTTTGCCGCGAAACAGGCTATCCTTAAAGCACTGAAATCAATATTTTTTTGAACCAGGGTTATTCATATGGGACTCATCACGCTTTTGTTTCTGGGCACTTTTACGCTGCTGTATCTCAGTAAATCCGTTTCCAAAAAGGCCGATGTCGTCGAAAAGGCCGTGAAGTGGATTCAGGACAACATGCGCTATCTGGCGCTCGGCGGGGTGATTTACGGGTTTGTCGCTTTCTGCCTGACGCCGATCGTGGGCGGTTTGACGCCGATGAGCATCTGCACGCGCATGTGGGCGAACCTCCTGCTGGTCGCCATGGCGCTGCCTTACTGTTTTGACGTCCTGATCGCCAAATACCGCGAGAAAATCAACACCGCCATTCTCGAGGAAAGCCGCGGCGTGGTCACATGGGTTTCCACGAACGAAAAAATCTTCGGTTTCGTCGGCGGCGCGACGTGCGTGCTGCTCTTCGTGGACGTCTTTGGGCGCTTGTAACGCGCGGGGTTTTCTAAAAGGCTACAGCACAAGCGGCGCGCCCGCCGGATCGAAATCGGCGGCGCATTCGAAAACGCCGTTCTTCTCGTAACCCAATTGGTTCGACATCATTTGCGTGCAGCCTATTTTCTGCCGGTCGCATTCGTGCGTATGGCCGTAATACCAGACGTCGGGCTGATAGTTTTCGATGACGGCCATCATATCGAGCGAATTGAACGCGGGGGTGAGCGGGCTGTCGCCATAAATGCTGTGCGGATGCAGGCAGGGCGCGTGATGCGTGATGACGACGCGCTTGCCGCTCATCGGCGTATCCAGCCAGGCGATGAGCTTTTGTGCAAAGGCGTTATGTAGCGGCAGCGTATCCGCCGCGCGCAAAATGCCGCCGTGATCGCCGGTGATCAGCTGATAGTCATGCATGCGGCTTTCGGCGACGGCCATCGCTTCGGCATTTGCGCCGGAGAAATCCGTCCACATCGTGCCGCCGAAGAAATGGATGCCGTCGATGGTCACGCTTTCATCGCGCAGGAACCGAACGTTCGGGTGATGTTCGGCAAGCCAGCCGGCAAAAGCCGCACGCTCGACCGACATGGGGCGTCCTTCGTAATATTCGTGGTTGCCGGCCACAAATAAAACAGGCCTGTCGAATCCCTCCACAAAACGGCTGAAGGGCGCGGGGGCGCACATATTCAAAATATCCCCCGCCAGCAGCATGACATCCGCATCCGTATCGGCAGGCGCGGTCAGATCTTTTTCATTCTCCAGATGGATGTCGCTATAGCAGATGATTTTCATGGAAGAGGCCCTGTAGGGTATTGGATGGGGGGGTGCGCCGATTTTTAAGGCGTATCGAAGAGATGCTTTGATAGTAAATACGCCAGTAATAGCGCGGCTGAAACAAAAGAGGCGAGATAGCATAGTATTTTCTTGTTTCTGCGCGCTTTGCGTTCTTTGCGGGGTTCGAAAAAACGCAGATATATCTGCTGAAAGACCTTAAACCCTGCGGCCAGGTCTTTATTGTATTCCGGGCAGGTTGTGACTGCCTCCAGCATCAGCGCCGTCATGGCGGCGAGGCTGCTTGCCGTACTTTCAGGCTTTAGGGACATCAGGTCGGCGCGCCTTTTCTGGGTATCGATTTCTTTTCTGAGACGTGGAAAGTTTCGTGCATGGAAAGCACTTTCGGGCTTGAAGGCGAACTTACCAAGAGCGGATGCTTTTAAAAGCAAAGCATCGTCAAAACCGATGCAGGCCGTATCCGACCACGCTTCTTGCAGGGCTTTTGTCCTGAATACGCCATGAATAATAAAACAATCCCGCAGATTAGAAAGCATTGCCTGCATTCTATGCAAGGGGTTATCCGACCGTAAACGACTTGAAAAATAAGAACGGCTTTTCTTTTTGAGTCGTTTACCCTCCTCGTCGATATGAGTGATGCGCCCAAAAGCGAGAACCGTCGCGGGGTCTTTTTCAAGTTCTTTCAAAAGAGGAAGGGTAAAGCCACTGCCTAGAATATCGTGGGATCCGACCCATTGAAAATATTCAGTGGTGCATGCGAATAGCGGTGCACGGAAATTGTTGAATGCATTGATATTTTTTTCATGGCGGACGTGTGTCACATGGGGGAAACGTTCGGCATATTCCCTACAGATATCGCTTGTGCCATCATCTGATGCGTTGTCGTATATCCAGACGGCGCCTGCTTGAGGGACACAGCTATCAAGCGTTTGGCGTATATAGTTTTTTTCGTTGTATACAGGTATCGCCAGTGTCAGTTTGGATAGAAGATCATTTAATTCCGTTTCAAGACTCACGGCCGGATACTTTCTCTTGTTTTGAAGAATAGGGGATCTTCAGCATACTCGGGATAGAAGTCTAATAGCTCTTGTATGGCTTTCCGGGCGGCAGAAGAAAGTTGCGATCCGCGCCCAATGATGCCAACATTAAGGCGAGTTTTCTTCTTTTGGGTTAAGTTCAAAGCGGACAGGCATTCTTCGGCGTTGATACCCAGATTTGCAAATAAGGCAATCTGATGCAGTGTATCGACGGGCGATTTATTTAAATCGTCGTAGTCTATGACTAGTGCGTCATTGGCATTTTTCCAGCTTAAGTAAAAATTTACATACCAAGGCAGTACAGTTCTGGCAAGGAACGTTTCAAATGCTTCGTCAGATAGGTTCCTTTGCCTTTCCGTGATATAGACATGCGGCGATTGGGCCCTTTCATGCCGCATATAGTCGCGAAGGCTGGCCAGGCAATCGGCAAGGTTACGCACCAGAATAATAGGGCGAATTCCGTACTGTTTTATAAAACGGCCTGTTGTGTCGCTATAACGTATGTGGTGTTGGGAAACATAATCGCTATAATTGTAGCGTGAAAGCCGTACAGGGCAGAGTTCTTGTTCGCGCGCGTCCCATGCAGGGATAAGGCGCACTCTTCTTAAGCCTTTTATATTTGCAAGAGATGTTGCAAGGAAGGTAGAGCCTGATTTTGGCATGCATGCAATTAATATATGTTTTTTAGGCTTACGTAAGGGCATATGTGCCAAGGCTGCATCTTTTGCAAGATGAATTGCCCCTAACAGACGGTTAAAATTCCGAGGGGGGCGATTGGCGGCAGCTATTTTTATTTGATCTAATTCTTGCATGAGTTTCCAAATCGACCAATGCTTCACCGAAGGATCGTAAAAAGTCAAGTCGTGTTCATCAACCGAACCATACTCAAAATGCTTTCCGAATAAAAAAGCCCTTCCAGTATTATGGATATATAGCAAAAAAGCTTTTTTCGGCAATATAAAAAGCATATTTTAATCAGGGTTTTCTTAATTTTTCTCTGGCCATTTTCCATGGGTTTGCAATGAACGTGCCGCAAATATACGTCATTAATTTGGCGCGATCTCACGATCGCCGGGCGCGGATGGAGGCACAGTTTCAAAAACTGGGCATCAAAAACTATACGATATGGCCTGCTGTAGAAGGCGCGCAGCTTTCATTGGAGGCGTGCCCCGCCTATGACGGTAAGACACGCCGTCTTTTTTTCGGCCGCGATCTGACGACCAGCGAAGTCGGCTGCCTGCTCTCGCATCGTGGTGTTTATGAGCATATAGCAGCGCAGGGGCTTGATGCGGCCATTGTGCTGGAAGACGACTGCGTTTTATCCGAGGATTTCGCGGCAGTGGTTTCCGCCGTTATGAAGCTGCCCGTCGCATGGGAGATCGTGCGGCTTATCGACTCGGAAAAGGTCTATAAACAGAGCATTTTCATTACACGTTTTTTCAAAGACTATGCCTTGGCGCGCGTGCGCGGTACTCCTGGAGGGGGGTACGGATATTTGTTGACAAATGCGGGCGCCAAAAAATTGCTGCGCAAAATGCAGAAAAACTGGGTGCCGGTCGATACGCTGCTCGGGCAGGTTGTGCGCACCGGCATCCGGGCCTTTGGTGTGATGCCGTCGCCTGTATCGCATTATGAAGGCCCGGACGGCGTATCGATGATTGGGCATCAGCGCTTTGATAAAACGCCCGTCCTTTTTGGAAACGAGAAGTACGTCTATCCGATCACGCGGTTTTTGTACAAAACGTCGGAGATTTTTTTGAAGCGCATTCCCGTACTGTGGTGGATGGTTGCCGATTTTTCCATCCGCCGCAAAATCCGCGCCTGTCGGACCGGCCCCGAATAAGCCGGAAACCTGCCTGCTTTTGCCGCGGTCGTGCGATGATTTGACGGGTTTTTCGTGGTGCTTGACAGGGCGTCATCGGCCGGCCTTCGCCAGCAGCATGACATCCGCATCCGTATCGGTAGGCGCGGTCAGATCTTTTTCATTCTCCAGATGGATGTCGCTATAGCAGATGATTTTCATGGGATAGGTCCTGTCCTCTGGTGCTTGCTCATTCCCCTTATAAAATTACACCTGCATGCGAAAAGATCTGTGGGCAATTGCTTGTTGCAAATCATGGCCTCCGGGGTTTTGGAAAACGCGCAAACCGAATTCGGGTAGGATGGCATAAAGATGGTCGAAGATATCCGATTGAATGCTCTCATAGGCGGCCCAGGCTGTTGTATTGGTAAAACAATAAATTTCCAGCGGTAATCCGTCGGGGCCGGGGTTGAGCTGGCGTACAAGCAGGGTCATGTCCTGGTGGATGTGCGGATGGCACCGCAGGTATTTTTCAACATAGGCACGGAAAGTACCGATATTCGTGATGCGCCGCGTATTTACGGCATCTTTTTCATTTTCGGCAAGACTGTCGTTCCAGTCGGTGATGTCCGCATCTTTTGCGGCCAGATAATCGCGCAAAAGTCGGAAACGGTCGAGATGCCGTCTTTCCTCCGGCGATAAAAAATGAATGCTGCCGGTATCGATATACAAAGCGCGCTTGATGCGTCTGCCGCCGGACTCGGTCATGCCGCGCCAGTTTTTGAAAGGGTCGCTGATCAGGCGTCGTGTGGGCAAGGTGGTGATCGTTTTATCCCAGTTTTGCACTTTGACCGTATGCAGGGAAATATCAATAACATCGCCATCGGCGTTCAATTGGGGCATTTCAATCCAGTCGCCAACACGAGCCATGTCGCCGGACGTAATCTGGACGCTGGCGACGAGGGATAAAAGCGTATCCTGGAACACGAGCATCAATACCGCTGTCATAGCCCCCAAGCCGGATAGCAGAATGACGGGAGATTTGTCGATCAGCGCCGCAATTATCAAGATGGCAGCGATAAGAAAAATAGCGATTTTCAGGACTTGAATGTAACCTTTGATCGGCTTGTTATGCGCATCCGGCCGCCGCAAATACAGAAGATTGGCAACATCCAGTGCGGCGCCGAATGTGCGCGCCACGCTGAGGATAATAAAGGCGACAGTCACATTACGGATCACCGCTGTAATCACTACGGGCATTTCCGGCACGAAAGGAATCCCCGCAAGGATAATCAAAGCGGGTACGACGTTTGCAAGGCGTGAAACAACGGTTCCGTTTGCGGTATCGATTGCCGGATCTGCCAAAACCATGTTCAGGAATTTGCGTATCAGGCGCAGCAGTGCTTTTTTGACGGCAAAATTGCCGATCAGCGCCAGAATCAGTAATAGCAATATTCCTGCCAAAGCGGACATGGAGGGAGAGGCAAGCACGGCGGACAGATTGTCAGTCAATTCAATATTCATCATATGTTATGCCTAAAGGATTCGCGACCTCATCGCAATTATTGTTTTGAACGGTCGGGAAGCACGTTCGTTAAAATTGTGCACGATGATGTCGTCACGGTAGTGCAAGCTTTTTGAGGTCGTCGGCAAAGGTGTTATCAAGCGTATCCTGATAAAAACCGGCGCATCGTCCATGGCGGGGAAACTTAAGCTGCGTTACGTTTTTGCTTTGGGCAAAGATAAAAGGGAGGCGGTCTATTAAGAATATTGAGGCGCAAAATCCTGAATCTTTCTCAGAAGAAGGATAATCGTTGGCCATAATAATGGGGTTCTCTGCCCGTTAAAGCCTATGTTGCAAAGTAAAACAGGGCAAATGATTGAAAAAGTGGGACGCGATGATATAACAAGGAAAAGTAGTGTTTTTGGAAGAATATGCGGCATGGGGCGGCAGCGTCTGCCGGTGCCGCGGCGAAAGGAAAGAAATGGCGTCCTACCAATACGTTTATGTCATGAAATCACTGTCCAAGACCTATCCCGGCGGGAAAAAGGTTTTGGATGATATTTATCTCAGCTTCCTGCCCGGCGCCAAGATCGGCGTGCTGGGGCCGAACGGGGCGGGTAAATCGACCCTGCTGAAGATCATGGCCGGCCTTGAAAAGGATTTCCAGGGCGAAGCCTGGGCGGCGGAAGGCGCGCGCGTCGGCTATTTGCCGCAGGAGCCGCAGCTGGACCCGAATAAAACCGTCATGGAAAACGTGATGGAGGCGCTGGGCGACCTCAAGGCTGCGCGCGACGAATACGACGCGATCAGCGCGAAGTTCGCCGAGCCCGATGCCGATTTCGACGCGTTGATGGCGCGTCAGGGCGAATTGCAGGAAATCATCGAAAATGCCGACGGCTGGAATATGGAGCGTACGCTGGAGATCGCGCTGGACGCCCTGCGCTGCCCGCCCGGCGATTCCCCCGTCACGAATTTGTCGGGCGGTGAAAAACGCCGCGTGGCGCTTTGCCGCCTTTTGCTGGAAAAGCCCGACCTGCTGCTGCTCGACGAGCCGACCAACCACCTGGACGCCGAATCCGTCGCCTGGCTGCAACGCCACCTCAGCGAATACAAGGGCACGGTGGTGATGGTCACGCACGACCGCTACTTCCTTGACAACGTTACGGGCTGGATTCTGGAGCTCGACCGCGGCCACGGCATTCCTTACGAGGGTAACTATTCCGAATATCTTTCCAATAAATCCAAGCGTCTGGAGCAGGAAGGCCGCGAACAGGAAGCCCGCCAGAAAACGCTGGCGCGCGAACTGGAATGGGTGCGCCAGTCGCCCAAGGCGCGTCAGGCGAAATCCAAGGCGCGGATTACGGCTTATGAGGATTTGCTGGCCGAAAGCCAGAAGTTCGAAAAAACGCGTACGGCGCAGATCGTTATTCCCGTGCCGCCGCGGCTGGGCCAGAATGTTGTCGAATTTGAAAACGTGTCCAAGGGATATGGCGACCGTTTGCTGATCGAAAACCTGTCGTTCAAACTGCCGCCGGGCGGCATCGTCGGTGTGATCGGCCCCAACGGGGCGGGCAAGACCACGCTCTTTCGCATGATTTCCGGCGAAGAGCAGCCCGATGAAGGCAGCATCATCGTCGGCGATACCGTCGAGATGGGTTACGTCAACCAAAGCCGCGACGCGCTGGTGGACGGTCATACCGTCTGGGAGGAAATTTCCGATAAAAACGACATTCTGGCGCTGGGTAAACGCGAGATGCCGAGCCGCGCCTACGTCGGCTCCTTCGGCTTCCGCGGGCCGGACCAGCAGAAAAAAGTCGGCGTTTTGTCGGGCGGGGAGCGCAACCGCGTGCATCTTGCCAAGATGCTGAAAAAACCGTCGAACCTTCTGATGCTCGACGAGCCGACGAACGATCTGGATACCGAAACGCTCGGCGCGCTGGAAGATGCCTTGGAAAACTATGCAGGCTGCGCGGTGGTTATTTCCCACGACCGCTGGTTCCTTGATCGCCTGGCCACGCATATTCTTGCCTTTGAGGGCGACAGCCAGGTCGTTTTCTTCGAGGGCAATTACGAAGACTACGAAAAGGACCGCAAAAAACGCCTGGGCGAGGATGCCGACCAGCCACACCGCATCAAATACAAGCCCCTGCGCCGTGCATCATAAGCCGGCACAAGGCGCAGAAAAAAAGCCCCGGAAAAATACCGGGGCTTTTTTCTGTACGGTTTTTGAAGCCGTTATTTTTTAGCTGTTTTCTGGCGCTTGCGCAGGCTGTCGAGCAGGGCCTCGACCTTGCCGCCGCCGCTTTGGATCACAGCGTCAAAATCCGCGCGTTGCGTGACGCTCATGCTCACGTTTTCGATCAGTACGTCGATCACCTTCGGCTTGCCGCCAAATTCGCGCACGCGCCACTCCACCTTGACGGGCGGGCCGTCTTTTTGCACTACCTGGCTCTGGACGACGTGATCCTTGCTTTTGCTGCTGGCGGGCTTGCTGCCGGTCGCCTTGAACTGCTGGCCGGCGTATTCCTCGAAACGCTGGGCATAGGTGATCACGATCATATCCTCGAACAGGTCGAGGTATTCGGCGCGCTGTTTTTCCGTCGCGTTGCGCCAGTGGCGGCCCAGCACGAACTGGCCGATGGTTTTGATGTCGAAATTCTGGCGCAGCATGGTGCGGACGCGCTTTTCACGCTCGGTATCGGAAATCTCCTTGCCGGTCAGTTCCGTTAATGCCTGATCGCCCATTTTCTGCACGAACCCGACATAGGCGCCGTTCGCCAGCGCGGCCACGGGGGCGAGCGCCATAAAGGCCAGCACCGCCATGATAAAAAAACGTCCTGTCGCCGTCACACCCAGCATTCCATTTCCTTTCAACAGGCGGCGGGATTATTCCCAGCCGGCATCGTAGTAATCAAACTCTCCATACTGCTCGGTCGCCATCGGCGGTGCGTCCGGGTTCTGGTCGCGAATGAGGGCGCGGCGTTTTTGCACGTAGGCGCTGCGCACCGTCGCATAGTAATCGAGGCTGTTGCGGCGCAGGTCATCCACGGCGCGTACCATGCGCGCACGGGTATCCAGACCTTCCACAAGGCCGCGGGTATAATAAATCCACTCCTCGTCCCGGTTGAACGCGTAGAGACGTACCGGATCCGCAAACGCATCAGCTACCATACCCGTTCCATCGCGCAGCGTGGTCGGGCCCAGCAGCGGCAGGACGAGGTAGAAACCGTCGCCCAGGCCCCAGACGGCCAGCGTCTGGCCGAAATCTTCCGGTTGGTATTCAAGGCCTTGCGCGGCGGCGACATCGATCAGGCCGCCGATACCGGCCGTGGTGTTGATCGCAAAGCGGGCGGTGGCAACGCCGGCGCCCTTGAAATCGCCCTGTAGCACGTTGTTTCCGACGATCAGCGGGGCGCGCAGGTTACGCATGAAATTCTGCACACCATCGCGGAAGAAATCCGGGAAAATGGCGTTGTAAATCTTGGCCACAGGCTCGATCAGGAAGCGGTCGAGCGTATTGTTGAAGGCGAAAACACCGCGGTTGAACGGCTCCAGCGGGTCGCTGACCTGGGCGTTTGCCTGAAACTCGTGCTTGGCGGATGCGCAACCTGTCATGCCCAGCGCCAGAATGCCGCACAGACCGATCATCATGAATTTTTGGATAAAAGCGCAGGAGAGGGATTTGGACATGGACTTCCGCCTGAAAGAGACCTTTGATTTACTTTAACTGTATATAATTACTCAATTCTTAATGCCTTACCCGTCCTCCATATGCAGCAGGGCCGTAGTGCCGAGCAGCAGGCTGACAAGCGCCGGGGTCCAGGCTGCCAGTGATACGGGGATTTTTTGAGAAATACCGAAAGCCTGAAGAATTGATTCCATGAAGAATATAAAGAAACCGACGGCAACGCCAAGCGTTATCATCAGGGCTGTCCCGCCGATTCTTTGCGGGCGTAGCGAAAATGTCGCAGCCAGCAAGATCATGGCCGCCAAAAGGAAGGGCTGGGCCAGCAAGGACTGGAAATGGATGGCAAGGCGCGTTCCCGGAAAACCCGTTTCTGTCATAATCCGGATATATGCGGGGATTTGCCAGAAAGAAATAGTTTCGGGGTCGGCGAATGATTCTTCGATCTTGTCCGCCGTCAGTTCCGTCGGCAGGGACAGGCGGGGCTGGCGCTCGGCACCCGACGGCGTATTGATCAGGGCATTTTGCATATCCCAAAATCCGTCCTTCAGCAAGACGACGGGGCTGTCGATGCGTTTTTGAAAGGTATCGTCGCGGTCAAAGAACAAGACGATCACATCGCCAAGGCGCCATTCCTTTTGCGCGAACGTCTCGGCATGCAGCAGGGCGTAGCCCCCGTCTTCCGCCGGCTGGCGCAGCCAGATGCCGGTGCGCGAAACGGTGACAAGGTTATCGGTTTTTTGCAGGTGCACGATTTCCATCTGCGCATATTTGCTGAGCATGATGGAGCCGACCGGGTTGACCGCCATCGTGGTCAGAAGGCCGATACCGAAGGCGGAGGCCACCATGGGCGCCAAAAACTGCCAGGCGGAAAGCCCCGCTGCGCGGATCACCACCAGCTCGGATGTTTTGTTGAGCTTCCAGCAGGTATAGATCGCGGCGAAGAGAACGGCGAAGGGGATGATCTCCTGTCCCACCATCGGCAGTTTCATCGCGGCCATGCTGAGCACGAGCCCGAAGGAGAGTTCCGGACGGTCCGCCGCGCGGCGCAGCAGCTCGATGGCGTCGAAAACATAGATAAGCCCCAGCAGGATCAGCGTCAGCCCCAGAAAATTGAACAGGAAATGCCGCGAGATATAGCGGAACAATGTTCCCGTGCCGCCGCCCATCATGCCGCACCGCCTTTCGCCGCGGCGTATTTGCGCAGGCGCAGGCGGCGCAGGATGTGCGACAGCCATTGCTCGCCGCGGTTATGCAGCAGGAAAAAGGACAGTGCCATCGGCAGCAAGGTGACGATGTAGAGGAGGATAATCATATCCGGCTGTTTTTTCGCGGCGCTGACCGCGCCCATGTTCAGGGCCTGCAGGGTAGTGACGATGACGACCGCGGCCATGATCTTTCGCGTCAGCCCGCGGCGGTTGAACGGGCCCAGCAACACGCAGGCCAGAGAGACCAGCGTAAAGCCGATGGCGTTCAGCGGCGTTAAAATCCGCTCGTGCGCTTCGGTCCTGAATTCGTCGAGGTTGTCGACATCGCGCTTGTCTTTCATGTCGGGGTTCATCAGTTCGATGAAGGTGCGCTCGTTCGGGTGGCGCCATTTTTCGACGGGGTCGCTTTCCAGCCCCTTGATCTCGATCATGTAGCGCGAGAAAAACAGGCGGGAGACCACATGGCTTTGCGTATCCATCTGCTGGCGCAGGCCTTCGAAGACCAGAATGTTCGGCGTATCGCCGTCCATGACGATGCGCCCGCGCTTTGCCGTGACGGTGACGGGCGGTTTGTCGCGCTCGCGCCGGTCGTGGATCATGAGGCCCAGCAGGTCGCCGCCGGCATCGCGCTCGCGCACATAAACCGTCAGGTCGTCGTTGAAGGTGTTGAACACGCCCTCGCGCAGCAAAAAGCCGGAATACTGCGCTTTCACCGTGCGGCGCAGCTGCTTCATGTCGTTATAGCTGACGGGGGAGATCCAGGTGGTCAGCAGGACCAGCACGACCGTCAGCCCACCCGCCAGGATCAGTGCCGGCCGCGCTAGCGCCATCTGGTCGAAGCCGCAGGCGCGCAGGACGATCAATTCGTTATCCATAATGAATTTATTGTAGATGAACAAAACGGCCGTGACGAGGGCGAGCGGCAGGATCACCTCCAGAAAGCGCGGCAAGGTCAGCAGCACCAGCTTGATGAACAAACCGGGCGGCGCATCCGAATTGGCGACCAGTTCCAGCAGCTTCAGGGATTGCGTCAGCCAGATAACCATCGTCAGCGTCACCGCGATGAAAGCGGTTACGGAAAAAAGATTTTTGAAAAGGTAGCGCGTTATCAACATGGCGGCCGCGGTCTGCTTGCATCCGGGGGTGGCGCAAAGGCGGACACCCTATTATTATCATCTGGCAGTCATGGACTGTTTTTACCCCTTTAGCCCTGAAAAAGAAAGAAAAATAGCGCTATGAAAATCACCTTTGATGCCAAATCCGCAAAATCCGACGCATTGGTCGTTTTCGCCGTCGAGGACGGCAAGGGCGATGCCAGGCTGCTGGCCGCAGGGGTGGCGGCGGATAAAAAAACCAAGGGCGCGATCCGCCGTGCGATGGCCGCCGCGAAATTCCAGGGCAAAAAAGCCCAGTCCCTCGGTTTGCCGGGTTTGCAAGGCGTGAGTGAAGATCATGTCATCGTCATCGGCCTTGGCAAGGAAGCCGATCTGAAGCCGCAGGATTACAACAAGCTCGGCAGCAGCATCGTGCCGCTGTTGAACGCGCGCAAGGCCGCAAGCGCCGCGGTGGCTTTTCCAGCGGCGAAAGAACTGAAGCTCGGCAAGGCGCTGGCGGCGGAAGAAGCCGCTTCCCGTTTCGCGCAAGCGGCGTATTTGAACAGCTATCGCTTTGACAAATACCTGACGCGCGAGCCGAAGGAGAAAAAACCGACGCTGAAAGCGCTTACGATCCTCGTCGAAGACGCGCCGAAAACGCGCAAAGCCTTCAGCCGCTGCCAAAAAGTCGCCGAAGGCGCCTTTCTCACGCGCGATCTGGTCTCCGAAGTGCCGAACGTGCTGTATCCCGACAGTTTTGCGAAGATCATCAAAAAAGAGCTTAGCCCGCTGGGCGTCGAGGTGCAGGTTTTGACGCTCAAGGACATGGAAAAGCTCAAAATGGGCGCGTTGATCGCCGTCGGGCAGGGCAGCGCGCGCGAACCGCGCCTTGTCACCATGCGCTATAACGGCGGCAAGAAGGGCCAGAGGCCGATTGCCTTTGTCGGCAAGGGCATCACCTTTGACACGGGCGGCATTTCGCTGAAGCCCGGCGCCGGCATGGAAGAAATGAAATGGGACATGGGCGGCGCGGGCGCCGTGACGGGGTTGATGAAGGCGCTCGCCGCGCGCGGCGCGAAGGTCAATGCCGTCGGCATCGTCGCCCTGGCCGAAAACATGCCGGATGGCAATGCCTATCGCCCGGGGGATATCATCACCTCCATGTCCGGCCAGACGATCGAAGTGCACAATACCGATGCCGAAGGGCGTCTCGTGCTCTGCGATGCCTTGTGGCATGCGCAGGAAAAATTCAAGCCCACGCATGTCATCGACCTTGCGACGCTGACGGGCGCGATGATCATCGCGCTGGGGCATGAATATGCGGGCGTTTTCAGCAATGACGACGAATTGCCCAAGCAATTGATGGCGGCGGGCAAGGCGACAGAGGAACTGGTCTGGCACATGCCGCTGCACGATGCCTGGGACAAGGCGATCGACAGCCCTGCCGCGGACATGAAAAACATCGGCGGCCGCGATGCGGGCAGCGCGACAGCGGCGCATTTCCTGAAGCGGTTTATCCAAAGCGGCACCAAATGGGCGCATCTGGATATCGCGGGCGTGGCCTGGTCGAACAAGGACCGCACCGGCGTGCCGAGGGGGGCCTCCGCCTTCGGCGTGCGCCTGCTCGACCAATACGTCGCCGACGTTTGGGAAAAATAAGCCTTGGTAAAGCCGCGCGGCCGGAAAATGCGCCGGCCGCGGCGGCGGTAATGGAAAGGGGATTCGCATGTCCATCTTGAAATCGCAGCGGTTTTTTCCGCTGTTCATGACCCAGTTTCTGGGCGCGTTTAACGATAATTTATTCAAGAACGCGATGGTCATGCTGATCACCTTCAGCTTCGCCGCCGAAGGCAATACCGGCGGGATGAGCAGCGAAGTGCTGGTGACTGTGGCGGCAGGAGTTTTCATCCTGCCGTTTTTTCTTTTCTCCGCCACCGCCGGGCAGTTCGCCGACAAGCATGACAAGGCAAAGCTTGCCCGCCTGACGAAGCAGGCGGAAATCGTTTTCATGATCGTGGCGGCAGGGGCCTTTATCGCCAAAAGCGTCTGGCTGCTGATGCTGGTATTGTTCTGCATGGGCGCGCAGTCGGCTTTTTTCGGCCCCGTCAAATACGCCATCCTGCCGCAGCATCTCAGCCGCGCGGAATTGCTGAAAGGCAATGCCTATGTGGAGGCGGGAACCTTTCTGGCCATCCTGACGGGCACGATCCTCGGCGGGCTTTTGGTCATGAACCAGTCCTACGGCATCTGGATCATTTCCGCCGCCGTCATCGTGGTGGCGGTGGCGGGATATTTTTTCAGCCGCGGCATTCCCGCCGCGCCGGGTCCGTCGCCGGACCTGAAAGTCAATCCGCGCTTTTGGACCGAAACGCAGAAAATAATGGCCGATACGCAGCGCGATGTCGTGGTATACCGCGCCATTCTGGCAATTTCGTGGTTCTGGCTGGTGGGCGCGACGTATCTGACGCAGTTCCCGTCCTTCGCCAAATATTTTCTGGGCGGGAATGAAAGCGTGGTCACGCTGCTGCTGGCGCTGTTTTCCGTTGGCATCGGCGCGGGCTCCGTGCTGTGCGAAAAGCTTTTGAAAGGACGCGTGCAGCTGACATATGTGCCGCTGGCGGCGATCGGCATGGCGATCTTCGGCACGGATCTTTATTTCGCAACGGGCGCCGTGCACGTGCCGGAAACGCCCGCGGGCGGGGATATCGCCCTTGTCTCCGCGCTTTCCTTCGCCGGCGGCTGGGCGGGCTGGCGCGTGATGCTCGACCTTTTCTTTATCGCCGTCTGCGGCGGCATGTTTGTCGTGCCGCTTTACGCCATGGTGCAGGCCCGCGCGCCGGAGGGCATGGTCGCGCGCACCATTGCAGGGCTGAACGTCATGAAC
>Ga0206101_1000077_pt1 | contig 31088 bp, 33 predicted proteins | sample 1B0metagenome_FD_148613 | JGI IMG/M metagenome (GOLD analysis project Ga0206101, IMG submission 148613) | Enriched microbial communities from leaf-cutter ant dump, University of Wisconsin, Madison, United States - 1B0 | ecosystem: Environmental > Terrestrial > Nest > Insects nest > Nest dump... | reverse complement strand
TATATTACGGAAAAGACCCTAAGACGGTTCCGATAAATGACCTTCTCGAATGTGTGCATACAGTGCCGGGAGCGAATACGGACGGGATGGAGGCGAAATATCGCCAGCGTATTAGCTCCCCGCTGACAGCGGTTCGGTCATTCTGCATGAGTTGCATGGGCGGGAACATGGCGGATGTTCGCACTTGCCCGTCAACTAACTGTCCGCTTTGGATGTTTCGTATGGGGAACAATCCCCTGTACGGGAAACTCACCACGACGATTGACGAAGAAGCGGAGGATGACAGCGACCTCCATTATCTCGAAGACGAGGAAGAAACCGAACGTCTTGAGAAGATCAAAGGAGCCAACAATGGCGATGAAACGGCGTAGTAATATCGCGGAACTGGTGGACCTTCCAGCACCGAAAGAACAAGAATATGCGGTTACAACCGTTAGCGTTGACCCCATATACGGCAACTTGGACAGCGATATTGCGCGACGGGCTAGTGCCTTATCGCAGATTTCGGGGGACGTATTGCCGGTCCCCAAGAGCATGTCACCGGACGATCTGCTCAAACTCGTTCGCTGTTCATACAGCGGGAGCAACGTCGAAAACACCTACCGCCAGCGCATACGCTCCCCGCTCACGGCTATTCGCGGGTACTGCGTCCTATGCGCGGGCGGTCCCCGCGCCGCCAATAATTGCGACCTCATCACTTGCCCGCTCTACCCGTTCCGCACGGGCAAAAACCCGTTCTATGGGAAACTAAAACAAGCGGACACCGAAGCGGTGGATTAACCGCGTAACACAAGGAAAAACAAAACATGGCTACGAAAACCAAAAGAAAGAGAGTGGGGACGGTCCCTTTGCATGAACACAACAGGCTGCGTGACGAGCTTGGTTCCCTCTCGGATGAAGTCAGCGCACTTGAGGAACAGATTAACCAACTTAATAGAACCAACTCTGTATTGCGGGCAGAGAATACATCGCTCACTAAGCGAGTTCGTGCGTATGAAAAGGGAACGTCATACCTGATGGTTATTATCCGTTCCCTCCTTATGGCTACCAAACTCCCTCCCGAACAGCACGACAAGTACATGGTCCATGCCGAGACAGTGTTTTCGAGGATCGTCAGCGATGCGCCGGTCTTTGGAGACTCGGACACGAACGGGGAGGAACGTCTGGCGGTACGGCTTGGGGCCTGACGCTCGGAAAGATTGATCTTTCTGCCTCACTCGAATATGATCTGGCCCACGGGATTAGCAAACGTTTGCAAACCAGTGGGCCATTTTCATGTTAAAGCTAAAGCACACAAAGAAGGGACGCACTTCAACGTCCCGCCGCGTAGGTTCTGCAAACCTTGTCGGTTACACGAAGTCGAGCAAAATGGAAGGCTACACGCACAGCTTTCACCCGCTCGTAAAAGCCGCACAGGAAAGTCACCAGCTATCCGATATTTTTAACGGACAGTATTCCTCAAGCGCCGCGATTGAGCCGGTCTATCCGTTTCATCAGCTTCATAGACTGTTGCTCTCAAATAACACGTTGCGCCAGTGCATCGAAAGCTACGTGACGAACATAGAGTCTCAAGGCAACACCCTCGAATACATCGGCCCGGAAGGGTCAGAGAACAGCGCGGAAGCCGTTGCCGAGAAACAGCGCATTGAGCATTTCCTGACAACATGCACCAGCGGCGGAAGCCTTCGGGAAGCCCGCGAACGTTCCAGGTGGGACGTGGAAACCTACGGATGCCGGTTCTTCGAGGTCGGGCGTTCTCTCGACGGGGTTATCCACCGCTTTGACCATGTGGCAACATCGTCCATCCGAATGACACGGCGAGACGCAGAGGCCACGCCCTATGAACTGGTTATCCGCGACCCGGAAACCGGGGAGTACACCACCGAAACTCGCGTGAAGAACTTTCGCCGGTTCGTGCAACGCAGCGTTCACGGGCAATCCGTCTATTTCAAGGAATTTGGCGATCCCCGAAAGATCGACCCGAAAACGGGGGAAGTGAACGAGAACCTTGCTATCGAAGATATGGCAACGGAAATCATCGACCTTCACCTTTACACGCCGGGGAGTGTCTACGGTACGCCGCGCTGGATCGGAACCTTGCCCGCGATACTCGGTTCTAGAGAAAGCGAACTCGTGAACCTCAATTTCTTCCGAGAAAACGCTATCCCTGCAATGGCCGTTCTTGTGTCTGGCGGGGCGTTGACCGAAGAAACGTTCAACACGATTGAGCAATACGTGAACGCTCGCCGTGGCCGGGATAGCATGAACCGGATCATGGTCATCGAAGCATCAACTGATGCGGATGCCGGGGGCATTGACCATTCACAACCCGCCCCAAAGGTGGACATGAAACCGATGCTGTCCGAGCGTCAGCAGGACGGGTTGTTTCAGGACTACGACCAGAAGAACATCAGAAAGATACGTTCCGCCTTCCGACTGCCTCCCATTTTCTTAGGCATGGCCGAAGACTACACGCGGGCAAGCGCCTACGCTTCGCTCCTTATGGCCGAGAACCAGATATTTGCCCCGGAGCGTAACGGCTTTGATGCGGTTATCAATGATCGCATCCTTATCACGCATCAGCCTAAGTTCTGGCGGTACAAGTCCTTCGGCCCGTCGATGATGGAACCCGAAACCCTGCCGACGATGCTTGATGCGTTCGAGTCCTCTGGCGCTCTTACCCCGAACGCGGTTATCAAGATTGCGAACAAGATGCTCGACATTAAGATCGAACCGATAACCGATGATTGGGGCGATTTCCCGTTCGAGATTGTCATGCACTACATCGAAGAAGGGAAGAATATCCCCGGCGTCACCGAGTATTTCAACAAGCTGGATGCAGCTACCGGGGCGTTGCCGGATGAAAATACAGACGAAGATGTGGCAAATTCCGTCAAGTCCGGCCTTGCTACAATGGTTAGCGAGTACAAGAACAAGGGTTCGGGGCGCTTGCCTACGGGTAAAAGACGGTCTATTAAACGAGAGGAACGGAAACGCGCTGCCGGTATGCGGCGCAGATCATTCGGAATTGCCGCATGAAATACTCCCCGGCTCTCATCGAAAAGCTCGCAAATCCCCGCCCACGGCGCATGTCCCCGGATGAAATCATCCGCCGATATGCCCCAGCCGTCGCTTCGGCAAACGTCAAGAAGCGCGGGAGTGTAAGCAAATCATCCCGCGTCAACGTCGCTATCCGTATATGCAAGGTTGACAACGAGAAACACATCGTCACGGGCGAAGTTTACTCACCTATGGTGATAGACTCGCACGGGGATATAATGCTGCCGGAAGACCTTGAGCAACTTGCTCACGACTTCATGGCAAAGAAGCTGTCTGACCGCATCGACACGATGCACAATAACAAGCCTATACTGGCTAACGCCGTTGAAAGCTATATCGCGCGGGGCCATCCCGACTATTCGGAAGGCGCTTGGGTGCTGTCGGTGAAAATCCACGACCCTAATATATGGGCCAAAATAAAGAGCGGGGATTACAACGGGTATTCAATGGAGATACTTGCCCGCCGCGTCCCCGCCGTTGTCGAGTTGCTTATCCAAAATCAAGTGTTTGGCGTCACAGCAAATAGCAATGGACATAACCATGTTTATTGTGTAGAAATCAATGACATGGGGCGGGTAGTTTCCGGCCATACGTCCGTGGATGACGGTCATTTTCACAAGATCGTGTACGGGACGGCAACCGAAGACACCGAAGATCATAGCCACCGATACTCTTTACCGGGAGTTGAAGACGATGCCGGGAATGTCGAAGAAAGTTAAACTCGTACAGCAGAATGTTATGGTTCTGCGAAGCCCCGAGCCTCGTTTTGTGTCCCTCGTTGACCACGGTGCGAACCAAGAACCGTTCCTCACAGTGAAACACGCGGGCATCCCCGCAAAAGGAGTCAAAGCAATGCCGATGAAGAAAAGTCTCCGCATTAACCGTGCGAAGAAGTCCGCGCCCGCTGCCAATCCCGACACGACGCCGACGCCGAAGGCGAAAACCGCCGTTCGCTCCCTTGAATTTCCCACGGCGAACTACAAGACTGCCGACGAAGTGACGACTTGGCTTGAGGCGAACGACTGGAATGTCGATGAACTCACCATCACTCCGACGAAGAAATCCTTTCTGGTCACGAAGAATGACGACGCCGACGAACTGTACGAAGACGATGATCGTCAGATCGACATTCCCGGCACCGAAATCATGGCGACCGTCGCTACACTGAAAGCCGTCTCTGCTACCGACAATGAAGAAGTCGAAGAAGAAGACGCGGACGCCGAAGCCGACACTGACGGCATCGTCTCGGACAGCGTGGCGAAGAAGGCCAAGAAGCTGTCCGGCAAGCTGATGAAGGGTTCGGAGTACGAACTCGACGGTATTACCTATATCGGTAACGACAAGAACGAGCCGGTCGTCAAGACGGCGGAAAATGCCAAGAAGTTCGGCGTCAAGAAGGATGCCGGTTCCGTCAAGAAATACGACTGGTGGAACGCCTACGTCTCGAAGGAAGGCGACGTTATCGGCGTTCTCAAGGATGGCATGAGCGACGGTGTTCCCCCCGGCGTCGATGCGATCATGGATGCCGCGTACAATGCGGTCGGCAACGTTCTCAAGGCTGGTGGGGACGATATGCAGTCCCGCCTCGACAAGATCGGCACCGAAATGTCCGAACTGATCTTTTCCGTTCACGGGGTTTTCAGCGGCATCCTCGAAGATGACGAGGCGTCCGACGAACTCAAGGTGGCGGCGAAGGCCCACGTCGATGCTCTCGCTGACGTGGCAAATCAGCAAACGTCTGCTAAATCGGCAAAGGGCGATGTGTCCGCCGATACTGGCAACGCAGTTGTTAAGGCCCTTGAGGCCATTACCAAGCGCATCGACGGTCTGACCGACGAAACCCAGCGCGCTACCGAAGAAGCCAAGAAGGCGAACGAGACGGTCAAGAAGATCACATCGAAGGTTCCTGCCCGCAAGAGCATGGCGACCGACGATGAACCGACCGTCACGACGACCACCACGAAGAAATCCGAAGAAGACCTCTTCCTTGAGCGTCAGCGCAAGCACGTCTTCGGGTTTGGCATCGGCGGGAACGCATAACAGCGCCAAACCGGCATACGGTCGGACAGATTTCAGTTTCAACATCAAGACGAGAAACGAACATGAAAGAACATGAATTGATCCAGATGGCCGATATTGGCCTGTCGGACCTCATTAATGACGGCGGCTACATGCAGCCGGAAATGGCGGATCGTTTCTACCGCCAGATGATCCTTGCGCCGACGATGCTCAACTCGTTCCGCTCGATCAGGATGACCCGACCCGAAATGGTCATCCCGAAGATCGGCTTTGAAGGACGTCTGTTGCAAGCAGCGAAGAACTCGGACACGCAGAACAGCGGGCCGTACGCCCTCGGTTCCCGTGCGCCGACGCGCTCGAAGCCGAAGACCGGCAAGATCACGCTCAAGACCTCGGAAGTCATCGCCGAAATCGACCTTCCCTATGAAACCCTCGAAGATGTTATCGAGGGCGGTCAGATCGACGGAACGCAGTTCCAGCAAACCATCGTTGACATGATGGCGACTCTTGCGGCTCGTGACGTGGAGGAAGGTGTCATCAACGGCAATACCGGCTCCGGTGACAGCTATCTTGCCCTGTACGATGGCCTTCTGGAAAACATCACGTCCCATGTGGTGAACAACGGCGGCGACCCTATGTCCCCCGACTTGTTCGGCAACATGCTCAAGGCGCTGCCGATCCAGTACCTTCGCCTCATCAACCAGTTCAACTTTTGGGCTGCCCCGACGAAGGAAATCGACTATCGCCTGTCTGTCTCGCAGCGCCAGACAGCCTTGGGTGATGCTACCCTGACGGGCCAGCAGCCCGTTAGCGTTCTCGGCGTCCCGATGAAATCGACGGGCAACATGCCGACGAGCAACATGGTCCTGACCATTCCGCAGAACGTCATCTTCGGTGTGCAGCGTCAGATGCGGATGGAGTTTGACCGCAACATCCGCGAACGCACCATCGAAATCGTGCTGACCATGCGGATTGCCACGGCCATCGAGGAAGAAAATATGTGCGTGAAGGCGACGAATATCGGTTAATGGCGACGCGCATTTAACTCTTAACTAGGCGGGGGCTTATCCCCCGCCACTCATTAAAAGGTGCAAAATGGGTAACAAGGCTGAACAGATCGAAGGCGAACTCGTAACGGTCGCAACTCTTGTTCGCGGGAAGGTGTATTTCTACAAGAACGAGCGTTTTGATCGGGGTGTCGCAAGACCAGTGACCGAAGACCTCGGCCTCATTCTCGAAACCATTGTCGATGAACGGATCGACATGGACAACGAGGTCTATGAGAAGCCGTTGTTCAAGGTGGAATACGGGGTTCCGAAGTCAGAACTCGAAACAGAAGAACCCGCTCCGGTTCGCCGCCAGCTTCAACGCCCGCGCCGTCACACGCACGTTGCCAAGGAGTCCAGCGGCGGCGAGGCCGATACGGAAACCGATGGTGATGTTCCTCCCCGTCGCAACCGCCTCGGCTCTCGCCGTCACACCCTCTAAACAACTTGAGCGTGAATAAGAGGCGGGGTTTAACAGCCCCGCCTTTTTATTTGGAGGTTCCAATGCCTGACATTTTCTGCTCTCTCCAAGACGTGAGGAATAACCTCGTTATGAACTCGTCGTTTTCGGGGAATGACACCATCATCCGCGCTCGACTTGCGCCTACGGCCAGCCTGATAAAGACGTATTGCCGCCGCGAATTTACGTATGGCGAATACGTGCAGGACTCTAACGCATCGGGCGATGCCGTGTATTTGCGGGAAACCCCCGTTGATATGAGTGTACCGTTCCGCGTTTACGGGAGTGTCTGGCCGCACGGGTTTTCCGAAGAACCGTTGGATGCGGATAGCTACAAGTTCGATGCGGTAACGGGTAAAATTTATCTGACCTATGCGAACGGGGCACCATTCCGCGTCAAGTACAACGGCGGGTATGCCGTATCCGAAGACGATACGAGCGGGGATGAATACCAGCTTATCGAAGTGCCTAGTGCAGTTCGGGAAGCCGCTATCCTGAATTGTGCTTATATGGCACAGCGCATCATGGAGAACGAAACCGGACAGGATAGCGAGAACAGCAAAAGCGGGGGTTCCGGGGTCAACCCGGTATCGCAGTCCGGCCTATTGCTGGAAGCGGTCAATCTGCTTACGCCATTCCGCCGCAGCTTAATCGGCAGGCTATGAAAAACGTTGTCATCGTATCCATAGGGGCCGATAAAAAATCTCGGGATGTGCTGACCAAAGCTCTGTACGGCATATCCCGAGATTTCCAATCTTCTGTGATCGCCCCGCTAAAAGCGGCCCTTGTCGAAGCTATGCGGCAAGCCGTTGAGGACACACTTAACGACACTGAATTGCGCAGCCCTACGGGTATGCTACATCGCGTTTTGCGTTCCGGGGTATCAGCTACCGGGACGCGCACTATAGACAATCTACGGGCCGTTATACGCGCTCCGGGGTGGGTTTCCCTGCACGAATACGGGGGGACGATACGCCCTGTCAATTCCAAAGCCCTAGCCTTGCCTTTGCCAGCAGCTTTACGCCCCGACGGTACTCCAAAGCGCCGGGGGCCTAACTCTTGGCGTTCCTTGGGAACCCGCGTTTTCCGCAGCAAGAAAACCGGACGCTCGTACATCGTCTATACGAGGGGTAGAGGTAAACAGGCGGAAACCGTTTATCTTTATGTGCTTGTCGAAGAAGCACACTTCAAACCGAAGCTGGGGTTGCGCAGGCACGTCAATCAAGTGATGCCAGCCATACTAAACGCTTGGGCCGGTATATTGTATGACGCTATAACTGGCGTTGATCTTTTTGCGGAAGCCGGGAAAGCGAGGCCGTCCAACTATCGTGCTAAGGTGTTGGCGGGCAGGGTTTCTAGGGCCTCGTTTAAAAAGGTTCCTTTCAGGAGGCTTAGATAATGGGAGAACACGTTTACAAGGTGCCTTTGTCGCTTCGGGAACAGATCACCGAGGACATTATTCGGCGCATACGGGAAATGCCGGACCCTCAAGCGGAACCACCCAAAGAGGGCGAAGAACAGAAGCTCATGTGGAATATAGTCAAGCACGGGACGCTCGACCTTATCAGCGCCGCGAGCTTACCGGCTTGTGCTGTCGAGGAAGGTGACGAGGAACCAACGAACTTCGTCAATTACCTCGTTAACGACTGTGAATTGAAATACTATATCCACTTCAAATTCCGCCCACCGACCTCGCAGGGCCTCGACGGACGAGTTGACCCGCAACAAGTCTATGGTTATTATCTCGGGCAACTGAAAAAGGTTCTGTTTAATACCGAATACTACGCCAACGTGTCCTATAAGGCGCTGCCTCTCGGGAACTCACCCGAAATTGAGGTTAACGATCCCCAGCCGGGCGGTTATATCATTATTTCCGTTACGTGGCGGGAACAAGTCGCAGACCCTTACGTCAATATAACGGAAGGATAATTGCGCGTGTCCAAGAATATCGCAGACAACAAGCCGAAGACGGATCAGCAAACGTTTGCTAATTCGCAGACCCCCGCAACCAGCGAACCGAAAACGGCTTCCGAGCCGAAAGCGGAAAAGCCGATTGTGCGCGAAGCCAAGAAACCGGAACCCGCGCAAGACCCTGACCCGTTCCGGGGCATGGGCGGTTCCTACATTGTGGGCGAGGACGGTGTTCGTCGCCGCAGGGAACAGGAGAAATAACGAATGTCCAATCCGCATCTGACAGCACGTACCCTTGTGCTGGCAAAAATCCAGCCCACGGCGAATGATCCGCTTCCGACGCCCGAAGCTGATGCGTTTCTTGTGTCGAACGCGGACGTGTCCGTGCAGGCGACAATTCTCGAACGGAATAACTGGCGTTCCAGCCTGTCTCCCACGGCTAGCGCCGTTGGCCGCAAGCTGGTCAACGTGACTTTCACGCACGAAATCAAAGGCTCCGGTAAAGTGGGAACAGTCTCCCGCCTTGGCCGTCTCCTTCGCGCATGTGCGATGGCGGAAACGACTATTGCAGACTCGGCGGCGGCTATTATTCAGGCTCCTCGCCCTGATGCGTCGAATACCGGGCCTGCCATCACTATTACCAAGGACACGAAACCCACTTCAAGGTTCGGGCGGTACGCTCTTGCCGTTGTAACGGGCGGCGCATCCACAGCCGCGAAGGTTCAAGTCATCGGTTCGGCTCACCCGGAAGGGGATAAGACGGTCCCCTATTCGCTTGAATACGGGGCCTACACGAACTCGGCGGCTGGCACGATTACGTTGAACAAGAGCAGCCTTGCCGGTCCCACGTTCACGGTTGACGGCGATTGGGTGGAAGGTGAAACCGTCGATGTTACTGTCGGCGGTATCCGGTTCCACTATGTCGTCGGTGCAACCCCGGACGAGGACTCGGTTGCTTCGGGGCTTGCCGCCCTCATTAAAACTGATGCCCGTTTCGCCAGTACCGCTGCCGCAGACGCGGTTGTCACGATTGGTTTTGACGCCGCTGCCGCTCCAATCGAACTGACATCTGGAACAACGGTCGTCACACTCGGCGCTTCCGCCGCACAGATCAAGGTAGCGTGGAGCGGGAACCTTGTTGCCGGGGATGTGTACTATATCTCCCTGAAAAGGCCGGGAACGCACTACACCCCCGTCAGCGACAACTACGAAATGCTGGCGATCTACGTCTACTATGATGGCGTTCTCCACAAGATCACGAACTGCATGGGAACATGGTCGGCATCAGGTGAAGCGGGCCAGCTTGGCAATTTCAGCTTCACATTCACGGGACAGTACCTCGATCCTGTCGATGTTCCTCTCCCGCGCGGGGCTGTGTACGAGTCCTCCAAGCCCCAGCAAGTCGAGCTTGCACAGCTTGACGTGGGCGAGAGCATCGGAATGTGTGCGCAATCGTTCTCCATCGACCTCGCCAACACGGTTTCCGTTCGGGACTGTGTGTCCGGCACCGATGGCTACAATGGCGTGAGCATTACAGCCCGTGCGCCGGTCGGCGGTATTAACCCCGAAGCCAAACTGGAACGGGAACACCCGTTCTGGCGGTACTTCAAAGAGGCAACGCAGCTTGACTTCCATATTCGTGTCGGCACGGTTCCGGGGAACATTGTCGTGTTCCAGAGCGAGTCCGCACAGTACACGAACATGCCGTACGGTGATCGAAACGGAAATCGCATCTACGATATTCCACTGAAATTCTCGGCAGTTTCGGGAGACGGCGACGATGAAATTTCGGTCATCTTTTGTTAGGTTGTAACGGGCCTACGCATATAGAGGGGAGGGCGCAACCCTCCCCTTTTTCTTGTAGGAGGGGTTATGGAGGTAGTTGTTTACCTAGTCGTTGTTCCCACTGGACAATTCGATGAAGATGGTAAAGAATTGGTAATAGTTGTTGACATCAAATTGACAGCCAATGCGGCGCAAAAGATCAAGGACGCTACGCCGGGGGCTAAAGTGGTCAAGATGAAAGCTGACAAGCAAATTCGTTAGCAAACGTTTGCTAACCCACATACCAGCAGCCAGAAAGGGCAGCAGATATGATTACGGGAACCTCCCTCACAGAGAGCGAAGACTTCATTTCCAAGTTCGATGACAAGAAAACCGAAGCCGATGGCGCTACGATTTGGGTCATCGGGGCTTTGGATGCGAACATCCGCGCGTACATCGGTGACAATACGACTTACTACACCCCGTCAATCGAAGGTGACAGCCGCATCTATATGCGGAACGCGACCCGCAACACATGGGCGGTGAAGTTCGGGCTTCGCGGCCTTCGCAACTTCCGCGACAAAGACGACAACATCGTGGCCTACAAGACGGTTGTGGAACAGATCGGCGGGGAAATCTACAATGTACTTGCCCCCGAAATCCTCGACATGATCCCGCTCGAAATTATGAGCGAACTCGGCAACGAGATTATCTCTCGTAACACGATTTCCGCTGTGGTTAAAAAAAAATAGACCACGCGGTTATTTCGATAGTCCACTTCCCCACGTTTAACTGTGCAAGGTGTAGCGCGGAAGACAAGGAACGGAGAGGTTGCGAGGCAGACACAGAAATACCGTACTGGAAAGACGGTGACGGGGATGACCAGAAACGGTGTCCCCGTAGACCGTTCCTAGAAGACCCGGTATTTTTCGACAAGGTTCTCCCCGTCTATGCCGCTTTCAAGAGGGGGATACTTCCAATTACCGGAGGACTGCATAAGCAGCCTGCGCTTTATATGGAAACCATGACCGTACTGGAAAACAGTTTTAATCGGTGTAACGAAGAAAAGCGCGATGCAGAAGCGAGCCGCCGCAACGCAGGGGCGGGAAAGAGTTTGTTACACGGGTAGGCAACATGGCAATTCAGGGAAGATCATCCGGTCGTCAACAGGACGTAGCTTTCGGACGCATCGCAGATGACTTGGAACGCGCAGCTTTCTCTATGGGTTCGCTGCTTGCGGGCATCAACGAGGTAAAAAACGTTGTCGATGGCTTCCGCATCCTCGAACGCGAACTGATTACCACAAACTCGGTTGCCAACGGCACCCGCGAACAATTCATAGCGATGGAGAAATCGGTTCGGTCGTTCTCCCTCGCGTCTAGGTTCGCTGCGTCGGAAGCGGCAAACGCTCTCTATTTCCTTGCGTCCGCTGGTTATAGCGTTGACGAGTCCATGAGAGCCATGTCGTCGGTGCTTAATCTGGCCCAAGCGACGATGACAGACATTAACCAGTCTGCCGACCTCATGGCTTCGACCTTGCGAGCCTTCAAGCTGGAAGCCGATGACGCTTCCCGCGTTGCTAACGTTCTGGCGTCGGCAACGGCTAAATCGCAGGCGAGTATCGACAAACTGTCCTTTGCTTTGCGACAAGTCGGCCCGGTTGCGGGCGATGCCGGGGTGAGCATCGAAGACACTACGGCGGCGCTATCTTCGCTGTTTGATGTGGGCTTGCAGGGTGAACAAGCCGGTACGGTCCTACGTAACGTCCTTGTGTCGTTGCAGGCCCCAACTGGTGATGCCAAAGACCTTCTCAAACAACTTGGCATCGCAACCCGCGATACGAGCGGAGAGTTTAGAAACCTCTACGATGTTCTTAGCGATCTGGCGAACAAGAACCTTTCGTCGGGCGACATTGCGCGTTTGTTCGGTACAGAAGCGGCTTCTGGTGCATCGGCTCTGTTCTCCGCAATCAAGACGAAATCCATATACGAGTTGCGGGACGCCATCAGCGGAACATCGGACGCAACCCGCATCGCTACGGATATGCTCGATAGCCTTGATGGCTCGATCCGTATAGCGAGAAACGCTTACGAAGACATGCGTATCGAAGTAGGCGAACAGCTTGCTCCTACCCTCCGGGAAATGCTTGATACGTTCGTGGAAATTGAAATAGCGTTCCATGATGCTGATGCCCCGACGAAAGACTTGATCGTCAATCTCGGGCTTATGACTGCCGGTGCTTATGCCTTTTACCGGGCACAGAAACTCATATTCGGCGGGGAAATGCTCGCCAACATCCGAAATCTCAAGGTTGCGATAGGTGAAGCAGCGATCGCCATGAGGCTTCTTCGTGAGGCATCCGCGATAGGGGCTTTGGGGACGCAAGCGGGAGCATCACTAGGTCTAGCGGCTGGTGCAGCCGGGGCACTTGCTACATCTGCCGGTGCAGCGGCGATTGCACTTGCTGGTGCCGGTGGTATTGCTTGGGCTTTTTGGGAAATGCGCCAGAGTTATTCTCGCGCCAGGATTTCCGAAGTTCTTGGCGAGCCGGTGAAACTGGCGGATAACCTCGAAGCGAGCTTCCGCCGTCTGTACAGGACCATCGAAGCGGGGAGAACCGGCAGATCGTCGGGTATAACGGTTGATGCCTTGGGAGAACTTAGCGGTGAACTCGATAAGTACCGGGAAGCCGTCAACAAATACAAAGAGGATATAGACAACGCGCAAACGGAATTGAAGGCGGCGCGAGACTCCATCCGTCTTATGTCTCTGTTCTCGACGGATGACACGAACGCTCTCAATTTGCTTGATAAAACCGATTTCATGGCGGTCTGGAACGATTATTGGGCCAGCAAGGCGGGCGAAGCTGCGAAGAAGGGCGGCAAGACTATCGCCAGCATGAAAGAGTATTTCCAGAAGGAATTGCGTGATCCTGCAAATGAATGGAACAATTCACGAAAGGAAATAGCGAAAGAGATTGTCGATCTTATCGGCAGCAGCGACCCGCTCGTACAGAACATCTTGCAAAAGGGCTTTGAAGCGGCGGCGGTGCCGGATACGGACGTTCCCTTGTTCGGGAACCGCTGGAAGCTGTTTGGGGATGCCCTCAAGGATCAAGCTGGAAAACTAGGCATCCTTGTTGACGATACCCGCCAGCTTCAAAAGCGGTACGAGGATGCCGAAGTTGATGTAAACAAACTTACGGCCAAACGAGATGCGTTCTTCGAGTCCCTTGCATCGCCGGAACAGATGGCGAGCCTTTCGGCGTCCATTGCCGACGACATGGACCGCGTTTTCAAAAACAGCGACATTAACTTGAACGCGGTTAGAACCGAGTTGAGCAAGCAAAATTCGCAGATAAACAAGGTCATCGCGGACTACATCGAGGAAATAAGGAAAGGGGAAGGAGAGTTTAACAAGGGGGAACTCTACGACCGTCTTATCAAAGAAGCGGGTAAGGAAGGCTTGATTGACGCCGACCGTCTAAGGAAGGCGCAAGAGTACCGTTTCTCCGTGTTCCTCGACAAGAACGCACAGGACGTTAGGAACCTCATTCGTTCGCAAACGGTTGCTGTTGCCAAGCAAGCCGCCGACTTGCAGCGCGACCCGGAACTTGCCCGCCTCGCGGCGGCAATGGAGGCTAACGTCACGTCTCTGACGCAGTTTGATGCTGCATCGGAGAAAATCGACAAGATGATGCGTACTGCCCTCGGCACGATGGGCGACAAACTTGATCCGTTTATCGACTTGCTTTCCGGCAAGGGGGAAATGGAAGAACTCAATCGTCGCCTTGATGAAAAGGGCAAGCTGACGGTTGCGGATTACCAAGAGGTATTCAAGAAGAACGGCCTCACCGCCGATCAGTTCGTTTATAACATGGTCTTGGCTTTCTCCGCTGAAACCGGGATACCGATTGACGACCTTGTTAACGACACAAAGCTGAATATCGTGAAGCGCCTGCAAACGGTGTTTGACGTACGAAATCTTATATTCCAGTCGGCAGTCCAGAACTTGAAGGGCGCTGACCAGCAGAACTTCCGCAAGTTCGATTTCACCGACCGCATCCAAGACCTTATGGATGAAACCGGGAAAAGCATGGAAATCGCCATCAGGCGGGCGAAGTTGTCCATTAATCCCGGCGACCTTTCTTCGGCGTTGAGCTTGGACCTTGACCAACTGTTTCTCGACACTGAAAAGAGCATCAGGGAACACAACAAGCGGGTAGACGACTTGCTGGCCCAAGGTGCGAAGTTCGACGGGGAAAAGAGCAAGAGGGATTTTGCGGAAGGCACTCGCCAGCTTCGCGCCGCCCAAGTCGAAGCTCTCAAGTACAATAACAAGATTGCGCTTGAGAACATGAAAGCCGATAACGAGAACTTCATCATACAGATGCAGACGCAGATGCGGGATGTGTCCGGTGCGATGAAATCAATCTCGGGCGATGTTAACGGGTTTATCGACTTTCAGGTTGCCCGACAAGCCGTTGACGTTGAACAGACGTACCGTCAAAAGGTGATCGACACGACGCGAGCGTTCGATGAACGCATCCGGGCGTCCGAACGTGGATCGGAAGACGAGCGGAAAATCATTGAACTGAAAAAGCAAACTCTCGATCTTCTGGCGCAGGAATACCAGCAGAACCTTGATGTTGCGGCCAGTGAAGAAAACCGGGCTAGGGTTTCCCGAGACGCCGCGAACCAGTGGATTGATAACTACGAAAAGATGCACGAACTGACGGGAACGTTTTGGGAGGGCGTTGATACCGCATCTGACCGCGCAACCGTTAACCAGATAACAAATTTTCAACTCGGGCAGCAGGCTTACGAGCAGTATATCAACGGCATGTCTGATCTGTTTTCTGACTTGATCGTCGGAACCGATCAGGGGTGGAGTGATATGCTTGGCAGCATGTTGCGCCAGTGGGCGCGTTTTGCGGCTCAAATCGCAAGCTCTCAAATATTCAACTCCATTCTTGGATGGATCGGCGGTGCTGCATCTGCTGGCACTGGTAGTTTCGTCGAAGCGGGGGCTGTAACGGCTCCCACCGTCGCGGCCCAAGGCCGTGTGTTTATCGACGGAAATCCGCAAAGGTTTGCTAAAGGCGGCACGAAGGGAAACATTGTTTATACCCCGACACGCTTCCCGACAAATGGCGGTCAGGGTCTTATGGGCGAGGAACGCCCCGAAGCCGTCATGCCTCTTACCAGAACCCCCGATGGAGAACTCGGTGTCCGGGTTACAAACGGCGGTGGCGGTGATATGCGCATCACCTACGCTCCGGTCTATGAACTTGTGTTTCAAGGTGCTGGCGGTCCCGGTGGTGGTAACTTTGACCCATCTGCCGCACAGGACATGCTCAAGGGTTTGGATAGCACTATCCAGATGTACATGACGAAATTCGTACAGAAAGAGCAGATGCCGGGCGGTTTGATCTGGCGGGCGCTTAACGGGAGATAAGACATGGACTATTTGCCTGACATTCCGCCTGAATACCCGGCAGAGGTTCCTACCGAATTTCTTATCAGGGAAACCAAACTCGGGGATGGTTTCTCGGAACGTCGCGCGACCGGCATCAATAACGTGAGCCGTGTTATGACGTTAAGCTGGATGAATATAACGACCGAAGAAAAACAGACGCTTGAGAACTTCTTTAACGAGAAAAAGGGCGTCGAGGCGTTCTTGATGGTTACGCCGGGGGAGAGTGTTGCAAGGCGCTACATCTGCAAGAAACATTCCCCGAAAGCGAAGACCCCCGGTTTCTTCGACTATTCGGCTGAATTAACGCTGGTGAACAACTGATGCCTACGAACGAAAAAGGTATTGAGGAAAGTCACAGGCTCGTACAGGACGCCGAAGTGACTTTGTTCGTCATAGAGACGGATAAGCTGTCGTCGGCCCCGCTGTCTACCGTCCTTAACGGCGGTATAGGGACGTTCTACTTTACGCCCTCAATCAAACCGGATGGCAGTTTCATTTCGTGGGGCGGACATGAGTTTATTGCAGCGAGCATTGACGCCACAGGGTATGCGAAGAACTCGCAGGGACGCATCTCCCGTCCGGTCCTCTCTATAGGGAACGTGCTGGGTATTGTGCTTCCAGAGGTATTGGCGCACGGGAACCTCAACGGTGCCCGCGTCACTAGGTATAAGACTTGGGCTAAATTCCTCGATGACGGCGACGACCCGGACCCGAACGCATACCTCACGAAAGACGTTTATACGATTGACAGGCTGTCGGGGCTGGACGGGGAGGTTATTCAGTGGGAAATGACCTCTGTTCTCGATCAGCAGGGTAAAATGCTGCCGGGGAAACAAGTCTTGCCGAATTGCGGCCACACTTACAGGGCGTGGAACCCGGAAACGCAGGCGTTTGATTACACGCGATCTACTTGCCCGTATGACGGATCGGCGTGTTTTGACAAAGCCAACAAACCCGCTTCTCCATCCGAAGATGCTTGCAGCAAGAATTTGAAAGGGTGCCGCGCCCGGTACGGGAACGGCGTTTTGCCTTATTGGGGTTTCCCATCTATAGGGAGGATAAGCTGATGTTCTCGGAAGACATTATACAGTCGGCAATCAATCACGCTCTTTCAGAGGCCCCGAAAGAAAGCTGCGGTGTCGTACTTGGGGGAGTGTACGTTCCTCTCAAGAACACGCATGAAAACCCGGAAATGTTCTTCAAATTCGACCGGAGCAAGTATGCGTCATTGATTACGACGCGAAGGGTGAAGGCTATCATTCACTCCCACACATGGGCTACAGGGGCTAACCCTTGGCCTTCGGGGGATGATGCTCGCTCACAGCAGAGCGTTGGATTGCCGTACGGAATTGTTGTAGTTCCCAATCCGGGCCTTGCAACTGAAATTGTGTGGTTTGGCCCCGGTGCGCCTATAGCGCCGGTCAAAGGGCGTGATTTTCGCCATTATACGCAGGATTGCTACGCCCTCATGCGCGACTGTTTCCGTCTCGGGAAAGACGCTCTGGCGGAACAAGGGATCGTGTGGCCGTACGATCCCGTCGATATGATCGACTTCCCGAGAGACGAAATGTGGTGGGAAAACCGGGATCAGGATTTACTCACCGAGGAAAACTTTAAGAAGGCCGGTTTCTACGAAATCAGAAAGAACGATCTTCGCAGCGGGGACGTTATTCTGTTCGATATGGGCGTTGCCAAATTCAACCATGTGGGCGTATATGTTGGTGACGGGAAGATGCTTCACCATATGTCCGGCCACAGTTCCCGAACGTCCCCGGCTAATCCGTACTTCTCAACTCACACCTGCCTTTTTTTAAGGTACGACTATGAAAAGAAAAATACACCTGCACGGTGAATTGGCCGATAAATTCGGTGAACAATTCTCCATACAGTGCGAGACGTTGAGGCAGGGTATTGGCATCCTCGACGCCAATTTCCGTGGGGATTTCAGGAAAACTCTGCGGGAAATAGGGCCGTGCTATATCGTACATGAGTACGAAGGGGAAATGACGGTATCCCTCCCCGGAGAGAACGAGGCTGCGGCTAACTACAATCTCGGCTCTGTTGACGTTCATATCATCCCCGAAGCGTCGGGCGCGGGCAGTCGCGTCAAGGGCGCTATTATGATCGTCGCCGCCGTGGTTTTGATCGCTTACGGCCAAGGATGGGCGACAAGTCTTATTGGCTCTGCTTCGGCAAGCACAGCAACTACATGGACGCTTCTAGGTGTATCTATAGGTCTTTCCGGCCTCGCCAACGTGATTAACCCAATGCAGCAAATGTCGTCGTCGGGGAAAGACGGGAAAGATCGTAACGAGTCCGCCCTTATCAATGGGTATGCGAACGTTTCTACACCCGGCGTAGCGATGCCGCTAATTTACGGGGAAGTGATAACTGGCTCTGTACTCGTTTCTGGTGAAATCGAAGTGCTACAGCAAACCAGTGTTCCCCAAGGCCCCGGTGCAATGGGGACGGTTGCTGCCCCGTTCTCTGTCGATCTTTAGCAAACGTTTGCTAAACTAATTAGGGATGATTATGAACGCTCCGTTGAAAAATCTCTCTGACCGCATCCGTGAAGTGTCGAAGAAATCGGTAAACGAGGTCTATATCGCGGGTGCTGGCGGTGGTAAAGGCGGCGGCGGATCGTCCCACGTCCCCACAGAAGACCCGAACACACTAAAGTCTAACGCGGTTGCCCGTCTTATCGACGTTATCGGACACGGCCCCATCGTCGGGCTTGTGAATGGTGCTAAGTCCATTTACTTGAGCGACACGCCTTATATGAACGCGCAGGGGGGCTATAACTTCAAAGGTATCGGATACACGTTCCAGAACGGGTATGTGGATCAAGGGGCGTTGACGGGAATTTCGGCGTCGTCCTCTGAAAAACCAGTCGGGGTGCAGCTAAAGCAGGAAACTGGACCCATCATCCGCCAGATAACGAACGATGACGTGGATAGAGTCCGTATCCGCTTTATGATCCCCAATCTTTCCTATCAGAACCCCAATACTGGTGATCTGAAAGGTAACTCGGTGGCGGTCGGTCTTCGTTACCGCCGTTCAAACAGTGCGACATGGATAAACTATCGCAGCGAAATCGAATGGAAAGAGTTTCCGTCAACGACTACGTTGTTCGGTTACGTGTCCACTGGATCGCCCACTTCTGGCGTCGGCACAAGGAATTGGACAACCGTTACCCCCGAAGCAGCTACGGCTTTGCGAGTTTCAGGCATCGCCGCTGAAACATTCAATACGTTCCTTATCGACTTAGGACCGATGTTCGGCCCTACACCTACGTACCCAGCCGCTCCGCGTATCCAGTACCGCGTAAAGGGCACTACTACGTGGTACAACATGCCGGTTAAGACCACTTCCCAAGGTCAACGGCAACAGGCGGGGTATGGTAACGGCTCTCGTGCTGGAACATTGAAACAGACGATCATAATGGAAACCCGCGTTGAGGCGGAAATTTCATTGATCGGCGCTGCCGTGTACGAAATACAAGTCGTCGGCGGGAGCATCGCCGCCGCGTCTTACGGCAACGACGTGAACCTCACGATTAACGGCAAATGCGTTGCGCCTTATGAGTTCACCGCTACTATCAACAAACCGGCTGGCACAGGGCCTTGGGAATGGGAGGCGACCCGCATTTCCCCGGATGACGTGAATGTCAACAAGCAAAGCCAGACATGGGTGCAGAGCTATACGGAAATTATTGACGCGAAGTTCTCGTGGCCGGGGGTAGCGCATATCGGCCTTGTCGCAGATGCTTCACAGTTCGGGAATAGTATTCCTCCCCGCGCCTACCACGTAAAAGGGCGCATTATACGAGTCTTCTCAAACTATAACCCTGAAACAAGAGCTTATAGCGGTTTTTGGGACGGAACGTGGAAAGACGCTTACACGAATAACCCGGTGCTGGTGTATATCGACCTCGTGCTTAACAGGTGGTACGGGCTTGGAGACTACATAACCGAGGCTGACCTTCCACTAGGGGAATTGTACACCCTCGCCCAATACTGCGATGAACTTGTGCCGGATGGTTACGGTGGGATGGAACCCCGTTTCACCATCAACGTTGTGTTGAATACGCAACGAGAAGCCCATGCCGTCTTGCAGGACATGGCATCGGTATTCCGTGGCATGACCTACTACAGTGAAGGTCAAATCCGCGTTGCTCACGAAGCACCGAGAGACGTGGACATTAATGTCGGTCGTGCAAACGCGGTCGATGGGGTATTCCACTACGAAGGTATCTCGGACAAGACACGGCACAACGTTGTAAACGTCACCTATAACGACTTGAACGATATGTTCAAGGGGAACAGCGTTACCGTCGAGGATAACGACGATATTCTTGTTCGCGGGCAAGTGTCGATAGACCTTGCGCCGTTTGGGTGTTCCAGTCGTGGCATGGCCGCTCGCGTAGGTGAGTTTTACCTTTTCACCGAAAAAAACGAAGGGGATATTATCTCGTACAACGCTGCGTCGGACCATGCGGCTGTTGAACCGGGGTTCATCGCGGCGATATTCGATCCTGTTATCATGGGGACAGAGCTTTTCGGTCGCATCGAAGCCGTCGATGGGACGAAAATCACCCTTGATCGGGAGATAGAGATAAAATACGGAGAGTCCTACATACTCTCTACCCTCAATAAGAGCGGGAAGCCGCAATACAAAACGGTTATTAGCCCGCTTGGGGTGCATAAAACCATCGAGATTATGTCGGAGTTCACAGACCAGCCCGGAGAATGGGGCGTCTGGTCGTTGTATAGTAACAATGTCTCGCCTGTTACCTACCGCATCCGTTCTGTCGATGATAACGGGGATGGAACGTTCAAGATCGAGGGTAATAGGTATGTCGAACAGAAATTCGACTACATAGAAAAAGGCATCGACTTCGATCTGCCGACTATTACATCTTATTCGTCGGGAGAACTTGCGACCCCCGCAGATTTCTCTATCGCAGAAACCCTATACAAAGAGAACGGCCTTGTGAAAACGAGGGCCACGTTCTCGTGGTCATCCTCTACGGACCCGCGAGTGAGAGGTTTCCGTTTCTACTGGAAGGCGAAGGACGGTCCTTGGAACGACCTTACGACAACCGAAACAACTATTGATATTGCGGGGCTGGAAGCTGGGTTCTACTCCTTCCGCCTTGTAGCTATTTCGGGGAATAGACAATCCCCGCCTAAAGAGAAGATCGACTACTATCTGTATGGAAAGACGCTTCCTCCCGGAGACGTTTTGAACGTTCAAGTCAAACGGATGGTGGAAGGCGTTATCTTCACTTGGGATAGCGCGGTGGATATTGGTTCGGTGTCCTACCAGATAAGGGAACTTGTGGAAGGCTCCACATGGTCAACGTCCGATATAATCGCGGAAAACCTTGCAGTAACGAACTGCTTTATCTCTATCCCCGATGCCAAAGAGCATACGTATTTAATCCGAGCGTTCGATGAACTTGGCAATATGTCGGTTAATGCTACCGCTGTGTCAGCTTCGGTTATTGCCCCCGAAGCCCCGACTAACTTTTTCGGTGTTGCGCAGACAGACTCCATACGCCTTTCGTGGGACCAGAGCGAGGGGCTAGGGGTTGAGTACCCGATCCGAGAGGGTCTTACATGGGACTTGGGCCAGCCTATCATGCAAACAGCGTCAGATACCTTGACGGTGCTTAACCCCGGAAGCGGTGTTCGTACGTTCTGGATCAAAGCGGTTTCCCCACAAGGTTTGTATTCGGAGGATGCTGTCTTTGTCACGGTAGGGCTTGAATTGTTCTATGACAGAAACGTAGTCCTTGAATACGACAATGCTAATGACGGGGGAGAGGGCGCGTATCCCGGTGTCAACGTTATGATGGAACAAGGGATCGAGGGAACGTTGCTTCTATCAGAGATTGCCCCCGGCCAATATGCGCAGGCGGGGGAACACGTCTTTTTTGTCGATCTAGGTATCAAGTACCGTGCTAGGTGCTGGGTTGACACGTCCCTTATCAACGTAACAGGGGAAGGCCCTAGCTGGGATGACTGGTCGTATGCTTGGGAAGACGTTGAAAGCGACGTTCCTTGGCTTCCGACCGGGAACACCGATGGCGTGAGCCTTGAGAAATTCATTTCAGCGAATATTGGCCCGCAGTCCGCTGGTGAACTTTTCGGATGGACGATGAATGACACAACCGATGATTTCCGGGGCGTGGAACCGACGGTCGAAGACAACGTAGCCTACGCACCAGCTAAATATGCGGACGGTCTGTATGTTTCGGACGTGACGACCGTTGAGTATGACGTTTCGGTCCCCGAGATTTTCACCTTCCCGTTCAAGCTGCATACGGATCATGTGTACGCCACAAGTGTTGTCTTTTGGGTGCTGAAAAACACTTCAAGCGGGGAGTGGTTAAGGGCGGGGTATGACAAGGCAACGGATTGCTTTTACGTAGACGATAGCGATGGAAACTACACATGCGCCCCGTCTGCGATGCACCAGAGCGGGGAGGACTTCATCACCATAGCTGTCAAGCAAGGGACCAACACAAGAAGTCTTTACGTATATTTTGAACGAACCTATACTGAAAGGGTTGTCGAGGCAGACATCGACGCCCCCGGAACCTTCAACCATCTTTGTCTTTATGACGCAACGTGAGGAAAACATGACCGACACAATCGACAACCACGAAGCTACGCGGGCTTTGCTCAAGAAAATGCAGCAGAAGGGCATCAGCGGATCGCACGATGAAAGGGCGGGGATCACTTGCTGCGTTGAAAGTGTCCTCATTGGTCCTGACGGGGCCGTGAAAGACGTTCGCGTCAAGCACAACATGATCGTGAACGGCGGTTTCGATTTCCTTGCAGACGCCGCGTTCAAGTCAGCCAGCCGACCGGCTGTCATGTCGCATATCGCAGTCGGTTCCGCTTCCGACGCTACTAGCTCGGCGGGCATCGCCTTGCAAACCGAAATCACAAGAAAGGCGCTGACCTACTCCCACACGGCAGGGACGAAGACATTTACTGCCGAAGTGACGTTCAATCCCGGCGAGGCGACCGGGGAGATTACCGAAGCAGGTATCTTTAATTCCTCGTCTGTCGGTACGATGCTTGACCGTGTGGTGTTCGCTGTCATCAACAAAGGTGCGGCGGATACGCTTACGCAACGTTTCACGTTCACTATGAGCTAACTAGCAAACGTTTGCTAAACGTGGGAAGCCGGGATGGCTACTGAAATCAACATCGTCGTGGATACTTACTACACTTGGGGTACTGCCCCCGGTGATTGGGATAACCTGTCCGCACTTTCGTCTTGGGATAACTACGGAGTGTTGGATATTCTCTGCGATGCTGATTACGCCCTCGGTTTTTCGGAAACCAATAGCAAAACGGTTTCTACCCCGATAAGTGAAACCGTTACGCTGTCCGCTGGTGCGCTTGCCAATGTCATAGGGGTACTTATTTCCCGTGATATTGATTTCAGCGAAATGTACAGCTACAACACGGGGTTCATAATGAACGTTGTCGAGGGATTAACTTTCCTCGAAGACCTTTATCAGACGACTTCGCTAAGTAAGACGGAAGCCTTCTCGATAGCTTCCGAGGTTGTAACCAGTTCCATGTTACAGGATTTCTTGGACGAAGCCGTCTCGTTCGATGAACTCAACGAGCGTGACACTGATTTCGTCCGCATGTTTAGCGAAGCTGTAAACTTCTTCGAGCTTGACGACAAAATGATTGATAGTCTTTCCCACGAAGATTTGGAAATCATTGAGAGGTTTATCAGGCGGGGGGCAAACGCAGTTATCCACGATCTGTATATTCGGGAAGGTCTTATGACTACCGAAGATTTGCAGAAATTTGCAAAAGGCCCCCCGGTCGGGTACGAAGATTACAGGCCATTTGTTCCGGGGGATTACACGTTCCAACAGGCGCTTGTCTCGATGAAAGTAAAAGCGCCTATAACGTTGGGTCGTGCCGGTATCAAGGGGTTGACGCTAAACGTCGATGTTCCTGACGTTGTGGATCGCGGGAGAGTAAATGTCCCATCCGGGGGAACAGCCGTTGAGTTCACAAAAACCTACCACTCGACGGATGATATTGAATACCAAGCGTTTCCAGTCGGGGGAACAACCCCCGTTGCTCGTATTGACATAACGGATGTTACGTTGACCGGGTTCAATATCGAGTGTTTTGACGCCAGCAATAATTCCATCGCGGCGGTAGTAAGCTACCAGTTCACAGGGAGATAATCATGCAATCTTGGCCCGCAGTTCCTTCTTCGCAGTCTGTTCAAACCTCCCGCGCCGATCTTCTCGCCCGCGATGAAAGCGTGAAGTCCAATTATTCGGGATCGAACGCCCCTGCAACAAACCTCGTTGTCGGGCAGTTTTTCTTTGATACGGACGATGGGGTTCTGTACCAACTGAAAGACACGACCCCGACATGGGTTAAAGTGGGCGATCTTAGCAAGACGTACATTTCAAAAGAAATGGCTGATGCCTTGTACAAGGACATTGAGTGGCTACCGGAAGCCGAAGAAATCGACTTCGATAACACGGGAACCGGACTTTCCTCCACAGATGTTCAAGGGGCGCTCGAAGAAATCGCTTCGGGGTATTACAACTCTTGGCTCAAGGTGAGAGCGGTTATCCCCTCCACGTCCAATGCTTATGGCAATCGCACACTGTCTACAGCCGCCCCGTCTGGTGGAAATGCAGGCGACATTTGGTATCAATACTAACTAGCAAACGTTTGCTAAACGGGGTCTGTAATGGCGAATGTAACGAGCATCCGGGACGCATCAGCTTGGCGTAAAGCCAAGAAAGTGTATGTGCGGGATACAACTGCTTGGAGGGCTATCAAAAAAAGCTACGAGCGGGACGGCTCGACATGGCGTCAAGTGTTCTCTGCCGCGTTCTTTTTCTCTGCCACAATAACATCTAACCGCATCCGATATAACCTTATGTCGGAACTTACAGCGGCGGGATGGAACGGAACTGACCCCGTAGAAGCAACTATCACCGTTAATTCCGGTGTTGCTGTATATTCAGATACCGTAGCTACTCCCGCAATGGATTTGGGCGGACCATATCCGGCGGACTCCGTTATTAATTTGATAAATAACGGGTTAATCGTAGGTAAGGGTGGTGATGGTGGAAGGGGGGCGAATAGTTATGATCCTGTAGGCGGCGTGATGGGTCAGAACGGGGAGAACGGAGGATCCGCAGGTGGTGCCTTATATATAAATAATAATTGCACACGTATAACTAATAACAACGTCATCGCAGGCGGTGGTGGCGGCGGTGGTGGTGGATGTAGTTCTGTTATTGTGTGGAATGTATCCGGGAAAAATCCTAGCGTATATGACGCAACGTCTGGCGGAGGTGGCGGTGGCGGCATCGGCGGAGCTAACGGAGGGACGAGAGGGCTTTCTAACATAACTAGTGGTGGAAGCGTGGAGAGCGTTGGCGGTACGGTGGGCACCGTATTTGAGGCTGGACATGGTGCAGCTAGTACCGTCTTAACAGTGGGGGCGCAAGGCACTAGAGCGGAAGTGTACAGAAATGCTGGAACCTTTCGCGGAACAACACTAAGCGGTAACGGTGGCCCCGGAGGAGGATACGGCTCTATAGGAGCTAGTGCTTCCCCCGGCTCTGTGACTGTAAGTGCCGGTTCCCCCGTAAGGTATAACTCCGGCAACACAGGTTCCGGCGGTCCTGCTGGGTACGCTGTTCGGGCTACATCAGGAAATTCGATTGTTTGGGTAGCCTTCGGCACCCGACTAGGCGCGATACTGTCTTCATAGAGGTAACAAAATGCACACGAAAAACGTGAAGTTTCGTATTCACTCGGTCGATACAGAGAACGGGAACTGTCTGGTTGAGTATATCAACCCGTATGGTCCTGTTGTTCTCGGCCTCGTTAAAGAGGAAGATATGTTCGAGGAAATTCAGGTGCAGGACGGGGTAGACGACAAGGGGAAACCCGTCATCGTTACCAAGAGAACCCCGCACCCGAACCCAAACGGGAATATGACGTTGAACGTCAACATCCCCGTGGAAGTCATCGACGGGGAAAAGAAATACATAGCAAAGGATAAGCTGCTTGAGTTTATTGCTCGATCTGCCCCAACGCATGTGTTTGAAATGGAACAGCAGCGTCTTGAAGCAACACCCACCGATGATCTAGCCGATCTTGCGTCAACGGAATATGATGTTGACTTGCAGACACCACCCCCGCCGACGATAAACGTACAGGAACCGGAAGTCCCTGTTGACCCGAGAAATCAGGAAGCGGTTGCTATGGCGCGAGCGCATTTCAAGAAGACCAGTAGAAAGGTTTAACGACTATGGATACGCCAACATTCGGCACTAACTTCAAGTGGTCAGTACCCCACTCGTACGATGATCTGTTTGCTATGTCGTCTTTCTATGACGCGAAAGAGGGGGAATACCTCGAACTGTACGACAAGGAGGCCGTTCCGGGCGTCGTACAGTACGGTAAGACCTATCATCCAGACTACCATTGCTTGATCCGCGCGGCTTCAAACTATTTCGGCATTGCCGGAAAGGTAATGTCTTCTTTCTTTTGGGAGGAAAGCCAAGACGCCGACATTGAGTACCTGCAAGCCAATCTCGACAATGCCCCGCTTCCTTACGAGGAATACTGCGAACCGCTGTTGTTCGATTTCGACAATCGCGTCATTTCTCGGGTGCTTGACTTGACCATACGTCCGAAAAATGTATGGCTGCAAAACACTGTGCCGTGGAACTTGGATATGCGATCCCGCTTCGAGGCATACGAAGACGGCCTCGCGTTGGCCTGCATCCTTAGCCCGTCAATTCGGGAATGGAATGACAAGATAATAATTCTCGAAAAAGGGAATGAAATCGAAATCACTAAAGACGAGGGTTGCCGGACAACCTACGTGATCCCGTTCAACAACGATGTTTTCTGTAATGACGCCCCGCTAAATCGTATGGAAGCGGCCAATTTTACGGAAAGTGGGACGGTCAAGATAACCGCGATCAATGAAACCGTCATCGCGTGGCGCACACAGCTACCGGAGGGGCAACATGCGTGGTAACTCTCTTATGACTTTTGCCGGTCTTCTTCGGGCTTGGCGCGATGCGCTCACATCTTTGTGGCACATTTTCCGCACAGGGGACGGGAATAGTGTAGACGCCATATTCGTGTATGGCGGGACGGCGATGCCGTTCTTTGCCCCGCGTTTTATCAAGAAACTCTTGCGGGACAGTTCCACGGCTCGGAAGCTGCTGACAGAGCAAGAGTGCAGTCTTGCCAAGTTCCTTTCCAGCGCCCGCCTGACAAGAAACATTTACGACCGACACTCTCTTGGGGAAGCCTACAGTGAGTTTGTTTCTAGGTATGGTTACGACCCCGACAAGGATTTTCATTCTCTTGTCAATAAAGGAACGCAAGTTGACCGTAAGTGGTTTCGTGGGGATGTTCCGTTCCGCATCGAGGGGAAAAGGTTTTTCGATCAAGTGGCGTGGCAGCATGACTTGATGCACGTTATTTCAGGGTACGAGTCGGACCCGCTCGGGGAAGCCGCACTTCATGCGTTCCTTGTCCCACAGCTTCCAATTCCCGCGCCGTTCTTGCTGATGGTTGCGCTGGGGTTGCACTCGATACCGGAACACGGTGTCCGTCATGTTCTTTCCGTCCTTTGGGAAGCCTACAGGAACGGAAAGAGTGCATCGCAGCTATTCGACGTTGAGTGGCACTATTTCCTCGGGGCGGAAATGGCCGTTGTACGATCCGCGTTCTTTGTTAAAACCCCCAAGAAATATCTACCGCCAGCCAAGAGGAATATGGCTTATGTTTGATAACATTCGATCAATGGCTTACGCCTTCTACATGCAAGGGGTGTTCACCGTAGCACACCAGCTACCGGCTTCCGCGCTTGCGTGGTATCTCGGCTCCACGATCCTCTGGTGCTATGTCGCCTTCTTTGTGGTGTTACAGCTTCTCGACGCCCGCAGCCGGTATATCGAATATCGCATCATTCGGGATGATCTTCGGGGCCACCCGATAGGGTCAACGGATTGGTATAGAAAATCTAAAAAGTGGATGGACGCACAGAAACATGCGCCATGCCGCCGCGCGGCGACCGGAGCGGCTATCGGAGATATTCCGTGGTCTAGGCGATACTACAGGGATGATCTTGGTTATAGGTGGTATCACCTTCTCCCCGACAATTTCTTTCGCAGGGCCATGACGTTGAGCTACTGGAAGGCCGCGATCTTCAAGAAATACCGTTAGCAAACGTTTGCTAACGTGTGCCGTAACCGTACCGGCATAAGTACGGCTATAATAAGGAGAGTAAAATGACAGTTGGTAAAGTCCTCGCACGGTTTTGGTGCCAAGACATCCGCCATTCAGCGTCACAGGCGCGCAAACCCGGTTCACAGGATGAACCGCAAAGTGCAGAAGTGACACTTCGTCCCGTTTACGGGGATGAAAACAAGCCGTGGTCGCAGTACACACCGCAGGGCGAAATCAAGATGCTGATTACGAACCCGGCAGCGGTTGAGTTTTTCAATATCGGTGAGACGTACGATATTGCGTTCACGCCAGTAACTTCCCCGGACGATTAATCTAGCAAACGTTTGCTAACGCTGACTGAAACGACGACTTTCCCTCTGTGAGTGTGCGTGTTATAGTCGCTCACAGAGGGAATTAATCACCAGCCGCCTTATCGGCCTATCGCGTTCCCGAAATCGTAAAAAGCGAAACGAAGCGATAGGGAACATGGCACCCCAAGACCTAACATTGACGCTGTTCGAGCGTATCACGCAGGAAGCGGGCATTACGTCCAGCGTTCTATTCCTCGTGGCGCTTGGGGCATCCTTCCTGTACTATCTTGAGCGCAAGGATCGCAGAGAGGCATGGAAGGCGTACAACTCCTTGCTGAAAGAGAGCATCAGCGTGCAACAGCAACTCACTGGTGTTATCCGTGCGCTTGAGACACGTATTCAAGGCTTGACAACCTATAGCGGTAAGTAACGCGATGAAGCGGGCTATGCAGCAACTTATTGGCTCAATAAAGAAGCATGTAGAAGATCGCCGCGAAATGCGCGATGATCTTCGCCCGTCTCGTTTAATGGAACAGAGACACGAAGAAAAACGGGCTAACCTTATAGGGGCGCTCGACAGCCTTCAAAAAACTCTTTCGAGTAGTGGAAAAGTGCGATGAACGAATGGATACTGCAAACGCTCTACGCACCAGTGCAAGTGAATGGTATTTTCGTTGTGTTGGCGTATTCGTATTGGACGTGGGTTCTGTTGCGCGACAAACTTAGTCAACACCATCTGTTCATGCTGATAGCCGGTATCTCCATCATGTTCTTTGTGAATATGGCAGAGAACACCTATTTCTGGTATATGTCGGTTGTCGGACTGACGCCTGATAATTACGATCTTTGGTTCTTGGTCGGGATGAAAGTCGGCTATGCGTTGGGGGGCTTTATGCTCCTTTACGCATTTGTGAGGGCATTGGGGAAAAAAAGCTGGATGGTGGTCTATCTTGCCGCCTTCTTTGCGTGGCTTATAGCCCGCTCGGCCTCTCAAATCATGTAGGTGACTTATGTTCCAGAAACCGAAAAGACAAGTTACGAGAGTTTTTGTTCACTGTTCGGCGTCTGACCTCCCACAGCACGATGACGTGTCGGTTATGCGTAAGTGGCATACGGACCCGCCGCCTGCTGGCAATGGGTGGTCGGATGTTGGATACCACTTTTTCATCAAGAAAGATGGAACGGTGCAGAGTGGGCGACCGCTCGAAGTAACACCTGCCGCACAAGCGGGGAATAATACAGGCACCATCGCCATATGCCTGCACGGGCTTGTCAAGACGAAATTCACCGAGGCGCAACGTACCAGCCTCGTGAAACTATGTGGGGAGATTGACGACGCCTACGGACCCGGAAAGGTGACTTTTCACGGGCACTGTGAGGTAGCTGCCAAGGCTTGCCCGGTCATCGACTATGTTGCGTGGTTATCGCTCGACAGTTTCGGGCGTATGGTGCGTACGACAGAACCCGCAACGTCGCTTACAACTACGGAGAAAAAAGAATGTCAGCCTTTCGAGCCATTGCCGCCTATACCGCCCTCTGCTTACTCGCCTTCTTCGTCTGTATCCTTGCCGCTACAGGAGTCCTTGCCGACACAGCCGTCAGCGGCAACGCAGTACAGCCAACTCAAGTCATCGACTTTTCCCCCATCATCAGTCAAGTCATTCTGGCAATCGGCGCTGTCTTTGCTGCGCTCGCTACTTGGGCGACAAGGTGGGTGATAAATAAGATCAAGTCGTCAACGTCGCTTGACCTCACGCAGCAGGAACACATCATCCGGGGTTACGTGACTTCGGCCATTGACAATGCGGTTCTCGCCGCCATCGAGAAGACGACAAGCCTTGACTGGACAAAACTGTCCACGAGAAACGAGCTTGTCGCTACGGCGGTGAACCACATCATCAACGCTGTTCCTGACGGCCTCAAGGCCCTCGGCATCGGGGATCGGGATACGTTGGAAAACATCGTCCTGTCCCGCTTGTCCAAGTACGACACGTCCGTTGGAACGTGGGACGACGACGATCAGGAACAGTTGCCTCTCGGCAATACCCTCAATAACGAGAACAGACCGGCCTAGAATGTACAAGGTTTTCCTCGACTTATTGGCCGCGTTCTTTGCTGCGTTGCTTGGACAAGTGAACACTTATCTCGAACAGCGCAACAGGGACGCGGCCAACATTTCTGCGGGGGCGCAATATGCAGAACTCAAAGGCGTCAAGGACGCACTTACTCGGGCAGGATACGCCTCGGAAATTGATAACGAGGTTGCCCTTGCTTCTGGCGATCAGCTTATTGACGAATTGCGCCGTATTAGGCCAGCCCCAAAGCCTTCCGGGGACGCCGACAAACGGATGTGAATGGGTAGAACCCATTTACTTGTCAGATGAAACCTTGCAATTCCTTGGCAATAACATTCTCGTTCCGGGGCCAAGGAATGACGTTGAGCAGATAGCTTCGCACAACCGCAAGTATCAGAAATTCTGCTTTGAAGGAGAAGAAAACAATGGTGACTAAACCTATGCCTCCCGTCAGCTTGTACGGGCAACCCCTCAATGTCCTGCATCCCCGCGATGACGGGGCTTTCAAGGAAAATGTGACGAAGGATGCTGTCGTTGTTGTTGGCCCGCTCCCGTCGCATGTTGCCGAAATCTTTTCGACGGAAGACACCTACTACTTGGTTACTGATAACCCCGAATTGGACTCCAAGGACGGTGAATGGCACTTCATCGGAGCGAATGAGCGTCTGGCGCGTTCTTTGCTGTCTCGGGGC